>Ga0209221_1000152_pt1 | contig 38665 bp, 25 predicted proteins | sample BlaSpr_A8_Ref_O2_FD_187989 | JGI IMG/M metagenome (GOLD analysis project Ga0209221, IMG submission 187989) | Forest soil microbial communities from Thunder Bay, Ontario, Canada - Black Spruce, Ontario site 2_A8_Ref_O2 (SPAdes) (version 2) | ecosystem: Environmental > Terrestrial > Soil > Boreal...
AGCGGGCGAGGCCGGTGTCGATCGCGCGATAGAAATCCTACGCACGGACCTGGAACGAACGCTGAGATTACTCGGCTGCCCGTCGGTCGCGGCTTTGGACCGATCGTATGTGAATGTTCCGAAGAGCTGGGACTAAGAACTGGGACCGACAACAAGCTGAAGCAATATCCTATCCTCGGTTTATTGGGAGGACGCAAATGCAGTGGACTCAGGTCTATGATCCGCTAGGACACTGGTGGCTTTCTACGCTGGTGGCCGCTCTTCCCATCATCGTTTTGTTCAGTCTTCTGGCTGGACTTAGAGTAAGGCCGCACTGGTGCGCCGTTGCCGCCGCAGGTAGCGCCGTTTTGGTTGCGATCATCTTCTTCAAAATGCCTCCTCTGCTGGCTGGCCTCAGCTTTGCATACGGCGTCGCCTTCGGAATCCTGAAAATAGCGTGGATCGTTCTCGCTGCGGTGTATCTCTACGACATCTCTGTGGAAACCGGCCAATTCGAAATCATGAAGGAATCGGTCGCTGGAATCACGCCCGATCGCCGCTTGCAGGTGCTGCTGGTGGCTTTCTGTTTTGGTGCCTTCATCGAAGGAGCGGCGGGCTTTGGCGCACCGGTGGCGATCGCCGGGGCCTTCATGATCGGCCTCGGTTTCAAACCATTCCATGCTGCAGCTTTGAACTTGATTGCAAACACCGCGCCGGTGGCGTGGGGAGCCATCGGCACGCCCGTGCACGTGCTGGCTGCGGTTGCGGGTTTGCCGGAATCGGACATCAATGCCATGATCGGCCGCATTCTGCCATTCACTGCGCTGCTTGTTCCGTTCTGGCTGGTGAAGACCATGGTGAGCTGGAGGGAGACGTTTGAAGTCTTTCCTGCAATCCTCGTCGTAGGCACGTCATTCGCTCTAACTCAATTCTTGTGGTCGAACTATGTAGATAGCAATCTTGTCGACATCATGGCTGGCGTCGTGTCGATCATTGCGGCACTGATATTCCTTCGCTTTTGGAAGCCAAAGAAAATCTGGCGCTTCGATTATGACAACACGCCAAACGTACTTCATTCCACGCCATCAGGGATCAGCGACGACATGGGCGGTGAATGGGACGCTAGAGAATTTGATGGAATCGTCAAAACCCGCACATATAGCGGGATTCAGATTCTGCGCGCCTGGATGCCATTCGCGATCCTCTCAGTATTTGTTCTCCTTTGGGGACTGCCCAGCGTGAAACTCGCCATGAATCAGGCGACAACCCCCGCTTTCAAAGTTCTTCAAGCGAACGGCAAAGCGCGGACCGGCCCTCCGGGATGGGATGTACCTTACTTGCACAATGCCGTATTCCGCGCGGCGCCCGTGGTTCAGAAGCCCACTCCGGAAGCGGCCCGTTACGATTTCAACTGGCTCTCCGCCACCGGCACCGGATGTTTCCTGGCGGCAATCGTTTCCGGTTTGTTGCTTGGTCAAGGTCCATTACAGTTGATGAAGATTTTTTGGAAGACGCTCGTGCGCATGCGGCTGGCTATGATCGCCATCTCATTTATGCTCGGCTTGGGATACGTGACACGTTATTCGGGTCTGGATGCCGTGTTAGGCCTGGCTTTCACGCGCACTGGTTGGCTGTATCCGTTCTTCGGCACATTCCTGGGCTGGCTGGGAGTAGCGCTAACTGGCAGCGACACTTCCGCGAACGCGCTATTCGGCAGTTTGCAGCGAATCACGTCTCAGCAGTTGGGTATCGACCCTGTCCTTATGTGTGCGGCCAATAGCGCCGGAGGGGTGATGGGAAAGATGGTCGACGCTCAGTCGATCACCATCGCGACGGCCGCTACCGAGCAGGTAGGAAACGAAGGAATCATTTTCCGCTATGTGGCTTGGCACTCGGTGGCACTCTGCTCAATCGTAGGCATCATCGTGCTGCTCTACGCCTATGTATTCAAATGGCTCGTACCACACGGCCTGACCTTTGTGAAATAAGCTTATCTGGCGCCGGCTCGGACAACCTAATCCGCCGCCATATCCTGCACAACTGGCTCAACCTGTGCTTCCTCGAACGGAGCCTCGGCGGACAAGGATTGTCCCCTCAACTCTGCTTCCAGCGCCGCGAGCTGGGCGTCAATATCCTCCACAGCTTTGCGTTTGCGAATGACTTCCTCGCGATAGCGCCGCAGGAAGTAGTCGATGGTCTCGACGCGAATCCTGATCGAGCCGGTGGGCTTGTTCTCATCCAAATCCTTGAAGCAGAAATACGGAGTACCGGATTGCTCGATGATGCCTTCGACCACGCCATAAATCGGCGCATCATGCCCGCACTTGAAGCTGGAAATTTCCAGTGCCACCAGGTTGGGATGCCGCGCCGTGAACTTGGCGGCCCAAACTTTGTGGTTTGTGCTGCATGAGTAGGAATTCTTCCAGGCATCCGTAATATCGAGCGGGTGGGTGATTACTCCGGCGCGCACTTCTTCGCCGAACAGGCGATCCAACATATCTTCATCGAGAGGCAATGTGTTCTGCGAGAAGATGGGATAGCCCAACTTCTGGAACTCTTCCATGATCTCGTGATTCAAGCCAGGATCGTGATGATACGGCCTGCCCAGCATTACAATACCAATGCGGTCTTCGCGTTCCAGTTGATCGAGGACCTGCCGCGCGCGCTTGCGAATGCTGGTTTCGTAATCCTCCAGCGCCTTGTAGCCAACCTCAACTGCGCGGTCGTTTTCTTCCTGTGACAAGCCAAGAAGCGGCTGCCATGCTTGCAGCATCTGATGCGCGAATAGCTTCCGGTCCGCGAAGTTCAGCACGGGATCGAGATACTTCACATTGTGTTCGGCAAAAACGTCGTTCTCTTTGGTGAATGCGGCTTTTACCGTTTCCGGCGTTGCTGTCACCGTTGGACAAGCATTCGTTCCAACAATCTTGATCAGCGGGGAAGTGAGCACGTCATACATGGGGAAGAAAATCACATGCAGCGGCTTCTTGCGGTGCTTTTCCTGAATCAGGTTATAAACGTGCGAAATGCCGATTTTTGCCGGGAAGCAAGGATCGATTGCGCCGCGGCTCGCGCCCGCGCGATAGAGATCGGAGTTCGTATAGTCGGAATAAACAATATTCTCCGGCTGCACTCCCAGGCTTTCGAGATATCCATTGAACAACGGAGCGTAGGTGTAAATGTTGAGCAGGCGTGGAATGCCGACACGAAGCTTCTTGCGCCCTTCCATGAGCGAAACGCGCTCCTTGTCCACTTTCTTCCAGAATGTCGAAACCGGGACAGCATCGGCCACGCTCTTTGCATTGACCGGCCGGAACACCTCATGCGCGGCGAAATCGACAAAGTTAGGATACTTATCCTTGATCTCATCGATTCCGGCCTTGATGCCCTTCATGTCGTTGACATCTTCGACCAAACCTTTTTCGCAAGTGGCGATGATCAGCCGCTGCTCGCCGTGCATCAGAGGAACCTTGGTGACCTTCTGGATCGGGATGAACGACTTGTCATCTTTCGGCCCGGTGCGGATGTCGATAAATGTGCGCAGGCAATCGTTCTTGCAGAAGTGGCACCTCGTCTCCTCATTGCGCGTGGTGCGGTATTCGATTTTGCGGACAGCGTCGAGACCGACGAACGAGGTCTGCAGGCCGTTCTTCCACAGGCGAAGCGATTCGACCGCCGCTCCAATTGCGCCGGACTCGCCGCAGAATTCGTGAACAATAATTTCGGGTTTCTTGCCTGACGCCCGGAAACTATTGTTGATGAAGTCCACTTCCGCCTTCACCACCGCCATATTGTTCTGCGTCCCGCCTTGTAACACGAACCGCGTGCCCAGGGCAGCCAGGTTGGGAATGCTCGCTACGTAGAGGAACACATTCTTGGGCAGTACCGTCGCAAGGCCCGCAAGAATTTCTTCGGCGCGCCATCCCTGACGCTGGAAGTTCACGATATCGGACTGCATGAAGACCGCGCATCCATAACCGAAGATCGGCATCGATTGAGCGGAGAAGGCGAGATCGGAGTACTGTTCCACGCTCAATCCAAAACCTTCCGCAGTCGATTGCAGGAAGTATCCGTTACCGGCCGAGCACTGGGTATTAAGTTTGAAATCCTTGACGCGGCCATTTTTCAGGATGATGATCTTGATATCCTGCCCGCCCACGTCGACGATGACGTGCGGATCGTCATAAAACTTCAGCGCCGATTCGGTGTGAGCCACGGTTTCCACCAGCGCCACATCCGCGTGCAATACATCTTTCAGAATATCTTTCGCATAGCCTGTGGTTGCGACGCCAAGAACTTCCAGCTTGGCCTTCTGTGCTTCGACTTGTCCGCGCAGGTTCTCGAACATTTCGATGGTGTCCTGAATCGGATTGCCATTGGAAAGTTGGTAGGCCTTGCAGAGTATGTCGCCATTTTCGTTTAGCAACACAGCCTTGGTCGAGGTTGAGCCGCCATCGATGCCGATGAAACCGCTGACGATTTGGTTGGTATGGAAAGCGGTAGGAGTAAACTTTTTGCGCTTGTAGGAATCTTTGAAATCGTCGAGCTCCGCTTCGCTGGCGGCCAAACCTTTGGCGCCGGATTTAGCTTTCTCTTCCTGCCGCCCGAATTCGATGTAGTGAACTAACTTTTCGTATCCCTGATAACACCCAACGGAGTCTTCCTCGCTCTTGCCGAACTCAATCGCGCCAAGCGCCGCAAAGTACTGCGCATTCTGCGGAACTTTGATCAATTCCTCCGGCTTCGCGCCGTCGGGAATCGCGACCTTGCGCTCCTGCCACATGCGCGGAATATTTGCTTGCCACGCCTCGCGCATCCCGCGGATAAAGCTGTTAGGACCGCCAAGCAGCAAGACATGCGGCCGCAATGTATGGCCACGAGTCAGCACGCTCAGGTTTTGCAAAACGATGGCCTCAAACAATGACGCCATCAACTCATCCGGAGGCGTTCCGACCTTTTGCAGGCCGTTGATGTCGGTTTCGGCGAAGACTCCGCATTTGCCTGCGACTTTGTGGAGCTTGATCCCGTGATAGCCCTGCATCGCCAACTCGGCTACCGGAATTTTCAGCTTGGCATTGATCTTGTCGATGACGGCGCCGGTTCCACCCGCGCATTTGTCGTTCATCGAAGGAATTTTTTTCTTGTGGCCGGTTTCCTCGTCGTCTTTGAAGACGATGATCTTGGCGTCCTGCCCGCCTAGTTCAATGACCGAGTAGACCTCGGGATGCATCTTCTCCACGGCCAACGAAACCGCCGTGACCTCCTGCACGAACTTCGCGCCAATCTGATCCGCGATCGCACCGCCGCCGGAGCCGGTCATGAACATGCGGGTGTTAGTGCGATCGATGCCGATTTCCTTTTCCATCCGGTGCAAGAACTCCAGCGACTTTTCCGGCTGCTTGGTTTCGTGGCGCTGGTAATCCTGCCAAATCACCTGATCAGTCGCTGCATCCACGACCGTAGCCTTGACCGTTGTTGAACCAACATCCAATCCCACCATGAACTTGGTGTGATGGTCGTGCGGCTTCTGGGGAGGCAAGGGGGCGATGCTAAAGAGCTGCGGCTTCTTATCTTCTTTCAGATGATCGTGCATTACGTCTCCGTGGAAATCGTTAAAGTCTGTGGCCCGGATGAACCCGGCTGGGAGGAATCTCAATGGCTATAGAGATTCCTCCTATCTCGCTTCGCTCGCGCGCCGGAATGACAAACCAACCAGTTGATGACGACTCACTTAGTCGCCGCTGACGGCTGCTGGAACCTGCATCGCCGGAACGCGTGAGCGCCTCCGCCATTGCGTGGTCTTATCCATGCGGTCACTCACATGCAGAATGAATTGAGCAGCCGTCCCCGCAACGCCTTCGCGGTGGGGCACATGGTAGAACGGCCGGCGCAACTCTGGATGCTCGGCGATGTACTCGCGGATCTCATCCAGGCTCTTGCCGGTCGACTTCAGGCACTGATCGAACTCCGTCTTCGCCTTAACCTTCGCTTCACCCAACGCCATCTGCACGCGGCTGTGAGCGTTCACTTCGCCCTCGCCCGAAGTTTCAATCGGCAGGAAGATCATGTCTTTGAATTTGTTCACCACCGCCGATTGCACTCCATCCGACTGCGAAGACGGCATGCAGCCGAAGGGCTTTAGCGCCAACACCATATGGCAAAGCTTGTGCACCGTGTAGTAAACATTCTTGCCCACTTCAAGATGACCTTCTCCGCCGCGTGCGAACTGGTTGTAGAACGGGTTCGCCAAGTCGGCCAGGTCCTTCTGGGGGACGAGGTGATGGGTAAGGTCGCCCATATTCTTAATTGTTCGGTGATAGAAGAACTGCCAGGCTTTTTCGCCGAAGCCGATGCCCCAAAGCTTCTTGCGCAATCCAATATAGTTGGCGAAATTCTTTTTCACTTCATACCACTCCGGATTGCGATGTGGACGATTCACCGGCCATTTCGCGATTGCATGCGCCTTGGCCTGGTACATCAGATAAGCCACCCAGGTCGCAATCGGCTCCACGATGACCTGTGCGCCTTCGCGTTCCAGGAAGTCGAACATGTGGAAGTTGCCGTCACCCTCGGTGATCTGCGCCCAGAATTCACCAGTGATCTTCACCACCGGCCTGACCTTGGTGCGGTCGACTTCGATCTGGTTCACACGATCGCGGGCGGTGCGCAAGGCATCCAGATAATCTTTGCCCCAAAGGTTCTCGTGCATCTTGCCGAGGACGTTGAAGGTGTTACGCAGAACTTTGTTGTTCTTCACCTTAGGCTTGAGCCAGTTCGGGCCGCGCTGTTCGATTTCGAACGAGTCACGGGTGCGAAGATCTTCGCAAAGGCCGTCGACCATCTCGCGGAAGACGCGATCGGTTTCACCCTTGTTCACTTCGAAGGGGCGGATCTGATAGATCATGTCGTTGATCACGTCGCCAAGATGCATGGCGTTCAGCATTCCAAATCCGAAGTCGATGGTGAACTTCAATCCCGGCTCGCCGGAAGCGGCTTTAATGCCGTCGCTGTCTTTGAATAGAAGCACGCGGAAGCCATCAAACCCGGCATTCTTCAGCGCAAATCGATATTCGGCCTCATACATGCCGAAGCGGCAAGGGCCGCAAGAACCCGCGGTGAAGAAAACGAAGTTATTCAAAATCTTGTCCCGCGACAATCCTTCCTTCTCCAAAAACTGCAAATACTGCACCAGATTTCCCACGGTGAAGTAAGTCGGATTGCACTGCCCGTTATTGCCAAACTCTTTGCCGGTCTGAAAGGCGGCGACATTTGGCACCGGAAGTTTCTCGCATCGATAGCCACAGCCCTGGAATACAGCGCGGATCAGATCTTCATGCTTCCACGTGAATCCGCCAAACAGAATGGTGACTTGATCCCGCTCCTCGGCTTTGAATGCCCGCTCCACCGGGCGGTGGAAATGAGTCGGTTGGTCCAGACCGGCTATCTTGCGCAACCGGTTGCGTTCTGTTTCCAGGCGTTGCTTGATTTCTTCGTCGCTATCGATCTGTACGAGATGGGTTGCCATTATCTTCCTCCGGCATAATGCCCTCGGGCATCTGCGGTGTTCGTAGATTTCGGTTGAACATTGCGGACCGAACAAATCTCTTCCGCGCGGCGGGCGTAGATGTAGATACAGAATCGTCAAAGCAGAAACAGTGGAAATGGAAGCGATTGGAAAATTTAATGCGCGTTGGAAGGCAGGGATTTCCGGTTCGTGCTGCCGGAATACTAATGTGGCCACGATCTAAGGACACCGGAAACTCCTAATTTACTCAAACAGGAGGTTCTAGGTTTGCGCTGCGTGGGAGGCGTTTAGCAACGCATCCCCGCGCGCCGAACAAAGCAAAACGCTTGCTAGTCGCCAACTTTCGCCGGCTTGATCGCTCCCAAATCTTGGGAAGGCTCTATCCGATTAAGCGAAGCTGCCGTCCACTCCTTGGAATCCATGAGCAGCCTGCCTGAGCACCCACTTAACGACCCTGGAATCGTTGTAACAGAAACCTAGGTTGTGATTCAAGGTGGAGAAGCAATGTGTTTGACAGGACTTCTTCATTTCATCGAGTTGGGGAACCTCGAACTTATGATTTTCAATGACTCCCCAGTCATGCGTCGCCGAATACATGGGGAAGCACGGAGCCAGACTACCGTCAACCCGGATGATGATTGAATTCTGCCCAGCCCGGCAGTTCCATGGTTCCACCTTGCCGCGCATAAAGGCTTTCATATCCTGCAGGCGCTTCACCGAGTTAACCATCTTGTAGCCAGACTTATTCTTTTCAATAAGCCAGTCCACCAATTCGTCCACTTGCGGCCAGTGCTCCGGATAAATGAAAGTATCGTTCTCGTCGTAGTGTTTAAAATGAGTCTGCTCGATCATCGGCGATTCATTCAGGTGGTAGTCCGTGGCGATGCCGTGATCACGGGCGATCTCCGTCAACTGTTTCACATCTTCCATGTTATTGCGGCAGATGTTGATGTTGAAGAACACCGAAAAGCCATACTTATATTGTTTACGCGTCAGGTACTCGAAATACTTCCGCACCGGCGTAAGCGCTTTCGGCAAGCCCGGCTTCACGTCCACAGAATCGACTGCAAAATTGAAGATGGCAACACCCGCGTCCGCCAAACGGTCGATCACATCCGGCCGCAGCAGGCGCGCGTTGGTTGGCATGTAAATCCAGAAGCCCTTTTTCGCCGCGTAATAGCAGGCCTTATGCACCAAGTCCGGCCGGAGCAGGGGTTCTCCACCCATGAATGCCAGCACTCGGCATGTGGTCGAGTGCAGCCAATCAATCGAACGCTTGGCCACTTCCTCCGTCATGCCCTTTACGGTGTTATCGAAAGCCCAGCAATAGTGGCAATCCAGATTGCACTTCCACTCGGTGAACAGGTACGCGATGATCGGATGAAAAGGCCCCGGCAGCGCTCGCGACTTCATGTAGGGAAACAACCAGCCATTCATCGCTCGATAAACATAGCGGGCAGGCCAATGTCGTTTTCCCGCACGGGCGAGTGCGAGATTCTCTTCATAGTTGTCGTCTTGAGCGAGCAGATCGGGACGCTGCGGAAATACGGGTTCAGGAAACTTTTCGCCGCCGTTTCCAGGAAGAAGCGTTGGCCTTGCGGCCGGAGATCCGGTGAGCAGATTGTGGAGCGGAACATCCAAACGGAACGTTCGGGGCGCTTCCGTCTCACCGTAGTGCTGTTCGTTCGCGGTGGGCATGCTTTCTACCTGCCCGGTTTGATGAAGCTCTCAAAGATTGGTTGCAGCGAAATTGTGCAATCTCTGAAAAAACTCAGCATCACGCCTGGCCGACGCTTACAACTCATTTCAATAGCTGCTTCACCCGGCTGAATTTAGCATCGCCAGATAAAACATAAATATATTCAATACTTTGCCGCAGGATCTTCAACCATTTCGACAAGAAATCCAAAAGGGTTTTCCTCCCGCGACTTCGGATGCACAAAGAAAACTGTTGTCCCTCTTGATCCCTTTCTAGGAGCGGCATCGATCAGTTGAAATCCGTTCGCCTTCATTGCGTCAAACGCTTTCCGAGCGCTGGCGACGCGGAATGCAATGTGAGCCAATCCGCCGCGCCCGCCGTTCTTGTCAATCATCTTCTGCACTGGCGAATCCGGGGTCAGCGGTTCGAGCAGTTGAATAAGGTTCGGACCATCCCCGATCCTCAACAAAACTTCCCGCACCTGGTCGCCTCCGCGCACCTCTTCCCGATGGATCTCCTCAAAACCCAGCATCTCGTAAGCTCTGACCTGGCTGTTCAGATCGCCTTGCTTTACGGCAATGGCCACATGATCCACAAAAAGTATGCCCGGGACATTTTTCAAGCTTTGATCAGCCAAGCTTCGATCGGCGCTGCTCATGGCAAATCGCTCTCTTTCGTGTTTAGAAGACGGGAACAGCTAGTTTGTAAAAATCATTCACCAAAATCGTTAACCACCAAGGCCACGAAGGTTCACGAAGAAAAACGTCCGCAGATCGATTTCCTTCGTGGTACTTCGTGAACCTTGGTGGTCCGAGGTTTCTGCCGGTTCGCCGGCAAGGAATGCTTAACCTACTAAATAATCTGGCTAGATTGTCTGGCCGCGAAAGGGCGCCGAGAAAACGTTAATCCTCGTCCAGATATTCCTGAGGCACGTCGTCTTCCGGAAACTCGCGGGTTCGAACTTCTCTTTCATCTGCATTCTCGGCCCGCTCTACACCGCTCACCACCCCAGCCTCGAATGTATTTCCTTCATCGACCAACTCGCTCACGCTTTCTGAATCGGAAATCTCCACGTCGGATAATCCCTGGGAATCCGAATCCGCGAATCGCTCCATCCTCTGGGACTTCGAGGGCCCGGGATCAAGCGCTTGCTTTCTTGCCGGACTCCTCTTCTTGGGTGCCGGTTTGGTTTTCGCTGCAAGGTTCGCAGACCGCTTCGTGCCTGCCTTCGCCCGAGAAGTCTTCTTCTTCTTTGTTGAAGCTTTCTTCTTTTTCTTCGTTGAAGCCTTTTTCTTTGCTGGCTTTTTTTTCGACGTCACTTTGTTGGTTCTGATTTTCTTTGCGGCAATCTTCTTTTTGGCAGCCATGCGGAAAGTCTACCACCGGGTACGCCGGGTTCGAAGGGGCTTTCGCAAATGCCACGTTCAGCCGTAAACCTCTCCCAGGAAAAGGGACTGAAAGACACCTCAAGTGGGTTAGAATTTGGCGCATGCGAGTGCAAAATTGCGCCCGGCAGATCGCGAGAGTCTTTACGGTGGGTCTGCTGGGTGTGCATTGCCTGGCGGCTCAGAGGCCAGTGCCGCCGACCGCGCCAGCGCTCTCGAATGCCCAGCAAGTGCAGCTGCACTCCTACCTCGAACAGGCCGCTGAAGCCATGCACAAAGGCGACAATGCGGCCGCAGCGGAGGATCTGCGGAGTGCGCTGAAAATCGATTCCCATTCAATCGCCGCACTCAACAATCTGGGAATCGTGCTGGCCCGGACGGGGAAGCCTGCCGAAGCCATTCCGCTTTACGAAGATGCTCTAAAATTCCATCCCGGCGACCCTTCGACCGAACGCAATCTGGCCCTCGCTTACTTTAAGGCCCAACGCTATAAACCGGCGTGGCGAATGCTTCAGCCATTAACAGCCAAGTATCCCACCGATTTTCAGATTCTTGACCTGGCCGGCCTCTCGCTGTTTGCCTTAGATCGTTATCCGGAAGCTGCCACATACCTTGAACGGGCAAGCCAGGCTGATCCATCCGATCTTGAGACTCTCGATATGCTCGGCAAGACATATCTGCGGATGAAGAATTTCAAAGTGCTGACCAGCACCTTCGCTCGAATTATGCAGTTGAATCCGAACTCGGCATCGGCTCACATCATGATGGCCACGGCTTACGACCAAATGTCGAATCGCCCCGAGGCCATCAAGGAATATCAAGCGGCTGTAAAAGCCGATCCAAACTTCGCGGGCGCGCATTCTGGGCTGGGATTCGAGTATTGGCGGGATGGCCAGAACGAACTTGCGGAAAAAGAGTTCCGCGCGGAACTGCAACATTTTCCCAGCGACCCGGTTTCGAACTGCATTCTTGGCCAGATCCTTCTGGATAAATCCCTGCCTGCCGATGCAGAGCCTCATTTTCGCGCGGCCATCGCCATGAATCCTCGTTATACCGAGGCGCTGTTTGGACTGGGGAAAGCCGAAGCCGCGCTCGAACATCCCAAAGCCGCCGTCGAGTTACTCCGCAAAGCCATCCAGATCGACCCTGACTACTTCGAGGCGCATTTTGTTCTCGGCAAAGTGTTGCGCCAGCTAGGGCAGACTGCTGAAGCGGCGAATGAACAAAAGATCGCGCTTGCCATCCAGGAAAAACACAGGGCGGAAGCCATTAAAAGGAACGAGAGCCAGTGAAGTTCCGTGCAACAGCATTTGATTCCGTCTACTTGGACTAGGCTGGCTGGACTCAGATGATCATGAAATACAAAGCGCACGCCGAGGGCGTGCGCTTTGTGGTGAGTAGGGGAGGGGATGGTTAGAAGTTGAATTTAGCTCCGATCTGCACGTTGCGCGGAATGTGATACGCATTTACCGTCCCAAAGGCCGCGTTATCCACGTCCGTAACAATCGTGTCCGGGCTACCGTGATTAAAGGTGTTGAAGGTTTCCAGGCGAAGTTGCAAGGCCGCCCGTTCGCCGAATCTTATATTCTTAAACAACGATGTATCCCACCTCTGGAATCCTGGCCCCTGAACCGCTCCTGGAGCGGCAGTTCCGAAATGTCCCACTGCGTCGGTAAATGCCGCAGTGTTGAAAAACTCGGCGGGAGTTTTGGGACCGCCAGTCGCAACGCCGGACACTCGATCGGCGCGAAGGCCCTGGTTTCCGCTCCCGTTGGGTAGCCCCAGGCCACCGGGGTAGAGCGGGCACGATGTGGTGGTGCCGCCGATGGTACAAGCCTCGGTTGAGTTAGTGGTCGTCACCAGACTCCAGGGGTCGCTTTCCTGATATACGATCTGGGATTGCCCGGTCTGGAAGTTGACGATGCCGGAGAGTTCCCACCCGCCCAAGACCGCCCCTAGGCCCCTGCTCTCATTCTTATAGAACGGCAGTTGGTAGACATAGCTCAGGACAAAGATCTGCGGGGTATTCAGTGTGGACAATCCGTAGCTTTGCCTTAGGTCGTAGGTATCGTAATTGAGCAACGCTCTGTCGAGGGGATTGGTGGTAAGCAGCTTGGACCATGTATAAGCCGCTCCCACCATCAGTCCGTGGGTCAGGCGCCGGTTGAGCGAGACTTGGAGCGCATTGTAATTACTGGTGAACACCGGATCGCGTGCCGTGATGAGCCCATAACCCGTAAAGGGAGCGATAGCGTTTACACCCACGCCGGGATTAGCTTCGCGGGTGGCCACCGTGGGCTGATTCGTATCGATGTCCCCCAGTAAGTGGGTTCCTTTAGTGCCCACGTAGGCCACTTCCAATACTGTGCTCCGCAAGATTTCACTTTGCACCGAGAGGTTGTAGTCCTGGTAGCTGGGAACCTTGAAGACTGGCGGTTGGTTCGGCCCGCCCGCTCCAGTCGTGGTGAGTGCGTTGGGGCCAAGAGGAGCGCCGGCCGCCGTTCCGGCCTGATAATTGTCGAACAGGTTAAGGCTCGAAGTTCCATTGTTGGTGATGCTTGTGGTCTGAACCAGCGGGGGATCGTCGAACGCGTTCTGCTCCCAGATTCCGTTCAGTGTGCGGTCATAGAACAGGCCGTACCCTGCGCGAACTGCAAGCTTTGCATTGCCGAACGGATCCCAGGCAATACCCAGGCGCGGACCCCAATTGTCGTTCGAACTCGGATTCACCCGGCCGCCGTAAGGCGAACAAGTTGCCAGGGGCGCAATCGATTGGGCGATGCCGCAAGCCTTTCCAGTAGGAAAGATCAGCCCATTGGCGTAGTTCGCCGCATTTCCGGCTGCGAAGTTTCCGTTGGGCGTGCTCGGCGTGGTGACAATGGTGGGAGAATCGAGCGGATTGTAGCGAGTCGGATCGAAGTTAACCAGGGTGTTATTACTGTCGGTCGGCGAGGGGAAATAACTGTAGCGAACGCCCAAGTTCAAAGTTAGGCGTGGCGTGAGTTTCCAATCGTCCTGAACATAGGCTTCGAAGTTCGTGTAGTTAAGATGCGGGACCGTATCTTTGTCGGGCTGCGTGTAGCTATCTGCCTGCCCCAACAAGAAATTGGCAAAAGGATCATTCCCGTTTACCGCGCTGCTGAAGCTGAACGTTGCGTAACCGGCAGTGGCATTCTCCGTTTTCGTCATCCACATCGCGGTGGCCCCGAGGCGGATCGTATGGTTCCCGTGCTGCAGGGACAGGTTATCAAATACGTTCTTATCGATGTTCCTCTCAAAGTAGGGGCCGTTTCCGTTAGTAAGGCCGGTATAGCCGGCGATGGCAACGTTCGGCGCGCGGCCATAAGGATCCGGATAGGCGGTTTTGCCGGTCAGTTGGCTGGTGAAGGATGGCGAGTTTTCGGCGCCGCTCAAGCCGGCATTGATCGCTCCCCAGGAATCGGCAAACTCTATTTCGTTGACCACCTTCGGGGAAATACTCATGCTGGCATTGCCAACAATGTTCCGGCCAGGCGCATTCAGCGAGATGACGTCCGCTCCGGGATAATTCGCCGTGCCCCAAAGTCCGAAAGGAAAGTTTTCGGGTACGCTATCCTGCATAAACCGCGCGAAGACGCGGACCTTGTCGCCAACGTTTTGATCGAGCCGGACGATATCTTGCCGGAAATTATTCAGCTGGCTGTAGCTTTCCACCAACTGGTTTGTGCCAGAGTTAGGCGGAAACGGTGCCATGATTGTTTTTAGATAGGCAGCAGCGTTTTGGCTATAGCAGCTGGGATTGATGGTCCAAGTTTCGTTCGCGCCGGTGCCGGCCGTAGTCACACAGCCCGCGGGAGCGACCGGAACAGGGCTGGTGAAGCCTTTTCCTGTAATCTGCGCGGTAGTAAAAATACCCGCAAGCTGCTGTGTGGTGGGGACGGTGATTGTGGTGCTGCCCGGCGTGCTGGCCTTCCGCCACTCCTCCGACCAGAAGAAGAAAGTCTTATCCTTCTGCGGGTGGTAAACCTTCGGAATGAACAATGGTCCGCCAATGGTGAAGCCAAAATCGTTGTAGCGCTCAATTGGGACGTGATTGTCCGCATAGCTGCCACCACCGTCGATGGCTTGCCGATTCTCGAAGCTATTTGCGTTGTAATAGTTATTGCGATTGAACTCGTATGCGCTGCCATGAAATTGATTGGTTCCGGATTTCGTGGCGACCACAATTTGCCCGCCGCCGCTGCGTCCGAAGGAGGCATCGTAGTTGCTTCGTTCCAGAGTGAACTCCTGGATGGCATCCACGCTGGGAGTATTCAACAGCGTTCCGTTGGAGCCGCTGTCGTTGATGTCTGCTCCGTCCACGGTCCAGTTGTTCGCGCCCTGGCGCGCCCCGTTAATCGAGATGACAGTATTGCTGGATAATCCAAATCCGGGCTCGTCGCCGAGTTGGTTCGATACTCCGGGTTGCAGAAGCACGAGTTGCTCGAAATTGCGGTTGTTTAGCGCCAAATCCCGAACCTGCTCCCCCGTAACTGTGCCTGATTGCTCCGCAGTGGTGGTTTGGATTTGTACGTTTTCCGCCGTCACTTCGACGGTCTCGCTGGCTTTGCCGGTCTTCAATTGCACGTCGAGAGTGTGTTTTTCGGCGACGTTGAGAATCACGTCGTTCGCGACGAAGGTTTGAAATCCGGTGTTCTTGACCGTGACGGTGTAACGGCCCGCGGGAATATTCGTAATGTTGAAACTGCCGGTGTCGCTGGTGGTCACCGAGCGGACGTCCGCGCCGGTTTCCTGGCTGTGGACCACAATGCTCACGCCTGGCACCACGGCTCCGCTAGGATCTGTCACCGTGCCGGTGAGCGTTGCCGCCAGTTCCTGGCCCAAAACTGTAGCCGACAAGCTTGAGAGAATCACGCAGACCGCTAGAAACGAAGAAAGCCTCGACCTGCCACTGCGATCCTCTTGATTGAAACCCTTACGCTCTTCCCACGTCAGTTTCGCCATTACAGAATCTCCTTCAAAGGACTTCTCCAACTGGGCGCTGCAAATCAGCCACTAATATAAACGCACTATGCTATATAGCACACGCTGGTTCGTAGTCAAGAAGAAAAAATGACGGAGCTGAGGAAATGTTTTGGGAGAGAAAACTTCGGTCAAAGGCTCCGCCCTGACTGAGCGATGCCCTGGGAAAGTGGGGCCAAGGCAAAAAGGCGCAATGAACCAGCAGAAGTGGCATTAAGCTACTGGATCTGCCCCCTGACCGTCAAAAGGCAGGGCAACGCCGCCATCCAGTTGACGGTCAAGTACTCCTTTTTGCGCGTCGGGCACCCTCCACGCCATCCCTTCCAAGGATTGAGCTTTACATCAAACTCGCAATACGCTATATAGCATAAGGCTCTCCGCACATAGCCGTATCCAGGCTTTATGTAACCTTTTAGCCTTGCCAGCGCGGCTAGCCCCAATGGAATCTAGAACTAACACTATGTCTGGAAACCACAACAAGAGGATCCCCGCCTACCAGAGAATCCAGGACGTAATCCGCAATCGCATCTCGTCTGCCAGTCTCAAGCCGGGTGACGCGGTTGCGTCCGAGCGGGAACTGGCCAAGACGCACAAGGTGAGCTTGATGACGGCTCGCCACGCTCTGGCTGGACTGGAACACGAAGGAATCGTTGAACGCCGCCTCGGGGCCGGCACCTTCGTCGCCGTGCCTAAGATCCACTTCAACAAATTGATGAGCTATACGGAGCAAATGTCGAGCCGTGGCCTGGCTCCGCGTTCCCGGGTGCTGGTATCAAAAGTAATGGATGGCGATGCGGAAGTTGCCGCCAGGCTTGGGCTTCCGGCGGCCAGTCGCGTAGTAAGGATCCAGCGCCTCCGCCTCACGGGGGAAGACCCGTTCGCGCTGGAAACCTGTTACCTGCCGGCCGCCGATTTTCCGGAGTTGGCGTCATCTCCACTGGGAAGGGGATCGCTGTTTGCCATTCTTGAGCATGACTACGGCATGAAGTTGGCATACGCAGACGAAGAAGTCGATGCCACTTCAGCCGATGCCAGCGTTGCGGAACTTCTCCACGTGCCTCGGGGAGCCTCGGTTTTGCGCATCCGCCAAATCATCTATTCAAAGGAGGGTAAAGCTACGATTTACGTAATCGGTTTCTACCGCTCCGAACGGCACACACTATTTATCCGGCGCTTCCGCTAAAGTCAAATTGCCAGCGCCCTCTAAAAGGAAGCCACCATGTACCTGGTAGTTGCTGTGATTTTTGCCGGTCTTGCAGCATCGCTGGGCGCGCCCAATCCGCCAGCGCCCCAGCAGGGCGCGATTTCTGGATCGGTAAATACCCCGGTCAATATCTTCGTCAACACTCTGATGCCGCAACCCTCGCAGCTTTCCGCGCAGGGTGGACAACTCCGCCTGACTCCCTCCTTTGGCGTAGCCACCGATCACTACCACGATGCGCGCCTCGACGCCGCCATCGCGCATGGCGTTGCTCGAATCAAAATGCAGACTGGCATTTTGTTTTCAACATCCTCGTCCAGCGCTGCCGCGTCGGCAGCGCTGGTGATCAGCGTCGATGGACCCGGAGAAACAATTCAGTCAGTGGATGAAGATGAATCCTACTCTCTCGATGTCGCTCCCTCGGGGGTGCGCCTCCACGCTGCAACCGTAGTTGGAGCCATGCGCGGGCTTGAAACTTTACAGCAGTTGCTGCAAACAGACGCGACGGGTTATTTCCTCCCCGCAGTGTCGATTCACGACACGCCGCGTTTTCGCTGGCGCGGCCTGATGATCGACTGCGGACGCCACTTCATGCCAGTCGACGTTATCGAGCGTACTCTCGACGGGATGGCGGCAGTGAAGCTCAACGTTTTCCACTGGCACCTGAGTGAAGACCAGGGCTTCCGCATGGAGAGTCGAGCTTTCCCAAAACTTACCGAACTCGGCTCCGACGGACTGTTCTACACGCAGGAGCAAGCCCGCGAAATTGTTGTCTACGCGCGCGACCGCGGCATCCGTGTGGTGCCAGAGTTCGACATGCCGGGACACAGCAGTGCGTGGTTCGTCGGATATCCCGATCTAGCGAGCGCGCCCGGCCCTTTTCATATCGAGCGCGAGTTCGGCATCTTCGATCCGGTGATGGATCCCACCCAAGAAGGCACTTATAAGTTCCTGGACAAATTTGTCGGGGAGATGGCGGCGATCTTCCCCGACCACTTCATGCACATTGGTGGCGACGAGAACAATGGCGTTGAGTGGAAGGCCAATGCGCGCATCCAGGCTTTCATGCGCGAACACAATCTCCAGGACACCGCGGCACTGCAAAACTATTTCAACCAGCGCCTGCTCAAAATTCTGGAGAAGCACGGCAAGCACATGGTCGGCTGGGATGAGATTCTAACCCCCGATCTGCCCAAGGACGTTGTCGTCCAGAGCTGGCGCGGCTTTGATTCACTCGCCGCCGGAGCGAAAGCCGGCTACAGTAGCATTCTTTCCGCCGGTTACTACTTGAATCTCATGAGCACCGCCGCAACCCACTACCTGGTGGATCCATTGCCCCAGGCAAACGCCCTCAGTCCGGAGGAGCAGGCGCGCATTCTCGGCGGAGAGGCTTGTATGTGGATGGAGCAAACCACGCCACGAGACATCGATTCACGGGTCTGGCCCCGTGCCGCCGCCATCGCCGAACGTTTTTGGTCGCCGCGCGACGTGAACAATGTGGACGACATGTATCGCAGGCTCGCGGTTGAGTCGATTCGTCTGGAAGGCTTAGGGCTGACGCACATCTCTCAGGAAGCGGAGAGCCTGCGACAGTTGGCGGGAATTCGACAGATCGAACCCCTGCAGATCCTCACGTCCGTTCTCGAGCCCGTGACTTTCAACGAGCGCGCTCACATGCAGCATCCCAATCAACTCACGCCACTCAATCAACTCATTGACGCTCTTCCACCCGATCCGCCATCGCGCCACAAATTTGAGTTGCTCGTCGCCACATATCTTCAGAATCCTGCAACCCGATTTCAAGAAGAAGCTGACCTTACCGCTGAATTTAAAGCTTGGGCCGCTGCAGAGCCTGGAATCCTGCGCCTGATGGCTGGTTCGCCGACGCTAGCCTTGGCCGAACCGCGAGCCCAGCAGCTCACCACCCTGGGCGCGACGGGTCTTGAAGCGGTGTCGTACTTATCTTCTGGTATGCCGGCGGTTGTGGGTTGGAAAGCTCAGCAACTGGCACTGTTGGATGAAGCCGAGAAACCGCAGGCGCTGGTCCGCTTCACGGTTATCAAGCCCCTGCGCGATCTGGTCAGCGCGGTTCCCGAAGCGCCTATCAAATAACTACTCAAGCAAAAATTGCGGCAGGCTGAGTTCTTCGTCAGCCCGCCGCTTCTGGTCAATTGTTGTTTGAGAAAGCCAGGGTCTCAGTGACTAGCGTCCCAGACCCGCAGCCAGGGTTTTCACCATGGTTCCATTGGCATCGTCGTCTTTCACTGCCCAAACGTAGGCGCCGCCCAGACCTCCCGGTGCTTTCAGGTTGATGTAGATCGTCTTCAGAAATGCAGTCGCGGGATCGTCATACGTGTAGAAGGTCCCACCGTTCGGGTCGTAGAGCGATACCGCGATTCTCAGCGGATCGAAGTAGTTGCTGTAGCCATTTGACGTAAGTGTGGAGAGCGTCGAATAGGTCAATAGTCCCGGCGTTAACAACGTGTCGCAGCCGAGGGTATTACCGCTCAGATCCGGACACACCCCAGTCCCATTCGCCCACAGAACTGGAGAAGGCCCAGTTGAGTTCTGGTACAAGCCGTGATTCACGTTGGGTGCGCCAGTCCACCCCGCGCCATACAGAGGCACGCCCATGGTGTATTTGGCTGGAGGCACACCGGCCTTGAGATAGGCGTCTACCGTGTCATTAATGTCGAGATCCTGGCCAAACAGAGGATCCTTCCAGGAATCGAATAGCGGCGACGCCTCGTTGGTTTGCGTGACCCATGAACCGGAATAGTTGTAGCCATCGATCGTGATGAAGTCCACCTGAGCGGCGGCCTGCTTAAGATTAATGTTGACATAGTTCTGCGAGCCGGCAGGCCCATCGAACGACAGTGTGTATTGCTTCCCGGTCGTTTTGCTCAAGGCATTCAGTTGGCTGCGAAACTCTGCCAGCAGTGCGGTAAAGTTCTGCGTGTCGGTTGCGGTGGGGAACTCCCAATCAATGTTGAAGCCGTCGAACAATCCGGGAGCCGTGATGCCGGGGGCGATATTGCCGCTGACAAACATATCGATGCAGGAAGCGGCAAGAGCTTGGCGTCCAGCAGCGGTACTCGCGGCAGTGACGAACGCCGCGGTATTGGTGGCCGACGCTCCACCCAACGACATCAGCACTTTCAGATTGGGATGAAGTCCCTTGAGTTGCTGGATGGCTGCAAAGTTTCCATAAAGAGGCCCGGAGTAAGCAGTACCATTGACGCTGGGCAGATACGGAGATTGATAGTCAGCCCACGTATCTGCATAGGCGCAGGCCGGAGCCGGAGTTGTCGTCACATTGCCAAAAGCGTAGAGAAGGTGCGTCAGTTTATCGGCAACACCATTCTGTTGCAGGTTCGCAATATTGTAGCCGGCGTAGTAGATACTCCACTCCTCGAAATATCCTCCGAGAATCTTTTCGTGACTCTGGAATTGTGCGGACGAGGAAGAGATGCATGCAACGAGGGCCAATAACGTCAGCAAAAATGCTCGGAGCAGGCGGGGCAGGGAATCGGTTGACATAGCAAAATGCCTCCAGAATTCGTAAAGTACGAACCGCCGGAGTATAGAGCTATATAGCGGAACATTGCAATAGCCAACTTTTGGGGCAGGATTTTTTGATGATCTCCAGGATAAAAAGTAAAAAGAGCAGGCCGATTTACAGATCGGCCTGCTTTTGTTGTTTATTGCCAGTGCCAAATCTCTAAGGATTGAGGTCGCCGGCAATGGCTTTGGTCAGGTCTGAATTCGAGTCGTCGTCTTTCAACGCCCAAACGTAGCCCCCGCCGAAACCTTGCGATTTGATGAAGTTCACCTTGCACTGCACCGAAGTAGCATTGTCATAGCTAAATACGGTGGACGTGGTTGAGTTGAACATACGCGCCGCGCAGCGAGTGGAGTCGTAACTCGGCGTGAATCCGTTGCTCAACAGGTTGACGATGGTCCCGTAGGTGGCCAGGCCGTCAGTCAACAGGACGTCGCATCCTGCTGCCGGACTCGACTGGTTATCACCCGTCGAGCAATTTCCTACACCATTGGCGTTAGGCACCGGAGAAGTTCCGTTTGGAGTGAGAACTCCAGTCGGATCCGTAACTCCGGTCGCGTTCTGGTACATCCCACCGTTGGTCGAGGTCAGGCCTCCGGCCCATCCCGCGCCATAGAGCGGGAATCCCATGGTGTACTTGGCCGGCGGCGCGCCCTGCGCCAGATAGTACTGCACGGTAGCGTCGATATCGTCCGCCGGCGTTCCGTACAGTGGGTTGGCGGTTTCATCGTACAACGCAGATGCATCATTGGTGGCGTTGGACCAATCTCCGGCATAGTTATAGCCGTCGATGTTCATGTAGTTCAATTCCGCCGCGACTGCGGGGATGTCGATGGTGTTATAACCGCCATCGTTGCCCGAATCCGCTGCCGCGCCCGGGGTTGATGGGCCCGCAGCCAGATCGGCCAACAACTGATACGTTTGGCCGGTGGTTCCCGTCAACGTAGTCAGTTCGTTGCGGAACTCGGTCAACAACGCAGTGAAGTTGGCCGTGTCGTTTGCGTTGGGGAACTCCCAGTCAAGGTCAATGCCGTTGAAGAGAGTCCCGGTTGAGACACCCGAGGCGATGTTTCCCTGGATGAACATGTTGATGCACGAACTCACGAAAGCCTGACGCTGCGCCTCCGTGCTGGCTGCCTGGTCGAAGAGCGTGTTGTAGGTTGGTGGATTCCATCCGCCAATCGAGATCAACACTTTCAGGTTGGGATTGAGTTGCTTGAGTTGCACCAGCGCACCGAAGTTCCCTTGTAACGGAGCCACGGCTGGAGTCGCGCCAGTCACCTGCGGGACAACCTTCTGGTAATCGGCGTAGGAATCGGCGAGCGCGCAACTCACGGTGCTGCCGTTCGCGACCGGTTTGGCAAAGGCATAGATGATGTGCGTCAGCACGCCGGCTACGCCATTCGACTGCAATTGCGCAACGTTGTAGTTGGCATAGTAGGTGCCCCACTCTTCATACCATCCACCCATGAACAAATTAGTAAGCGCAGTTGTCGTCACGTTGACGGCCGAACTGGCGCCAGATGTGCCTGCATAGTCCGTCGCTTCAACCGTGAAGCTGTAGCTGGTCGAAGGAGACAGGTTGCCCGGCGTATAGGACGTGGTAGTTGTGGTTCCAACCGCGGTCCCATTCTGCAACACCGTGTAGTTGGTGATGGTACATCCGCTGGGAGGCGTGACTGCGGTCCAGCTCAGGTTTGTGCTGGAATCGGTCGTGCCCGAGGCCGCCAAGCCTGTAGGAGCGCTTGGCTTAGTGGTGCACGAACTTGCCAGTGTCGTCACATTCACCGCTGAACTTGCGGCTGATGTGCCGGCCGAGTCCGTTGCCTCTACTGAGAAGCTGTAAGTAGTCGAGGGCGTGAGACCGGTTACGGCATCGGAGTTTGTGGTTGGGCTTGCGATTACGGTCGAACTTTGCAGGACCTTATAACTCACCGTGCATCCCGCGGGAGGAGTGACTGTGGTCCAGCTTAGGTTTGTGGTGGATTGCGTCGTGCCGGAGGCTGCTAATCCTGTCGGAACCGATGGCGCGGCCGAGCAACTCGAACAAGCACCAGTCGCCGTCCATGGTTCGCCGCTGCCCGCTCCGCCATTGTTGGTGGAAGGATTGTTGTTCTCCGTCCAGTAATTTGCAACGTAGTTTTCTCCGCTCAGGCTTGCCGTCATGCCTTGGGTGTAAACCTGAGTAGCACTCCATGGCGTGGCGCAGGAGCCGCCGCCCCCGCTGGCTAGGGTCGTTACGCTTGCAGCTGAACTTGGAGCGGATGCACCGTTCGCATCCATTGCCTCAACCGTGAAGCTATAAGTCGTGGATGCCGAAAGTCCACTGACCGCAAACGTCGTTCCAGATGTGGTTCCAATCGAAGATCCATTCTCGAGAATGGCGTAATTGCTGATTGTGCAACTCGTGGGAGGAGTAACCGCATTCCAGCTCAGACTCGTGCCCGAACTGGTTGTGCCGGAGGCGGCCAGACCTGTAGGCGCATTGGGAGAAGTTGCGCAGGTGCCGCCGCCGCTTCCGCCCGTTCCACTGAGCGCGGCCGTCTGTGTGGCGCTGTCGATCACGGTCAATGTGCCGCTGGCCGCGCCCGATGCGGTTGGGGCGAAATACACATAAATAGGACACGAACCGTTGGCGGCTACCGATGATCCGCAATTGCTGGATACCACAAATGGGCCGCTGACCGTGACGCTGCTGATGCTTACGGCAGAGCTGCCGCTGTTCGCGAGGGTGAAGGTTTCCCACGCGGTACCTGTGCCGACCGGCGTGCTTCCAAAATTGTAACTCGACGGGCTAAGGGTGACTGATGCCTGCGCCAACAGCGAAAGCGGAACAAAGACGCATAGCAGGGAAGAGAAAAGTAAAGCTCGCTTCATCGTGGCTCCTTGGTTCGGGGGACGTACCAGAGCGTTCCGCCCGCGGTTGGGTGGTTGAGGAAAGAGTCCTACGGCGGTTACATCGGACTCCGCGTCGTGAAAGTCAGCGATTTGCAGTGCTCATCTTCAGCAGTCATGGAGGTTTCACGGTTCCCAGACTGCTCTATAGCACTAATGCGATGAAAGGTACTCCGTTTACGCAGCGCGACCAAAAAATCTTTTTTCTGTTCCGCAATCCGAACTACAACTCAGACACGGCAGGCGCTAATCCCTAGAAGGCGTGGAGCATGGAAGCGGCGTAGCAGGTTTCTGTTGGTGTGTGAAAAAAAGGCAATTCAGGAGCGATCTTGTTACGAAAAGCGAACATGGTGCGGGATCATATTGCCATCGCACCCACTAAATCTCGCGAGTGGTGGTGATTGCTATCGTCGGCTAAAACAATCGTGGAAGCTTCGGTTGGCTCCGCGTAATAGAGTCGGCTGCACACCGAAATCTCATTTATTTCAGCCCCGCCGCGATCGCTTTGGTCAGGGATGCCCCGGCGTCATCATCATTCAGCGCCCACACGTAGGCGCCGCCGAGCTTGTGCTTCCTGATATAGGCCGTTTTCTTCGCCACGGCAGCCGGATTGTCATAGGTATAAAAAGTTGCAGTGGCCGGATTGAAGAGCGTTGCACCAACACGGGACGAATCATACCAAGGGATGTACCCGTACTTTGTAAGATTCTGAATGGTCGAATAGGTAGCAAATCCCGCGGTGAGCACCGTGTCGCAGCCAGGCGAGGGATTAGCTTTATCCGGCTTCGCGCACAATCCCGAACCGTCAGCCAATGGGACTGGAGCAGGGCCGGTTGCGCTCTGATACAAGCCGTGGTTCACGTTAGCAACGCCCGTCCAGCCAACGGCATACAACGGCAATCCCATGGTGTACTTCGCCGCCGGTACGCCGGCGCGGCGATAGGCCTTAACGGTCACATCGATGTATCGATCGTCCGCATACACAGGGTCCGCCGCACCGTCATACAGCGTGGATGACTCATTGGTTTGTTTATCGTCTGGTGCGGCGTAGTCGTAGCCGTCAATGGTGAGGAAATCCACTTGCGCAGCGGCGGCTTTCAGATCGATGTTGATATATTTTTTGGGGTTCGCCGGCGAATCGAACGTCAAGACATATTTCTTGCCCGTCGTTTTCGAGAGTGTATTTAGTTGCGTGCGGAACTCTTTCAGCAGAGCGGTGAAGTTCTGTTTGTCCGCCGGACCGGGAAATTCCCAATCGATATTGAAGCCGTCAAATAAGCCGGGAGCGGTAACGCCTGCAGCAACATTCCCTTTAACAAACATGTCAATGCAGGAGGACGCGAGCCCGGCGCGTCCCGCCGGGGTGGCTGCGGCGGTCACAAACCCGGCAACGTTACCCGCCTGCCCGCCCAAAGAGATCAACACTTTTAGTGTGGGATGCAATTCCTTGAGTTGTTGAATCGCACCAAAATTTCCATAAAGGGGTGCAGTGTAGGGATTGCCGTTCACACTGGGCACGTTAGGATTCTGGTAAGCGGCCACGGGATCGGCAATCGCGCACGCCGGCGGAGTAGTCGGGGTAACATTGCCGAAGGCGTAGATCAAGTGCGTCAGTTCATCCGCCACGCCATTTCTTTGCAAGTCCGCAATATTGTAACCAGCGTATTGAACTCCCCATTCCTCGAAGTAGCCCCCAAAAATCTTCCCCTCAGGATATGCCTGGCCCACCGACTGAACGCCGCACGCAACCAGGGTTAACAAACTCGCTAGAACTACTCGGAACAAATGCAATAACAAACGTCTCGACATAAATAAACGTCTCCAGAATTCCCGAGGCTCGACCGGGGAAAGATCGACTGGCGAGTATAAACCACGCGATTGAAGGCTCGGGCTTTGCCCATGCGCGACTATCATGCGCGACTATAACGACAATCCCGACCAGTACAATTCGGCAGGGTAGCTGTCAGTTTGCGGGTCCGGCAAACAGCAGCAGATTGCCATCCGGATCCTTGACAATGAAATTCTTAGCGCCCCAAGGCTGCTTCTTTAGTGTCTGGTGAAAGACAACACCAGCGGACTGAAACTCAAGAAACAGTAGCTTGATCTCGTCCGCTGTAGCGACGGTCATCGATACCGCCAACAGTTCTTCCTGATCGCGAACCGTCGACTCGATTACTGTTCGCTCGACGCACCTTAGATTCAGGCGCGCCGCGTCGCGACCCACCTGCGCATAGTAGGGAGGTTCGCCGTAACTGAACACTAGCGTAAAACCTAACCGCTCACGGAAAAATTCGCAGGACCTCTTGATATTGGTCACGAATAGTTGCGGCTCTGCACCAACAATCGTTGCCTTCAGCGGCGGCAATTTTAGCTTGAGCGACGTGGTGGAAAGTCCGGTTTTAAGGGCTCTCCAACTCTCGAAGCCTTGCTGTCTTGCGACCATTTCTTGCGCATCGCTGAGCTTAAAGCTCGCCGCAAGAATTTCGGAGTCGGGCATATTCAGGAAACGAGGCGAATGCTCGCGGATCTGTGCGGCGACGGGATAGTGGTGTTCGCGATGCCAGCGCAATATCTGCTTGGCTTGCTTTTTGAGATTCTCTAGATTGGGCATGTAGACCTCCACGATGAGATCGTAGGTGGGCATTGCCCTTCGGCGAACCTGCCGTTGCATCCTACATGCCAGATTGCAGTATCTGCGAGCGTTTCAGCAGTTGTCAATTGCGTGCGCCCGGTAGCGGAGATCGCCGCCTACAATACGGCCGACATGCTCGTCCCGGCGGCTGCAAAGACATCAGCAGCTTCCGACTCGGCAATCGGAATGAACGCGTGCAAAACCGTAGGATCGAACTGGGTACCGCCGCTGTGGAGCAGGCGCGCGATCGCCTCGGTGTGCGCAAGGCCTTGCCGGTAGCAGCGATTTGAGATCATTGCGTCGAAAGCGTCGATCACGCAAATGATTCGCGATACCAGCGGTATGTCATTGCCTTTTAGCCCGGCAGGGTAGCCACTCCCGTCCACGCTCTCGTGGTGGTGCAAAGCATACAAACTCGCTTCTTCGAGGCCGGGGAAAAGGCGCAGGATTGACCAACTATATTCCGGATGGCGATTGATGAGCCCACGCTCTTCGGACGTGAGCGGCCCCGGTTTCTTAAGGACTGCGTCGGGCACGCCGATCTTGCCGACATCGTGAAGCAGAGCGGCGACTTCTACCTGGTAGAGGCCCTCCTCCGGAATCTCCATCTTGCGGGCCACGCGCAACGCCCATTCCGCTAAGCGCGTGCTATGGACTCCGGTGTTGATGTCCTTCAGGTCGAGCATCTGGTTAAACGCACAAACCACGGAATTGCGGAAAGTCAGATGCTGCTCTTCCAATTCCTTAACGCGAAGCACGAGCCCAGACAGATCCAGACCAGAATTTAGGGTTGTCGCCATTTTGTCGTACACTCGCGTTCCGCGCTGACTCCTGGTTAAAACAGGTGGCAGGTCTCGACCGCCTGATAAGTATCCAGACGTCCGAAACCGAGATTCGCATTTCCGATGTAGTGGGCATCCGCCAGACCGAGGGGAACAGTTTGGCTAGAACATTTACCGTTAGTCCCCAACATGAGAGCTGCCGTGCCGGCTACGAGCGGGGTGCTGAACGATGTGCCCCATCCAGCGGCATAGGTTCCCCAGGGATAGGTGGTGACGACGCCTTCTCCCGGCGCAGCCATGAATACTGGCGGCACGCCGTAGTTCGTAAACGTGGACTGAACATCGAGATTCGAAGTGGATGCGACGTCGATGACTCCAGGCAGTCCGCCCGGATAAACCATCGTGTGCTCGCCGCTGTTGCCCGCAGATGCAACAGAAATCACGCCGCGGCTATTCGCATATTTGATCGCGGTCGCGAGTTCGGCGGAATAGCTCGAGTAGTTGAAGCTCATATTCATTACTTTGGCGCCGTTGCTCACGGCATAGTAAATGGCCCGCAGGATGTTGGAGTCATATGCGGTGCCGGCCGCGGTGAACGCCTTGAGCGGCATGATCTTGGCTTCGGGAGCAACCAGATGCACGAGGCCGGCGGTCATAGTCCCGTGGCCAAAGTCGGAATACGAGGTGCCATCCAGTACTGCCACGGTGCGCTGATCGAGCACAGCGACTGTTCGCTGATCGAGCGTTGCGGGTTGCGCTTCACTCAAATTCGGATTGGCTGGCACGTCGTTCATCTCCGAACCGCCGCTGGTGTTGGTGGTGAAGTCGTAGCCGTTGACCAGAACATTCTTCAGAACAGGATTGGTGGGGTCGACGCCGGTATCGATGACCGCGACCGTCGCTCCGGCGCCGTTAACATTAAATGCCGCTTGCGTTTGGGCCGTGCGCACCAGTTGATTGGCGGGCTGCGCGATGTAGCCGTGCCAAACAGTCGCGCCGTAATACGAAGTCGGCGCCTCGTCGGTTAGATACGAAGGGTCGGAGAAGGCATATGCCGGCTCCGAAGTCACGGTTTGATCAATTTCCACATCCAGAATGCCTGTCTCAAGACTGAGGCGGAGCAGGGACGTTACTGGATTTAGGATAGGGGGCAAAGTTACAAGAAAGAGCTGCCCGTTGGGGTCGCCCAGGCCAGTGACGACCTTGCAGCCCATCAGCAAGCAAGTCAGGTTGAGGCCCGGCAGTCCGAGCGAGTCGCGCACGATCAAGCGTGTTTGTGCCTGCGCCGGGGGAGCGCAAAAAGTGATCAGCAGTACCAGCAGGCACACCACCAGGCCCGCTTTCCTAAGACCGGTATTGGATTGTAAGTTGCCCATCGTTTTCCCCTTTTGACCGTGTTCCAATTGCGAGTGTAGGGTAGAACCTTCGTGCTTTCTACTTACACCCGTACTCTCTCTGACGTTACTTGTTCTGCTTTCTTTGGTTACTGCATTTGGTTACCTTTATCGCAAGATCGTCAGTGGAACCCACACCGTATTACGGCTCCCTGCCGTGATCGACAACCAGACGAACTCCTTCGCTTCAAACTCCATCTGAAACTCTCCAAAAGCATTGGCCACGGTTGTTCCAAGCAACTGATCTTCATCGGTTGATAGATCGACGGCTACGTTCTGCCGGGGTTGGACTGCTTGCTTGTCAAGCACCTGGCCGGTTAGCTGCACTACCTTGCCGTGAGCGCGACGCCCAAAACGTAAATCCACCATCAGACCTTCAGCCTCACAGATGACTTGCCATATATTCGGTCCGCCGCTACGCACGCCCGCCGGCAATGGCTGGGCGAAGCTATCAAAAATAATGTTGGCGAGAGTCCGTTTCTTTGGCTGGGGCTCTCTGCCGGCGAAGCCCACCTTCACCAGGTGCACCAGATTTTCCGGCGGGGTAAAGGCAGCTTCCTCACTTGCCAGTTTTCGGATCTGGCTCCAGACATCTATGTCTGTCTTGCATTTCGGGCAGCCCGTGCTGAGATGTGTCCTGATGTTTCCGCTAATCTCGGCCGCGCTGACTCCGCGGACAAAATCAGACCAAGACTGCTCTGAAAAGTGATCCATTCCGATCCTCACTGTGCTTTGGGGGTTTAATGCAAAACTTTGGGGGGTTACTACAAAAGGGACGGCAGGAGGTCATAAAATACAGAGACCCTTGAATAAAATTTGATTAGCGTTACCCCTTTCCTATCAATAAGAAAGGAGCCCAGTAGTAAGGATGGGGGCGTTGCTCCCGCAGGCGGATGGACGCCATTTGCATGGCTACCGCTGCCGAATGCCCTTGTTGCAGCCGGGTGTAGAACTGGATCATGAACTCTTTCGTGCTGTCGTCGTTGACATCCCAGAGGCTCAAGACAAGTGACTGAGCACCCGCCTGCAGCAGGCCCCGGACCAGCCCGAGCAGTTCGTCCCCTGGTGTGACCACATTTAATCCAGTGGCGCAGCCGCTAAGCACGACCAATTCAACCGGTAGTTGCAGATGAGCCATGTCGTAAAGGCTGAGATGCGATGATCCCAGACGAATGGAGGAAAACATCGGGTTATCCTGGCGAAAATATCCGTGGGTCGCGATGTGCACGGACTTGCTCTGCGGCCCGTGAGTTCGCAACACATCTTCCGTAGCAGCATCGCCCAGAAATAGCTTCGCGTTCGGCAAGATTCGAGCCAGCGCCTCCACCTCCTCGCGGATGGCGGGCGTTCGTTCGTCGGGCACACCGAGGATGAGGGGATCCCCGGCGGCGGTAACCGGCTTGGTCTGGCAGTGCGCGTAAACGCTCGCGCTAGGGGCGTAAGAAATCGCGAATCGATCAATCAGGTACGACTCGCCATCATGCAAGGCATGAAAGGGAACATAGTGAAGCAATCCGTGCGGTACAAAAACGATATGCCGAACTTCCAGCAGGTGCCGGATGGGTGCGATTAGCTCTTGGTACAGGCTCTTGAGATTCGCCTGGGTTGATTCCAGCAACGTCTGGCTGAAGGTAGCAACATACTGGGCATCAAGGCGAAATTTTGACATCTGGAATTGCAGAAGCTGAAGCAGCTTTTGAATTCGCGTTTGCACTGTAACCGGACAGATATGAAGCTTGTCGCGGGTTAGCACACACGCGATGTTGCGATCGTGCGCGCAAAAAAACTCCACCAGCGCGGTGTCGCTAGGAAGCGCCGTCCGAATTTGCTCCATCGACATGGTGGAGGAAACCTGTACGCCGGCTTGGTTCGCCTCGGCAACTGTGGCCTCTTTTATGGCTCGCATAAAATCGGCTTCCCGCGAACGGGCCTGCTGCTCGAGTTGCTGCACTCTTTCCTGCGAGCGCTCCTCTGGGCGCAGTTGTTCACGCTCAATGAGGTTGTAGTACCAGTTCAATTCTTCCCGGAGGTTGCGGATTGATCGCACCAGTTCGCTTTGACCAGGATCGGCCGCGGTAGGGACGTGTACGGGCTGGTTGAGGAGATCGATCAGCGTGCGGGACTTTGCTTGTTCGATGTAGGCGAATGCCTCCGCAAAACTATTCGGACGGCGCAGGCAAATGTCGACCAGGTTCTCGTAGACTTCAAGTTTGTTCTCGAAGAAAGCGATCTTCAGCTCTCCTCCTCGCAGGCTGCTGCGCAGACCCTCGATCGCCACACGGGCTCGGCGGTAAGCTTCGTAGGCGGCGTCTTCATTTCCAGTTGTGCGCTCGACCTCGCCCATCAGAAACTCCGCCTGGTAGAGGAGCGTCGGTGAATCCAGATTCTCCAGACCCTCCCGCGCACTCTGGCAATGCTGCCGAGCGAGGCGTGCATCGCCGAGCCGTAGCGCGATTCGCGCCAGCAAGAGCTCCGCCAGGACCGCTTTGCCCCGCATCGGCGAAGTTCGGAAGAAGCCGTGCGCCGCCGAACAGAGCCGCCTCGCCTCAAACAGCCGGCCCTCGGTGAACAATACCAGCGCCTGGTACAGGTCAATTAAGGAGGGCCAAACCTGGTTCTGGTCGCGAACAAACATTTCTTTGGCCGTGGTGAACAGTTTGACGGCTTCAAATGCCTGCCCCTGGCGGCTTGCGGCAATGGCGGCAAACCCCAAAGCCTTGGCGGCTTCGTAGCCGAAGCCTAGCTTGTGAAAGGCTTCGTTCGCTGCCCGTCCTAGTTCTCCGGCTTCGGCGCTCAGATTCAATTCAAGATAAATCTCGGACAGGTCAAGATTGCAGAGCGCAAGTTGGTAGGCATCATTTGCTTTTTTGGCGCTGACGGACGCATCCCGCAGCATTTGGATCGACCGCCCGTACTCTCCGCGCAGGAAATGCAGGTAGGCAATGTTGTAGTCGGCATAGGCCACCAGAATCGGCATGTTCTTCTGTTCGCAGTGCCGACGAGCAACTTGGTGCAGCTCCAGCGCTTCGGAGAAATCGTTCAGGCTGATGTGGCACAACGACATATTGCTCAGAACCGCTGCCAGCCCTTCGGCATCGTCGTGAGCCAGCATCTGCTCGTAGGCGCGCTCGTAATATCCGAGCGCCTCGGTGAATCGGTCCTGGCGGTGATAGATGTTTCCAATATTGATTTCCAGCCGAGCTAGCCGGCGAGTGTTGCCTTGCCGCCGGAAGATCGCACTGGCGCGCGCCCCCGCTGCCAGCGCTTCATCGTACCGGCCCAACAACAGCAAGGACTGAATCGAGCCGCTCAGCGTGCGTGCAAGTTCAAGCTCTTCCCCCGTTTGTTCAAATAGAGCGACGGCCTCCGCATGCAGATGAATAGCTTCCCCGTGTTCGTCGAGCGCGTACATGGCATTTGCTTTTGCCCGGAAGCTTCGGGCGATGAGGCTTGGCGTACCGAGAGTTTGGGCAACATTCAAAGCGGTATCCGCCAGTTTCCTGGCATGATGCGTATCGATGCGAACTTCTTGCCAAACCCTCTCGGTGAGGACGGTTACGATTTCCTCCCACGCCGCACCAGGGTTTTGTGTGACCAACAGAGCGCGGCTGACGGCATCCTCAAGCGCGAGCAGGCGCTCGATGATGGCATCCGATTCGGTCTTCTGAACCGCTTGGACGCTCATTCAGAAGCCTCTCTTTTTAAGGAGTTTTCTGAGCTGTGCCAGGCAACGAGCTCGGATCGCCCCAATCGAACCAGTCGCCATGCCCAACTGGTCGGCGATTTCCTCGTAAGGCCGCGGGGGAAGCTCAAAGAAAAGCAAGCGGACCATCTGCTCGCACTTTTCCGGCAACTCGGAAACAGCGTCGCGGAGCATTTGTTCCTGCTGGAGTTGTGCCAGCATGCGCTCGGGAAGATCGTTGGCATCGGCAGTGAGCCCAGCTGCGCCGTCCGGGCCCTCCGGTTCAAGCTCCACCAGTCTATCGGCGGTGCGCTGGTGGCGGAGACACTTGTGATAGCAAGTCTGCATCAGCCATTTCGGAAGCGCACGATGGTCGCGGAGCCGCGGCAACTCCGAAAGCAGGTCCACACACACCGATTGAAAAATGTCCGCAGCATCCTGGTACATACCAAGCTTGATTGGGATTGAGTAGATGAGGTTTTTGTACTTATCAATTAACGCCGACCAGGCTTGCTGATCGCCCTGTAGGCAACGGCCAATCAGGCGCGCGTCGTCAGAAGAATCCGCTGGCTGCTCTTTCTGCCTCCCTGTGGCCGCTCCGGTCATCGAATGCCGGCATTCTCCATGGCCGGACCGCGAACGTAAAGCTGGTCCGCGTTCCACAAGGTGTAAGGGTCGAGCACCGCGGGGTGGAAGTTGCCAACGCGGCTGTTCGCGCTGGCAAGAATGTTGGGCGTTCCCAGGAAAATAAACGGCAGATTTTCGGCGATCAATTGTTGCGCGCGATCATATAACTTCTTGCGCTGAGCATAGTCAAGCGTGACCATCTGTTGCTGCATCAGTTGGTCCAACTCGCGTTCCCAGTCGGTCGCCGGTTTAGTTTCGCCGAGGTGCCATAAATGCGATGTTCCCGCGTAGGCCCATACATTCATCTCCGGGTTTGGGTCCGCATCTCCGCCACCCAGCGCCATGATCGCCGCATCGTAATCAAAGCTCTGAAATATCCGATCAACCACGGCGCGAAATTCCAGTGGAACTATATGCACTTGCATGCCGAGGTGCGCCAGGTCATCCTGTATGAGAGTGGCCATCTTCATACGCTGGCTGTTGGATGAGCTGGTCATGATTGAGAATTCCACCGGCTGCCCGCGGGGGTCCAGCAACTGGCCCGTGGAGTTCCACCCATACCCAGCCGACTTCAGTAGCTCGCGAGCTTTCTCGATTGATCGCGTGGGATGCGGAATCGCCTGATTGATCCACAGCTTATTGCCTGGTCCAACATTGCCCCACAATGCCGTCCCACGCGCGCCGTAGACGAGGCTGACGATTGAATCTCGATCTACCGCGGCCGAGATTGCCTGCCTAAACTTCAAATCGCGAAACCATATCTGCTTGCCCGCAACCTCGTCGAGTTTTTTCCCGCCGAGATCGTTCAGGTTGAACACCAGAAAGTTAAATTCGAGGCTTGGCCCCATGTCAGCGAGTTGTAAAGCATTGCGGACTTTCTCACGCGCGAGCAGGTTGTAGTTCTCCGCGCTGAGCCGGCTGACGATGTCAGTTTCCCCGGCCTCAAAGCGCATCACCTGCGCATCTTCCGTGCCCACGGACAAAAATACGAGTTCGTCCAAGTACGGCAGCCGCTGGTTTTCTTTGTCGACCTTCCAATAAAAAGGATTTCGCTCCACCACGATTCGCTGCCCCGGCACATATTCTTTGAGCCGAAACGGACCCAGTCCGGCTATCTCAGAAGCCTGCACATTCAAGGACCATGCCTGTGCGAAATGTCCTTCGCGATAAGGCTTTTCGAGCAGGTGTTTCGGCAGCATGGCGAGGCCGTCGAACAACCTCTCGGCGGCCGCGTAGGGACGCGGCAATACGAATCGCACGGTATACTGATCGACTTTGCTGACCGCGATGGGCTTGCCGTCGATGATCAGCAGGTCACGCTGCGGCGAGTCCACAGCCTCGTCCATGTAGACGCCGAAGGAGAAAACTACATCGTCGGCATCGAAGGGAACGCCGTCGGAGAAGCGAATTCCCTTGCGGAGTTGCAGGGTAAAGGTCCGGCCGTCGGAAGATATTTTCCAGGATTTCGCCAGCGCGGGCTCCGTTTGTTGCGAAGATCGGTTAATGTCAATCAGATCGCCCATGAGGCGCCCGATTACCTCGCGCGAAACCGCGTCGGTTGAAGTAACCGGGTTGAGCGTCTTCGGTTCGGAGCGTTCGCCAATGGTCAAGTGTCCGCCATAGCGGCCTGAGACATCAGGCATGCGCGCCAGCTCTTCTCCGGGCTTCGCTGGTTCCGGAATAACCTTTGCGGCAAAACATGCACCGGCAAGTAGACACACGTGTAGCAGGGTTAGGCCAGTAATTCGCTTCATATCGACCTCGTAACCCCACAGAAAGGTGACCTAGGATTGTTTAAAATTCTAGCCGGAATGGAGTGTATCGGCGAGATAACCGTAGAGTACGGAAGTAATGATCAACGCCCCTGCCGGCGCCAGAAGCCAACCATAAGAGACCAGGACGCTGTACTGCTGCAGAGCACTCAACATGTTGCCCCAGCTAGGCACCGGCTCACTGACGCCGAGGCCGAAAAACGAGAGCGTTACTTCAGCGGCAATATATTGAGGAACAAGCAACGCCGCCTGAGTGAGCAGCACTCCGAAGGTTTGCGGCATGATATGCCGCCGCAGAATGTAGAAATCGGATGCGCCAAAGCCACGCGCTGCTAGAACATAGTTGCGGTTTCGCGAGCTGAGAACAATTCCTCGCACCAGCCGGGCCGGCCGAGCCCATCCAATCAATCCGATCACGCTGGTCAAAAGAAAAAAAGTGCGCAGCGCGCTGAGATGCAGAGGCAAGAAGGCGCGCACGCCCAGCAGGAAATAGAGCCAGGGCAAAGAAAGAAAAAGCTCGGTCACTCCCATCAACGACTCGTCAATCCAGCGCCCATAATAACCAGCGATGCTACCGAGTATGCCTCCTGCCAGCAGGGCGATCAAAGTTGCTGTTAGCCCGGCCGCAACCGAAATCTGGCCGCCGAACAGAACGCGAGAAAATTCATCCCGTCCGTAACCGTCCGTTCCAAGAATTAAGATTTTTGCTGGCTCGACCACGCCGAACAAATGCAGACTTGCTCCGTGAAGCCCCAGAAGCCGGTAACTCGAACCGTAAAGCAAAAACTGAACGGGATAAGCGTGGGTCCTGTCTTCCTGATAAGTTCCGGCTTGGTCTCCGTCCAACACAAGCTTCGAAGCGTAGACGAACGGACGCAAATGGAATCCAGAGGCGTCTTTGAAGTGTAGGCGCGTGGGCGGAGCATAAGGCAGTTCGCGGTCTTGGGTGGCTGCATCGTAGGGCGCAACAAACCCAGCAAATAGCAGGATGATATGTACTCCTGCGAGTGCGGCAATCAAAATCGCTGTTTTACTGCGCATCCGATCCCTCTCTTCGAATTCGAGGATCCAATGCGAGTAATAGGATATCGGCAATCATGCCGCCGCCGAGTGTGAATAGCGACGAGAACATAATCCCCCCGATGACGAGGTAGAGATCCCGGGAGAGCGTCGCCTCGAGCATCAAAGGCCCCAATCCAGGCCATCCACATACCACCTCAACCATCATCGATCCGCTGAGGAGTCCAGCCAGAGAAAATCCCAGAAGCGAAACGGCAGGGTTGGCCGCAACCGGCAATGCGTGCCGGAAAAGGACTCTCCTTGGCTTGATTCCGAACCCGCACGCGGCTTGGACATACGGAGCGTCCAGCACTTCAAGAACGCTGGAGCGAACATGCCTCACGATCACAGCCGTTTCGCCAAGCACGAGGATCACAGTCGGCAGGGCCAGATGAAGTAACAAGTCTTGCAGCTTCCCCGATGTAGATAGGCCCTCGACATCAGATGACCGCATTCCCCCGATCGGCAGAATTCGCCAACGAACCACGGCTGCGAGCAGCCCAACGGCAATCACAAGTTCTGGCACGGAAATCAGAAACGAACTCAAAAGCGTGACCGCCCTGTCCAATAGGCCGCCGCGCTGGCTGGCCGCCCACACTCCTACCGGAACGGAGATCAGCCACGTCAGCAGAAGCGCCGTAATAGTGAGCAGCAGAGTATTTTTCGCCCGGCTCCACAACAATGGGGCGACGGGAACGTTGTAAGCAATGGAATAGCCAAGATCGGAGTGTAGTGCGGACTGCACCCACCGCCCGTATCTCACCAGCAAGGGTTGGTTCAGACCGTAGCGAGATCGCAGCGCCGAAATCGTTTCCGGAGAAATCTGCGGGTTCATCCGCATTTCGTCAAAGAAAGTTCCGGGCGCCATTTCGGTGAACAAGAAACAGAGCGCCGACACTCCTATCAGTAGTAGAACTGCGCGCACCAGTCTGCGAGCGATATAACTCACGCAACACCGCCGGTGATTGCCGCCAGATTCGATGCGGCGGTGTTCGCCGCCGCCAGCAGTTTCTTCGTCGCCGCATGGTTGGGGCTGGAAATCACTTGCTGAGTTGGGCCGGCTTCGACCATCTTTCCTTCAGACATAACGGCGATCGTGTCAGCCAGCCGTGCGACCAGCGCTAGATCATGAGAGATCAAAAGATAAGTGAGAGAACGAGACGCTTGCAGGTCGATCAATAGGTTGGCGATTTGAGCCTGGGTCGACAGGTCAAGTCCTGAAAGTGCCTCATCCAGAACCAGCAGCTGCGGGCGCAAAGCGAGTGCCCGCGCCAGCGCAAGCCGCTGGCGTTGTCCGCCGCTGAAATGGAGTATCGATCGGTGCATCCAATCGGGAGAGATCCCTACTTCGATCATCAAGGCGTGCGCCAATTCGCGACGGTTCTCCCGGCTGCGGCGACCATAGACCGCGCGATCGTCGATTCGATCATCGATCCGAGCATTGATCCGGGCATCGATCAGCAAAGGCTCCTCGATCACTTCCAGAGCCGAAAAGCGCGAGTTCATCGCGGTAACCGCATCCTGAAACACCATCTGAATACCGGAGCGAAAAGGAAGCAGGTCGCGAGGACGCAGCTGGGCGATGTCTGTGTCCTGAATCAGAATCTGTCCGGAGTCGGGCCGTTCCAGGCGGGTAACGCATCGCGCTATGGTCGATTTTCCCGACCCCGATTCGCCGACCAGCGCCAAGGTTTGCCCGCGCGGAATCGCGAAATCGACATTGCTTACGGCGGCGACGGGCACGCGTTTCCGCCACAAACCTCCCCGGATATATTTCTTGCAGAGCCCTTTTACGAGGAGCAAGTTTTGAATTGGTTCTCCGCTTTTTGACAAGTCAGTAGGCAAACAAGTTGACCGTTTACTCCCCGTACTTGAAACAGTTCACGGGACGTGAAGGCTCGGGCAGAAATTCACCCGGATAGTGGCGTGAGCAGACGTCCATCCGCTCGACGCAACGCGGGGCAAATCGGCAGCCCACTGGAGTGCAAGTCGGGTCGAAGGGTTCGCCTTCGATCGCGGGAAACCGCGTTCGCGGCCCTGTTCTTGATCCCGCGGCGACAGGAAGCATCATGAGCCGAACCAGGGCTTGCGTATAAGGATGCAATGGGCGCCCCAGGATCTCGGCGCAGCTCCCAACTTCCACGATGCGGCCGGCATACATCACTGCGATACGATCGGCAAATCCTGCGAATAACGCTGGATCGTGGCTAATTACCAGAATCGCCGTTCCGTGTTGTTGCCGGATCTGCGATAGAAGCGCAATTATCCCTGCTTGCAGCGTTGCATCCAGTTTGCTCGTAGGCTCGTCGGCGATCAAAAGAGCCGGCCTGCAAGCCACCGCTTGAGCGATTGCGATCCGCTGCCTCTGTCCACCGCTGAGTTGATGAGGATACGCAGAATAGATTTCGCCCGGCCGATCGAAGCCGACCTCTCGAAGTAATTCCATCACCCGCATCCGCCGCCGCTTTGCGTTACCTTCCAAATGCGCGCGCAGAACCTCGCCGACTTGCGAGCCGGCCGTCATTACGGGATTGAGTGCAAGGGCCGGATCCTGTGGGATCCGCGAGATCACCCGTCCCCGGACCAACTGCAACTCCTTCCCAGGCAATTTCAGAAGTTCCTGGCCACGAATAAGGATTGTCCCGCTCTCGTATCTTGCATTTGGCGGCAACAATCGTAGCAACGCGCCTGCCAGCGTGGTTTTCCCGCAACCCGACTCTCCCAATATTCCGACAATTTCTCCAGCGCGAATGTCGATCCCAATGCCATCGACGGCGCGAATTGGACTGCTATCCCCGGATGAGTACGTAATCGCCAGCTCCCGGACTTGGGCTACATACTCTTTTGCGATATCCACCTGGCGGCAAGCTCCCAAGTCAGATTCTTGCCTACAACCTCTCTACTAGCAATTGTCTACTAAGGAGCGGATCAGTCTTGCGGCAGACGGGATGTCAGGGTATTCGTCGGAGAGGCGAAGTTCTTTTCATTGAGAGCGATGCGAAAGCGCTCAAGCCGCTCAAGACCACAAGGATCCATAACGCAGCACGTAGGGTCGAACGCTGCGCGACAAACCCTATCAGGGGCGGCCCGGTAAGAAAGCCAACATAGCCAGCCGTCGTGACTACGGCGAGGCTGGGACCGGGTGCACTGCCTTCGATGTTCCCTGCAGCGGCAAATGTATTGGGAATAATCGTGGCCAGACCCGCTCCAGCGCAGGTAAATCCTACCAGCGCCCAACCGGCATTGCCGAACAACAACACGAAGGCAAGCCCTGCCGCGGCCAAAAGAGCCCCGTAACATACAAGGTGGCCGCGTCCCAGCTTCCCAGTGAGATAGTCGCCTGTCAGTCGACCTCCAGCCATAGCGCCTGAGAACACCGCATATCCAAGAGCGGCCAATCCTGGCCCGGTGAGAACCGAAGTACGAAGATAAATCGCGCTCCAATCGGCGATCGCACCTTCAACGAGCAT
>Ga0209221_1000153_pt1 | contig 38646 bp, 49 predicted proteins | sample BlaSpr_A8_Ref_O2_FD_187989 | JGI IMG/M metagenome (GOLD analysis project Ga0209221, IMG submission 187989) | Forest soil microbial communities from Thunder Bay, Ontario, Canada - Black Spruce, Ontario site 2_A8_Ref_O2 (SPAdes) (version 2) | ecosystem: Environmental > Terrestrial > Soil > Boreal...
TTTTTGGAGAGTTATCAAGCTATCAAGAATCACATTTTGTGAGTTGAAGAAGCTTATAAATGGCGCATATATTTCGCGGACAAGGATCCCATTAACGTACACCTGAGGATTTGCCACAGGACTACCCAATATGGGACCATTGCTTGGATTAACAGCAGTAATATTTACCTTGAAGGTAAAGTCATAGTAGCCGGAAACAGGAGCTGTGTAGCTTGTGCTTGGCGTCAGAATGATGTTGTTATTAGGATCATCAACAATATTGGTAAAATTAAGCTGAGTTCCCAAGGTATAGACAGCGTTGCTGCCATAGTTAACGGTTGCGCGATAGGTAGTAGAAGGGATAAAGTTTGGAACATTCAAGTTAGTTATACATGCATTCGTGAAGTTGGCATTTGTTGAGTTGAGCGAGTTGAAGTAGCCTTGCGCTCCCCACACTTGAGAAGCCTGTAACTTATTAGCTACACATGAGTTGTAAGCATTTGCTTGCTGAAACTGGCCACAATTTGCATTGAGACACGTTACGCACGCTTTGTCGAGATTGAGTTGATTTGATGGTAATGGACAATTCATAGATGACTCCTAACACGACCGTAGCTGTACGGCCAACATCCCCGTGAATAGTTTTCCTTATCTCCGCCTGCCCGGCGTAGCCTTAACTTTCGTTATCTCTTCGAGGGCGAAGCCTGGGTGAATAATATCTTATTCCCGAGATGCTTTTTTACCTAAAGAATCGATATAAGGGCTAGAGTAATAACCTAAACGAGGGTACTCATGATGAACTGCCTGCCGCGGCAAATTGGCCATAGCAGCTTGGTCCTCGCGAACCATACCACCATCCGCCAATTCTTGTCGACGACGAGGATCACATGTCTCTTCAGGATACGGTATAGCCATTAGCTTACGATCTTCACGCACCAGTTCGTCATTAAATACCTTTGCGTAATTACTGCGCGATTCTGCGCGATTCGGCGCGCGAACCGGCTCATGGTCTTCTCGGGGCTTCACTCGCCCATAAGTCATGAATATGTCGAGCATCCTAGGCATAGTTATACCTTCTTAGGAAGGAAGTTCTTGGCGCGCTGTGAATCATCATGGTCCATTTGCTTATCAACGCCACGAATTGTGTCATCGATACCTTCGGGAAGATACGGACCGGTACGAGGATAGGGCTTAATCATGACTTCTTGCGGCAGGTTGGCAATGGCACGATGATCTTCGTGGATCATGCCAGCATCTTCCATTTCCATACGGCGACGGCTATCCATACCTGAATAGTAATCATGATGTTTGAAATTTCCGATAACTCCGCCATCATCTGAACCGCGAGCGGATGATCCACGTACTGATGAATAATGTCTTTTAGCCATAGGGGCTCCTAGAGTAACTGCAAACCCCTACTTCGCTAAAGCTTCGTAGGGTTGCAAGGTTGTACCTCTTACCAGGACCATCTCGCGATAGGCGAGTGGATGTAAGTGGATTACCCTTAAGGACCAAATGTGGACAATAGCAAGCATCTGTAGACAAGTTGTCGACAGTTTGGAGACAACTGAACTACTCGGAAAACTACTAGGACTCATTTTGTTGTTGCAGTACGTCCTAGTTAATTTCGGAGTAGACAAACGTAGACATTGTACTAGATTACTTTCCAAGCTGAATCATTGGCAGAGGATTATCTAAATGGAATATAGTCTCAAAGAATCATTGTGTTTAATTAGACAACTGAAAACCAATATATGTTTCCTGTCTCAAGGAGATCGAGAGCTCAAGAGAACTCCCTATCGCAAGCGCTTGATTAAGAATCTTAAAAGTGCCTTTGAAATAGCAGACGCGCTTGACTCACTATTCTGCACGATGCTTTTCGATGAAGAGGAAATGGAAAGGATCCTTAAGGCTCAGCAAGAGGAAGAGGATTTCATTACTCAAACCATACAATGTAGTAAGATTCCTTCGCGCAAGCGCTTTGCCAAGGGTCGTATATTATAAAGCAGCGGTCGTTTTGTGAGGAAGCGCTACACAAGAGTGCTACGACGCTCATAATATTCATATGATCTGTTGTTCCTGTTGAAGTTTGCCTTCTTCCTTAATCTTCATCATATCGGCAACTCTAATAAGTGTCTCTATATGGCCAATGTCGATTCCCTCGAGTTCTTTTGCACCCCGTATCAGATCGAGAATTGCCATATAGTGATCTTTTTCAGCAGCAGCAGAACGCTCTTCTGCCAGCGCCTGGTTCTCTTTGACCCGACTAAGACGTTCGAGACCAAGACCTTGATCGGCGATGGAGCGAGATTTCGCCAATTCGGTGCGAGCTTCCTGCTCTTTAATCGCGGCTTGCATTTGCATCTGCTGCATCTGTTGCGCCTGTTGCTTCTGGGCGTTAATAGCTTCGAGCAACTTCTTCTTGTCCTGGATAATAGCAGCATCCAAAAGCGACTCATCAGGTATTGGAACCCCAAGTTCGCGCAATTGCAAGAGCTGAGCGAATTGCATCTGCTTCTGAGTCGTCGTATTAAAGCCTTCTTCAATGGCGCAGCCATATTTTCCAAACGCCTTCGAATAGAATTGAGGGGCAGGCTGTTGGCCCTCGAGGATCTTTTGCACCTTGCCTGGTGTAAAATTAGCCTGAATCAATTGAATCATCAAGTTGCCCAAGAGCTTCTGTGCATGGTCGAGATTATCGAATAATCCCTGAAGGGTGGTAAGTCCAGCCCCTTGCCTCAACATAGAGAGAATTCCTGCCTTGTCATCGACCGCTGAGCCGAGCAACTCTTCATTGACGCCCGAAATCTCTTGGATTTCCTGACCCATGATCTTTGATAGCTCAATCATTGATGGTGGCACTTGAGGAGCCTGAATCTGTATAACATCGGTCATATTCGCTTCTTCTTTGAGAGCGAGTCCTCGGCCCTGTCCCGTCAGTTGCCAGACGTCTTTAGGATTTACCAGAGCGTTCTCTTTATAGATGAAGCCCGAGTTTATTTGAGACTCAAGAATATCGAGTTCTATAACTTTGCGACGATTATAGAGATACTGCGCATCACGCATACCACGAACAAGACCTTGAACGCGAGTTGGGAAATAGGGAAGCTCTGGAGCATAATACGAGAAGACAGGTATAAAGGGGTAGAGATCTGTACCATTAGGATTATTCCCATCGTAGAATACTTTTCCTTGGATAACGATCGCTAATTTAACGGTAGGAATCTCTTGCTCTAAAAGTACGAGGTTAGGGTACGTCTGCATATAGAACTTGAGCTGGTCGTCATTGCCGCCTCCAGGCCATTCCATAATCTCACCCGTCTGAGGATCACAGATAACCTTCTGCTTACGGTAATCGCGATACCAGAATTCGTCATAACTCAACAGATTTTTCATGCCATAGTTATAAGATTCCGGCATGAATTGGAACTTGCCATCTCTACCAGTTCCTGAATCAAGCCCTTGAAGCCCAAGGATCTCGTCAGTTTGACCTGGCAGAAGTGATATTGCCTCACGCTTGGTCAGGAATGACCGCTTCCATATGGCACGACAATCGGAAAGATCAGTTTTTCGGAAGTAGGGATCGATAAGGAAGCTATTGTAGCTACAGTTATCAACTCGTATATTCCCCGAAACAGGATCAGTACGATAATCCATCCATACATGGAGCAAGTTCATACCCGTAACGAGCGATCCTTCAAATGCATTAGATATCGATTCAAGCACATTTTCATGCTGGTTGAGCCACATGAGAATCTTCGTGAACTGATCAGCAGTCTCTGCATCACCATTCTCGATGGGCGTCACAACAGTCGACTTGCGATTCTTGCGCTGATAGCCCGAGATCATATTGATTACTCGTCTGATTCTATTAAAAGTAAATTGCCTTCTGCGATTAGCAGGTAAATTCCCATAGAGATCATTATAGACCGTCTGGTCAAACTGCCAGAATCGGGTGTCCGTATCTGCCTCTCCCCAAAATGACTGGTTAATCGTTATGCTTTCGGCGTAAAACGATTCCATCAACGCGAGTATATTGCGATGAGGTTCGTCGTAATATTGGGGCCCAAGTTGGGGGAAGAGCATAATAGTGTCCTCGAATCAGCGTACTTAAGTCGAGGACACCCTATGCCCCAAATATGGAAATTAGCAAGTCTTCGCTTGGCTACGATGGAATTTCAAGAGAAGCGCCAAGCTACGCCGTGCAAGCAATACTTAGTAGTTTCCGGAATATTCGAACTCTTTTGCCTTCTCTGCCTTCTTCTTATTCTTCTCGTCGAGCAGCTTTTTGATATGCGGATAACGATATCCCACAAGATAGGCCGAAAGATCGAGCGACAAGGTAGCAAGGAGTGCATCCATATCATCATCTGGGTGGCCCGTCTTGTGGATATTATAGAGCGAATCGAGATGTCGTAGATGGTATTGAGGAACAAGTATCGTAAGAGGTATGAGATTGCCAAAGTTGGTAATCCATCCATCCTGTCCCTTAGCTCCAGTTCTGATCTTAGAACGCAGCGTATCACAGAGCCAGCACGCGCAGGTCTTGTAGTCATACTTAACTACAGCTGGATTATCTCCCAATTCAGGGAAAACTCCCTTGTTGTTGTTATATTCATAGGTGTGATTCATGACTCTCCTCAGTAGGAAGACATACACCACTCGCTTAACGCGAGATGGGGTAAGAGTATTACAGATAACATTAATAAGGTGGCAAATCATCTCTAAATATCGAAGGCAAATTGGCATTATCTCCGTAGAGCGCGGCGTTTCGGCGTCGCTCAAAATCTTCAGGGCTTTCCCCTCTCCTCAAAAGGTGCAACGATATGCACAGATATCGTAGGCAATCAGCCCAATGGGAGGACCAGTCATGCAGTGGCTCATTATGGTAAACCTTATTCTTATGGTCGTATTTTTGACGGTAGTTTTCGATGGCCTTGAGGAACGATGAGCAGCTGCTGTCTACCCAAATCTTAGCAAGCGAGCTCCGAACAGCTTCAATACCGTCCTCAAGCGTCACCTTGGGATGACCAGGAGCTATCGTGAACGTGATTCCGAGCTGACGAGCCTTCTCCCAGCGCGTTATACCTGATCCAAACTCTTTAACCCGAATGTCATGAGGAGCTATATGCTTGCCATAATCATATGGCTTCTGCTTGACCACCTTGATGTAGTGCTCTAATCCAACCTTAGAATTTTCATAGCTGTCAATTATTCTTACAGTCTGTCCGATTATCTGTACAAATAGAATCGTAGTCGAATCGGATACTCCCAAGTCCCAAGCAGTATGTACTTCATGCGCAGGTTCCCATGGAACGTCGCCAATCTGGCCGCGCAGGCGCATACGATCAAGGTACTTGGTGTAATATGCACCTTCGACGCCCATCTCAAAGCTGCAATAATATTCTTGTTGTATTAAATCATCGGACATTAACCCTTCTGACTTCTCCTTCTCGATGAAGGAGAGGGGAATATGATTAGTTTGCTCTACCGAGAGTTTGAGACAATACCATTCTGGATTTGTCCGGGCAATTTCATAGAGCGTAAAGAGGTGATTCTTTCCCCGTGGAGTCGATACAAATAGACTCCAACCATTATTAGCAACCAAAATAGGGCGAAGGAACTGATAAGCACGAGGATCTTGGATCGCATATTCACTGAATACTACTCCTTGTGGGTTAGTACCAACCAGTGAGTCAACGTTATCACTTCCCACGATTTGTATCAACGAGCCATTCTTGAGATTGATCTTCATCTCTTGGGAATTGGTGGAATCGATGATCTCCTTGGGAATATATTCAAGGAAGCGCTCGCCCGTGTTGGTAATTGCATCCCATATGACCATTTTGCCTTGTCGGTAGGTCGGGAATATGTACCAATAAGTGCCCACCTTCTTAAGCGCAGCGCGTATCATGACATTAAACGCACAGACGTCTTTACCAGCTCGACGGGGCAATATACACAAGACGCGCTTATAACCCTTGTTGAGTATCGCGTCCATGATAGGAATCTGATATTCACGAGGCTTAAAGCGGTTGAGATGAACGGTCGTCATTACGGACATTAAGGCCTCTGTTTGAATACAGAGACCGTAAGCCCATAACGTGATGAAAGTAAATAGTATTCTAAGTATATTCATATATTATTAATGAGGACGACGCGCTGTTGATTCAGATGCTATTTCGTGTGCCACGAGGCCCTCTCGCTGTTGATTCAATTGTGAAAAGGTGTAATCTACCAGCACCTTGCCTACTAAAAACAGCACAATAAAGACAGAGATAAGAGATGCTATATGGATAAGGAAGCACCTATAGCTCGTATCATGATCACATATTCTTTTTTCAGTACAACAACAGCTCATTATTCCCCCTCCTTATTCTCGAACATACCCGCAGTCATCGGTCCCCTCTCAGTGACTCAAAGGGTTTGTAGCTTTTAGGCTTTTGGAATAAGCGCGCCAAGATATAAATCTCTAAGCACAAATCTTCTAAGTCCTGCTTCTCTTGAGGCTGACTAAAATCACTTCCAAGCATCCTTCGAAATGAATTTGAATTTTCAAGAAGGATATTAACTGCTTCTTCATACGATATGTCATTTAAATTGTGCTTTTTGAACATACTCATTCCTTATTCTCGGACTTTTCGATACGACCATTCTTGGTTAGGGAGCGTGATGCTTTCGAACTTGTCGATAATCGCCTTCTCAATAACCGCTGCGACTCCCTTATCAATGGGATGGAACATACTGAACTGCGACTTGCCCATCTTGCGTTGCGGATAGACCACATAGTACACGCCATCAGGAGCCACCATAATAGCGATAGATCCGAGATATATGGCGTTATTAATTACCAAACTGGCAAATCCTACAAGACCATCCTTCTCGCGAATTGGTATAACACGCACGCCTGATATATCGACCGACTTGTGCGCCGATTCGTCCGCCGAAGCTTTAGCGTAGGAGGAAGCTTCATAATCCCTGAGAGTCTTTTCGGCTTGTGGTTGGCCTGGAGGAGCTTCTGTTAAAGTACTCTTCTGTATCGTGCGGAGTTGTGGCATCAGTAAATATTTCAGCAAGGGCATATTGAGCCTCCGTCACTAAGGTTACTAAGTGTTTATATGGTTCCTGCTCATGGTCAGGCTTATTGCGCAATTGTCTTAATCTATCAGTAACTTCGCGTATTTTGGCCCATTCGTAGACCGCTCTTCTGAGATCTTCACAAGTTTTAAGGGAGATGAAGAGAATCTTCCCCTGGCGTCGTTGCTTAAGTTCGCGTTCGTATGCTTGCAGTCCTACTACAATGCGCTCAAGGTTGTGCTCATCGAATCCCTCAAGTATCTGCTCAATAGGAATCTCAGGTATCGGTGGTGGCGGAAGTACTTTAGGCATTGGCAGCCTCCTCATCACAGGTACAATCGGTATCACAATCTTCTCCATCTGCCGGCCGCATAGCAACCGAGATGTGAATACTCACTCCTATCGTGTCGAGTCGATCCTCAACGAACTGAAAGAAGCCTGCTATATTCGAAATTAATTTGCAAGCTGCGATATTACGTTGATGTTCATCGAGATGATTAAGACCTTCTAATTCTATATGCCATTCGGGAAGGTTGTATGATTCAATATCTGACATTTCGTCACAACTCTCACAGCGGATGACAACATCAGGATGGTTCATGATTATCCTTCTTCAATAGGGGTACTAAGGGTGAATCTGGTATACGCTCCATAATGACAACAGCCTGCGTAGCGACACGAGCAGACTCTTTCATTTTCATGTCCTCAACCATTTGACGGTAATCGCGATTATAGAGTGCGTATTTACGCATGAAGACATTGCCGTCCTTCTTGCGATCTAATGCATCTTGATATCCCGATTCACCGATGATATAGGAGGCAATCTCAAGGCAATCCTTGAAGTATTCATTCTCAGTGGCAATGCCCTTGAACTTATAGGGGTTGATGCCCAAAGAAGCAGCAAACATGCCCGGATCGGTACATCGACCTGCACGTACTTCGTTGAGCATATAGAGTCCCAACTTATTCTGCTCTTCAGTATCAGTTGGCACTTCTGCAAGTCCCTGCCATCTACGTTCGATATCGAGTGATCGCTCTCCAGCGGCTGGTATTCCTGAAGCTTCCATACCAGAAGCGGGCATGCCAGAAGCGTCATTGCCACTACACGTCGTAGGTATAACCAACTTCTTTCGCTTGGTGTCATAGAATGGCTTCTTTCGTGGACCGTCAGGATTAAATTTACGCTTCTCGGTCATACTCATCCTTCTTGGCTTGAATGAGCTCCATCATCCTTAAAGGCAGCGCAACTTTAATTAACGATGGCTTGTATGACTCAAACATCTCAGTAGCATTCTCACAATGGCGTACTGTGCGAGTAACTCCTTCATTCGTTGTTTCCATCGATTCTCCACTACAAGAATCCATGTTGCATAAGAAGCAACGTTGCTTAGTCAACTTCTCTTTCCAGGGGATAGACTTAGCGCACCAAGGACAGTAGTCTACCGGTATGCTTTTCAGGTAATGACCATCCCATAAGAAATACTTTTCGATCTCGCCATTGGAATTATGAGACCAATCAAGACATTCATACTTGATTATCACTTCTTCAAATTTCGTACAGCAATATTTACTCTTAGTCATGGCTTGTCCTTCAGAGAGATGCGCGCGCTCGTTTTACATTTTGTTGCACCAGTCGCATTATTCATATCCCACCCGCTTGATAATAGGTATGTCAGAGGTTCTATATAATCTTCGTGAATGAAAAGGGTGCCGAAAGCTGGGAATATTGAGCTCGCGTACGCGCTTATGGAAGAGATAGTAGTAAAGATTCGTCTCAAGAATCATTTGCGCTTCTCCTAAATACCATGCGGGATCGAGTCTTCGTTTAATTTCCTGAAGAACAGGGAATCCACAGCACTGCTTGCCTTCATGAATAGTCCACGGCAAGAGTCGATGGAAGAGGGACCAATCTTTATTACTGAGGCCAAGATAGTAGCGCACTTGCTGAACCGATAAGTAGCTCTGATCCATGTCATATTTGGTGATGAGCATGCGGATACACCTTTGCATAGGGTTCAACGGGAATAATGATGAACTCAGTGCGCGGAACATCGCTCCAGAATTTCAGGCCAAATGCGCTGTAAACAATCGAATCATCTCTGTAGAGAATTCCCTCAACGCTATCCTCAACGAACTTAATGAGATTAGAGACATCGGGCCTAAATACATGGGGAGTATTCATAAGCTCGTCGGTGCGCGTAATGCTTGTCTTGGGAATAATAAAATGGAAGAAGGCAATCAGCTGTATCGGGTAAGTATAGAAGGGAAGGTTGCCATGTTGCGCCTCTACACAATTCTTAAATTCAAGCTTTTGGCGCTTTTGAGCATCAAAGGGACGAGTTCCCATGCCATAGCGTGGTCTTTGCAACGGAACCGGGGTCCCGGGAACCACATACTTCATCTGAGGCATCTCGAGTATACGCGTGTAAATCATTCTACCAGGCCCCAAATTTTGAATATAACGAACGATATCCTGATGGGTATACTAGTACATCAAAAATCACTTGTCTTCGTTTTTAACTAAATTTTGAACGGATTCTTGAGTTGGTATCAAATTATCATGTCCGAGCTTGCGGGCGAGAGCTATGAAAACATCGTTAAATACCGGGTCCATCGCCATCTGTTTGTAATGCGAGACTCGTTCAACTTCTTGATGGCCTCGTTCGATAGCGCGATTCATTTTCGTGACAGATGGAGCAATTGGCTCATCGTTGTAAGGAGTAGCGCGTTCTCTGGGTGGACGTGATATGCGCTGTCGATCCCTCTTGATGGGGCTCGGAGGACTCGCAACTTGTTGTGCGAGATGAGATGCCAGTGTGAGCTTCTTGAAACACATCTGCGAGTCGACATATCCCAACTCGTGGAGGAGCGCATCATTGGCGATCGCTTCAATTGCGATATCGTTGTTGCGTGAGTATTCGATACACGCTGCTTCAAAGAGTCGAAAATTGATCGACGTCTCATTGAGTCCGTGCTTATTGAGGCATTCGAGGCCATAGAGCAATGCTCCTTCGCAGTAGCGCATGAGCTTGATTTGACCCTTTGCCGTGAGATGCAGTAACTTAGTCACTCGCTCTCGAAGAAGCAGAGACATGGTAGATGCAACTTCTCGGCGTCGCTCGCGAATCTGATCCCGTATTTCATGCGGGCCACTTTGAACATCAACCATCTCAACCTCCTCAACTTGCGTAAGAGAAGAATCTCCCCTTACTTCTACAGAGCAATTGACTATCACTTCTCGAGAGTGAGTATTTACTCTCTTATACAATTGATTATCAACTTCTACGTTGATATTGGATTTATATATATCTCTATTCTCTAAAGGGACATTCGCTGAAAACAGAAGCCAGATCGATAGATAACGTGATGCTTGTTGGAACACATATTTGTACGCATCTACGAGGGGCCAAAGCTTAGCCTTGAGCTTGGGATGATGCAATATGGGATTGAGGTGGGTGACGTTGGAGTTGTTAAACCGACGCTTGGTAAATATGAGGCCATTGTCTCTCCAATAGGTGATAGATCGGTCAACGGTCTTCTCGCTGCGCTTAATCATTCTACCGACCTGTGGGGCTGAGAGCGTCACCCGCTTCCATAGCCTATTCGCGTTAATATGAGTGCTCAGGACCATAAGGGCAGAAGGCGTAGCATCTTCTATCACCTCCATAATCTTATTGATTCCACGGCTCCTCACGGCCTTGCGGGCGATAATTTCAGCATGAGTACGCTGTTTTAAGCGATCAAGCCGATTATTAATGCGCTCTTCAGCTTCTAATTCCTGATTCTGTGACAGTCTGACATGTTCGCCCGAAAGAGGGCCCAGCGCTTGACTTTCCAATAACGTTTGCATATTATAAATCATAATAATGCCTCCGTTGCGGAGCGTGTGAATGAATCAAAGCAATCTGGTTGTGGAGATGAGTGAGCAGTGAAGGACGAAGATGGCATTTTACTCTTGGCAAAATTGACAGAGGTATAACCAGAGTACTTGGCTGCTATTTTCCGAGGAGGTTTTAGTGTAGTTGCTATCATGGCTCTACTATCTTGTAGACATAGTTTCACTTACGAGGGCGAAGACTAGTGTCGAGGGGTTTAAAAATTGTTGAGGCTCGGGTTCAAATCCGGGCCTTAATTATGTTGTGCTTGATGCTTCAAAGGTTATACCACATCATTCTTCTTAGATCTACCATTCATTTTCCGATCGAGATCCATTTTCGCTTCATGAAGGGCGATATATTCACGGAATAATTTACACGTGATAGTGGTAAGTGTATGCCCGTAAAGGGGAACAATAGACTTCATTTTACATTTAATATCGCGGGGGATATCAACCGCAAATTTAGTTAATTTTGGAGCTTCATCATCTTGAAACATATCGTCATTTCCTACACTTTTCGTACAATTACTGTTGACATTTGCTATAGTAATGATACTATTGTTAGTAGATATAGTAAATAGCACTTTAGGGAGTGAAATAAAAGTAAGTCATGGATAGGCCTATAAGATCCGAATGCATCATAACGCTCGCCAATGCGCTTAAAGAGCTCCATAAGAAGCTTAAGCACGTTCCCAAAGATATGTGTAGCGATCAATATACCAAGGGTAAGTATAATTATCGTTACGCTTCTCTTCAGAGCATAATCGACACTGCTCGACCATTATTAGGTGAGTTTGGACTTGAGATAATACATTTCACGGAAACAGAGACACTTGTTGCCGTTCTCACACACATTCAATCAAATCAGTACATTGAATCGCGCTATAAGCTTATCTACAGAGCTGAAGATCCGCGAGCTTATTCAGCAGCAATCACCTTCGGCATGAAGGATACCTATCGCATGCTACTTGGCATGGTAGCCGACGACGACACGGACGGCCATTTAGCCGATTAGTAAAATCACCCGACTCACTTGGCCCACTTGGCTTAAGACCGATCAGATCAATATATTGATAGCCCTCGAAATCTGACACAACCCGACGCGCACCTGTCTCACTTGGCAAATTGACATTCTCCCCATCTCGCAAAGCGAGTGGTCTATGCGTCGTTGCGATCCAAAGAATCTTATCGATTGACGTAAATTGACATTCACCACATATCGCGGCCAGGGTACCTCGTACATTAAACATGCACGAGGAGATCCATGGAAGCAGTTTCGTTGTTGAAGACAGTTCTCGAGGAATTGACCCAAATTTCAGCTGAGCTGAAAGATCTCAGCCACATCAAGGTCATACGATTAAACAGGCCGTATCTTTCGCCTGAGGTCAAGGAGCTCTATACTGCACTTGCCAAGGCGCAAGCTGAGATAGCTCTGGCCGATCGCGACTCTGAGAATCCTTACTTTAAGTCTAAATACGCCAACCTTGCGAGCTTTATCCAAGCCTCCCGGCCAGCTCTCACGAAGAATGGGCTATCCCTCTCACATCGCATCGAGCTCAATGAAGATGGCCAAAACATTCTTGTATGCACGCTAGGACATTCATCAGGGCAATACGTAGAATCACGCATGAGGATTCTTCCTCCTAAAAATGATATACAATCATTTGGTTCCTATGTTACCTATTTAAGGAGATATTCGTATGCAGCGCTTTGCGGTTTGGCTGATTCTGATGACGATGGAGAAGTTGCAGTCGCTGAAACGCGAGAGACCTTTGCCAAGGGCACAGCACTTAATACGAAATACAACCCTAAAGAGCAGTCGATTGAGACACTATCACGGGAGCAGATCGATGAAATGGAGTACGAACTGGCAGAGTACCCCGACATTGCAGAGCAGGTATTAGATGGGTTGCGCATTCAATCGATTGCTGATATTCCTAAGTCGAAGTATCGTGCAGCTATAACACGAATCCGCGAGATCAAGGAGCTGCGCAACACGAATAAGAAGTGAGACCCGAAGGGTAAAAGATGCCCATCGCTGAAATGCCCAAAGTGATAACACGCTATTCTCAGCCATCAAAACTTGATCATGCCCAAACAGGGACAAGGTGCAACGTTTTAAAGCCTTCCAGAGACAGAGTTGATATCTATCTTCAGGTTTCACAGCAAGAGGATGATCCGGTCTGGGAGCTTATCGGCGAGGATGTAATTATCAAATCTAATGATTAGGGATTCGTCCCGGCTTCAAATACCTACATTCTCTTACCATGCTTCGCCAGATTAGCCCACGAGGAAGAGCTGTTCTCGGCAAGTGAGGATAAGAGAATGTAGGTGTGTTGTGTCGGCGAATCCTACTACGCCAAGCTTCGCAGGGCAGACAGTTCCATTAGCCCTCGCAACTTGGATGAAGTAGGATATGACACCGCACAAGAGGGGACACTACGCGACCCTATAGCCTGATATCCAGGTAGATTGAGCTGATGGGTACGAACTGAACGCCGCAACTCCATTTACATGAGCATTAAGAGTTCCATTTGTATATCTTGTTACCTGAAATATCGCAACATCTCCTGCTGTCATAGGGAACATGTTTGCTGCGAGAGCAGGAATTGTTTGAACGGCGCCCGACGTTAAAGCGCCGTTGTACAGGAAGTATGTATTTGCCGTTGCGGGATTTCCGGTAATAGTAATTTGAGCAGAGGGGAAAGCGGTGGAACTTGTAGATGGCTGTGTATTTGCAACCATGGAAAGGAAGTACAGTCCTGTTGCCGGAGCAGTGAATCTAAGCGGAGTTCCTGCCCCATTACCCGGAGTAACCGCACCACTATTATCGAAGAGCGCTGTCATGACGACTGTTGCGCCAAGCCCATAGAACGTTTGAGTTCCAAGAACGTTACTTGCTCGTGTCGCTTGGTAGTAGAAGAACGCGCAACCTGCTGCTGGAGATGTCCCTGTCGCTTCAAGATTGATATTATTGTTTGAGGGATAGGTAATTGCTACCGTTGCGCCCGTTGAGGTTAAGTTATTCCAAGCTGGAGTAGCGCCCCCCGCTATCAAAAGCTGGCCATTTGTTCCATTGGTTATACCAACTTGAACTATTGCGCCCGCCGCCGAAGTGGTTATAGGAGCGTTCCCCTGTATTTTTACACTCGCGCCCGTCGCTCCAGGGCCGCTATTACCAGTAAGGGTTGTAATTCCACCGCCTCCGCCACCTGCAGCAGCGATCATTATGGAGTTAGGAGCATTTGTTATAGTAACATTTGCACCGGCGGTTAAATTTGTCCATGTAGGAGCGACTCCTGTTGATCCAATTAATAGCTGGCCATTCGTTCCATTGCTTGATGACAAAAGGCCCCCAGCACTTGCCTGAACGATGCCAAGACCAAGTGAGGTGTCAGTAACTGAATCTACAGTAATTGAAGGATTAAGGTTAACCATAACTGTGTCGCCAGATCCAGTGGTATTTGTATTAAGACCATCGCCAAAGACATTGAGTACTCCATCAACTGCAATAGCGACCTCACTGTCAGTTGGAAATTCGCTCGCGCCTCCGCCTCCGCCACTTCCGGGGAATATCTGAACCCACGTGGCAACGTTACCATCAAGATTAAGAAGAACCCAGTACTGAAGCCCTGAAAGCGTGGTGACTGCCCACTGGGTGCCAATGGGGAAGTTTGTATTGGTAGGAAGAGGGGCTTGGGTTGATTGGATAACCTGAGGAGCTGGATTGGCAGCGTTGACACCCATGTAGTTAAGGGGGTTTAGGCCATTGGGATAGTTTTGGTTACGGATTTGGGACATTATCGTAGCCTCGCATTAAGTTTTCCCTCGAGTTCATCGATCTTGAATTTGAGGCGCTGAATTTCATTCAAGAGCAACGCGGGCAATTCATGGTACTTGACGGTCGCAGGCATTCCTTCGCTGTCGTAGGAGACTAAATAGGGAGCAACTTCTTCTACGTCCTCAGCGATGAGTCCATACGATTGGTTAAAGTCGCCTTTGAAGTTGAACTTGACCGGACGGAGCTTATAGATATCTCTACTTGCGACACCCATGTCATCGATGTTTTCCTTAAAGCGACGGGATGAGATAACTGTTCCGAGTTGTCCTGTCGCCGTATTAACGAGCACTGCAGCGGTACTCGCGATAGTTACGCCAGCGATGCCAGCTATGAAACAGGTATTTTGTTGGCCAGCACCCGAACCTTGTGTTCCGATTCGAATAACATTGGATTCGCCACCTGTTCCCTGGGCTGCGATAACAATGTTGCTCGACTCTGCTCCGGTATATCCGTCTCCAGCCGTTGATCCTATGGCGATATTATTAGCGCCGGTCGCCAGGTTTCCGAGGGCAACGAATCCTATGGAGGTATTATTACCACCTCCTGTTGTTAGTGAGCCTAGTGAATTGAGGCCAATAGATACGTTCGAGGAAGACGTGGTGAGAGATTGTAGAGAGCTCGATCCGATACCTATGTTAAATGCTCCCGATGTTACTCCTGAGAGAGCTAAGGCGCCGAGGGCGTCATTATCGGTGCCTGATACGGTCGTGTGACCGGCCCCTTGTCCGACAAACATATTATTATTCGCAACGCTGCCATAGCAATTAAGTATCTTTTGAGTGCCTATTTGGATATAACCCGTTGTAGCAGTACTATCATCCATGGCGAGATATTGAAATTTGGCCGTCAGCGTAGAACCACCCGTATTGAGAAGCTCTAATCCAGAGCCGACACCGGTAAGAATGACTGCTCCAGTTAGGGCTGGGCCAGAATCTCCCGTAATAGAGGTTACTCCACCGCCTCCACTTCCACCGACTGTTCCGAGTTTTCCCGTGTTATCGATGAATACCGCCGAGTTGGTACCGCCAACGGTGGTGCCATAAATACCCGCAACATAGGCGGTATTTTGCTGGCCCGCGCTTGAACCCTGAGTTCCAATTCGAATCACATTGGATTCAGCAGCTGTTCCTGTATTTCCGATGACGATATTGCTCGACTCAGCGCCGGTATAATTCTGGGCAGCTTGATAGCCGAGTGAAATATTGAAAGATCCCGTCAGAAGATTTTCGAGTGACTGATATCCTACGGCAGAGTTGCCAGCTGCGGTAGTGGCATCAAACATCGATGCAACTCCTAGGGCAGTGTTAGTATCTCCTGAAGTCAAGCGGCTGAGCGTCCCTGACCCCATTGCGCAATTAAGGGTTCCACTCGTAATACCAACGAGTGATGTAGAGCCTATTGCAGTATTAGAAGAGCCGGATACAGCCGAATTTCCTGAGCTCTCTCCGACGAAAGTATTAATATTGGCGACCCCACCCCATGCCGAAAGCATGATAGAGCCACCAATCTGAATGTACCCAGTAGTTGTCGTCGTATCTGACATGACCAGCTTGGTAAATGTCGTGGTCAGCGTATTGCCGCCAGTTCCGGTGTAGAATGCTCCCGAAGTGCCGCCCGTAATTGATATTGCTCCGACAAGCGCACCACCAGAGTTTCCCGTTATAGAAGTTACGCCGCCAGCTGCACCACCAACTGTTCCGAGATTTCCCGCATTATCAATGAATACGGCAGAGTTCGTTCCGCCAACGGTAGAGCCGTAAATTCCCGAGATATTACAAGTGTCTTGCTCGCCAGCTCCGGACCCTTGGGTCCCGATAATGATTGCATTACTTATTCCCGAAGAACCAGTATTACCAATAACAATATTGCTGGAATCAGCAGCGTCAAATAGACTCCCGGCATTATAGCCAAGCGCTACGTTATTTGTTCCTGATACAATGCCTGAAAGCGCGTTGGTTCCTACAGCAGTATTGTCGCCATCTCCGCCGCCCGTTGAAGTGAGCGCAGAGAGAGAATTCTGGCCTACTGCAACGTTGTTATTGGAATCAGTGCCCGAGTTATAGGCATTTTGTCCCAGCGCCGTATTGAAATTTCCGGTATTAACGAATGGCGCCGCGTTATCCCCAAGAGCAGTATTGTCCGCTCCGGTCGTAATGCTGCTGAGCGTGCCAAACCCAATCCCCGTATTCCTGGTGCTCGCAATCGCTGCGTTTCCGGAAAGGTATCCAAGGAATGTGTTATGCCTAATAACACCGCCATAGAATGCGAGTATCGGTGTTCCGTTAACGCTGATGTAGCCCTGCGTCAAAGGATTATCGGTATTAGGAAGGGCTAAAAAGTTGAAGGATTCAGTAATAGTGATACCACTCGTCAGGAACTGAGCTCCAGAGGTGCCACCGGTAATATTGAGATCTCCACTGATGGGCACAGATCCAGCAGCGTCGCCATCGATACTACTTACAAGGCTGCCCGTTAATTCGACAGTGAGCGTGTTAGTACCCGCATCCCCTACAACGGTTATATCACCCGATCCCACCACATTAATGATGCCTGCTAGCGTAGGACCAACAGCACCACCTGAATTACCTTCGAGGAATTTCACACTACCCACACCACCACCTCCACCTGCTCCATATGATCCTGCTGAACTCATGATTTTTCTCCTTAATGTATGGCCCTGCCCGCCGTAGCCTTGGCGAAGGCTGGGTGCTTAAATTGCTGACCCGTAGAACACGGTGAAATAGACGCTTCCAACTGAAGGAGTTGTTGCATCCAACTCTTTTACGTAAAGGCGCGTTCCTTCAGCCAGGTAGAATCCCGGGGAAAATGTTTTATTGCTCGTTGCATCAACAATGAGGAACGAGTCTGCAGGTAATGGAAAGTGGTCATTGACGCCGTCGAACGAGCACATAAGGTCCGCATCAGTGAGGTTATTGATCCAAAAGATGCGCGCTGGATTGCTAATGGCAGTACCAACGCCCATGTAAGTCCCCGATATGCTCCCGAAAGCAAGGGTGCGAACCGGTTCAATTTGTAGACGTATCTCTTGTCCTGCCATAGCATCTCCAATTAGTTAGAATTCTGTTGGTAATAGCCGGCTATATACAGTTCACCTGCCCCAGCTGCTCCCTTGGCGTAGATATTGAGACCTTTCGGGAAGAGACACGTGAAGTTGTTGGGCTGAGAGTTCGTCTGAGATTCGATTTGAGCGGAAGTGTCATGGATGACTACGTCATTATCAGTGACGCCATCATATGAGATGAGAACGTCTTCCGTCGTATTGTTGATGAATCTCAACATGAAGCATGCCTGAGTGAGACTTCCCACCAGTTGGTATGCTCCATCAAATAGGGCTGCATTAGCCGAAAGCAAGGGAATAGAGGCGACTGAATTTCGAACTGCCACGCTACACCTCCATGGGTTTATGCTGCGAAGTTATATTACGTTTTCGCCTGGTACAGACCTTGTGAGTCTCGGCGAAGCTCAGAGAGTGAAGACGGACCATATAATTCCTTATGAGGTTGCGGTAGAGCCGTCAGTTGCTATAGATGATTGCTTCGCTGTGGCTTGCTGCAGAGCATCTTGAACCGCCTGATCGACAGCCTGTTGTTGCTCCACGGGAACTTGCGAAGCTTCGTATGCTTTTGACATTTCAAGAATCTTGTCAGCAAATTGACGAAGCGCCTCGAAACACTCTTGGTAGGTTGCTCCGGCTGGGAAATGTGCGCGGAAGAACTTCCCTGTCCGGCATAGCCCCTCGGGCGACGACGGATCCACTTGTTGCACTTCCATAACGATCTCATTGCGTAAATTAAGGCTCATGGTCTCTCCTCGTGTTAGGAACCTCGGTTATTATTCACCGAGGACCCTATACACATAACGTGGTTGATTTCCAGTCTTCGTTTGGCGCCGAAGTACAACAAAAGAAGTCCCAAACTGCGCCCGGCAGGCCAGATCTAAGATGCTGTTGTTATAGCCGTCCAAGCTGTCCCGCCACCTGTATTAATCCACGCTCGGTCGCCTACGCCACTTCCATTAGAAGTGAGGAAGAGAGAGCCTTTGGGGGCCGTGACCGAGGTATTGGGATTAGCGGTTCCTGCCATGATGGCAATTCCGTTTGCGAATATAAAAGACGTAGCAGCGGTACCCAGGGTTATATTTCCGTTAGATGCGGCTATATTCCCCGCCGTAGCAGTTATTCCCGTTCCAGCTGTAACTGTCGTTGCCGCGACTACGTTTGTACCGGCATTCACCGTACCGCCCGCAAAGACTCCACCGAGAGTTGCGGTAATATTTCCCCCGGTTGCAGTGATTCCAGTGCCAGCGGTTACGGTCGTATTGGCAGCAACTGACCCCAGAGTTGATGCAATGTTGCCAGTTGAAGAAGTTATATTTCCTGTAGCAGTAAGAGTACCCGTTACCAATGTGTTGCCTGTTGTGTTGCCGATATTGACTGCTCCGGTACCAGGGGTCGTTCCAATATTCGTAGCAGCAGCGCCAGCGGTATTAATCGTTGTAGTTCCGGTGAGCGAGATAGGGCCAGGGGTTACGGTGAGAGATGCGAAGACTCCTGCGCCACCACCAACTTCAAGAAGTACCCAGTTTGCCTGGTTATTGGATATTGAAGCGAGGATATAGATGGCATTGGTTGTAGTATTCGTCCAGATGGTCGTTGGGAACGCGAAGTCAGAAGTCGTAGGGTTGCGTTTTGCAATTACTGGGGTTGGGTTTTCAGCTATAAGAGGGGAACTGAGCCCGTAAGCTACTTGTTGATATTGACGTCCGGCCATTGTGATCTCCTTATTTGGAATCTGTATGGCCGGATAGTGGGGTCACAATGTGAATGGAGTAAAATAAGCTTGATTTATATATAAATTGTTATATAATAGTTTATATGTGGAGGAAGAAGATGAAGTTAATTAAGAAGTTAAATAAGCCCGCGCGCAAGAAGTTTTTGTTATTGATACCAGAAGATATTCTAGAGGCTACCCACATAGTTGCGCGGCAGAGATTTATGAGTACAACAGCGTATATAACGGAGGTTTTAATTAAGAATCTTAAGTATGAGAAGTCATACGGTAATATATAAGTAGACAAGGGTTAGGCCTACTACGCGCTTTGCGCTACGAAGGTCAAGGGGGAGATATGGAATCAGCGAAATTAAAGACCAACAAGCAATTAAGGTTAATAGATTTAACCGATCTGTTTTTTGAAGCAGGGCTTGCGGTGAAGTATGCGGAGAAGTTAGAGGCGAAAATCGAGTCATTCGGTTACTGTCAAAAATGGGCCAAGAAGATCGAGAATTGCTCGAAGAGTATATTGCTGGTCAAGCAAGAGATGTGCGACCTACTTGAAAAAGAAGGCGCGTTTAGGGAAATAGGGGGGTAGGTAATGGAAGTTTGGGAAATATGTCTCGCGATGGTTGGCATGGTCTTTATGTTACTAGTCGCGATAGTGTTAGCGGTACGTGAAGCGCGCAGAGAACTTGCTCTACATGCCGCAGACTTATTAAAGAAGAATCGAGAGGAAACAATCTCATTCTTAAGAAGGATTCATGAGAATAATAAGGCCAGGGACGAAGAAGAGATTTGCTCCTTGCTTAAGGTAAAGCGTTCGCTCAATGAAATAGGGGGGTAAGGGTTATGAATGACGAATTTAATGGAATGCAATGCCAGGAGCAAATCCAAACGGGCTATTGTGATTGTAGACCCTGTTGCGCAAAGCCTGAGAATGATTAAATGATTCCATTTGATATGTTGTATTTTCTGTTTATCATTTGTGACGACGATGAAGAGGATAACGATGAAGATGATGATTAGTGATTTTCAGCGATCTTAATATACCTCTTGAGAGCTCTTGTAGCATTCGTCGCATCTCTGAGGAGAGAGAATTTAATAACATCTCCATAAGCCTTGGCGGCAACGCTACTCTTGGTTATAAGGTCGATCGTTTTCGCAGCTGATTTTGCAGCGAACGCTGCTGCGGGTATTCCTAGGGTTGCGGGAACGCTGTGGTAGAGACCAAACATAAATAGGAGAGATTTGAATCCTGCATACTTTTTGAGATCTACGTTCTTATTGAGGAACTTTGACACGTCTGATTGGATGTTGAGGCCTTTATGAATGTCCTCGGCGGCGTTAAATGAGCTGAGGAAATCCTTGTGTCCGGAATTTTGTATATCGCTATTAAGGGCCCCAATCATGCGATCGATATAGCCCACAGCGTCACCAGCCTTGTCTCTCCAAGTTCCCAGATCCTTTTTAAGGTCCCAGGCTTCTTGCAGAGGAATCTTTCCGCCCTTTGCGGTTGAGTCAATAATTGTCTGAGCGCGAGCTTTTATTAATGGTCCTTCAGGGATATCGCGGACTTCATCAAACACCTTACGAGCAGTTCTATAGCCGGATGCAGCTGAAGTATCCTTTCCCTTAGCGGCTTCTCGAGCGATTGAATATGCCTTATTTTCGGCATCAGCGAGTTTAGCCCGTGTTCCAGGCATTCCCGCAAGGAGCGATACTCCTAATTTGGCTCCCGCTTGAGCGAGTGGTCCTCCTCCCATGGCGTTTACAAACTGAGCGGCACCTTCTCCTGCGACTGCCTTAGTGAGCGCTTTGAGGAATTTGACTTGTCCTGCCCCTGGTGCAAGATGTGTCGCAAGATCTTGGATAACGGTATCGGTAAACTCCTGTACTTTGCTTTTAGGCTCAAGAGCTTCTCCATATACCCTTTTACCCGCTTCTCTAAAATCCTGGGAAGTAGGAAGCCTGACCGGTAAATCTTCATATTTCGGGGTTCCTGCGATATCACTGAGAAGATTTACGGGACGTGAGGCTATATCACCTACGGTGCCGAGAGCTCCTTCAACTGCACGCGCTACGGGACGAGCTACGGTTTTGGCCAATCCGCCTAATACATTGCCGGCTTGAGAGAGAATGTTATTACCTTCAGGAGAAGAGGGAGCCGATGATCCCGCTGAAGGTGAGCCCTTTCCCTGGGCGGACGCTCCACCTCCAACTCCTTGTACATTCTTCAGAGCCTGCTGAGAGAGCGATTTAAGCTCATCTGATGCATACATGTCTTCAGCTTCGTCTTCCCAATCAGCAGGAAGTTCACCTTTGTGGTTTTTAAGATATTTTCGACGAGCATCATATTTAACAACATTTGCCCTATCTTCCAGAATTCTGTTTTTATTTATAGCGACAATACCTTCTGGTGTATTCCAGAGAGTAGCAAGCGAATTCTTGTAAGTACCTACTTCGAGGTTGGTTAGCCTTCGCGTATTAAATGCTGATCCGGCTCCTTGTGCGAGCTGGCTCATATCAGCTTGAGCTAATTGTGTCTCGACGTTCTGGCCCCATCCCTGTAGTCCGAATAAGGATAAGAATTGATGCTGAAGCCCCGCGCGTAAGTTTCCCGACTCAGCCCCCGCGATAATTCGCTCATAAGTATCAATATTTTTCTTTGAAGCTTCTGCTTTATCGCGCGCTATCTTAAGCGGCTCCTGCGATACTTTTAGGTTATAATCCCGCGTTCCTGTTCGCTGCTTTTCCGAGAACTTCTCCTGCTCAAGATTTTGCTTGAGCGCTTCTGCCCTCAAATGAAAGAACTGTTGCTGTTGCGAAGGGGAAAGCTTCTTGGCCAATTCTTCGGCCTGCTCGCGGGTCAACTGACCTGGATTTATTCCCCCACGTTGACTAGTTGCTCCTTGTTGAGCTGCCTCTGAGCCCGGCTGCCCCGTTTGAGTCTGACCTTGTTGTGGATAAAGGGAGCCAACAAGCTGAGAGAACGCCGCATTTTGTGGGCCTTCAACCATCTGCTTAATCTTGCCCTGAGCTAAAGCCTCAAGGCTTTTAGATAAGCCTGTTCCAAGCGCTGCGCCTACTCCTGGTACTGTTGGTATTAACGTAGCCATATTACACCTGTCCTTGTTGCTGTTGGCCCTGATTCTGTTGAGACTTTTTAGCAAAATAATCTGCTAGCCCAAAAGGAGCGTAACTTCCGAATCCTTGAGCTGCGCTTTGTAATAATCCTGGCTGACCCTGGAATACTAAGTTTTCGAACTGCGGTTGAGAAGAGAGTCCGAGAAGTAATTGCATTAAATTCTGAATCTGAGCATTTTGCTGTAATCCATATTGAGATCCTTGTGCCGCTAGCCCTTCTTCAAGTCCTGCTCCCGCCTGACCAAGTGCCCCTTGGAACGCAGATGAATTCTGGCCTCCTAAAGCGGTGAACCGTTCAGCGAGTCCTGGAATAGTTTGGGTCTGGAACTGAGACCGCGCCTTTTGGGCTATGGGCTCGAAACTTCCCGGAGTCCCTCCGCCAGATTGCAGCAACTGCATGAGATTTCCAATTCCCTGATTTTGAAGTCCCCTTTGCTGAGGAGTCGTTAATGATGCCTGTTGAGCCCTTGGGTCAGAACCGAGGAAGAAGTCACTTAAGCCTTGTAAGAATCCGGCCATATTTATCTCCTTAATATATTAAATTTGACTCAAATACCATGCTATACAAGAATCGTGGAATTTATCTATACTTAGGGCGAACGTCGATCCCTAGTTGAACGCTCGTGAGCCGATGTTCCGCCTTCTCTACTGTTTAGGGGTAGAGGAGGTGTCCCAACTAATCTTTCCTCCTACGCGTCTCGCTATGCTCGCTTGCTACGGCGGACAGGGCCTAGTCTTGGATATACTCAAGTATCACATACGTGAACGTATACGCCGAATAATCGCTGGCTGTGGCGATATTTACATTGGTAGCATCGACATATAATTCAATATTGTCAGCAACTGCTGTAACAGAACTATATGGGATGGGGATATACGAAAAGGGAGCCGTCGTCTTTGACGCTGTGGCATAGATCCTCGTAAAAGTAGTGTTTGAAGTGCACGTTATATTGTGTAGAACCGACTTAATTGCGGTATTAGGAAGCGCGCCGAAGTTGATAACGTTCCTATAGACCTGTCGGAACTCAGGAGTCTGAGAAGTGCTGGAATTCAGCAAGGGATTGGGGAAGAAGACCTGTGAATTTACAAAGGGAGATGTATTGTAGATTCCCGTATCCTTCAAATTAAGCGCCAGAATCATATTATTTATGTTCTGATACATCCTGATGAGTAGCTCTTTAAACTCAGGACTGTTGACATCAACTGACTCAACTTGCGCAACGTCCCATATATAATTCGTAGGAACGAATGATCCGCCGTCAAAATATAGATTATCAGCCATCTACTGAACCCTTTCGCCCACAGGCATTGTATGTAACACCATTCCTTCCATCTCGAATTCGGAGAATGCGATATCTGGCTCTGTTATTTGATTAAATGTCATATACATGAAAAGCTGTATGCATTCGCCTTCAGACTGGAAATATATCTGATGCCACAATCGCTCCTGTTCCTGCTCGAAGGGATATAGTATTGGGTCATAAGGGAATGTCTGAAGTACGCCTGTTCCTTGGATAGCTCCTGTAACAGCTGCATTTTCGAGCATTGAGTAGCTACTGTCGTTTGGGTAATAATCGACCGTAATTTCGCCATCTTCTGTAGCCAATACGGCAAAATCTATTTTGGCTAAGTAAACGTCGCGGCCTTTATCAATGTAGGGATTAAACTGCTTTGTTGAGATTCGTATATTACTTACTCTCGCAACAGTTCCGCCTCCCGTATAAACACCCGTGAAATTTATCACAGGGCCAACGGTAACAGTATTTGGACCAGTAACACTTGTAACTGGATATATTCCGCTACCATCGAAATCTATGCCTTGTGCATTCTCGATATATATAAAATCAGAGTTTTCATCGGTAAGATCGGTATCGGTATTAAGCGTATGGTTGATAATGGTCAGTGTGAGTTGTTGTGTTGTCGCGTCATAGCTCATTTGGGAAATTTGCATAACGGGGGCGTTGCGTGATTCTTCTGAATCGACTATGAAGACATATCCTTGCTGGTTTCCGGCGATGACTTGGCGAAATTGCGCCTGTTGCGCGCCGCTATTCCACGGGAAGTTTGACGTGTTCCAGCGGTCGAGTGAAGACGCCCACGTCGTTCCGTTCTGCTGTTCGAAGTATCCGAAAGCCGTAATGCAATCGTCGTTAATCGCCCAAGAGTTATTACGGTAATTGTAAACAAGCACACGATTAGGATAGACATTGTTAGGGTTCTCATCGACTGAAGGGAATGACCAATACACCATTTCAACGAAGTAGTCCCTTATTGCTGCTACTCGTTGAACTCCTATATTCTTATTGAATATTTCAAACACCTCGTCGGGTATTTTAGTATCGATACGAGCTACGTTGGCTCCATTACAGGCGTGAACACCCGTATTTCCGATTGTGAGAATTTCCTTATCGAAAGGAACGGTAGATTGCTGCGCTTCGGATCCAAGCTCGGTATTGATCTTTTGCCAGACGAAGGGCAGCACTGCATTACCGGTATACGCGATTTCCCATGTTGAACGCTCAAAGTAGACGATCAGCCTGTCCTTAATGAACTCAGCTGATATTATGGCCTCTTCGGTAGTGGCGTCTATAAAGCCAGCGCCACCGAATTTATTATTGGAGGAATCTACTTGATTAGGCTCATACCATGCGTTTACTGCAAACGGAGAACCATTAAAGGAGTATCTGAGTCGATTAACATAATTGGTATTAGTTCCACCGCCTCCTGCCCCGTTATTTTCAACAGTGTTGAGGAGTAATAATCTATTCTTGAACGGAACTATGAGTCGTGACGTTACTACGTATGGGCCTGTTTTTGGAGCTCCGCCTGCTGGTAAGAAGTAGAATGCGTTTGTCCCCTTGGCGGCAGTCCAGTTGGTGCCGTCAAACCACCAAATTGGGTCATCTGTTGTCATCCCTGTTCCATTGTAATTAACTACGTAGAAGTTAGTTACAAAGAGAACTATTTGAGCGGGAGTAGCGCCGCGCCAATTTGTAGTCCAGAAGAAGTTTATATCTGTTCCGTGCCAGATTGGTGTATTTGTAGAAGGACTTCCTGATTGTTGCCAGAATCCGCCGGTGAATACATAGGCAAAACGGGTATCGAACGCATAAGTGGGCTGATTATTAATAGCTCCCGAGTCGTATATCGTGATACCCATAACGGGAAGATCGGGATAGAACCATACAGGAGTATTGTCAGGAGCCGTTACTCCCGCAAACACATAAGCGCCAGAGGTTGTATCATATGTCGCAGTAGCAGCTACAATAGGTCCCGTATCGAGCATCGTTACGGGAGTGCCAGCGGATGGAACGGTGAATATCTCATTTAATATTGAGAACATCTGTCCAATTGCAGCCACCGCTGTTCCTCCTGGAACAGTGCCTGCCAAAGCGCCTGCAGTTATGACGCCAACTTGAATTCTTAATCTTGAGAAGAGTGGAGCTGTTAGTGAGCTACTTGCTCCAGTTCCCATTAATCGTCCACCAAATCGTTTCCTGATGCGACCTCTAAAGACATACGCATTATTGAGTTCATCAAACGCATCATCTGGGATGAGCCACGGCTTAAGATCCTTTTGGAGTCCGGTATTTATAGGGGCGATTAAGAACCTATCCACGCTATACCCCTGTAGCTATGCCGATAGCAAGATATTGAAATAGAGCATTAGCGGGATTGAGATTAGTTCTATTTGTTCCATACGCTGTGAAGGTTGTCGTTCCTGTTATATTTACCAGCCTTACGAAGGTATTCGTATCAGTGGTAGCCGAATCTGAAGTTGTTATCTGAATACTGAATACTTGTTGAAACACAGGTATTGAGGTCGATTCGGGAAAAGTTATTACCGTTGGACTATTGAGCCCACTACATTGACCCTGTCCCCATTTTATGAGGAGCCCAGAGGGAAGGAATGTCCAGCCTTGAGAGTTTGGTCCTGGATTAGCGTTAGAGCTAAGAATTGATGCCGTTGAAGGAATCTGAGTTACTACGGGTCCGCCCTTTGACTTATTAATGTACATCTCGGCATTTGTAGAATATGGACCTACAAATGAGTAGAGCATCACCTCGCCTGCTGGTATTCCACCAGGAACATTAGTGGGAGGCGAATTGGGATTGACCAAGAACTCAGTGAAGAGATGTTTTCCCGGAGATCCAGAATTAAAGTCAGCGTGATTCTGATCAAAAGCGGTCAGGATGGAAGCAAAATTTCCCTGAATTTGAGGTTGAGAGGTTGAAAGAAGGTCGCCAGCTTGAGGAATGTTTGCATTATATGCCATCCTACACCTCCACGGGGAAGGGCCCCGAAGTTAAATTACGTTGGTGTGCTTGTAGCGCACACTGTTTACGGCTGGCGGGGCCATATAAGGAAATATTCATTAGTAGCTTCCTCCCCCGCCCGTTCCCCACCAGCCCCATCCACCTGATCCCATAGATTGCTCTGTGTAAATCGTAGCGGTTCGCTCATTGGCGTATTGGACCAGCGTCCTTCGCAAGCATAATCGTTCCTGTGTCTTGAATTCGGGCATAATCATTTGTACGCTCTCCATTTCCATACGGTCTTCGAATATTTTTTTTGCGGCTCCATAAGCGATATATTGCCAATACTCTTCTAGTTGAGGAGTCTGGCCAAGGTTCAATAATGCCGTAGGACGAACAAACACTTCGAAGTTGATGCGATATGGTTGATCGGGGACTGGGCGCAGGGTGAATTGATCTTGGTAGAAGAGCATTGCCTGTGGGAGAGCTGTTGCAACAGGAACCGTTTGGCTGTTGATAGCTTGTCCCGCAGCAGGAGCTGTAGGAAAGCTGATCGTAAACTCGCCAGTTAGGTAGTTAATGTTATTACTTGGATCTACGAAAAGAGGCAACTCTGTTGGCTGAGTGCCAGGAATATAGAGATTCCCCATAACGGTTGGGTTGCCCGTAGTTGAATCTTGTATTGGTACATCTACGAGAGACAATCCATTGCCAAATATATCAATCGAGCTAAAGAGAACATTGTATTGGAGCAGTACGGTTGATTGGTTCTGCACAGGGGGAGATACTGAAGGCCCCGTATTATTGGTAATTACCCCGCTGAAGGTTAGGTTGCTGCCATTACCAAATGTTCCAATACTCAGAATGTTATTAAGCGACGGATATATATTGTAAAATTGTTCACGCGACTGCGTGTAGAAGGAAGGGAACCCTGCAATATAAACAGGAGGATGAACCGTTAGATAGAGGTTCTGAAAATTGTAGAGCGGGTTGTTAATATTGAGTGATGTATCCGTTACATAGACATCTTGAAAAGGATTGCAGATGAAAAAGAACTGCTGCCTCATATTAAAGGTTCTGAGCTGTTCAGGGAAATCATAGACCACAAAGGTATTGATATAATTCTGAAGGTCTGTATCAGTAAGTTGTGCTGTAGAGGGAGAACGCGTAAGGCGACGCACTTTAGTCTGTATCGCCTGAAGTGTGGATGTAGGTTCTAAAATAGGCATACTAACCTCCTATCACTTGTTGGGGATTTAAGACATTGATTGTCGCCGCGAGGAGTGTAGCGCTTACTTCACCAACAGGGACGACCATGGCACAGGTATTAAGGTGAGGCGAAGGACTCACCGGAATAGCGAATGCGTCACAATCAGTTGTGTCGGCTAGAACTGAAAATGTTGTCGAACCTGTTACGAGAATGGGGAACGTCTGGCCAGAAATCTGCTGCATTCCACACGCAGGCGGGATATCAAGTCGAACGATGGTGCCCGTCTTATATTGGTGCGCAAAGGTGGTGGTTACCGTCGCAGGGTAGCTATTCGTAATCGCTGCAATAATTCGCATCGCGGGTTGGAAGACGGGATTGGGATTCGCATAACAGGTCGACATTCAATTTACTCCAAGGTTGTTTCACCTGCCCGGCGAAGCGTTAGCTTTCGGCTAAACTTCGGGGGCAAAGCCTGGGTGCTCTATTGTCACCAGCTCTTTTACCGGCGCAATGTCGTCAATGTCAATGAATTCTAAGGATTGGAAACTCGTGCGGTGCACCTTTTGGCCCACCTTAACGGTCGATTTTCCATCGGCATCTTGTGCATAGTGGTGAATTGGATACCAACAGTTCTTGTTAAGGTGTCGCGCTACACCAAGTGGTATGGTGTAGACCTCTCCATCAACGAACGTATAATTCTCAACCGGGTCTTCTTTATACGCTTTAAACGAAAATGACATAGTTCCTTGAGGAACTTCGTGGAATCGGAAGATTCCCTTCACCATCTCGCGGTCCTTGTCGCGCATATACTTCAAATTAGGCTTCTTAACTTCAGGCTTCTTTGCCATATGTAACTCCTCGGATCGAGGGGCTCCGTCTTCACTGGCGTTACGCCGGACAGGCCCAGAGCCCCTGATAGTTATGTGTTTATAGTCCGCCAAATGATGATTTACCTGCAACCCAGTACATGACGTCGCCTGCTACTGACCCTGCTGGTCCTGAGATTGCTGCTGTAAGAGAAGCACCAGTTCCGCCCGTACCAAGGATCATTCCGAGGTAAAGAGTATTAACGGTCGAGTCAGCTAGAATTCCGGTATTCGTATTTGGAATTTGAACTCCGCCTACCGTTGGAACCTGAGCCCCAAGAGCCGTTAACGAAGTGGCTGTATTCTCGCCGACAGGAGTCATTTCAGGGAATGAGCATGGCGTTTGTGAGTAAAGAGGCCATAAAAATGCCGTGAAGCTGGTCGTGTTGGTATCTATGGTGAACGTGTAATCGTCAATAACGGTCAATACAGTTGAGTATTGATAGTTATTTTGAGGCGTTGAGTTCAATTGAGTCATTCCTGAAACAGCAGGGATAAGGAAACGAATCGCTTGTCCCGGCGTCATACCGTGAGCTATTGAAGTTGAGACCTGAGCATTGTTCGCTTGGGTAACGTTCGTCACATAGCGCTTGCGAGGATAAAACGACGAATCAACATTAACAATTCGATAGAATCCTGCGCCGCCAACAACTCCGGGAGGAGTTATCCCGCCAGGATTAAATGTTCCACCAAGCTGATTATTGGCAGTAAGAAGTGTGAAGCTGGTATTCAGCGTGACCGCGCCAACTACCATATCGATACCATTAACATCTGTCTGCGCAGTGTTGCTCATGCGCACAACGGTTCCGACTGAGATACCAGCGGTACTCGCGGTGCTTACAACTGGCTGACGAGCATTTGTTGTAGCGGTCGTAGCGACTGCAGGGCCAAGAATTGGAGCAGCGTAGCTTCCGGACTGACCCGATGGATCGTAGAGCGTGAATCCGCCGCTTGGAATAGTATCGGCACTAAGTGTTTTCACACCGTTAGCGCCATACTCGACCATCGCTGATCCCACCGGCATTCCGCGCTGCCAATAGAAGTTAAGCCCCGTTGCTGTGGCTGGCGTACCGATATTTCCATATTGAGTGAAGTTCTTCACCCACATGAAGTCAGCATTCGAAGGGATCTGGATGATTTGATTGACAATAGTAGCTGGCACAACGAATGAGCCTTGGCTTAAAATAGTTCCGTCCATGGTCTCTCCTTATGAAGCTAGGGTTGCGCGAAGGTTGATGACCCACTGATCATTAGTGATCCGTGGAACCTCTGCGAACTTCCAGCCAACCGACGCATTAAGCGCCAATGGGCCGTCATAGATTGGTGGACGATAGATGAACGATGCGCTATAGCCATCTTGATCTATACAGGCATAAGCCTCCATTCCTACGCAAAAGATGTTGTACACATCTGCGCCAAGAGATGAAGCATTAGGACTGATTGAGCCAATTGATGAAACCAAGAAGCGAAGGTTACCAATTGCGCCCCATTCTGAACGGAGTGCGTTCATAGGAGCAGGATATTGGTTCTTTTGGATGAAGCCGTTAACGTTATCCAAGTTTCCGATCAATTGGGTGCTGCACAGTGCGAAATAAGCATCTCGAACTGGTGCGGTCATTCTGTTACTTTTAGACCCCTCGCGAGGCGGGCTAACCTCTTCGGATCAGCCTCTGCATGTTTCCATGCAGTTCAGACTATCGCTTAGCCTTTTCGGGCCCCCACTCACTTAGTCGTTCACGGTGGCTTGCGCCTTCCGCCTTGTCACCGGCTCTTACACTACGGCTTCCAAGTCAATCAGAGTGGGTTTTAATTCAGCTATGCATAACCGAATTTATCTTCGCCCTCAATATTGTCCATTATAGTATATGCATTATTATTTAGTAATGCACGTACAACTGTGTCCACGTCTGAACGGGTGATTTCCGTTGGGTTATCACCATCTACGCCGCCGGTACAGTTAATGAACGAAGCGGTACCTGCCAGCATGTCGCGGGTAAGAACATCTTCAGTTTGCTAGTTGTTACTCCCTTTCGGGGGATAAGTCGTTTCCGCTTATCTCAGAACCTTTCGTCGCTCTGTTCGGACTATCGCATCTCTTTCGAGTTCTCGGGTTTAGTCTCTCAGGCTGCCTTTACGCTTGCCCCTTGTCGCCTTAGCTTGCGCCTTAGGCTTCCAAGTCGATTACCGAGAATTTATACTCCGCCAATTTAACGGAGTGAAACGCCAAGACGAGCTGCGCACTCATTTAATACCGGATCTTGATTCTGACTATTTGCAATTAACTGTTACTTTTGCGACTATATAATAATATTATTAGAATATAGCGGGGAAACCTCTTCGGATCTCCCTCTCACAGTTTCCTGTGAGTACAGACTATCGAATCTCTTATCGCTAAGAGCCAATGGGCTTAGTCGTTGCGGCTGCCCAACCATTATGTTATAATGAGTACCAGTACAATTCAGAATAGGAGATAGTACGTGAATCGATATAAATATGAGCGCAAAGAGTATGCGGTGGCGCAAATTGCTTATCTCGCTGGAATTATCGATGGAGAAGGCTCTATTTATATCGGAAACTTTAGCTGCAATCCAAGGACCAAGGTCCCGTATTACCAAACTAACATCCAGGTTACTAACACCGATAAGGAATTGATCGACTGGCTTTACGCTATCTTCGGAGGCCTGGTGTCGAAGCGAACTGCTCGACAGCATGCCGAAAATTCGCGCAAGCAAGCCTATATATGGACTGCGAGTGGTGAACGCGTGACGCATCTGTGTGAACTCATTTTGCCGTTCCTTATATGTAAGAAGAGGCAGTGTGAGATTATGATCAGAATGCGCAAGACATTCACTCCCTCCCATTGCGAAATTGGAAGACAAGGAATCAAGCCGCATAGCGCGGAATTGGTCCTGCTTCGTCAGTCGCTGATGGATGAGATGCGTAGTCTTCATATTAGAACTCACTCTTATAAGAATAATGGTCGCTTGCCTCGGGTTACCATGCCTCAGTTGCTAGAAGAGGTTTAGGCTTTCCCAGTAATCACCTTTGGTTTATTGACGCCTCAGCAAAACCCAAGCGTCACTTGCTCATTAAGCTGAATGTATTGACCGTAAAACGAGATCTTCGCATCGATGTCCACAGCTGTGAGATTGGTCGCAGGAGGAGTTATTCCCGAGTTTCCAAGAGGCACAATTGCGGTTGGTAGCGGATTGTAGCGACGCATACGGAGGGTGGTCCCACCATTCCGTGGCATCTGCTTCAACATAGCTGGTATTTTCTATCTGTTACTTTTGTGACCATTCACATTGGATATTAACTCTCATTGAATGGCGGGGAGCTTCTTCGAGACTCCCTCTCGTTGTCGCCAGCGAGATCAGACTATCACATCCCTAATTTACTCAGGGTCGCATCGTTTAGTCGTTCACGGTCAATGCTATTGCAAAGTTCCGCCTTGTTGTCCTCGAGGGATTTCCAAGCCAATTAGACGCGATTTTAGATCCACAAAGTCGCTAATGGATCATGTTCGGCACAGGAACTGAGAGCAACTTGTAGGAGAAGCTCTGTTGCACAGGGGCCGGGAGACTAGATGTAGTCGTAATAGACATAATTTTTTCCTTGAACTGGAAAATAATTACTCCTTGTAAGCCTATGACAAGCGTGGTCACCTAGTGCGCTATGCCTACAAAGTATGGTGGCGAGCCACTTTTACGCCAAATGAGGGTTGCGAAGACCTCTAAACGCAGTAAAATTGTAGTAGGAGACCATGGAGAATGTAAAGGAGTTAGGGATATTTGCGTGAAAAGGATTGCAGAAGATTTTAAACCTGGCCAGATATTGGGCAAATGGACTGTTATAAGATTCGAAAAGAATGGGGTCCACAGGGCTTGGAGATGCAAATGTATATGCGGAGCCGAACATTTAGTTAGAGAAGTTTATTTATGGGATGGAAGATCTACAAAATGCAAAGAATGCGCAAAGCGAGATAAGAATTTTCACAGGTTTGACTTTAAATATGAGATAGGACAGAGATTTGGAACATTGGTCATTACTAAAAGGTTTAAGAGCAACGATGGCCCCAGGTCGAAGAATAAGTTCGAGTTAGTATGTGACTGCGGCGGAACTGTAACAGTTGATACAGCGCGTATAAACGCTGGAAAAGTAAAAATGTGCTATAAATGCACTCACAAGCTGGTTGGACAACCTCGACATGGTATGCATGAATCATCTACATATTCCACGTGGGAGCAGATGAAGCGCAGATGTTACGCTATTAATTATCCTCGATACAAAGACTATGGAGGAAGGGGAATAATCGTTTGCGAAAGATGGCATACATTCGACAACTTTTTGGCTGACATGGGAGAGAAGCCTAATGGGCTTCAGATCGATCGAATAGATAATGATGGACCATATTCTCCTGAAAATTGCCGATGGGTTACTCCTCAAGAGAATATGCAAAATCGCCGCAATAGCCCCAAGAATAAGCTTGTTACATAAGGATAATTATCAGACATAAGTTGTCACATAGCAGCGGGTGAAAGCTGGAATTATTCACCCGCGCAAACTGCGATTGCTCACAGCGTAACAGTCTATTATTTACAGCTTGATCTGAGCAGAGGGTGACTCGAAACTCTAAGCCACCCCCTGACTGAAAGCCCTGCTGAGCTTTAGTAGTTACCATCAGAGATAATAACAACTGCCAGAGATACTACTATAATTCTTGCGTCTTGCAAAGAGAGATGGGCGGCCATTCACAACCGCCCATCTTGGGTTAGGAAGGGATAGGGAACCACATTCCTAGCGACGAGACTACTACAATTTAATACCCTTTGCGAGACTCATTCGTCTCTGCCCAAAGTTGCTTCTTCATCTCAGGTGTCAATTTGCCGCTTGCGAAAGCATTCATGCGCGAAATAGGAGAATCTGCGGTGTTTTGAGCTGAAACAGTATTAAGTGGTCGCGGCTTAGCAGAATTCTTCTGGATCTTCTCGGATTCTTCAGAAGTGGTATTCTGTTGTGCACTACTTTGAGAAGAGTCCTTTACAATGCCATTAAACTTGATCGACTTGTAGGCTAGTGAGAGGGCTGCTTCTGGATTACTTGCTGCTGCTTGAAGTCCTGCTACTGCGTCAGGGTCCATACTATGGAGCGTCTTGATATTTTCAGCGTTTACCACACTATCAAAATCAGGATACTTCTGCTTGAGACGCATTTCGACTTCCATATATTGCCGCTGTTGCGTGAATGCTTCTAGCTGCTTCTTAAGTTCCTTTTGCTCTTTAAGCACTTGCGCCAGATGTTTTCCCTCAACAAGGTCATCTGGATTAAGGTTGAAGTCATCCTTCTGGGCGACTTTGCTCTCTAGCTCTCGGTATCTCTTTTCGAAGTCGTCGCGCTCACGTTGCGCCTTCTCGGCTTGCTGACGCAGCTCGCGGAAGTTTTTAGCTTGAGCGCTTTCCTTTTCGGGCGCTTGTTGCTGCGCAGGTATCTGAGCTGCAGGAGCTGAAACTTCTTCTTGATGCGCTGTATTATGCTGCGCAGCTTCTTGTATAACCTGTTCAGGATTCTCATGGACTGGCTCCGGTATTACTGGCTCTTCAGGAGGAAGTGGTGGCATCGCAATCTCCTTGCGCGCCAAATCTTTTCCTACATTGAGTTGGTTCATATGTACTCCTTAGTATTGTCGGGTGTATCTCGTTCTCCGTTGAGCTTCTTGGCGAGCGTGAAAAGCTTTCCCTTCTTAAAGGAGAGCACATACGACAAGAGTTCATGCTCATCGACATGCACTTCGTTCATATTGGCTATGAGGTGGAAGCAGGCGTCCTGGGAAGGGATGGTCCACAGGTATTCAATCTCTTCGGTGAGATTGTTGTACCGGAAGACACTCTGGTCATAGTCGGGAGTGGGGCAGGTGTGTCGCGAATAGAAGTAATTACGGAATACATTAGGCAAAAGACGCTCATTCTTGGTGATAACTACGATGAAGAATTTCCCGCTGTAAAGTTTGCGATCTTTAAGCGCGCAATCAATAAGATTTTGATAATATTCTCGCGTCATCTCTTGTTGTAATGCAACCGCAGATAATTCTTGAGCTCCATTCTGGAATAAATCTAATGCCTCTTGTCCAACAGTTCGCCGCTTAGCCGAAGAAGACTTGGCCTTGGGAGTTTTAGCGGAGTAGGCTTGATTCATATCACGTACCTCGTATAAGGTGATATTGACGCCGGAAGCGCAGTGCTTCCTAGCATCGAGCACCTTATGCATATAATGTGAAGGAGAGCAAGCGATGATTACTCTAACAGTGCCTATTCTTATAGGACTTATTTCAACTGGAATAAGTGGATCATATTATGAAGCAGATAAGCGAGATTCGCATCACAAGGTGAAAACGGGAAGTATTGTGGAAGCTCATCGGCCAAAGCGGCGTCGACCTTCAGAAGAAGATAATAAGTATACGCAGGACAATGATCGAAAGAGGGCGTGGGCGGATGCTGGAAGAGGTAGAGCAATTGTGATGCCACCACGAGGACACGAACAGTTGCGTATCGCAACACGAAGGCTGTCGACAACCGATACTACGAATGCGCTTGTCATTCATTTGCCCCCACAAGAGGAAGAATCAGTCGATATGTCCGTTGTTGATCTGAGAGGCCATATGGAAGCCCAAGATATTGACGAAAGAAGCAGGAAGAGCTGGTGTGATCAGTTAATGGCGATATGCTCAGGATCTCGCAAGCGGCAAGACCCTCTGGCGCCTCCCCCACTTGCGCGCCAATACTCATATTATCCCGGCCAGATATTATCTCCTGCAACCGGATCGGAACCATTATCTCCCGAATCGGACCGAAGTGATTATGTAACGAAAGACGAACAGAGATAATGCTGAATACACCGATCTTTTCGAATTTGAATGTCGACTGGATCGGTGTTTTTTGCTCATTGTGTCAATTTGTATACGTGATATCCTTAATAATGCGTTCAACTGTTGTATGGAAGCTTGCTTGCTAATCATGCCCCATACAATTAACATGCACTCCTCGCGAGATGCACTGCTTATAGGGAGACTCTATGTCTTTTATAATTACTAACCCGTAGTCACGCTCGCTCATAGAGAGCATGATGCCTCGCAACCCCTATGCGACAGGTGTTTTGCGTGCTTAATTACTGCTTGGAGGAGCAGAGAGACCATTTTGGGGTATTATTAATATTAATTCACAATTGAAAGAAGTATATGAAAGCAATTAAAAGCAGTGCTTTGATAATCGGCTCAATGTTGTCATCTGGAATCCTAAATAGCAGTCAATATGACGCCAAGTTATTCAGCCAGCTTCGCAACGCTACGCCGAGCCAGGGAAGTCATCAGGCGATCCAGCCTCGCAGACTGACGGCGCCAGAACAAGTCTTGGCAGTTGGTCTCATGCGGCAATTTAAAAAGAATTATAAGGCGGCATCTAGCCTACTTCGCCAAGGCTACGAAGGCCAGGTAAGATTGGGTAAAGATGGAGAGATCCCTGAGTCGTGTATATTACCCCTCAACAACATAGGTAAATGCCCTCTTTCATTTAAGGATCGTGAATTCTCATCATGTAATACAATGGTTCCTCATGAGAATGTCGATGATATCCTGGGAAGACTTGATGATAAGACTATGGAGCAATATTTGACACTGGGTAAAATTGGCGTCAGCAAGGGAAGCGATGAAGCGCTTATGCTGCGATCGTGCATTGGCGGCAGAGGAGGAGGCCCCGCACTTGCGTACTATGGAGGTATCGCATTTGATGGCATATGGGCATATGCGAGCTGGAAAATAGCCGCTCGCGCGCTCAATAAGCTTCCCGATGTCGCAGACGGAGTAGCTGAAGGAGCAAAGCAACTCAAGGAGCACGTCTCTAAATTTGTTGGAGAGATGACCAATGAGGATCGCTTTCGAGGAATTGGAAGCCTCAAAGACATTGCCCACAATCTTTACCTTAGCGATAGGGCTGAATATGACCTTTTAATCAGTAAGGGATTAAAGGCTGAGGCGCTTAATCTCCTCGCCAAAATGGAAAATATGAGCCACTATACTGAAATCGCCTCAGATATCATTAAGGAAAGGGTCAAGGCTAATACCAAGTCTTACGTCGCCGACAAGCTTCTAAAGCTTCCCAAAGCCATGAAGGATTCTATCGAAAAGGGCATTGGAGGCAATATTTTTAGCGACAAACTCCAGGATGTTGCGACAGGAGCGTTTAAACATGGCGCATTTGGCGCCCTGATTTCCGTAACTTTTCAGGTTGGAAGTAATATCATATCTAATTTAAATGGGCCTGATGGAGGGACTGCGAAGATTATAGGTGGTGTTATCGGGGCATCCTCAGAACAAGTGTGGGGTGATTGGCTTGATCGACTACTTGAACCATCAGGAATTGCTGCAGTCGCAATGAGTGGATTTTGGTATGGTGGATTAAGATATACTGCAAAGACGTTGTTTTGTATGGGCCTCGCGGCCGTGCCAGGATGGTAGAGCATGATTAATTGGCTTTTATTCTATCACGTTTATCTAGCAGGAAGCTTAGGACTGATTGTTATTCATCAGTTTTGCAAAGTGCTTCCTCCGAGAACATCGAGAGGATGGATTGTGCTCTTATTAGCGCTGATATCATTATTGGTAGGTGCATGGTTCTACCTTGAACCACATCTGTATTTTGATCTTAACTCAGTTGCTCAATGGGTTCAGCTAGGAATAGCCGCGATCCTCCAACAAGGAACTACCTACATTCTATATGAACGACTGTTGAAAGAATAATACAAGAGAGAGGGGGATTTTAGGTCCCCCTCACATTTACTTACGCTTCTTTGGAATCTTAGCGCCAGTCTTACGGGCTTCTGAAAGACCTATCGCAAGTGCTTGCTTAGGATTCTTCACTTTGGGGCCCTTTTTAGAGCCGCTATGAAGCTTTCCTTCTTTATACTCCTTCATGACCTTCTCGACTTTTGCCTTACCCCTTTTAGCGGGCTTTGGAGACGCCTTTTTAGCAGTCTTCTTCATACAATGGGCGCACTTCTTCATTGATCTCCTAACGAGTTCTCGTCGTCTGCTGAAACAACAGGACGTTGTTGATCTTGCGCTGCTTGGCATCCGGTTTATATGAGATATTCGCCGGCTTGCCAAGAATGTTCCACGCTATCTTCTTGCCTTTTCCGGGCATTCTTATCATAGTTGGCATCCGTCTCCTTCTCAATTGTTCTCCGCTAGCTGATGTGACTAGCGGAGCGTGCTTAAATGACTAACAAATACTACATGCGTTAGGCGTGGTTGGCGCTGGCATGTTGGCGCAATCGATCGTTACCACAGGGCAAGGTGGACATGTTGCACCAGTTCCGCCTTGAAGCTGCGACAACAGGATGATCTTGAAGAAGGAGTTACCGTCTTCAATTCCTGTGCCAACAATGTTAACAGTACCCTGAACAGGAGTTCCAGCTCCTGCGAGAACATTGTACGCCATGGTAACAAGATCTCCTTTTTGGAGAGTTATCAAGCTATCAAGAATCACATTTTGTGAGTTGAAGAAGCTTATAAATGGCGCATATATTTCGCGGACAAGGATCCCATTAACGTA
>Ga0209221_1000154_pt1 | contig 38621 bp, 30 predicted proteins | sample BlaSpr_A8_Ref_O2_FD_187989 | JGI IMG/M metagenome (GOLD analysis project Ga0209221, IMG submission 187989) | Forest soil microbial communities from Thunder Bay, Ontario, Canada - Black Spruce, Ontario site 2_A8_Ref_O2 (SPAdes) (version 2) | ecosystem: Environmental > Terrestrial > Soil > Boreal...
AGAACTCGATCTTGCTGTCGATTTTGGGGTGCTGATTTCAGGTGGCGCGGCGGTTTACCGCTGCGCTAAATCCTCTGTTTCCGATGGCGGCGTTGGCCGCTCAGGAAGCGATGGTTTTCAATGAACCGGCTACTGGCAGAGACATTAGGGCAGCATCGTACGCGAGGGTTTTCCGTTGCGTAAACAGCATCGAGCAAAATTCGGGTTGGGCGCGTGCGCTGTCTTCTTCCTTTGCTCGATTTTTCCGGTGACGCTCCGCGCGCAGTCCGCAGCCTCGGATCAATCTCCTCCCGCAAAAAAGAAGGCCACCGGAACAAATGCAGCCACTTCCGCAAGCGCTGCAAAAACGCACGCCAGCAGCACCGCAAAAACGTCTTCCACGCATGCCGCCGCCGCGAAACGAACTTCTACCGCCTCGCATCATTCTGCTTCATCACACGCCGCTTCAACCCACAGTAAATCGAGTGCGTCATCGCTCTCCGCCCGCAGCCACAGATCCCAAATCGGCATCGGCGGGAAACGGTCAGGCAAGAAAGTGGTTCGTGGCCAACAAAAAATTGAACCGGAGCGCGCCCAGACCATTCAGGAAGCCCTGATTCGCGAGCATTACTTAACCGGCAACCCGGCGGGAACCTGGAATCAACAGACGGAAGACGCCATGCGGCGCTATCAGGCCGATCACGGTTGGCAATCCAAAGAAGTCCCGGACTCGCGGGCGCTGATCAGCCTCGGTCTCGGGCCCAGCCACGACCATCTGCTGAATCCAGAAAGCGCCATGACTACAGGCCCCGCCATCTCTCGCGCGGCCCCGCCAACCTCTGCGGCGCACTCGGACCCGGTTTCTCACGGTCCCGAGCCTGCATCATCACAGTCTGGCTCACCCGAGTCTCGATCATCAGGGACCATGACTCCGGCTTTGCCAGGCGATCCACCACCGGCAGCTTCTTCCGATCACAACGCCTGCGGACCGCAATAGATCAATCTTAATCGGCTCGAAAATTGCCAATCGAAAATTGGCAATTTCCATTATCGCTCTTGATTTCTTCGATAAGTCCCCGCCACCGGCCGCGGAAAATAAGGCAGTGGCTGCGAGTGAACAATGGCGTTTGGATTGGCCTCGGCCAGCGAGTTGGCAATTTCCTCGCCGCAGATCTCGGCCGCTGCTTCCCGCGCGGCGGAGAGGATCGGAATCCGCTTTTCAGTATCGTGCGCGTCCGTGGCTAGAACGTGAACCGCATCATGCTCCAGCAACCACTGCGCCGCTTTCCGCACCCGTTCTCCCCAGAATCCGGTGAGCGATCCTCCCGTTATCTGGATCACGCAGCCCTGCTCCGCCCACTCCACCACCCGCTGCGGGCTCTCGCGCAGAATCGGATTGCGCTCCGGGTGCGTGATGATCGAAGTAATGCCCCGGTCCCCCAGCTTTAGAAAACAATCCGTAGTCTGCGGCGGCACGCTGTAATTGCTCAGCTCCACCAGCATGTAGCGGGTTCCTTCAATGGCATATCGCGCCGGGTTGACCAGCACATCCTGCAGGTTGTCGTAGGAAAGATGGAAGTCGCAGCCCAGGCTGATCGTCAGCGCATTGCCGATCAGCCCTTGCAGATGCGCCACCAGTCCCTGCAGATACTCCCGGTCATAGTGATAGCGGTCGTTGGCGTGCGGCGTAGCCACTTGGTGCGTGATCCCGTCAGCCGCGGCCATCCGGCACATTGCCACGGACATCTCCCACGACTTCGATCCATCGTCCACTTCCGGAAGAATGTGCGAGTGAATGTCGACCACGCTTGTAAAACCCCTGCCCACCAATGAGGTTGTTGTATTGATTTTGATTTAAGCAGATTGCCCAGGAAAGAGAAAGCGATGCCGCATGTCATCCATCCTGCGTTGTCATTCCACTCGCATTGTCATCCCGAGCGCAGCGAGGGACCAAGGTTTTCTTCCTCACCAGACCGTACTCACCGCCTGCGAATCGCGGATTGCCCGATCCGCCGTAACCAGCTTCAGCCCCTCCACCAGCGCAGTCGCCCCAATTATTCGATCCATTGGGTCATTGGGATACTCCCGGGGCATCGCCATGGCGCGCACGCAAATGCTCCCCGTAATCGGCAGTACGGCAAAACGGCCTTCCACGTCGCCCATCAAAGATTCCAGGCTCATAGCCATACTGATGCGCCCCTTTTTATACAGCATCGCCACCTCGATTAGAGTCACGCCGGAAATGGCGAGACCATCGTCCCGGCGCGCTTCGGCGATGGCACTGGCCGCCCTTTTCGAGATTCGAGTCTCCTCAAAGGCAAGCCACATGACAACATGTGTATCGACGAGGATCAATAAAGATCGCCCCATTCCTCGGGGCTAATGGCGGGAGAAATGATATCGCCAACAATTTTGCCTTTCCCCTTCAAAAATCCAAAGATCTCATCCTTCTTCCCATCGTTGTCGACTGGCACCAGCTTCGCCACCGGCTTCCCCCGTTTGGTGATCAGCACGGCTTCCCGCTTCGCCTGCACTTCGTCCATCACCTTCAGGCAATGCACCTTGAACTGCCCCGCCGCCATCTTCCTCATTGCAAAAACTCCCTTACGATCATGGTCATTATACTATAGTCATAACCACCATGAGTGGACGCCAGCGAGGTTAAAGCACAGTAGCGTCGATTCCTCGAAGAGACAAAGTCACACATCCCTCGGTTAACCATGAATTGGGGGCTGGTCCAGCTGACGCATTTCGCCTGAGCTCACGTGAGCTGGATGCCCCACCCGTGGCGGTCTCACGGGTGGGCCGCACTACCGATGGGCTCAGGAGATTTTGCGTATGTGAAAGTCCGCTTTCCGGGTTTCAGCAGCAGCTCACCCGTGAAAATGCCACGGGTGGGGCATCCAGTGTTAGAGTGCGGCTGGGTCAGCTCCTATTCCGCTTCTGTGGACGAGCGATGATGGGGAAGCGGGAGTCTTCGATCCTGTCACTGGCGCGCCGGGAGGAGGCTATCAACCGGCAGTGGTGCTCGGGTACGCCGCGTGTGACAATAGCCAGGGATATAACTGGGGCGTCTGGTGCGTGGAGAATTGATTTGCGCCCCTTCAGTACACCCGGAGCAGCCATTCTCGCTATTGCAGCTTCGCGTACTCCGCCTTGGCTTCTCTCAGGATGGGGACGTCCGGGTCGGCATCTTTCCATAGCGCAAAAAACTCCTTATAAGCCGCCAGCGCCCGGCTCCGCGCCAGATCAGCATCCGCCCCGGACGAACTCCGAGCCTGCAAAGCATTCGCCCGAGCCACGCCCAGATGCGCCAGCGCTCCAGTCCAGCAGTTCCAGACAATGCCGCTGTGGTCGAGAATCTTCTGAAACTCGGCGGCGGCATGCTCGCCCTGTCCGGATGCCAGGTATGCCTCTCCGCGTATGTAGACGTGATAGAGGCAGGAAGCATTATTGACGAACCCAATTGACCCGAACTCGATTGGGGAGGCGGCTTGCAGGGCGGTCACAGCAGTGGTCGGGTTCTTGTTGTCCAGCGCCAATTGTGCCTGAATCGCTGGCAGCCAGAGTGACTGCATCTGGGTGTCCAGTGGGAAGCGTTTCCCCAAGCCTTGCGCCAAGGGTTCGGCTCGCGCCTTATCGCCTGCCATAGCAAATGCAAGCGCGGCTTCGGCCTCGACGCCCTGACTTGTGGGAACGAGTTTCAAAGCGTCTGCCGCCAACTGCCGCGCTTCCGCAGGATTGCCGTATGCGGCTTGTGCGATAGCGGCATTCTCCTGCCAGATCGCCCCATTTTCTTTGCTGTCCGCCCGGATGGCCGAGTCCACCGCCCGCCTGGTCAGTTCCCGCGCCTTGCCCAGATGACCGCCATAGGCCTCGGTGTCGGATGCCAGAGCCAGTCCCATGTTCTCTTCCGGCTTGCCTGCATACCACTGCTGCTGTTCCGCCATCGCCGCGGAGTCGGAGCCGAGGAAGGCAAGAGCGTAGAGAGCATTGCGGAGGATCAAACCATCCATTTTTCGCACCTGCGCCTCGTGGATGATCTGCCGCGCTTCGTCGAAGCGTTGCAGGGAGAGCAGGCTGTTGCCAAGATCTGTGTAGGGGGCACCACTATCCGGGGCGAGGCGGAGGCCTTGGCGATACGACTCCGTAGCCTTCTCATACTGCCCCTGTTTGGCGTACACATTGCCCAAATTGAAATGCGCCGGAAGGTATCGCGGGTAGCTCTCAATCGCCTCCCGATACGTCTGGGCCGCTTTATCCAATTCTCCGGTTACATTCTGATAGTAGCTGGCGGTGATCGCCAGCTTTTCCCGTTCGCTGGCATGTTCCCGCAACTGGAATGCCTTGGTGTAGTAATCGCTGGCCCGCCCTACCTCGCCGAGACTGTAGTAGTCGTTGCCGACCCCCATGTAGCCCATGGCAAAATTTGGATCAAGCTCGATGGCACGTTGATGGTAGGGCAGGGCTGCGGCCGGGCCTTTATCGTTAGTGGCCTTTACTCCGAGGCTGAGCGCTTTCAGCGCTTCGAGCGAAGACGTGGTGGCTTCTGACAACGGAACATCTAACTTCTGCACCGTGGCCAGCGATTCGCCCAACTCAGTTCGCAGCTTGGATGCCGCCTCGCCCAGCGCGTCCAGCACCTTCTCCTTCGCCGCCGCCGTCACCTGCTGCTCGACCAGCGGGTTCCCACTCTGGCAATTCACCGCCTTCAATCCCAGCACGTATTGGCTGCCCAGACTGGCAATCGATCCGGCAAGGTACGCCTTGCTGCCCGCACGCTGGCAAAGCTCGCGGGTAACCTCAGGCGTCAGTTTCGTGCTCGCCGGACGAGACATCAATTTCAAGGTAGCCGCAACTTTATTCTCCGGGAGCACATTCAGAAACGGCGACTGGTTCAAAGAAACGCTGAGCGCGGTCTTGAGCGTGTCATCGAACACCGCATCGCCGGTGTTGTTGGCAAAATCAGCAAGCACGATGGTGTCTTTCTCGGTAAGGGCGTGAGCAGCGTGCTGCCGGGAGCGATAGTAAACACCGCCGCCGATCAAGGCAGCCACCAGCAGAGCCGCCACAATATAGCCGTCGGTTCGCGAGAAAGTATGGGGAGGGGCGGACGCCTTCGTCCGCCGGGCCGAGTGCAGCTCTCCCGATGCTGCCGGCTTCGTTTCCACCCGGTCTGCGCCAGAGGCCTGTGCGGGGACAGCCGCCCCCGGCTGCCTGTCCTGAGCGGAGCCCAAGGGTCCAGTCGAGCGCAGCTCGGCCCCATCCACCGCCGCAGCCACCGTTCCCGAACTGGCAACCCGAGCTTTCCCAGTCTCCGTATCCCGCTTCAACCGTTGCAGATCGCTGCGCATTTCTGCCGCACCTTGATAGCGCAACTCGCGATCCTTCTCCACCGCCTTACCGATGATGCGTTCCAGCTCCGGTGGAATCCCACGATTGAATCGAATCGCCGGCGGCGGATCGGAATTCAAGATGGCATTAAAGATCAGCGCCGTAGTCTCACCCTCGAACGGCAACGCCCCGGTAGCCATCTCGTACAGCACCGCGCCAAACGAAAACAGATCGCTGCGGGCGTCGAGTTCTTTGCCCTTAGCCTGTTCCGGCGACATGTAGGCCACCGTGCCCACCACGGAGCCCGGACTGGTCAAATGATCCGCGTCCACCGTCTGCGTGTTCAGAGAGGCAATCTGGCTCGAAGAACCCCTTGCTACGTTCACCTTCGCCAGCCCAAAATCCAGAACCTTCGCGTGCCCGCGTTCAGTCACGAAAATATTTGCCGGCTTAATGTCGCGATGCACGATTCCTTTGGAGTGCGCCGCATCCAGCGCATCGGCAATCTCGATGGCCAGCGCCAGAATCAATTCCGTTTCCAGCGGCCGCCCCCCGATGCGATGCTTCAGCGTCACGCCGTCCAGATACTCCATGGCGATGAAGGCGTCGTCGTGTTCGTCGTCAATCTCGTAGATCGTGCAGATGTTGGGATGATTCAGCGCGGACGCCGCCTGCGCTTCGCGTTCGAAGCGGGCCAGAGCTTGCGCATCCTTGGCGACTTCATCGGGCAGGAATTTCAGGGCGACGAAGCGATGCAGCTTGATATCTTCGGCCTTGTACACTACGCCCATCCCGCCACCACCGAGTTGTTCGACAATGCGATAGTGCGAGATAGTCTGGCCGATCATTCGTGGCAAATCTTACGTGGGCGAAACGGGCAAGTCAATGAAAGGCGTGGAGTTGGCGCGATCCTCGAAAGATTGTCGGGGGACTGGCCCCAGCCCACCCATTTCCTCCGAAGCTTACATGAACTGGCTGCCCCACCCGCGGCGGCTTCACGGGTGGGCCGCGCCCCCGATGGCTCAGGAGATTTTGCCTTAGGATCTAATGAACCGCTTAGTGGGAGGGAACCTCTTCGTACTCCATTGCGTAGTCTAGGCGAGGAGGTTGACATGCGCAGGTTGGCGAGAATAGTGTTCGCCCTCTTTCTTACAGCGCCTGCAGTTGCTGCACAGAAAAAGGCGGCAGCATTGCCGTTCACAACGAACTCCGATGGGCTGGTAATCGTATCCGTAGTTCTGGGTGGGGAGATTCACGCCGACGTGGCTCTGGATACTGGCGCAGGTGTTGACGCACTCGCTCCCAGCATCGTTGAAAAGCTGCACGGAAAACCTGCGGGAGTATTCACTGGGTTTCGTACAGGTGGCGAACGGCTCGACCTTCCGCTCTTTATCATCCCGGAACTCAGCATTGGCCCGATCGTGAAAAAGAATGCACTCGTGAGTACATGGGCGGTATTTGACCAATTGCATTTCGCCGGCGTGATCTCAATGAACGATTTTCGGCAGCAGGCGCTTACCTTTGATTTTCCCAACAAGCAAATCGTCTTTGAAACAAGCCGCTCTCTTCGTGCCCGCCTAAAGTCGGGCGTTCCCATACCTCTCAAGTTCGATGATGAGCGTGGAATTGCACTGGATCTCTTCCCCGAAGTCCTGATCGGAGGCCAGACGGCTCAATGTGAAATGGACACCGGTACTCCAGATTCGGCCTTCAACGTTCGCTACATGGAGCCGCTCGGAATCAGTAAGGAGGGCGAGGGTGTCACCAGGCAAAAGCCCGGCGCTTATCGTACGACCATTCCACAGATAGCCCTCGCCGCTGCCCCGGGCATACGGCAAGTACAACCGAAGGTGAAGTTCGGCGACATTATTTACGATTGCGTGCTGGGATCCCATTTCTGGTCAGGCAGATCGGTTACGGTTGATATTCCGAACCAACGTCTAATTGTGAACACAGAAGGAGTGCCGCACTAGCCCAAGGCGATGGCTGGCGTAACACCGCGGTCAACAGCCGTGCCTCGGGATCCCCAGCCCAAAATCCGGGAGAATCTACTTGCTGGCCTGACGGCTCGGAGTTAAAGTGGTGTGCCCGAAACTCACTCGCAGGAGTACATCAGCATGTCGGTCGAAGACAACATTTCCTTGATGCGGCGTTGGTATCGCGAGGTCTGGCGTGAAGGCAAGAATCAGACGATTCACGAACTGCTTGCTTCCGATGCGTTATTACGCGGACCACAACAAGAGATCAGGGGGCCGGAAGGATTCGTCGCGTTCGCCGAACAAATTCGCAGCGCGTTCCCGGACACAGACCTGACGATTGAGGACATTTTCGGCGTGGACGATAAGGTTGCGATACGCTGGGTCGCGACCGGCACACACCAGGGGGAAGGTCTCGGCGTCCCGCCTTCTTCCCGGCCCGTCCGCATCCCCGGCAGCACCATCGTACGCATTGCGAAAGGCAAGATTGTCGAAGGCTGGGACCATTGGGACCGGCTCGGCATGCTGGAACAAATCGGAGCCTACCAGCAGCCCGCTGCCGCCTGAACCGTTTGCTGAAAAGCTCAAGCTTCGCACAGGCTGGCACTGAAAGCCGAGTCGAGTTTTTCAGTAAACTGTGAAGCCGCGATTCTGGCGAAGAATGCGTAGAAACATTGAAGATCCACAGCCCGCACGTGACATCTGACCTTGCGACCCGCCGCCAAATCATTCCATCATTGCCTCAGCAAAAGTAGCAAAGCGCAGATCGCCCCAAGCGCAAGCAGGCGAAAACACGGCACGTAAGCCAATGATTCCAAGGAACTAAAGTCTAACTTCTTTAGAAAACGATGTTTGCCAGGAAAAAACCGCCAGTACCCTGATTCTAGATAATTTGCAAAATGGGGGAGGGGGGCCTACCAAGCCACAAAATGCCCCGCAAAGCTCGCCCCCATCTTAGCTCCCGGAAAATATTCAGGAGGGAAATCCACAGGACAGAAATTCGCCGGAATGCCTGTGTAGGGACAGCCGCCCTCGCTTGCCCTGTGCAAAGCCGAAGGGGCTGCCCATCAAGCGAAGCTCGATCCCGCTTGCTCAGCGACTCCCCCAAACCCCAAGCCCTTGCCGCACCCGTAATGCCCCCTGTAGCATCAATAGCTCAGGCATGCATAAGGAGCAATTATGGCAACCGACACTTTGGCCTCCCCGGCTACTCTGGGCTACAACCCAACCAAGGTTTACAAGAATTTCATTGATGGCGAGTGGGTGGAATCAACGACCGGCGAAACTTTCGAGAATCGCAACCCTGCCGACACCCGAGACGTGGTCGGCATCTTCCAAAAATCGGGCAAGGAGGACGTAGACGCCGCCGTGGACGCCGCCAAGCGCGCCTACGCCCGCTGGAGGCTGGTACCCGCTCCACGCCGCGCCGAAATCGTTTTTCGCGCCGCCGAAATTCTGATCGGCAATAAAGAAGACTTCGCCCGCCAAATGACCCGTGAAATGGGTAAGGTATTGAACGAAACTCGCGGCGACGTGCAGGAGGCCATCGACGCCGCCTATTACAACGCCGGCGAAGGTCGAAGGCTTTTTGGCCCCACCGTTCCCTCGGAGTTGCCCAATAAGTTTGCCATGGCCGTACGCCAGCCCATCGGCATCTGCGGCATGATCACCCCTTGGAATTTCCCCATGGCGATCTCTTCGTGGAAATTGTTGCCGGCAATCGTTTGCGGCAATACCTGCGTCATTAAACCCGCGCAGGACACCCCGCTCTCCACCTTTAACCTGGTTCAGGCCCTGACCGAAGCCGGCTTGCCGAAAGGTGTCATCAATATAGTCGCGGGATACGGCCCGGAGGTGGGCACGCCGCTCGCCGAGCACGCCGACGTACGCGCCATTTCGCTTACCGGCTCGTCGGCCGTAGGCCGCATCATTGGCGGCATCGCGGCCAAGAGTTTCAAACACTGTTCCCTCGAGCTCGGCGGTAAAAATCCCATGATCGTTCTGGACGATGCCAATCTCGATCTCGCGATTGAAGGCGGCCTCTGGGGCGGCTTCGGCACTACCGGTCAGCGCTGCACCGCGACCAGCCGCATCATCGTGCAGAAAGGCGTCTACAAGCAGTTTGTCGAGCGCTATGTGGCCCGCGCGAAGAAACTGAAAGTTGGCAATGGACTCGATGAGACTACCGAGATGGGCCCGGCGATCAACGAAAAACAGCTGCAAACCGATCTCAGCTACGTCCAGATCGGCAAGGACCAGGGCGCGAAACTGATGTGCGGCGGCAATCGCCTCGACAAAGGTGAATACCAGTATGGCTGGTTCATGGAGCCAACCGTATTCAGCGACGTTGACCCCAAGATGCGCATTGCACAGGAAGAAATCTTTGGCCCTGTGGTATCGATTCTTCCTTGCGATGATTTGGTAAATGCCATCGAAATCGCCAATGGTATCGAGTATGGATTATCCTCGGCGCTATACACGAAAGATGTGAACAAGGCCTTCGCCGCGATTCGCGACCTCGACACCGGTATCACCTACATCAACGCGCCCACCATCGGCGCGGAAGTGCACCTGCCATTCGGCGGAACGAAGGCCACCGGCAATGGCCACCGCGAAGGCGGCATCGGCGCGATCGATTTCTATACTGAATGGAAGGCGGTCTACGTCGACTATTCGGACACGCTTCAGAAAGCGCAGATCGACCGAGGGGAATAAGAGCTTTACCGCCGAGGACGCAGAGCGCGCCGAGACTTGCTGGCAATTTTCTCTGCGTTCTCAGTGTCCTCTGCGGTTAGAATTTCTTTCATGCCCATCACGCAAGCCCGCGAAGTCACCGCCGCCAAGCGTCTCGATAACGTTCGCTACGCCATTCGCGACCTGGCTTGCGTGGCCGATGAAGTCATTCAGCAGGGCCACAAGGTTCTGCCGCTGAACGTCGGCGATCCGCTGAACTTCGACTTCCAGACTCCAGCCCACATCATCGAAGCTGCTTATAAAGCCATGCGCGAGGGCAAGAATGGCTACGCGCCGTCGCCCGGAATTCCCGAGGCGCTGGATGCGATTCGCGGCGAGGCCGCGCGCAAAGGCATTACCACGGTGCGTGATGTCTTCATAACTTCCGGTGTGAGCGAAACGGTTGATCTATGCATCTCCGCCCTGGTGAATCCCGGCGAGGATATTCTTACGCCCAGTCCCGACTATCCGCTTTATTCGGCTGTCTTGTGCAAGCTGGGCATCCCGGTCAACGCTTACGATTTGAATGAAGAAGACTCATGGCAGCCTGAACTTCCGGATATCGAGCGCAAGCTGACGCCGCGAACCCGCGCGATTGTTCTGATCAACCCGAATAATCCTACGGGCGCGCTGTGCTCGCGCGAGATGTTGGAAAAGCTTGCGGAGATTGCGCGGCGGAATAATCTTGTCGTCTTCTCGGATGAAATCTACGACAAACTTATCTTGGAAGACACGCCGCACATTGCCTTCGCCTCGGTTGCGCCCGATGTTCCGTGCATTACGTTTGGCGGAATGTCGAAGAACTATCTGGTCCCGGGATGGCGCATCGGTTGGGGCATTGTCTCCGGCGATGCAGTCGCGGTAAGGCCGTATGTGGAGGGTATTCACCGGCTGCTGCGGGCTCGGTTGTGCGCCAATCATCCTGAGCAATATGCAATCAAGCCAGCGCTGGAGGGTCCGCAGGATCACCTGGTGGAAGTGCGGCGCAAGCTGCGCTCGCGCCGCGACCTGACGCAGAAATGGTGTGAGACTACCCCGCGCGTAAGTTGCGTTGCTCCCCGCGGAGCGTTCTATGCTTTCCCGCGCATAGAAATCTCGGAGAGTGATGAAATTTTCGTCAAGGAACTCATTCGCAAAAAGCATGTCATGGTGGTGCACGGTTCAGGATTTGGCCAGAAGCCGGGGACGCAGCATTTCCGCATCGTGTTCTTGCCGGATGAAGCAACCTTGACGCGGGCCTACGCTTCCATCGGCGAGTTTATCCGGGAGAGGTACTGAGAGCGTAAAAATTGGGCCGCCCGCACCGCATCGTTCCGCACATACCTCAGGTTCCGGCTCCCCACTCTACGATTCAAGCCGCTGGAAGATCCTGCCCAAAGTTCCGTCCTTGCAAAACAATTCTTGAAAACACGCTATAGAATGACTCGACTTGATCTCTTCTCTTTACAGCTTTCTTTATAGCGTGCTGCTGGGCCTGGGGATGCTGGTGAGCCTGCCTTATTGGCTGTGGCAGATGCTGCACCATAGCAAGTACCGCAAGGGTTTGTGGGAGAGACTGGGACGCGTGCCGCCGCGGCTGGAGTTGCCGAAGCAAGAGGACAACGTAATTTGGATTCACGCGGTTTCAGTGGGTGAGGTGTTGGCAGTGGCGGGGCTGGTGGAGGAATTGAAGAGGCGCCTGCCGCAACGCAGAATTTTTATTTCTACGACGACCGACACAGGTCAGGCGCTGGCGCGGAAGAAATTTGGCGCCGAGAGCGTGTTTTACTTTCCAATGGATTTTGGGTTTGCCATCCGTCCTTATTTGCGGGCATTACAGCCAGAGATGATTGTGATTGCGGAAACGGAGTTCTGGCCGAATTTTTTGCGGTTGGCGCGTGGCAGCGGCGCTAGCGTTGCGGTGGTGAATGCGAGGGTTTCAGATCGCTCCTGGCCTGGGTATCGGCGATGGCGCGGATTGCTGTGCAGATTGCTGAACAATGTGGATTTATTTTTGGCGCAGACGGAAGAAGATGCGGCGAGACTTCAGGATATTGGGGCTGACGGGCAACGAGTGCGCGTTGTAGGAAATTTGAAGTTTGATTTGCCCGCGCCTGCCGAGACCTCGATTGTGGAGAGCGTGCGCAAGGCGATTACTGAAGGCGGGGGCGGGCCGGTGCTGGTTTGCGGGAGCACATTGGAGGGCGAAGAATCGTTATTGCTGAAGGCGTTTGAGAATTTGCTGGTGTCGCATCCGCGGGCGGTGATGGTGCTGGCGCCCAGGCATCCGGAGCGGTTTGCGGCAGCGGCGGCGTTGCTGGAGCAGATGTCGATCCGCTTCTATCGGCGGTCGGCGTGGCGTGGCGAGGCTTTGGCGGGCGGGGTACTTTTGCTGGATACGATTGGTGAGTTGGCGGCGATGTACAGCCTGGCCGACGTGGCGTTTGTGGGAGGGAGCCTGGTGCCGGGCGGAGGACACAATATTATCGAACCGGCGCAATATGGCGTGGCGATTGTGGTGGGCAATCATACGGAGAATTTTCGCGACGTCGTGAGGTTATTTCAAAGCCGGGACGCAGTGAGGATCGTTGGGCCGGCAGAGTTGCCGCTCGTCTTGCTGGAATTGTTAGCGGATGAGGAGAAGCGAAAAGCTCTCGGGCGGCTGGCCGCGGAGACGATGCGATCGCAAGCCGGGGCCACAACGAGAACTGCGGATGAGTTGGAGCGCCTATTGGTGCGGAGATGAAAATCGATTTCGCGTCGGGCATTTACGGGGCCGCGATCGCGGCGCGAAACGGCCTATACGAACGGGGATGGTTGCGGGCGCGGCGGCTGCAAGGGCCGGTAGTCAGCGTGGGGAATATTTCGGCAGGAGGATCGGGTAAAACTCCGTTTGTGATTTTGTTAGGGGAGTTGCTGCGGGCGCGCGGGATTCCGTTTGATGTGTTGTCGCGCGGGTATGGAAGGAAGACAAGTGGAGTTCTGGAAGTAGATCCGGCCGGGCTGCCGCAGGAGTTTGGGGATGAGCCTTTGCTGATTGCGCGTCGACTGCGGGTGCCCGTGGTAGTGGGAGAAGATCGATATGAGGCCGGCAGGTTTGCCGAGGAGCGGTACGGTCCCCAGATGCATTTGCTGGACGATGGCTTTCAGCATCGGGGTCTGGCGCGGGATTTTGACATTGTCCTGGTGACTCCAGAAGATGCGCGGGATCGCTTGCTCCCGGCGGGACGATTGCGTGAACCGATGACCTCGCTGCGGCGCGCGGATACGGTTGTGCTGAGTGGTGGGGCGTCGGCGGAATCATTTGATCTTGGCGGAAAGGCAGTGTGGCGAGTGCGGCGCGGGATTGTGGCAAAGAATGTTCCGCAGCGGCCGGTGGTGTTCTGCGGGATTGCGCGGCCTAAGAATTTTATTTTGCAGTTGCGGACGGCGGGGGTGGACCCGGTGGCGGAAGCGTTTTTTCGCGATCACCATTCGTACGGGAAAAAAGACATTCGCGACTTACTCGAATTGCGGCAGCGCAGCGAGGCGGGCGGGTTTGTGACTACAGAGAAAGATGCGGTGAATCTGGGCGGATTTTTAGAGGCACTGGCTCCCTTGACGGTGGTTCCGGTAACGATGGAACTTGCCGATGCGGATAACGCAATGGATACCATGCTGCGCGTGATCGAGGAGCGGCGCCGGAGAACGTGAGAGAATGCCGCAGGCAGGAGAGAGTGGTCGGTCGCTAAATTGCTAGTCGTGGGCGGTGCATTGGCGACCGACCGGCGACCGAACGAATGTTTTTCATGACGAATTAATGACGAGGCATCTCAACCAAGTCGAGCGGCTGCGGAAGATCATCGAGGCGTTCCCTAAGGTCACGATCACGGTGTTGGGAGATCTAGTGGCCGATGAGTTTGTTTATGGAGAGATATCGCGAGTGTCGCGGGAAGCTCCAGTACTGATTTTGAAGCATCGCGAACGGACGGTGGTCCCGGGTGGCGGGGCAAACGCGGTAAATAATCTGGCAGAGTTGGGAGTGAACGTGCTGCCCGTCGGAGCGATTGGAGACGACGAGCCGGGGCGTTTATTGCTGAAGTTTTTTCGTCATAAGCGAATTCCGGTAAGTGGAGTGCTGAAGGATAAAAGCTATACGACTGTAACGAAGACGAGGATTCTGGCGGGAATGACGCACAATACGCGGCAACAGGTAGTGCGTGTGGACCGCGAACCGGAGAGCGCTCCGAACCGGCATTTGACGCAGGAGCTATTTTTGGCGGCGCGGGAATACCTGCAAGCCTCGAATGCGCTGCTGATTTCGGATTATGGATATGGCTCGGCGAGTCCGGCCATTGTGAATGCGTTGCGCCAGCCACGCAAGCGGCGCGTTGTGACGGTGCCGTTTGTGTTGGACTCGCGGTACCGGCTGCTGCAATATTCGGGAGTGACAGCAGCGACTCCAAATGAGGCGGAGGTGGAAGCCGCGCTGGGCGTGCGAATTGGAGAGGATTGGAGAAAAGTTGCGCTGGCAGGCGAGGCCGTGATGGAGCGAATGAAGTTGCAGTCCTTGCTGATTACCCGTGGGCGCGATGGGATGGTGGTGTTCGACAAAGGAAGGACGCCGGTGGACATTCCAATTTTTGGTTCAGATGAAATTGCCGACGTGACCGGGGCAGGCGATACGGTGATTGCAGCCTACACGGCCGCGTTGGCTGCGGGCGCGAGCACGGAGGAAGCGGCGCAACTGGCGAACTACGCGGGAGGGATTGTCGTCATGAAGCGGGGAACTGCTACAGTTTCTCAGGCGGAATTGCTGCGCGCGGTGGCGCAGACTCCTCCAGCGACCAGATCTCATTAACCTCGCACCATTTATGAAATCGGAAACGGGAGATAAGCTTCTCGGACGGCAGCGACTGCGCGAGCGCGTGGAAGGATGGCGGAGCGGGGGTGAGCGCATTGTTCTGGCGAATGGAAATTTCGATTTGCTGCATGTGGGGCACGTGCGGTATTTACGCGCGGCGAAGGAGTTGGGCGGGAAACTGGTCGTGGCGATCAATTCCGACGAGTCTGTGCGGACGCTGAAGGGCACGGGGCGTCCGATTATGCCTGCGGAGGAACGCGCGGAGATTGTGGCGGCGCTGGCGGACGTGGACGCTGTGGTTGTTTTTCCGGAGCTCGATGTGCGAGCTTTGATTCGTGAGATTCGTCCAGATATCCACGCGAAGGGTACGGATTATACCGAGGAGTCCGTGCCCGAACGGGGTGTAGTGGCTGAGTGCGGCGGTCGCGTGGCGATTGTTGGAGATGCGAAGGATCATTCCACCAGCGAAATTATCCGTTCGCGGCTGGGGCCGAGGCGGCCGTGAACCTGGAGTTCGTGAAGTTCAATCCTGCGCGGGAAAATAAAATCGACCGAATTTTAATCGTAAGGCTCAGCGCCATGGGCGATGTGATTCACACATTGCCCGCGGCGCATTTTTTGCGTGCGATATTTCCCGAAGCATACATCGGTTGGTTGATTGAGGAACGCTGGGCGGAGTTGCTGTGCGCGGCCGGAGCCGCGCGCTGCGGGACGCGATCGAACCTCCGGCCGCTGGTGGACGAAGTTCATACGGTAAATTTGAAGGCATGGGAGAAATCGTTGTTTTCGATTTCTACTTTGCAGCGCATCGCGACGGTTTGGAATGACCTTCACGATAAGCGATATGACGTTGCTATTGACCTGCAGGGTGCGATCCGGTCGGCGTTGCTGGCGCGGTGGTCAGGAGCGCGAGTTGTGTATGGAGCGGCCGAGCCCAGAGAATCTCCGGCGGCTCTCTGGTATACGCGGAAAGCGATAGCCCAAGGGCGGCATGTGATTGAGCAGAACGTTTCGGTGGCGGCCGCGCTGGTGGGTGATTCGGAGAGACTGCATCCGCCGGACATTCGATGCGATTTTCCGCGGGATCCGCAAGTGGAGGAGAGAATCGATCAACGACTTGCAGAAGCTGGAATCGGCGAGTTTGCCATTTTGAATCCAGGTGCGGGATGGGGTGCGAAGCGATGGCCCGCAGATCGTTATGCTGAGGTTGCGCGGGGGTTGGCAGAATCCGGTCGAGCAACTCGAGGATTGGTTTCAATTCTCAATTACGGTCCCGGCGAAGAAGGACTCGCGAAGGATGTGGAGCAGGCCAGCGGTGGAACGGCGCGGGCGCTGAGTTGTACGATTACGGAGTTGATTTCGTTGACGCGGCGGGCGCGACTCTTTGTGGGAGGGGACACAGGGCCGCTGCATTTGGCGGCGGCGCTGGGAGTTCCTGTAGTCGGCATTTATGGTCCAACGGATCCGTCAAGGAATGGGCCTTATGGGGTGCGCGGTGTTGTGCTACGAAGCGTGGAGAGTGTGACCTCGCACGCGCGTAGGGCCGCAGCAGATGAAGGAATGTTGGGGATTGGAAGTGATGCGGTGCTTGCTGCGGCCAGGAGCCTGAATAAAAATGGCTGAGTGGTCGAAAGTCGCGAGGCGGATTCGAGTCCCGCTGGGATTTCTATTAGCGGTGTTTTATTTCTGGCTGGCGCGGCCTTCCTGGAGGTCAATGGGGGCCGGTGCGATCTTGGTCGTGCCTGGACTTGTGATTCGAGCGCTGGCTTCGGGACACGTGCGGAAAAATGAAGTGCTTGCGAGTTCTGGTCCGTATGCTTATACGCGTAACCCGCTTTATTTGGGATCGTTGCTGATCGGAATTGGATTCGCCGTGGCCGCGCGCAGTTGGTGGGTGGGCATCCTTTTGCTGGTGATGTTCTTCGCGATTTATCTTCCGGTGATCCGCGATGAGGAAAAGTTTTTGCGCCAGAAATTTCCCGAGTTCGATGAATATGCGCGGCAGGTCCCAAGGATCTTGCCGCGGCTCAAGATGGTTGGGCGGAGCGAGAACACTGAAGCTGCAGCGTTCGTCATAGATTTGTATTTAAAACACAGGGAGTACAACGCGCTGCTCGGCGCGCTAGCGGTGACAGCAGGGCTGATCCTGAAGAAGACGCTATCCCTTTAAGTAACATTTTGGAAGTTTGATCAAACTCTTCTCTGAAGGGTCGCGCCAGGGCCACCCGCGGTGGCCGCGCACAATGCCATGGCCAAGTAAAAAACACCGAACCACCGTTCTTCCCAATTCGGAAGGACAACGAAATGGAGCGCGACGTAAGCGGTTGTGATCGCCGCGACGCTCCACAATCGCGAGCCGCGAACGGTTCCAACAATTCCCAACAGCATAAACGGAATGAAGAAACCGTTGCCCACCAGGGTCAGGCCATGGCGGAACGCCTCTAGATAATCGTGAAACGAGAAATGGACCACCATCTCGGCCGGGGCTGTGGGAGCGTCAACGAAGTTTCGGTAGTAGAGCATCTTGATTCCGTAATCGCCGCCGAAATGGTTGATCGTCAAAATCGAAGCAAGCGCCAGTCCGGATAAGACCGTGGCCTTCCAGAACTCAATCCTGTGCTCCAGCCAAAGAAACAGGAAGATTGGGCCCGCCAATACGACGAAGTCGGTACGAAAATAAATGGATGCGAGCAGTAGCGCGATCCCCGAAAGCAACTTTTGCTTTTGGAAAATAAGATAGAGAGCCACGAACGCAACCAACGAGGCAAGAGCGTCTGACGTGTTCTCCCGGCCCAGGTCCATAATCGGCGGACTCACCATGGTCAGAAGGGCGATGCAAAGCGCCGCAAAGTAAGTCGCGTATTCGACGATCCATCGGAAAAGCAGAATCCCGAGCAGGAAATAGGAAGCGGCGGATATGACTACGCCTGCCCGGAGGAGGCCCATCCCTGTCTTGGCAAGCAGGTATAGTGTGATGTTGTACAAAGGGCGTATTGAAAACAAGGGAAGGAATTCCGCAAAGTGGTAGGGGTTCGCGGCTCGATCCCGGACAGATAGCAAATTGGCCGCAGCCGGTAAAGTTTTTTCTTCCCCTCGCATGTGGTCACGGATACTTTTCGGAAGCTTATCGATCTCGGCGTAGACGCGTTGGTGCAACTTGACTGGGTCGGTCTCTTCCATGAGCAACGCATTGCCCATGTACTGTAAGGAATCGTAGGTGTACAGAGGAGTTCGGTACACGTGAAGAGTGCTGCCTGCCAAAAGGATGAGGTATAGCAGTACAATGGCGGAATTTGGAAGGGCGGGTACCGTAATTTTGAACGATGGGTTCAGAGTTGAAGGGGTGCCACCCGATACCATGGATTCTCCTGATCTTGGAATGCCCATAAACTTGGGATTTCGTGGGCAAGACAACGCTGATCGGCTATTTTTGCGCCACCAGTTCTCTGGCGCGGCCTAGCTCGGGTCGGGTGGAGTTTGAGCCATCGCAGACTTTCAGCAGCTGGGCGTAATATTCGGCGGCTTCGGTTTGTTTGCCGGCCGCTTCGGCGGCGCGGGCGGCTCCGGAGAGAGCGTCAAAGCGGTTGGGGTTGAGTTTCAAATCCGTTTGATATTCCACTAGAGCTTGCTGCGGGCGCTTGGCTTCGAGCAGCATGTCGGCGATCATCTCACGGGCTGGGACGCCGTGTGGTTCGTCGCCGAGCGAATCCTCCTTGTCCGCGATTGGGCGCAGTGCTTCGACCGCATCATCGTCCTTCCCTTCGGCGAACGCCAGCCAGGCCTCGGCTTCTTTGCGATCACCATCGACTATGTCGGCAAACTCCGATTTCTCAGCCGCTAACTTTTTATGAATGGTGTCAATCGCGGCAAGATCCTTCCGTACGTCATCCGGCTTGCGCAGATGGGCGGACCCGATGGCCCGAGCCCAGTAACTCTCGGAATCTTCCGCCGTCCCGGCAATTTCAGCTGGAGGCAGTGCTGCCGCGGCGGCCCAGTCGTGCATCTCGATGGGGTAGAGCGCGCTCAGGTATGCCAGCATCGCCGCGTGCGGGTCGTAGCCTTTGCCATACATATCGTCTTTCTTGGCGGGCATGGCGCGGATTTCTTCGATCAGGGCACGCGCGTCGGCGTCGCGGCCGCTCTGCATATAGGCATAGAAGAGAAAATCCATGGCGTGGAATTGATGGCTCTCGCCGCCCATGCCCATGGCTGCGGATTTGCGTGAGGCCGCGATGGAAGCCAGGTTGGAATTGATGTCATCTTGCCAGAGGCCGACGCGGGCGAAGATGTGCGACGGCATATGCAAAGCGTGTGGCGCGGCTGGCGCGACCTGTGCGTAGCGCCGGGCGGCCGGAAGGCCGAGCTGCGCGAGCTGCGGCTTGTCATAGGCGTGGATGAGGTAATGGGCGACGCCGGGGTGATCTGGCTCAACGGCGAAAAGCTTCTCGAGAATCACCGCGGCGGCTTTGCGGTTGGCGAAGGTGGTATCGTCGTGCGGTTCGGAAGCGAGGAGCGAAAGCGCGTAAAAAACCGCTGCTTCGTGATCGTCGGGGTAGGTCTCGTAAACTTTCTTCATCGCATCGGAATAGGCTTGGGCGCGAGCGTCATGCTTCAGTTTTTTCGAGTTGCTGTAGAAGGCCGAGATAGCGGTAATGTATGCCTGTTCACGCGGGGTGGTGGGACCGTCGGTTTGCTTGGCTTCGTGGACTTCGTCAAGACCGCGCTGGATTACTTTGCTATCAGGCTGATTCCAGAGCTGGTGCCACAGGCTCATCGCAATGCCCCAGTGCGCCATGACGCAGTTGGGATCTTCGACTGCGATCTGAATAAATTCTTTCTCAGCTTCTTCGTACCAGAAGGAGTGCAGCAAGGCGACACCGCGCTCGAAGGGCTTGCGCACGCTCGGGGCACAGGATACCGGGAAATTCACCGTGCCCAGTTGCGCCGTAGTGAGATCCTCATGGTGATGGGCCTGATCATCGCCAGCCTGATTATTGTCAGCGACGGCGGAGGCGGCAAAAGCGCTAAACAAAAACACGCAGCAAATAACTAACACAGAAGGAGTGCATTTCATGAAGGCCTCTCTGACAAGCGAGTTTAGCCGCGGCGGAGGGCAGGGTCAAACCGGTCGAACGAGAAGAAATGTCGATATTTAACATAGGAATGTGCGCTTTTTACATTATTCTGTTAGACTTCGCGGCAATTGACATTTGGGCGGCTGCAGGAAACTGTTCGCGCCCGATAATCGGCACAGCAACGTCGAGGTAGAGTTCACGCTTCAAAATTGGCCCGGCCACGGGGAGTAGCCATGGATTTACACCCTGGGTTACAACAGCGCCACAAGCGAACCACCAAGCGGCAAGAGTCAGAAGCCATTTCCCGGGCTTTACAAGAAAACCAAGATTGGTATCAGGACTTGATGGAGCATAGCCATGATCTGCTGTGCATTCACGATCTTGAGGGTCGTTTGCTGGCGGTGAATCCCGCGTCGGCACGCGTACTCGGTTATAGCGTCGAAAAACTGCTGCGGACCTCTATGCGGGAACTGATCGCTCCGGAGTTTCGGCCAGAGTTTGACTCCTATTTAAGTCAAATTGCGGATGCAGGAGAATCGCACGGCCTGATGACTTTAGTTACCCGGTCCGGGGAGCGCAGAATCTGGGAATACCACAACACACTACGGACTGAAGGTGTAGCTACGCCGATTGTGCGTGGTACTGCGCACGATGTCACTGCACAGAAAAGATCCGAGAAACAGTTGCAGGCCAGCCATGACCGTTATCGCGCGGTTCATGACCGTGCTCCGGTCGGTATCTCCTGGATTGAAACGGCGACCGGCCGCTTTCTAGGAGTAAATCCAAAGTATCGAGAAATCGTCGGGCGAAGCGAGCGAGATCTATTGGGGCGCACTTTCCAGAGCATCACGCACCCCGATGACCTGGCGGTAAGTCTCGAGAAATTGCGGCAGCTCGCGGCAGGCGAAGTTAGAAATTATGAAATGGAGAAGAGGTACCTCCGTCCCGATGGGTCGGTACGCTGGGCGAAGGTCAAGGTGGCAGCAATGTGGCACGCGGGAGAAAAGCCAGTTTGGCATTTGGCCATCGTGCAAGATGTGACCGAGCGCAAGCGCGCGGAGGAGAGGCTGCGAGAGTATGAAAGAGTTGTGGAAGGGTCAGAGGAAATGATCGCCGTAGTAGATCGCGATTACCGCTATGTGATCGCTAATCGCGCATTTCTGGAGCGCCGGAATATGCAGAAAGAACAGCTCCTGGGGCGGCGTGTCGGCGAGGTCGTGTCCCCGGAAGTCTTTGAGAAGGTCGTCAAACCGAAAGTAGATGAGTGCTTCGGCGGAAAAGTCGTTCAATACGAGATGAAGTACAAATATCCCGAGTTGGGGGAAAGAGATTTGTTCATAACTTATTTTCCCATTGAGGGTACAAGCGGCGTCGATCGAATTGTTTCTATCTTGCGGGACATTACAGATCGCAAACATGCAGAGCAAGCTCTCACGCAGCGCGAAGAGAATTACAGGATGTTCATCTCGCAGAGTTCCGAGGGAATTTTTAGGGAAGATTTTGACGCACCGCTCGCCATCGACATGTCAGAAGACGAAATGGCTTATCGCATCCTGCATGATTCCTATATGGGAGAATGCAACGATGCGTTGGCCAAAATGTACGGGTTCGCCTCCGAGAGGGACCTGACGGGCAAGCGTTTTTCGGAGATGGTGAGGCGCAAGGATCCGCGAAAGATCGAACTGGCGAGGGAATACATCCGCTCCGGATTTCGTATTCTGGATCGAGAGTCGCACGAAGTGGACGCCCACGGGAATCCCAAAATATTTCTGAATAGCATGATCGGCATCGTAGAGGGCGGAAAGCTGGTGTGCACCTGGGGGATACAGCGCGATGTAACTGAGAAGGTGAAGTTGGAAGCATCACGCGAGGATGCGGAAGAAGCTCTGCGCCAGAATGTGGCTCGCTTACAAGCGGTCTCAGAAGAACTTCGATTGGCCAAAGAAAAGCTAAACGAGGAAAAGATATATCTGGAACAGGCGATCGATACGGAGCTGGGGTTTGGAGAAATTATCGGGCAGAGTTCTGCACTTAAAGAAGTGATGCATGACGTCGCGAGGGTTGCTTGCAGCGATGCCACGGTGCTGGTGCTGGGTGAAACTGGAACCGGCAAGGAACTGGTCGCGCGAGCCATCCACCGCAGCAGTAACCGCAAGGAAAACAGCTTTATCAAACTCAATTGTGCGGCCATACCCACGGGACTGCTGGAGAGCGAATTGTTTGGCCATGAGAAGGGCGCCTTTACCGGGGCGATCAACAAGAAGGTCGGAAGGCTCGAATTGGCCGATCAAGGTACGCTGTTTCTGGATGAAATTGGAGAGATTCCTCTGGAGCTGCAGCCTAAGCTGTTGCGAGTGCTACAGGACCATGAATTCGAAAGGCTCGGCGGAACTCAGACCTTGAAAGTTAACTTCCGGCTCGTGGCCGCCACCAATCGCGATCTGCGGCTTGCCGTAAACCAGCGAGAATTCCGCAGCGATCTTTATTACCGGCTGAATGTTTTTCCCATAAACACGCCACCGCTGCGCGACCGGCGAGGGGACATTCCATTGCTGGCGGAGCATTTTGTGCGGAAATACGCGGAGCGAATGGGAAAAACAATCACCAGCATACCCGCAAAGAGCATGGAGACGCTGGTGCAATGGTCCTGGCCGGGAAACATCCGTGAGCTGGAGAACTTCATGGAACGCTCGGTGATTCTTACTCCGGGCAAGGTGTTGCAGGCGCCGTTCAGCGAATTATCTCTGACGGCTTCGGAGGGCAGGAGCGAGACGCTGCGCGAGCGGGAACGGGAACGTATCGTACGAGCGCTCCGCGAATGTAAAGGCCGTCTGGGTGGGCCGAGTGGAGCTGCCGCGCGGCTAGGCTTGAAGCGCACTACGCTGCAGTCAAAACTAAGCCAACTTGAAATCGATCCCCGAGGGTTCCGCGGCTGACGTTTCTTCCCTTGGCGCTGGTATGAGGTTCGGATTCAAGATATTCTTGCGAGATGACGCCCCGATTTAAACGCATTCTGGAAGCAGCGGTCTGGTTCGTTGCCGGTTTTGTGACCCATCTATTGCTACATCATTATCATCACGTCGATTAGTGCTGTCGGCAGTAGGTACCGAGTTATGAGTACCGAGTTCGCGGAACTTCACTTACGGAGTTATCGCAATCTCGGGTTCGCGATAGAAAAAGGCTCCTCGCTTGCGAGGAGCCTTTTTTCTTCTATCAGCCTACTAACTCGGTACCCGCAACTCGGTACTGCTTACTTCGGCTGTTGCTGCTGGTCGGGCGTGGCGTTGGGGGCCGACATCGAAGAGCCACTCGAAGCGAGTTGCTCCAGATCGTTCTTGAGCAGGCTGACTTCCACGCGCCCGCCGCTCATGTGAACTGTCTTGCCGTTCTCGTCCGTCGTAGGAGCTGGGGCGTTGCCCATGGCCACCAGATAAACCCGGTAAACCGGAATCTCATTATTGAGGACCATGTAGCGAACTACGGATTCAGCCATCTTCTGCGAATTCGTAATTGCGGTCTGCCCCTTGCCGGAAGCGAAACCCTGTACTTCAATGATGTAACCGCGCTGTCCCTTAACGCCAGTCGCCATTTCGTCCAGGGCGTCCTTGGCGTTCTTGCTCAACACGGTCTGGCCGGGACGAAAGCGGATCTCCGTCTGGTTGGAGGCCTTGTACTGATCGATGTTGCTAACAACCGTCTCAACCGTCTGAATACGGTTGGTGGCCTGCTCAGCGCTCTGCTGCGCCGTGGTGGCCTTGTTGCCAGCATCGATCGCGTGCTGATCGGCTTCATTGGCTTTATCGGAAGCTAACTTGATACCTGCCTGAGCCCGAGCATCCGTGTCACGAATCGCCTTGCCGTTGGCTGCGGTTAGGTCGTCGAGTTCATTGACGCGATCGCGAATAGGGTCAGTCTGGCGCTTGACGTAGCTCTTGCGGGCGAATGGATTAACCCGCCCCCAGAACCCCTCGCGCGCCGGAGCCTGAAGGGGTTGCTTGCCAGTGCCATTCATATTGTCAGTGGACTGGGTATTCTGCGATGATGCGGCCGGCTGATTCGATTGATCCTGAGGAGTTGAAGACGAAGTTTGCGCGAAGGCCGGGAAAGCTAGAATCGCAGCCAGCGGCAAAGTAGCGAGAGTACGAACTTTCATAAAGAACTTCCTCCATTATGGGGGAGCGTTTGGGGCTCCACTCCAGCACGCCGAAACGCGGCGTGTTGCGTGATTTTTAACTAGCGTCCCCTAAAGCTACCGGCATGCGCTGACGCGACGCACACCGAAAAAACCTATCAAACCGGGCAGGCCAGGAATCAGCTTGCCAGCCTTCTTTATATCAGGTTCGATGCCAAATGGCGGTTTCGGGTTGAATTGCTAAGCTATTGATATTCAAGACATTATACGTCGGAGCTGTAACGCTCGGCATGCCAGTCTGGGTTCGGCCCGGTAATTTTGGCAAACCTGATATAAAAACTGCGTGACCGTCAAAGGTTTCAGGGGGAGATCACTTTGGGATTATCTGGCAAGGAAAACAGTCGGGCGTGGTTGATATCGAAGTGGCGGGGAGTGAAGGGGATTTTCAGCGTGGCATTGACGGTCGCAGCACTGAGTGGAGCAGCCTTTGGTTTATCCGGACTATCGGATACGGCGGGGGGTGGTGTAAAGTTGGCGTCCTCGCTGATTCCCGCGGAGCACATGCAGCAGTATTCCGATTTGGCTTTGACGTGGATGCAACAATACCTGCGCATCGATACCACGAACCCTCCGGGACACGAGATGCGGGCAGTCAACTTCTACAAGAAAATTCTCGACGAGGAGGGGATTGAAAATCAGGTATTCGAATACGCGCCCGACCGCGGCGATCTGTGGGCCCGACTGCCGCATACCACCGCACATGTGGAACGGCCGGTCATTCTGCTGAATCATATGGATGTGGTGACCAGCGACGCGGCCCATTGGAAAGTCCCGCCCTTTAGCGGAGAGATTAAGGATGGATGGCTATGGGGCCGCGGCGCGCAGGACATGAAAGACGAAGGGCTGGCGCAACTAGTCGTAATGGTGATGTTGAAACGGGAGAAGATTCAGCTCGATCGCGACGTAATTTTTCTCGCTGTGGCAGATGAAGAGGCGGAGGGAACGGGAACCGATTGGTTCATCACTCATCAGCGCGATTTATTGGAGAACGCACAGTTTCTGATTAATGAGGGTGGAGAGAACCTGCTGGAAAACGGCAAGGTGAAATATGTGGGCGTGGACGTGGGCGAAAAGACTACGTTCTGGCTCCGCGTGGTGGCGCACGGGCGTCCCGGACATGCGTCGCGACCGATCATGGATTCCGCGCCGAACCGGCTGGTGCTTGCCCTCGATAAGATTATTGCTTACCGCACGCCGTTGAAAGTTCTTCCGGTGGTGGACGAATTTCTTCAGGAGATGGCTCCCTATGAACCACCGGAGGAAACCCGCGTGTATCGGAATATTCGTAAGGCGATTGAAGATAAGAAATTTCAGGAAGAGGTGGAGAATGATGAGTCGCTCAACTTTCTCCTGCGGGACACTATCTCACTGACCATGCTCGGAGGGTCGGCGCAGACCAATGTGATTCCGCCGGAAGCGTGGGCTAATCTGGATGTGAGGATTCTACCTGGAGGAGATCCGAAAGCTTTGTTGGAACAGATCCGTCACGTGGTGAATGATCCCAACGTTACGGTGGAACCCTTGGATGGAGAGTTTCGCGAGGCCAATTACTCGCCGACGAATACGGCTCTGTACGAAGACATTCGCAAAGTTGCGGCAAAGTATTTTCCCGGGACTCCGGTGGTGCCACATATTACGAGCGGGTACACGGAGAATCAGAGGTACCGTCCGCTAGGGATTGATGCTTACGGGTTCAATCCTTACGCGGCGACGGAAGAAGAAGGCAGTACCGAACATGGAAACGATGAGCGGATTCGCGTGGAGGAAGTGCGGCGCGGGCCAAGGATTTTGTTTGATGTGGTAGCGGCGGTGGCGGGAGGGAAGTAGTGCCTGGTGACGATTTTACATGCTTACGCAGTGTGCTTTTCGTGCTGCTCGATGATGAAGTGATCGGTCATGCCTGCGATGTAATCGCAGACCACGCGCGGCAATGATTCTTCTTTCGCCTTCTCTTGATAGTAATGCGGCAGAGCTAAGGGATTGGCCATCCAGAAATCGAAGAGCTCCGTGACGATGCGTTCTGCGTCATCTTTTTCCCCGGCAAGGGATGGGCTGTAGTAAAGATTTTCGTAGAGAAAATCCTTGATCTGCTTGCGCTCGGCTTCGACCTCCGGGCTGAAGGCGGCCAGGCGTTGGGCGTTGTTGCGAATGTCATCCAGAGTCTCGATTTTCTCGTGCATCACTCGCGCCTGGATATTTTCGATCAGATTGGTGGTTAGACGATTAAATACTCGTTTCAAGGCCTCGTTGAATTGCAACTTCTCGGCAGAGTGGGGGTAGAGCCGTTCAACTTCGCGAAAGAATTTTTCAAAGACCGGCACGCCGGCGCGAATTTGATCAAGGGTCAGCAGATGTGCTTCGTAGCCATCATCCAGGTCCGCAGTGTTGTAGCCGATTTCGTCGGTGAGGTCGACGAGTTGGGCCTCCAGCGGAGGACGCTGGTGGAGAAGATATTCGGCAAGTTCCGGATATTGCGCCGGATCGTAATCGCGGGAATGTTTGATAATGCCTTCGCGGACTTCAAAGGTTAGATTGAGCCCGCGAAAGGCGGTGTAGCGCTGTTCGAAGTCCTCCACGATGCGCAGCGCGTGCAGGTTGTGATCGAAGAATGAGCCGTGCCGGCGCATAGCTGCGTCGAGCGCTTTCTCGCCAGCGTGGCCGAAGGGCGGATGGCCGAGGTCGTGTACTAACGCAAGCGATTCCGCTAGATCCACATTCAAGTTGAGGGCGCCTGCCACGGTACGCGTAATCTGCGTGACCTCGATGGTATGGGTAAGACGATTGCGAAAGTGGTCGGAATAGCGGCGGGTGAAAACCTGCGTTTTATCTTCCAGGCGGCGAAACGCACGAGCGTGGATGATGCGGTCACGGTCGCGCTGATATTGGTTGCGGTAAGGGTGGGGCGGTTCAGGGAAGCGGCGTCCGCGGGATTGTTCTGTGTGCACCGCGTAGCCGGCGAGCATGGCTAAAGGATAGCAGCACCGAGTACCGGGTTGCGAGTACCGGATTCGGCTTTGCGCCACCGAATCAAATCCGTCGCTCTATCGCTGAGTAGTCGCTACTGCTTGGTCGATTCTTCCTTCGCCAGACGCACCCGCGCGGATTCCAGTTTCCTTTGCGTGGCCACGAGGAGATCGCTGTCGACCTCGGCGGGAACGGTCTTGTTCCATTCCTCCAGGGCGCGCTCCCAGTGGGCGGCTGCCTGCTTCAGACGACCGGTTTTCTGAAATAAATCACCTAAATGATCCTGCACGGTGGGGTCGGAGCTCATACGTAAGGATGCTTTGTTGAGCGCATCCTCAGCCTGGTCATACTTGCCAAGCTTGAAATAAGCCCAGCCCAGAGAGTCGAGATAAGCCCCGTTGGTGGGATCGAGACTCACTGCCAGCTTGATCTGGTTGAGCGATTCCTCCAGATCGACGCCGCGATCCGCGTTCATGTAACCGAGATAGTTCAGAGTGACGGCGCTTTGGGGATTGGCGGCAATTACTTTCTTGAATTCCGCTTCGGCCTGATCGTACTTCTTTTCGCGCTCGTAAGTGGAACCGCGCAGGAAGCTCACGTACTCTTTATCTTCAGGCTTGGTGGAAAGCTGACCGGCCTTGTCGAGAGCCTTTTCGGCATCGTCCCATCGCTTGAGCCGCGTATACATAATGGCCAGACGCAGGTAAACGTCGCGGTCGTCCGAAGTGCCCTTCAACAGCGAGCGGACATCGGCCAGCGGTTTCTCAGGATCGCCGGTATCGGCGATCTGGGCATCGAGTACCATGCGAAGCTCACGATCGTCCGGCATCTTCTCCGCAGCCTCTTTTGCGACGGCAGTAGCCTGCGGCCATTGTTTGGCTTCGCGATAAGTATCGATGATGTCCTGATAAGCGGTCTTGGCGTTGTCATCGCCCAGCGGGATCATCTTGCGGAAAGCTTCCACGGCGGCGGGATAATTTTCCTGATCGCGATAGACCATTCCAAGGCGCTCAATGAAGATTCCGCGATTGTTGCGATCGGATTGCGAGTAACTGCTGTCCGGTTTTTCCGTTTTCTTCAGAAGGTCTTGCAAAATCTTGATGGAGTCGTCGTAGCGGCCCTGGGCTTCATAGACTACTGCGATGTTGTAAGGAACTTCCAGCGCATCAGGCACCATAGCCTCGGCTTTTTTCAAGCTATCGAGTGCCTCATCGTATTTACCCTGGCGGCGGTAGATTTCCGAGATGCGCAGATAGGTCTGAGCGTCTTCCGGATTCGCGTCGGCGATTACTTTGTATTGATCGAGAGCGGCATCAATCTGGCCATCATTCAGCAGGTTTTCGGCCAGGCCGCGGATGGCGTCGAGATTGTCGCGATCGAGTTCTATGGCGTGCTTGTAGGCGTCGATGGCGCCCTTGTAATCTTTGCGCTGCTCGTAAGTAGCTCCGAGAGCGGAGTAGAGTTTGGCGGAGCGTCCGGAATCGGGGACCGCGCTCAACACTTGCAGGGCGTGCGAAGTATCACCTTCGTCGGTGTAGAGCAGAGCGAGAGTGGTAACGGCCTCTTCTGAATTCGGGTCAAGCTTGACTGCGGTCTTGAGTTCATTCTCCGCTTTCTCAAGATCGTTGTTCAGCCGGTAAAGGCGGCCCAGGAGTAAATGGTCGTCGACGTTCGTGGGTTCGATTTTGACGATGATTTCATACTGCTCAATGGCAAGCTTCAGCACGTTATCGCTGCCATTGCCATTGCCCGGCATATCGCCCAAAGAGCGCAGATAGATTCTGCCCAGCAGCTTATGAGCCTCAATGTTATTGGGATCGTGCTTGAGAATGTCTTGCGCCTGGATGACAGCATCGCGGATGCGGCCAGTCTTCACATAAAGCTCGGCGAGGCCCGAAGTTAGAAATTCAGACGATGGATCGGCATCAATGGCCAGCCGGTATTCTGCGATGGCCTTATTGGCCAACTCGCTGCGGCCATAAGAGGTGACTTGCTCCTCGTACAAATGCGCCAGCGTGTAGTGGTAATAGGCGACGGCTTTGTCGACGGTTTGGGCCGGTTGGGCAGACTTGGCGTCCGGTCCTTTTGATTCCGAGGGAGTGGCTGCCTGAGGAGCAGCGTTTTGAGCAACCGCAGCCGCAGTTATGAAGGATGAAATTAAAATAAAGCTAAAAATTCGATTCATGCCCAACCTGACAATGCTGGAATTATTTGCGACGAAATCGCTGCTGGAACCGTCCTCGCTGCCCGTCGTCATTACCATTTGGATGCAAGTCCGCCTGAGGGGAGTTCATCAATTCTAACCTGTTCTTCGCGAGATTGGGAAAAACAGTGAGGGAATGCTGAATCTTTCCAGTCCGAAGTACAGCGACCGAGGGCTGCCGGGCAGGATTGTCAAGAATGGTAAAGACCTTAGCTGGTCAGCGGTTGTGGTCAGTTGCTCAGTGATTAGTGGCCACTGGACAAGTTGTTGCTGACCACTTCCCCAGACCACTTCTTCGCTAGTGACGGAAGTGGCGTACTCCAGTGAAGAGCATGGCCAGGCCCAAGCGGTCGGCGGCGGCGATTACTTCGGGGTCGCGCTGCGAGCCTCCGGGCTGAATGATGGCGGTTGCACCCGCTTTGGCGATTTCTTCCACACCATCGGGAAACGGGAAAAAAGCGTCCGATGCGGCTACGGTTCCTTTCAGCGGGAGTTGGGCCTTCATGGCGCCGATCTTGGCGGAATCGACGCGGCTCATCTGACCGGCGCCCACGCCAACGGTTTGTCCGTCGCGAGCGTAGACAATGGCATTCGATTTAACGTGTTTGCACACCTTCCAGGCAAATAGCAACGCGCGGGTCTCTTCGGGAGTAGGAGTGCGATGAGTGACGACTTTCAGGTCGACAGCCTGGAGAGGACGAATGTCCGCATCCTGTACCAGAATTCCCCCCGAGACGTTTTTCAGAGTCCACTTTTGCGGGGCGGCGGCAACTTCGACCAGGCGGAGATTTTTCTTGGTGGCGAATTTGGCCTTGGCGGCTTCGTCGAATGCGGGGGCTGCGATGACTTCGAGGAAGAGCTTATGCATCTCTTCCGCGGTTTCGGCGTCGATAGGCCGATTTACGCCAATGACTCCGCCAAAAGCCGAGACTGGGTCGCATTCCAGGGCTCGCTTGTAAGCTTCGGCGAGAGTCTTGCCGGCAGCGGTGCCGCTGGGGTTAGTGTGCTTGATGATGGCACAGACGGGGCCGTCAATTTCCGGGTCGAATTCCTGAGCCAGATCCCATGCGGCTTGCAAGTCCACGATGTTGTTATAGGAAAGTTCCTTGCCTTGAATCTGGCGGCCATTGGCCACGCCCACGCCTGACCCATCTGAATACATCGCGGCTTTCTGGTGAGGGTTTTCGCCATAGCGAAGGTCGAGAGTCTTCTGGAATGACAAGCGTAAAGTCTGCGGGAAAGAATCGTTCGCGGTCGCCAGGCGAAAATCCGCGGGGATACGTTCCAGTGTGGCGGCGATCGCGGAATCGTAAGCCGCAGTCGTGGCAAAGGCTTTCTGGGCAAGGCGCCATTTAGTTTCACGCGATAGCCCTCCGCCGGAACGGGCTAGCTCTTCTCCTATTGCCGAGTAGTCGGATGGAGAAGTGATGACCGCGACATCTTGGAAGTTCTTGGCGGCGGAACGGATCATGGAGGGTCCGCCGATATCGATGTTTTCGATTAGTTCATGGAAGGCCACGCCCGGTTTTGCGGCGGTCTTCTCAAACGCATAGAGGTTCACTACCACCATATCGATGGACTGGATTCCATGTTTGGCGACTGCCACCAGGTGTGCGGGATCTTCCCGCCGATGAAGAATGCCGCCGTGAACTTTGGGATGAAGGGTCTTGACGCGTCCATCGAGCATCTCGGGAAATCCGGTGAGCTCAGAAATATCTTTGACCGGAATATCAGAATCCCGCAGCAGCTTCGCCGTGCCACCGGTGGAGATGAGTTCGATACCGAGGGCGGAAAGTGCCCGGGCGAAATCGACAAGGCCGGTTTTATCGGTGACGCTAAGAATGGCGCGCTGAATTTTTGAGGAGCTATGGGACATCTATGGCCTCTGGTTATGAAGGATGAGTGCGGAGCGACCGAAGATTCTATCAGGAAGGCGGGTAGGCGATGGTCCGTGCCGGTTCCAGTGGTTTTACGCCTCAGCGTTCCAGAATCTCTTTGTAGGCGTTCAGGGAAACCTTCTTCGGTTGGGTGGGCAGGAGCACATCGACAGTGCGGGCGGTATTGCCGGAAACTGCAACCTGGCCCAGGCGCATCATGCCCTGACCGAAATCGGCAAAGACTGGGACCAACATGGCGAAATGTTCGTCGACATCGGTTTGCGTCACGGTCATGTGCAGCTTGAATTTGCCGGCCTCCGCGGGTGAGACCTGATAGTCGAAGTGGTATTTCGGTATTTGCATGCCATAGACCCATTCGTCGAAGAACCAATTTAGCCGGTGGTTCCCGGCGAGATCCATTTGCCTGGTCATGTGTTTTTCGGCGATAGCTTTGAAGGACTCCGTGGTGGCCGGACGATCGGCGTGGCTCTTCACGAAATCGTGCATCATGGCGATGAAGTTTTCTTCTTTGTCGTCATACATCATAGAACGCAGCATTTGTAGGATGTAGGCGCCCTTCGGGTAGGTGAGATTCTGATAAGCGCTCTCGGTGTGCGGGGAGATAAGGCGCTCGCCCATCCAGAGCGGGCCGGCATCGTTGGGAGAGATCCCGTAGTTGTTTTTTTCTAAAACGCGCAGGCGCAAGCGCTCCCAGAAATCGATGTAGTCTTTGCGCCAGTTACCACCAACGCCTTGCTGGAGAAAAAGTCCGGCGGAGAACTCGGCAAAGCCTTCCGAAAGCCACTGATCGTGGTAGGAAGCCCAGCCTACTGCGTGTCCCCACCATTGGTGAGCAACTTCATGCGGCGTGACTTCCTGCACGAATCCGGTGAATTTGCTGTTAATTTGGCCGAAGAGCATCCAGCGCTGAGTGGAATCGGTGTAGGCGGAGATGGGCAGGTACACGAGATTCGGCCACGATTGGCCAAAGTTAAAATCAGGCTGTTCGGTTATGTAGATTTCGTGGTAAGGAATATTGCCGAAATAAAAAGTGCAGAGTTGCATCTGCGCGCGAGTTTGTTCGAGAGCGTACTTGGTCATGGCTTTGGGAGCCATGGATCGAAGCGCGGGGCGCCTGCGGAGACTATCTGGAAGTTCGGTGAGATAGTATCCTGAAATTTTGTAGTGCGTGATTTCGTCCGGCATCTCGAGCTTTTGATACTCGCCATAGTTGAATCCGGCAACGGCTACGGGGGTGGGCGTTATCCAATGGCTGACGGAGAAATCACCCTCCACCGATTCTTTTTGCGGCGTGCCAACGCTGATGACGGTGTATTTTTTCGGTACCTTGAAGGTCAGATCGTAAAGCGCGTGCTCGCCGAATCCGTTGAGGTTGGGATACCAAGAAGTCCGAGCGCCGACATAGTAACTTCCCTCGCCTGCCTGCTCCAGGACATTATCGCCCGCATATTCGATGTTGATGGACTGTTCCGTGCCAGGCAGTGGCGCCTGGGGAAGAATGGCATAGAACGACCCATCCTGCCTGCGACTCTCCTGGATGAAATAAAGATTCTGGCCGTGGTCGTCGGTGACGCGGGTGACACGAAGGTTGGGCAGCAGGCCGAACTTGAGAACTCGTTCGCCGGGGACAAGAGATTCGAAGCCAATCGTGGCGATGCTGAAAAGATGGTCATTCCTGGCGATGACGGTTTCGATTTTGTAGCGGCGGGTAGCGAAGATGCGGCGATCTTCACTGGAACTAGCGGTGTGGGCAGTCAGTTCGGATTTCAGGTGCGAAAGGTACCAGACACCATCGTCCATGCCATCCGGATCATCGTTGATGCATGCGACTTCTTCCGGGGAATTAAGCTGCGGAATGGCGCCGACGCGATTTCGCAGGAGAAAACGGAGATCTTTGTGCTTCCTGCCGCGTAGGTAAGCGTTGAAGAATTCTGGATGGGCGGGATTGTAAATGGCCGCCAGAACATCAGCGTCCACATTGTCCATACTTTCACCCTGCAATAGATACTGGGTAAAGCTGGCGGCTGGCTCATGGCGCTGGCGCATGCGGTCTTTCCAGTTTCGAAGGACGACGGCAGCCTCGGACGGAGGTTCGGCTTGATCCCCGATTCCGGCAAGAAGCTTCAGGTGAGCGTCGGCGGTGAAGCGGAAGACGATTTCCGTAAAGTCTTCATCGATCTCGGAGGCGGAAATGCGGCGGCTAAGCTCATGCGTGTCGAGCGAGGTTATTGGTCTTAGGTTGAAGTGGCCTTCCCCGAGAAAGATGGCGCCGGTGACTATTCCTTCCACGGGGGCGAGGAAGGTCAGCGTCCCCCGCAGAAAATGGAAAGTGGCAACATCGCAAGTCAGAGTGAAGTGTTCAAAACGAAACGTTTGACCGATGCCGATCTCGCGCAATTGGCGGTAGACCGGATCCCGATTGCCCAAGCCGTTGCCGCTGACCGTGACATTAACCTGCTGTTGGGCTATAACGAGCGTGAGTTGAAGTTGAATCGAAGCTTGCAGGTCAATGGTCTTGAGCAAGGGCTCGAAACCGTCGCGCAGCACACGAAGAGAATAGGTTCCGGACTTGAGTTCGGGAGAGGAAAATTTCCCCTCGCCATCCGAAGCAAGAACGATGGGCTGGTCCAGTGTGTTACCAGAAATCTCGATGCGAGCGCCGACGATGACTGCGCCCGAGGAATCCTGGATGGTACCGGAGATCGTTTGGGAGCGTAGGAGGATTGGCGCAAGGACGAGCAATAAAAACGAAGCGGCCTTTATAGAGGGTGGATAAAGCGCTTGGTACGGTGCGGCACAGCGAAACATGACCCCGGCACTATAGCAAATTATTAGATTAGGCGGGCCAGGACGCAACCTGAAACGGCCATGCTTTGAATCTGCTGTTCAAATCGGCACGAAGCCCTTTTCTGGAAGTGATTCGTGTGTACTGCATACCGTCCGTTCCGGCTTTTTAAGGGGAGGCAGGTATTAATTGCCTCCCTTATCTGTAATCACAAAATCGACGACCGTCGTCTTGCCGCCCCCGACGGTTACGGATTTATCCCAGGTTTTGGGCTCGGTGTAGACGGGCCGGTCGACACGATGCTCGGTCAATACGTCATAAGACTGTTCTCTGCCGGCAACGCCCCAGCCCTCGTGCCAGGCCTCGATTCGATAAGTTCCAGCGGGCACATCCGTAAGCTCAAACCGCCCGGTTTCATCGGTTACGGCGTAGTAAGGGTGCGAAACCACCATCATCTCAGCGTTCATCCAAACGTGTCCGCCGTTGCAACGCAGATGCACCAATCCGGGCGTGGACATGGTACGAGACGTCACTTGGTTCACGAAGGGAAACGGCAGATTGTAAGTAGCCGCGCCTTCCATGTGAACCGTATGCAAGGTGGCGTCAGAACTCTTGATGTCAAGCGCCGCATTCTCCGGAACCAGCAGAATGTGCGGGATGTAGTGGCAATGCTTTTGGTCGAGATGGCGGCGCTGCTCGGGCAGGTCCATGGCTTTGCCGCTGGAAATGTTTTTCAGGTAAACGATTGTATTCGCAACTCCGCCTTGCGGCCCTACGATCAACCGCTCCAGGTCAACAGATTTTTTTGAGTCAGGATCGCAAATCTGCGGGTCCTTGGTGACGGGAAAGTTTAGCGAGTGAGGCATGGAGCCGGACCACTTTACCGTGCCGGAAATAGTTCCACCGTCACTGACGGTCACCACGCTGTAACTCTGCGCCGAAAGCATGGCTGCGGCAAAGCAGAACCATGCCGAGAGAGAGAAAAACTTGAGCCCGAGTCGAGTCATCATACCGCACATCCTTATGATTTTTAGCGTTGGTCTTGCCCCTTGTCCCCAAGTCCAGTTTGAGGCTCTGGCCCAATGGCACCTTAGCTTGTGAGGGAGCGAAAACCGACCAAGGGAAGCCGCATACCGTACTATGCCGGAGAGTACGATTAAACTTTTATTAACGGAAGATTACAGGAGAGACTGTTCGAAGGTAATCAGGACAGGTGCTAGGTTTTTGCCTTGGCTTTGAGTTTGACGTGGCCGTCGGCAAGTTCGACCGAGAACTCCACATCCTGGCAACCGTACTGCTTGCGAATTTCCTGAGTTTTCTTCTGTACGAACGTGGAGAAAGAATCCAGGTTTCCGGCGACATTCTCGCCGGCTTTTTTCTTGGCGGCGACCAGAGTGTTATACAGGCGCTCGAGTTGCTCGCGCCCGGCTTCGTTCTCGTTCATGGTAAAAGGCTTGGAAGTCGCAGTGGCCGATGCAGCCGCTGCATGACTGAGACCGTAAACGGGATTATGCTGCGGCTTATGCTCTGCTTCAACGCGCACGCCCTGCACGGAGAGAAGCGCATCCTGGGGACGCCGGTAGCCTTCTTCGCGAATGCGGGACTTCTTGCGCCAAAGATCGCTATAGACGGCATAGCGCTGTGCCATTTCGTTATAGCGGTAGCGCTGCGAGAAGTTCATGCGTCCGCCGCCATCGGAAAATTTGCGAAGCAAAGAGAGAACTTTCCACTCCACGTCGGTCGGAGGACGCTTGGTCGGATTGCTGAAAAAAACTTCGTACTCGATCTTCAGCCGCCGTAGTTGAGACTCAAGTACGCTTAGTTCTTCGTCGGTAGTCACCAGCAGGTCTCCAAAGACAGTGTAATGAGAAGCGGTGTTGAAGGCGAGATGACTGCGGGTCACCGAAGTCATGGAACTGAAGTGCTGGGTTATCGGCCTTTAGCTTCCAGCAGAAGTGGGTCGTGGGAATCTAGGGCTGGAACAAGGAATCTGGGTCAAAGTCAATGCCTCAGAGCGCAACGCTTACTTCGAATTCGCCGCCATTTTTTTGACCATGGCGAGAACTAATTTGCGATCGCTGTCGTTGAGGTTGGTGGCATAGCGGCGCACCTGGCTGAGAAAGCGCACTTCGTCATCGGAAAGCTGCGGCAATCCTTTGGAGCCGTTGGTGTGCCCTGATTCAGAAAAGAATTGCGAGAGCGCAATTTCCATCGCGCCGGCAATTTTTGAGAGCGTGTCGAGCGATGGAATTGTATGGCCGTTCTCGACCCGGGAGAGATAGCAACGCAGCAATCCGGTGCGTTTTTCGATGTCTCCCTGCGACATGCCTTTTTGCAGCCGGTAGTTTCGAATGGTCTCGCCGATGTTTATCTGAGGGAGCATTTCAGGATGCGACATAGTAACCAGATCGGCATATTCTGGCAAGTGGAAATTAGTGCCATAGGAAAAGCCTGTTGTGACGTGGGACTTGACAAATCTTTCACGCAGGTTTTCCTCAGGTAAAGGAAACGAAATGAAGTTAAAAAATTACAGACTAACTGTGCGCCGCTATTTTACTTCTTCAAATACTCCGCCAAAAATTTCAATGTCCGCTGCCAGGCGTCGCCTGCGTCGGCTGGCCGGTACCCGGGGGAATTTTTGTTGTTTGGATTCTCAAACGCGTGACCGGCATCAGCGTAGATTTTGGTTTCAACTTTCTTGCCTTCCTGTTTCATGGCAGCTTCGAATTTGTGAACGTCGTCGGGCGTAATGCCCTGATCGAGCGCGCCGAAGAGTCCGAGAATGGGTGCGTTGATTTTCTTGATCTGTGCGGGGTCCGTGACGAGGTGGCCGTAATTGATTACATCAACAGCGAGCGTAGGTTCGTCGAGTGCGACATCAAGCGCGTACCCTCCGCCCATGCACCAGCCGATCGCGCCAATGCGGTTTTTCTCGACATTGGGCTGCGACTGCAGAAATGTGAATGCGGCCTCCAGGTCGCGATTGGCCCGGTCATCCGGAACTCCGCGCATTAATTCATGAGCCATTTCAGGATTGGTGGCAACTTTTCCGCGATAAAGATCGATCGCCAGCGCCTCATACCCTTGATCGGCCAGCTTGGAACCCTGCTCTTTGATCCAATCGTTCAATCCCCACCATTCATGGATCACAATAACGGCAGGGAAGGGACCCTTGCCAGCCGGCATGTAAAGGATGCCTTGCACGGTTTCGTCGCCGCTTTTATAGGAGACAGATTTACCTTCGGCGGCGAACGCGGAGGACGCAAGAACGACGATCAGCAGCAGAGCGTAAGATTTTTTCAAAGTTCTAACCTTCCAGGCAGTTGCAGTTCCAATTCCATGTACAGCGCACCCGCGATAGGGTTCAGCCGGTAGGGGGCGACTTCCTGAAATCCCAGTTTGCGGTACATAGCAACCGCATCTTTCATCACCGGCTCAACGGTGTCAAGGCGCATTTTGCCATAGCCGATCTGCCGTGCCTCCAGGATGATCCGTTCGGCGAGGGAACGTCCCAAGCCTTTGCCGCGGAATTGTGGGCGCAGGTAAAGACGCTTCATCTCGCAGATGCCAGGTTCCAACTTGCGTAAAGCGACGCAACCAGTGAGATCTTCGTCAATTTCCGCCAGGAGCAAGCGGCCATCCGGCGGGGCATAGTGGCCGGGCAGTTCGGCAAGTTCCTTATCGAAGTTCTGAAAGCAAAGGCTGAAGCCCAGGGATTGGGCGTATTCGACGAACAATTCGCGAGCCTGTGCGATCTGCTGGGTTGACTCGGCTTGGAAAATCGAAAAGCCTTTTACCGCCGAGGTCGCAGAGAGCGCGGAGCTAGCTCGGGGTTTCCATGCTTCGTGTGGTTCAGACTTCATCTGGTTCTGCCTTCGTCGCGTTTTTGGCGGTTGAATTGTTACCCCATCAGCATGCCACCGTTCACGTTCAGTACGTGGCCGGTGATGTAGGAAGCCTCGTCCGATGCGAGAAAAGCGACGGCATTGGCCACGTCCGCGGGCGATCCCACGCGGCCAAGCGGGATCTGCTTGGCCGCATTCTGCTTAAATTCGTCGCCGAGCACTTCCGTCATGGCGGTTTCGATGAAGCCGGGCGCAACCGCGTTGCAAGTAATGTTTCGCGAGCCCAATTCGCGAGCGATGGCCATCGTCAGGCCGATCAGGCCGGCTTTCGAGGCGGAATAGTTGGCCTGGCCCGCTTGCCCCATTTGACCAAATACGCTGGCAATATTGATGATGCGACCCCAGCGTTGCTTGAGCATGGAACTGGTCACCTGCTGGATGCAAAGATAAGCAGAAGTCAGATTGGTCTGGAGCACAGCATCCCAATCCGCGCGCTTCATCCGCAGGACGAGTTGGTCGCGCGTAATGCCGGCGTTGTTTACTAGGATGTCAACTTTGCCAAATTGGGCGACGGTGGACTTGATCGCAGTCTTCACCTGCTCTTCGTCGGCAACATCGAGCACGCAGGCTACGGCTTTTCCTCCGCCAGAAACGATCTCTTTCACCAGTTCGTCCAGCTTTTCCTGATTGCGTGCGGCTACGGCAACCGCCGCACCCGCCGTGGCGAGCTTCAGCGCACAGGCCCGTCCAATACCTTGCGATGCGCCGGTGACGAACGCCACCCGTTCTGAAAGGGACATGAAATTCTCCTGAAC
>Ga0209221_1000157_pt1 | contig 38461 bp, 27 predicted proteins | sample BlaSpr_A8_Ref_O2_FD_187989 | JGI IMG/M metagenome (GOLD analysis project Ga0209221, IMG submission 187989) | Forest soil microbial communities from Thunder Bay, Ontario, Canada - Black Spruce, Ontario site 2_A8_Ref_O2 (SPAdes) (version 2) | ecosystem: Environmental > Terrestrial > Soil > Boreal...
CAACATCATGTCGCGGACGATGAGCAGCGACCAGCGATCGCCCAGGATTTCGATGGACGCGTTGAGCGGGCAGCCCGAGCGCCGTTTGGGGGCCGGGTTAATTTTTGGCACGAGCGTAACCTTACCATGCTCACTTGCGTTTCACAAGTAATGAGCGAGGCGAGTGCAGCCGGAGCCACGCCCAAAATTAGAACCGAGGAGGAATCATATGTCGAGCGCAAGGCAGAAAGTTCAGGAATCGAACGACCAGACAGCGATTCGGGCGGTGATCGAATCGGTGGCGCAGGCGCACTACGATAAAAACGCGGCGGGAATCGTCGCGCCCTATGCCCCAGACGCGGAGCTCTACAGCCTGGCGCCGCCATTGCGGCACGTGGGCATGAAAACGAACGAAATACAGGCTTGGCTGGACACTTGGGAAGGGTCCATTGAACGCGAGGTGCGCGATTTGAAAATTGCGGTCACCGGCAATTTCGCGCTGGTCCACGGGTATTATCGTCTGGGTGGCACGCCGAAATCGGCCGGGCGGCCGATCAGTTTCTGGATGCGGGCGACGGTGGCGTTGCAGTGCGAAAGGAACGGCTGGCAGATTGTTCACGAACATGTCTCGGTGCCGTTTTACATGGATGGGAGTTTGCGGCCCGCGTTCGATTTGCAGCCCTAGTGTTCGTGGCGCCGGTCACACCGTTGGGTCACGCAGGGTTTCTGCGTGACCGCCGGCGCCGGACAACATATCTTGACTTTGCAGGGTATTCAGTAGATATTCCGCCTAACCCCTTGCAGTAGTCCGCTTGGTTTTACACAACTCAGGGCAGGATTGTCGGCGGTATTTGCGTCGCCAGGCTGGAACGGAATTTGTTCCTGCGGAGGGTGACGTGCGTTTGAAATTATTTTTTGGTGCTCTTTTCGGCTGCTCACTGCTGTGTGCGGCATTTCTGCAGATTCATTCCTCGCCTCACCCTCCTGCAGTAAGAACTTCGGGAGCGCCGGTCGCTCGGCCCAAGTTCTCAGTCCCGCCTGCGTTCGAACCGAATTGAGGGCAGACAGAGCCGCGCGCGGAATTTACCGGTCGCTCCGGAGGCTTGGATGTTCTGCTGACGAACGCGGGAATCGAGTTCGCGGCAGGCGGACTGCGGACGAAATCTCATGCGTCACGCTACGTCAGTCTGAACTTTTTCAGCTCCCGGAATCGAACGAACGCGAAGCATTCGAAACTGGCCTGGCACGGGCAGGAGCGCGCAGCCGGCGAGGCGAATTATTTTCTGGGTACCGACCCAGGGCGGTGGCGGACGCATGTGCCGCAATTTGGAAGTGCCGTGGCGCGGGGCGTGGTGCCAGGCGTCGACCTGGTGGCGTACGGCAACGACGCACGGTTGGAATACGATTTGCGGCTTGCGCCGGGCACGCGACCTGCGGATTTGCGGATAGCGATTTCCGGAGAGAGAAATCTGCGGGTCAACGCGGCGGGCGATTTGGTGATGGCGTTCGGCTCGCGCGAACTGCGCATGAAAAAGCCGGTGATGTACCAAGAAACGGCTGGGCCACGCGCGATGGAAAGGTCGAGTAGCGCGAAAACATTTGTGGATGGAAGCTACATTCTGGAGGCCGACGGTTCGGTGGGAATTTCAGTTGGGGCGTATGACCGAACGACCACGCTGGTGATCGATCCGTCGTTAAGCGTGGGATACGCGACGTTTCTGGGCGGCGCGGGAGACGACCGGGCGACGAGCGTGGCTATAGATACGACGGGGAAAATATATATCGGCGGGACCACGACGTCGGTGGGCACCTTTGTCGAGACTTCGGGAAACGAACTGGGTTCGGAGAATGGGAGCCCGATTTATTTCATCGCCAAGATCGATCCGACGCAAAGCGGATTGAGTTCGCTGGTGTATCTGAACCTTCATCGGCGGCTCGGGAAGCCAGGCCGGCGGCGAGATCGCGGTGGATGCTAATGGAAACGTGGCGCTGGCCGGTGTGACCACCTCGGCGGATTATCCGGTGACGGATGCGAGCACGTTGACGGCGGGAGCGGGCGGGATCGCAGTGAATGATGCGAGCGTCACCGAAATTGATCCGACTTGGCGCGAAGCTGGTGTACTCGACCTTATTTGGAGGGAATGGAAATGAGGCGACGCTCGCGGCCGGCGGGATTGCGTTCGATTCTCTGGGGAATATTTTTGTAGGGATGGATACGAAGTCCACAGATTTGACGGTGGCGCCGGCGGCCACGCCGGGGCCGTTCCAATCCGTATATGGCGGCGGAAGCAGCGACGGATTTTTAGCGGTGTTTCAACCGGTGGTGACGGCACCGGTGGTGCATTTGAAATATTGCACGTATTTGGGAATCAACGCGCAGGCGACGGTAACCGGGGTTGCCGTGGACTCCGTGGGCAATGCGTACCTGGCAGGTTATACCTCCGACCCGCTGGGAACGCTGGCGACGACCAACGGCTTCCAGACGGTGTACGGCGGAGGACCCTACAACGGATTCGTGATGAAAATCCTGCCTTCGGGGATGGGACCGCAGGATTTGTCTTACGGAACATTTTTAGGCGGAAGCGTATTGGATCAAGCGCTGGCGATTGCGGTGGGCCAGCCGGCCCTGCCCGGAACGGTTTATGTGACCGGCACGACGCAGTCGCCCAATTTTCCGGTGAACGGAGCGATCGCGCCGTTGCTGAATGGAAGTGCCAACGCATTCGTTGCGGTGATCGCGCAACTTTCGAGCGGCACCACCACGCTGATCTATTCCAGTTATTTGGGTGGTTCGCAATCCGATGCCGGGCTGGGAATTTTCTTCGCGGCGTCGAACCAGATTTACGTGACCGGCTCCACGAAATCATGGGATTTTCCGTGGCAATTCAATTTTCAGACCTTCAGCGGCGACCAAGATGCGTTCGTCGCGGAAATCGACCCGGGTTCGGCCGGCGCGGCATCGTTACTGTACGCGACGCCGCTGGGCGGAACCGCGCCCGCTGGAGTCACGGCGACCGCGCAAGGAAATGGTATCGGGCGGGACGCCGGTGTTGACGATCGGTCCAGCGTCGCTGGATCTTGGATCGCAGACCGTTGGAGTCACCAGTGCGACGCAGAATCTATTGTTCACGAACGCCGGGACGGCCGAACTGGACATTTCAAGTTTTGCAATTGCCGGTTCGAATTCGACCAGCTTCGGATACGTGGCGCGAGGCGCGAACGCCTGCGCGTTGCCGTCGCCAAAACTCACGGCGCTGTCGGTAGATTTCATGCCGATCGCGGCGGGACCAGTTACGGCGGCGCTGAGCGTGATCGATAATGCGGCCGGAAGTCCGCAGAGCGCGGCGCTAGCCGGAAACGGCGGCACGGTGGGAATTTCGGTTTCGAAAAACAGTGTGAATTTTGGCGATGGAACGGTGGGAAGCGCCAGCCCGCCGGTAACGGTGAACGTAACGAACACTGGAACCCTGCCGGTGGCCTTGGTGATCACGAACACCGACGCGGCGGATTTTCCGGAGAACGGATGCAGCGCTGGGGCGCCGCTGGGAGCGGGTCAAGTGTGTGCGCTCAACATCAGTTTCGCTCCGCAGCAGCCGGGAACCGCCGAGCTGACGGCCGTGATTCAGATTTCCGGAAACGCGCCGCAAAATCCGCTGATCATCAAACTGTCGGGACAGCCGGAACAGGCGGCGGCTACGGTCACGCCCGCCGGACCTTTGATGTTTGGCTCGCAGCTGGTCGGGGCTTCGAGTGCGGTGCAGAACGTGACAATCACGAATTCGGGCATGACTGGAACGACTTTGACGGTGGGGACCCCGGCGATTACTCCCGCGGCCTCGGCGAGTTATTTCGAGCTGGCGAATAGCTGCAAAACCGGTCTGGTAGCAGGCGCGATGTGCACGATTGGTGTGACGTTCGCGCCGCCTGCGGCTGGGGCTAACGCGCAGTCCGGGTCAACGGCCGGACCGCAGAACAGCGTGTTGAAAATTCTTGACAACGATCCGGCCAGCCCCCAAGTGTTGATGATGTCCGGAGTGGCACAGGATTATTGCCTGACTTCGTCGGGCGGGATGACTGCGACGGTAACGGCCGGAGGCACCGCGGGATTTCCGATGGCGGCGCAGGCCCAGGGCTTTAACGGAGCTGTGGCGCTGACGTGCACCGCGACCGTTCCGCAAGGAGTGTGCAGCGTGACTCCGGCGAGCGTGATGCTGAGCGGGGTCGCACCGGTTTCCTTTCAGGTGAGTGTTACGACGACGGCGGCAGTGACGGGCGCGGCGTTGGGAGGCGGGCCCGGTGCTGCGGGTTTGGTTCGTTTTGTGGTGGGTGCGCTTGGAGTTTTGATCCTGTGCGGTTTGATGGGGCGCGCCAGCGAGTCGGAGTTAGATGTTCAGCACGTTCGCGGTCAGGTATTTCGATTGGCGCAAGCCGGTGTAGTTCTCGTCATGCTTTCGGTGGGATTGGCGGCGTGCTTCGGAGGCCCAGGCGCGGCGGTGCAGCCGCTGCCGGGAACTCCGGCGGGAACTTATCCGTTGACGGTGACCGGAACGGCGGCGGGCGCCACGCGGACGGTTGGCCTGACACTGACCGTGCAGTAAGACGTCGAGCACGTTGTGGTCGTGCCGCGGATTCGAGTGAAAACCCTCCGATTAATTTTGAGGGTCGGCGAAGTTCACATCGAAGAGAGGTCCTTCGTCGCAAGAAACGCTCCTCTGGATGACGGCCAAAGGCGCGTGGACGAGGGAGATCGATTGCGACGATTGGACTGATCGCGGACGGATGGCGTTAAACAGAATTCGCGCACGTGCGATTTGTTGCCGAGGGCGCTTAGAAAACTTTGGTGGCGAGGTCGCGGGGGCTGCCGCCTAGCGGGATTAACCCGGTCGGCGGGCGGGGCGGCGAGAGGCTGGCTTGGCCGGTGGGTAGGATTTTGGTGCGGATGGCGGCCAGGTCGTCGGAATTGGAGTCGATAACCAGCAGGATGTCTCCGCCTGGAGTTAGGCGCAGCGTGGACGGGCCGTCTCCGGCCTGAATGGGACGTCCCACCTGGCGGGTGGCCACCGCGACCGGAACAATGTGGTCCGCGTCGAAGTCCGAAACATAGAGTGTTTCGGTGGCGGGTTCGAACGTCGCGGCCACCGGCGACATTCCCAACAAAATAAAATCGCTGACTTCATTCGTGCCGGTATTTACGATCAACAGGCCGTGGGTGTCGCGCGAAGGAATATAAAGTTCGCCGCCGTCGGGCTTCAGGACCAAATCATTGGGCGGGCCGCCGAGCGCGAGATTGGTGAGCAGGACTTTCTGTTTCAGATCGATGACCGAAATTTGGTTGGTGGTGCCGGAGGTAACGAACGCCTTGGAATCATCCGGCAAGATCACAATTTGTTCGGGGTCGGGAAGCGCGGAGATGACGGCAGATTGCGCGAGCGTCGTGGCGTCGAGCAGGGAAACGGTTCCGTCATCGCGGTTGGAGACCACGATCATTTTTCCGTCGGGTGAGACGCGGGCGATCCAGGGGCGCTTGCCGGCGTGGCCGCGCGCGACGATGCGATGCGAAAGAGTGTCGATAGCCAGGACGGTGTTGGCACCGGAGGCGGCGACGTAAACGAGCCGGCCGTCAGGAGAAAAATCGAGAGCATACGGTTCGCTGCCCACCGGAATCTGCGCGGCGACGCGATTCGAGCGGCAGTCGAGCACCCAGACGTACCCGCCGGTGGAACTGACTCCCCAGATTTCAGGACGTGTCGGGTGTGATCGCAAGCCGCTGGGACCCGGGCCAACCGAAATGGTGGCGACCGTCGCCAGCTTGATCAAATCAATCGCGGAGACGGTACCGTCCGCGGTGTTGCCCACATAGGCGAACAGGTGCAGGCCGGGACGCAGCCACGACGGGCGCAACTCGAGGGCGACTTCGCGAATGGCGAAAGCGCCGAGCAGAAGGAGCAGAAAGACGAAGCGGAAATTGAAGCGCAGTTTCACGCTGCGACGCTCCGACTACAGCAGCAGGTCCCTCGCTTCGCTCCGGATGACCACGGTTTTTTAGTGCTGTTCGCGGACTGAAGTGCGGACGAATTTTGGTGGATGGAGCGCAATTTTAATTGATGGTGCGTCCCAAAACTTCGGCGATGGCGCGGACTTCGCGGATCAGTTGCACGTAATCGACGGGCAGAATGGATTGCGGACCGTCGGAGAGGGCCCGGTCGGGATCGTGATGCACTTCGACCAGCAGTCCGTCGGCGCCGACGGCGACCGCGGCGCGGGAAAGCGGCAGGACTTTGTTGCGGCGTCCGGTGCCGTGCGAAGGATCGACCACGATCGGCAGATGGCTGCGGCGCTGGACCGCGGGGATGACGCTGAGGTCGAGCGTGTTGCGCGTGAAATCGGTGAAGGTGCGAATGCCGCGTTCGCAAAGGATTACGTTGTAGTTGCCCTCGGACATGACGTATTCGGCGGCCATCAGAAATTCGTCGAGGGTGGCGGACATTCCGCGTTTCAACAGAACTGGTTTCTTGGCTCGCCCCGCGCGCTTGAGCAGCGAAAAATTCTGCATGTTGCGGGTGCCGATCTGAATCACGTCGGCATATTTTTCCACCAGGTCGAGCGATTCGTGATCGATGGCTTCGGTGACGATGCCCAGGCCGAATTCCTTGCGGACGTCGGCCATAATTTGCAGGCCGCTTTCGCCGTGACCCTGAAAACTGTATGGGGAAGTACGCGGTTTGTAAGCGCCGCCGCGAAACAGACGCGCTCCGGTGGCTTTAATCTGCTTGGCCACCGTGAAGGCTTGCTCGCGGGTTTCGATCGCACAGGGCCCGGCGACCATGCCGATTTCAGTGCCGCCGAAAGCGACTTCGCCCAGCGCCGTAGGAATGCGCACGACGGTCGTTTCGGGTTTTACGTCGCGGCTGACCAGCTTGTAGGGCTTGGTGACCGGGATACATTCGGCAACGCCGGCGAAAAATTCGAGCGAGACCAGGTCGGCGGTGCCGGAATTTCCGGTGATGCCGATGGCGGTGCGTCCCGCGCCGGGCATGGGATGCGCTTTGTAGCCGAGCTGTTCGATCCGTTCGCAGACCGCGCGCACCTGCTCGTCGGTCGCTTGCGATTGCATCACCACCAGCATGGAAGCTCCCTTGAGTGAAAACGAGCTTTTGAGTTTACTGTAAGCGGGAAGGCTGCCGCAAACGAGACTGGCGAGTTGCAGTATGCTGGTGGCGTCACGCAGGCGCGAATAGCTGGACGCCGGATGAGCATCGGAAGGGAGGGCGGCGGGCGATGAAAACCGAAAAGCAGGATGGCGCGGTTCCCGTGACGCACAAATTGAAAGTGAGAACTTCGCGGCGCACCGAATTGAAGGACGTGACCGCGGAGATCGCCGAGGTGGTGAAGGAGTCGGGCTGCGAAAACGGCACGTGCTATTTGTATGTGCCGCATACTACGGCAGGCGTGACCATCAACGAAGGTTACGATCCCGCGGTGGCGCACGAGATTGAAGCCGCTTTCGACCGGTTAGTGCCGACCGTGCGCAATTCGGCGCACGCTGAGGGGAATTCGGATTCGCACATTAAGACGGCGATGGTGGGAACGTCGGCGACGGTATGGATCGCTGATGGCAAGTTGGCGCTGGGCCGCTGGCAGCGGATTTTCTTTGCGGGTTTTGATGGGCCGCGGAACCGCGAAATGCATGTCAAGATCGTGCCTGACGCCGCGAAATGAGTAGGTGTTCGTGAATCGTGGGAAGTTTGACGTTAAACTCGATGCTGCAGCATTCAATCCAATGAAAATCGGCGCATACATTCAGGTTCCGTTCTGCCAGACCAAGTGCACCTACTGCAATTTTCATACGGGCGTGGTGTCGCGGGAGCGTTATGGCCCTTACGCCGACGCGGTGTGTCGGGAGATTGCGGAGGCGAAGGCGCGCGAGTTGGGTGGTGACCGCGCGGCCGAGATCGATACAGTTTATTTTGGCGGGGGGACGCCGAGTTTGCTTGAGCCCGCCGCGCTAAGGAAAATCCTGGACGCGCTGCGCGGAGGTTTTGGATTTGCGCGCGGCGGCGAGCCGGAAATCACTTTGGAAGCTGACCCGGAGACGATTACGGGTGAGAAGGCTGCGGCATGGCTGGCGGCGGGATTTAACCGCGTGAGCCTGGGCGTGCAGTCGTTCAGCGATCGGGAATTGAAGGCCGCGGGAAGGATGCACCGGAGAGCCGACATTTTTACGGCGGCGGATACCTTGCGAGCGGCGGGGTTTCGGAACATCAGCATGGACTTGATCGCCGGGCTGGCGCACCAGACGCGGGTATCCTGGGAAGAATCGGTGGGGCGGCTGGCGGAAGTGCGGCCCGAACATGTATCCATATATATGTTGGAGATTGACGAGGGCAGCCATTTGGGGAAGGAGTCGCTGGCCGGGGGCAGCCGGTACAGCGCCGGTGCGATTCCCAGCGACGATGCCATCGCGGATGCGTATGAATGGTCGCGGGTGGCATTGCGGGCAGCGGGTTATGAACACTACGAGATTTCGAATTGGGGATTGCCGGGTTTTCGGTCGCGGCACAATCTGAAATACTGGCGGCGCGAGCCGTATCTTGGATTTGGCGCCGGGGCCCATTCGTTTGACGGCGTGAAGCGCTGGGCTAATCTGCACGATTCGGCGCGGTACGCGGCGAATATCGAGCAGGGAATTTCGACGCGCGAGCAGGAGCAAGTGGTAAGGCGCGAAGAAGCGCTCGAGGAAGAATTGTTTTTGGGGTTGCGGCAGCTCGAGGGAGTGGATCTGGCGCGGATCGAAAATTTGTACGGTGTGGATTTAACGGCGCGCGTGACGGAGTTGTGCGAGCAGGGGCTGGTCGAACTGCATGGCGCGCAGTTGAAGTTGGCGCCGGATCGGTTGTCGGTCTCGAATGGAGTTTTGGTCGAACTACTGAGCTAAGTTAAGGACTCGTGATGACTGCTAACGGAAGCGAAAAACGCGAAGACGTAGTGGATCTGCGCAGCGATACCGTGACCCGCCCGACGCCCGCGATGCGCGCGGCGATGGCCGCGGCGGACGTGGGCGACGACGTCTACGGCGAAGACCCGACGGTCAACCGGCTGCAGGAGCGCGCGGCGGAAATTTTCGGACGCGAAGCGGCGCTGTTCGTCCCCACGGGCTGCATGGGGAACCTGCTGGCGATTATGGGCTGGACGCGGCCGACGAATGAAGTGATTTGCGAGCTGAAGGCGCACGTGAATTTGTACGAGCTGGCGTCGATGTGCGCGATCGCGGGCGCGACGCCAAGGCCAGTGCCGGCGGCGGAGGGAATTCTGAGTTGGGAGCTGATCGAAGGCGCGATACGAGAGAAAATTTATTACGACTCCCAAACGGCGCTGGTGACGCTGGAGAACACCAACAATATGCGCGGCGGGACGGTGTATCCGACGGCGGTGGTCGATGATATTTGCGAAAAGGCGCACGCGGCAGGCCTGCGCGTGCATCTGGATGGCGCACGAGTCTTCAATGCTGCGGTGGCGCTGGGCGAAGCAGTAGCGCGCATGACCCGCGGGTTCGATTCCATCATGTTCTGCTTGTCGAAGGGGTTGGGCGCGCCGGTGGGATCGATGCTCGTCGGATCGGCCGAATTTATAGCGCAGGCGCGGATTGGACGGAAGCTGCTGGGCGGCGGCATGCGCCAGGCGGGCGTGATTGCGGCGGCGGGATTGATTGCGCTGGAAGAATCGCCGAAGCGGTTGCATGAGGACCACGAAAATGCGCGGCGGTTGGCGAAGGGGCTTGGGTCATTGCCCGGAATCGCGATCGATCCGAAGAAAGTGGCGACGAACATCGTGATCTTCGATGCGCAGGGAACTGGGAAATCCGCCGCTAAGATTTCGGACGAGATTGGGCGTCACGGGGTATTGTGCAGCGCGACGGACGAGTTTGATGTGCGCATGGTGACGCACTGTGATGTGGATCGGGCCGGAATCGACGCGGCGATTGCGGCGGTCGCGGCCGTGGTTGGCCAGCGGAGTTCAGCTTCGGCCCGGATTTGACGTTGGTTCAGGTTGGTTCGGTTTACGTAGTCATCCCGACAGAGGAGCTGCGCAGTTTGCAGCGCCCACGAGGGATCTCTCTTCGATTGCGGGTTCACTGGGGCCGACCAGGCGAACAGGCCTCGTTGTGAATATCGCGATTGAAAATGTATACTCACGCCCGCTGGAAAACGCACTCTGGTAAACCTTCGAGGTGAATGCGCGTGAGCTACTCTCGAGTTTTTTCGATCTTCGTTAAGGCAGGCGTTCCCACACTTCTTATCGCAGGCGGATTGATGACAGTACATACCCCGAAATTGGCAGCGAGCGAGAGCGCTGCGGCGACGAGCGCGGCGGAGAATTCATGGTTGGCGGAGGACTCGCAGGCGACGCAAGCGCCGCCGACGGTGGAGGAGGCGCGGAAGTTCACCGACGACGCGGAAAACCGCTGGCTTAATTTGATCATCAAGGCCTCGCGCGCGCAGTGGGTGCAGGAAACCTTCATCACGCCGGACACAGAACAGATCGCGGCGGACGCGGATCAGCAGGTGAAGGCGTTGGTATCGGAACTCGCGGCCCAGAGCCGGCGGTTCGACGGGATGCAGCTGCCCGAAGACGTGGCGCGAAAGTTGAAACTGATCAAATTGTCGGTGGATATTCCCGCGCCGCACAATCCGAAGGAAAGCGCGGAGCTTTCGCAGATCAACGCGTCGCTGCAGAGCGATTACGGCAAAGGCAAATGGTGCCCGGACGGCCCGGCGGGAAAATGCCTGGCGCTGAACGACCTGGAGCACATCATGTCCACCAGCCGCGATCCAGTGGAACTCGAAAAGGCCTGGGCCGGCTGGCATGCGATTGCGCCGCCGATGAAAGCGCGCTATTCGCGCATGGTCGAATTGGCGAATGACGGCGCGCGCGAAATGGGATTCGCGGACGTGGGCGCGATGTGGCGCTCGAATTACGATATGAAGCCGGATGAATTCAGCGCGGAGCTGGACCGGCTGTGGACTCAGGTGCGGCCGCTGTACGTCTCGCTGCACGCCTACGTGCGCAACCAGTTGCTGAAAAAATATGGGCCGAGCGTGATTCCGCCCGACGGCGAAATTCCGGCGCATCTGCTGGGGAACATGTGGGCGCAGGACTGGGCGAATATTTATCCCTTGGTGGCGCCGCCAAATGCGGATCCGGGTTACGACCTTTCGGAAATCTTGAAGGCCAAGAAAGTTGAGCCGCTGGCCATGGTGCATTACGGCGAGAGCTTTTTTAAGTCGCTCGGGTTTGCGCCGCTGCCAGCGACTTTTTGGGAACGCTCGATGTTTGTGAAGCCGCGGGATCGCGAGGTAGTGTGCCACGCCAGCGCGTGGGACATCGATTACGTCGACGATTTGCGGATCAAAATGTGCATCGAGCAGACCGGCGAGGACTTTTCGACCATTCACCACGAGCTGGGCCACAATTTTTACCAGCGCGCTTACGATACGCAGCCGCCGCTCTTCCGCAACAGCGCAAATGACGGATTCCACGAAGCGATTGGCGACACCATCGCGCTGTCGGTAACTCCGGCATATTTGAGACAGATTGGACTGCTGGAAAATGTGCCGCCGGAATCGTCGGACCTTGGTTTACTGATGCACAAGGCGTTGGAGAAGGTTGCGTTCCTGCCGTTTGGATTGATGATCGACAAATGGCGGTGGGAAGTTTTCTCCGGGAAGATTTCGCCGGCGGAATACAACCAGCGCTGGTGGGAATTGCGCAAGCAGTACCAGGGAGTTGCGCCGCCGGTGGCGCGCAGTGAGGCGGACTTCGATCCGGGCGCAAAATATCACGTGGCCGCGAACGTGCCGTACGCGCGCTATTTCCTGGCGGACATTTTGCAGTTCCAGTTTCATCGGGCGCTGTGCCGCGAGGCCGGATATAAAGGACCGTTGAACCGCTGCTCGATTTACAACAACACGGCAGCGGGCGCGCGGCTGAACAAGATGCTGGAGATGGGTCAGAGCCGTCCGTGGCCGGAAGCGTTGGAAGCGATGACCGGCGAGAAACAGATGGACGCGACCGCGATCATCGATTATTTCGCGCCGCTGAAAAAGTGGCTGGACGAGCAGAACGCCAGAGATGGCGCGAAGCTGGATTGGTAGGGCGGCAGGCAATTTGACGGAGGGCGGTGGATGCGCGACGTGATCCGGCTGGCGTTTCTGGGAATATTAGGCGCGGGCCTTGTCCTGCCGCAGGTGATCTCGGCTCAAACCGCGAAACCCAGGAGTAGCGCAGCGAATGCCGGCGGAGCATTGGTCAACGGAGATTGGGCGTACGTCGGCCACGACGCGGGCGGGATGCGTTATTCGCCGTTGAAGCAGATCAATGTCGACAACGTAAAGAATTTGCGGGTGGCGTGGACTTATCACGTCGGAGACATTTCCGACGGCAAAGGTTTTGCGCGACGCAGCGGATTCGAAACCACGCCGATTCTGGTCGACGGCACTTTATTCCTCACTACTCCTTTCAATCGCGTGATCGCGCTGGACCCCGAAACCGGAAAAGAAAAATGGACCTTTGATCCGATGGTCGACATTGTCGCTGGATATGGCGACGGCTTGATCAATCGGGGCGTGGCAACCTGGCTGGATTCGAAGCGGGTGAAGGGCGCGCCGTGCCGCCGCAGGATTTTTGAGGCGACGCTCGATGCGCGGCTGATCGCGCTGGACGCCGCGAGCGGCACACCCTGCGCGGATTTTGGAAATCGCGGCCAGGTGAGTTTGCGGGATGTCGCGCGCTACCAGCCCGGCCGATATCACATGACCTCGGCGCCGGAGGTGATCGACGACCTCGTGGTGGTGGGTTCGGCGATTGACGATAATTCGCGCGCAGACATGCCCGGTGGCGTGGTTCGCGCGTACAACGCGCGAACCGGAAGGCTAGCCTGGAAATGGGAACCTTTGCCGCCGAACGACAATTCGAAATCGTCTGACACGCAGAACCCGAACGACAACGGACCACAGCGCGCGACCAAGATTTGGCGCACAGGAGCGGGGAACGCGTGGACCGGCATGGCCGTCGACGCCGAACGCGGTTTGGTTTTTGTCCCCACCGGCAGCGCGAGCCCGGATTATTACGGCGGTTTGCGTCTCGGCGATGACAAGTGGGCAGATTCGATTGTCGCGCTGCGCGCGAAAACCGGCGAGATGGCTTGGGGATTTCAGCTGGTGCATCACGATTTGTGGGATTACGACACGGCGTCGCCCCCGCTGCTGGCGACGGTGAAGCACGACGGCAAAGATGTGCCGGTGGTGATCCAGGGCAACAAGACCGGATTGCTCTACGTGCTGAATCGCGACACGGGCGTGCCGGTATTTCCGGTGGAAGAAAAACCGGTGCCGCAAAGCGACGTGCCGGGCGAAGTGACTTCGCCGACGCAGCCATTTCCTTCCGCGCCACCGGCGCTGGTGCCGCAATCGATCGTCGCGAGCGACGCATGGGGCGTTACCGACGAGGATCGGGATTATTGCCGGCAGTACCTAAGCGGATTGCGCGACGAAGGAATTTTTACGCCGCCGAGCCTGAAAGGCACGCTGACCATTCCTGGGAATGTGGGCGGGATGAATTGGAGCGGGTCGGCGTACGATCCGGTCCACGGCTGGCTGTTGGTTAATACAAATAACTTGCCAGCGTACGTGCGGATGATTCCGCGCGACAAATTCGACGAAGAATCGGACGCGAATGTGGAACACGGCGAATACGCGGACCAGTACGGAACGCCGTACGGGATGGTGCGGACTTTTATTTTTGCGAAGGCGCATCGTTTGCCGTGCGTCGCGCCGCCGTGGGGCACGCTGGCCGCGGTGGATATGAACGCCGGGACGATCAAGTGGCAGGTGCCGCTGGGAAGTCTGGCGCCGACGAAATCGATGGTGCCGAAGGGCGCGCCAAGCCTGGGTGGTCCGATCGTGACGGCAGGCGGCCTCGTTTTCATCGCCGGAACTTTGATCGATCCGGAATTTCGCGCGTTCAATGTGGAGACCGGCGCGGAAGTTTGGAAAACCGACTTGCCCACGGCGGGCGGCGCGACGCCGATGACCTATCAGGTTCGGGCGAGCGGGAAGCAGTACGTAGTGATTGCCGCCGGCGGCCACGCGAAAGTTACAGAAGAGAAGCAGCGCGATGAATTGATCGCCTTCACTCTGCCGTAGCACCTCTCGAACACATTGCCTTCGACTTTTCCCACCTGCATGGTATAAATGAACATCGCAGTTGAATATATCTTTTTCTTATGGGTGAGGGACCGTGGACTTTGGGTTGACGGACGAGCAGAAGCAGTTGCGGCGCACGGTGCGCGAATTCGCCGAGGGCGAAATTCTGCCGCACGTGATGGAGTGGGACGAAGTCTCGAAGTTTCCCCTGGAATTGGTTCCCAAGCTGGCCGAGATGGGATTTCTGGGTGTGATTTTCCCGGAGAAGTACGGCGGCGCGGGGATGGGCTACGCGGAATACGCGATCATCATCGAGGAATTGTCACGGGTCGATGGCTCGATCGGGATCATCGTCGCCGCGCACAATTCGCTGTGCTCAAATCATATCTACAAATTCGGGACCGAAGAGCAGAAGAAGAAGTATCTGACGCCGCTGGCGTCGGGTAAGAAGCTGGGATGCTGGTCGCTGACCGAGCCAGAAGCGGGTTCGGACGCCGGCGGCACGCGAACCACGGCGAAGAAAGTCGGCGACAGCTGGGTGCTCAACGGGTCGAAGACGTTCACGACCAACGGGCATTACGGCGATATTTGCGTGGCCATGGCGGTGACCGACCCCTCGAAGAAAAGCCACGGAATTTCGGCTTTCATCATCGAGAAAGGAACTACCGGATTCAAGCCGGGGAAGAAAGAAAACAAACTCGGCCTGCGGGCGAGCGACACCAGCGAAGTGATTTTCACCGATTGCAAAATTCCGGCGGCGAATCTGCTGGGGAAGGAAGGCGAAGGGTTCGTCAACAGCTTGCAGATTCTGGATGGCGGGCGTATTTCGATCGCGTCATTGGGCTTGGGAATGGCGCAGGGTGCGTATGAATGCTCGGTGCGCTACGCCAAACAGCGCAAACAATTTGGCAAAGCCATCGCCGAATTTCAGGCGATTCAATTCAAGCTGGCGGACATGGCCACCGAGATTGAAGCGGCGCGCTTGCTGACCTATCAGGCTGCGTGGCTGGCGGATCGCGGGATTGCGGCGGGCGATGCGGATGCACGAATCACCCAGGAATCGAGCATGGCGAAACTGTACGCGGGAGAAGTGGCCGTACGCGTGGCCAACGAGGCAGTGCAAATTCACGGCGGGTATGGGTTCATCAAGGATTATCCGGCGGAGAAGTTTTATCGCGACGTGAAATTGTGCACGATTGGCGAAGGGACCAGCGAGATTCAGCGGATGGTGATTGCGCGTCAAATTTTGGGGAAGAAGTAGGGGTCTGGGCGACGGTGTGATCGAAGAGAGTTCTTCCTCGCCGCGCTCCTCTGGATGACGGCCAACTGCCGACCGTGACCGCGTGAAGAGCCGCGGCCCGCGGATGCGCTCGTTTCTGTTTTCGTTTCTCTCCTCGTTTTCCTTCGCGTTTTCCTCTATGCTTTCTGTCCGACTTGTTGCGACGAAACCTGAAATGACTACCGCGGTGGAAAACTGGACAGAGCAGGTGCGCGCGGGAGATATGCGCGCGATTTCGCGGGCGGTTTCGGCCATAGAGAATCGCGAGCCCGAAGCTGAGGAAATTCTACGTTCGTTGTTTCCGCACACGGGCAAGGCGTATCGAGTCGGGATCACCGGCGCGCCGGGAACTGGCAAGAGCACCTTGGTCGATCGCCTGGCGGCGCATTACCGCGCCGCGAAAAAAGGCGTCGGGATTATTGCGGTGGATCCGTCCAGTCCGTTCACCGGCGGGTCGATTCTCGGTGACCGCATCCGAATGCAGGGACATGCCTCGGACAGCGGAGTTTTTATCCGGTCGATGGCGACGCGCGGATTTCTGGGCGGTTTGTCGCAGGCCACGCGCGATACGACGTTGCTCCTGGACGCGGCCGGGAAAGACGTCATCCTGATCGAGACGGTCGGCGTCGGGCAGGGCGAAATCGAAATCGTGCGCCTGGCCGATTGCACCATCGTGGTGCTGATGCCCGGAATGGGCGACGATGTACAGAGCCTAAAGGCCGGGCTGATGGAGATCGGCGATATTTTCGTGCTGAATAAATGCGATCGCGAAGGCGCGGACCGTTTCGAGCAGCAGTTGAAGGGAATTCTGCAGCTGGTGCCGGAACGGGAAGGGTGGAAGCCGCCGGTGGTGCGCACGATCGCGAACGACAATAAGGGAATAGATCTGTTGGCGGCGGAAATTGAACAGTTTCGGAAACATTTTGAGAATGCGCACGAGCGCCAGGCGCGCGAGGTCGGGCACTGGAAGGAATGGATCTTGCAGCTGCTGGAAGCGCGGCTAATGGAGCGAGTGGTGGGCGAGCAGTTGGGCGAAAAAGAGTTGAACCGTGTGGCGGAACTGGTCGCGGCGCGCAAAATGGATCCGTACGGCGCAGTGAACGATATTTTGGCGAAAGCCGGACTGGGAGCGAAACGTTGAAGCTTGGGGACCTGGAGTTTCACATTCTGGTAGATGGGAAAGTGTATTTGGACGGCGGCGCCATGTTCGGAGTGGTGCCGAAAGTTTTGTGGGAGAAGAAAGCGCCAGCCGACGCGCGGAATCGTATCGAGCTGGCGTTGAATTGCCTGCTGATCAGGGCCGGCGGGAAAAATATTCTGGTCGAAACCGGCGCGGGCGGAAAAATGTCGCCGAAGTTGCGGGATATTTACGGATTGGACGGGCCGTTTCTGAACGACCGCCTGCGCGAGTACGGACTGGACGTGACGGAAATCGATATCGTCATCAATACGCATTTGCATTTCGACCATTGCGGCGGGAACACGCGCGTAGTCGGCGACAAAGTGGTGGCGACGTACCCCAATGCGCGTTACGTGGTGCAGCGCGGCGAATTCGAGCATGCGCGGCGTCCGAACGAGCGCGATACGGCGAGTTATTTTCCGGATAACTACGTGCCGATTCAAACCGCCAACAAATTGTCGCTGCTGGAAGCCGATCGCGCGATTGCGCCGGGCGTGGAATTGATTCGGGTGCCGGGGCACACCGAAAATATGCAGTGCGTGAAATTGAGCGGCGGCGGAAAGACCGCGTTCTTTTTCGCGGACCTGGTGCCGACTCAGGCGCATCTGAACCTGCCGTGGATCATGGGTTACGATTTGTATCCGATGACCACGCTGGAAAATAAGAAGAAATGGATTCCGGAAGCGGTGAAGGAAGGCTGGCTGGCGATTTTTGCGCATGATGCCAAAAATCCGGCCGCGTATTTGCGCGATCGCGATGGCGCGCTGGAAGCAGAACCTACAAAGGTGGACTGAGCATGCCAAAAGCGAATAAGAAAGCGGCGTCGGCGCGCGGAAACAAAAAAGAGACGGTAAAGATCGGAATTATCGGCGGCAGTGGTTTGTATCACATGGACGGTCTGACCGACACCCGCGAAGTGCGAGTGAAAACGCCCTTTGGCGATCCTTCGGACGCGATCGTGATTGGCACACTGGAGGGGCAGCGGGTGGCATTTCTGGCGCGGCATGGTCGCGGGCACCTTTATTCGCCGACCGACATCAATTACCGCGCGAATATTTGCGCGATGAAGATGCTTGGCGTGGAACGGATTCTGTCGGTGAGCGCGGTGGGCTCTTTGCGCGACGATTTGCCACCGATGGATTTTCTGATCGCGGACCAGTTTTTCGATCGCACCCGCCTGCGCGTTTCGTCTTTCTTCGTCGGTGAGAAGGGAATCGTGGCCCACGTGGGATTCGACAAGCCCACCTGCACGCATCTTTCGGCCCATATTGCGGATGCGTGCGACCAAGCCGGAGTTAAGGCACATCGCGGCGGGACCTATGTGTGCATGGAGGGGCCGCAGTTTTCCACCGTGGCCGAGTCGAACACGTACCGGCAACTACGTTTCGACGTGATCGGCATGACCAATCTGACCGAAGCGAAACTGGCGCGCGAGGCGGAACTTTGCTACGCGACGATTTCGATGATTACCGACTACGATTGCTGGCATCCACAGCACGACTCGGTCACCGTCACGGAAATTATCGAGAACCTGAGCCGCAACGCCGCGAACGTGCAGCGGGTGCTGCATGGGGTGGTGCGGGCACTACCCGCCGAGCGGAGCTGCAAGTGTGGCGCGGCGTTGGCGCACGCCATATTGACCGACCGCAAATTGATTCCGGCCGCTGCGAAGAAGCGGCTCGCGCCGATTATCGGGAAATACATTTCGTAGGAACGGTTCAACCCGGCAGCCGCCGGAAATTGATAAGGGAGAATTCATGTCATTACTGGTCGTTGGTTCGATAGCGTTCGATGGAATTGAAACGCCCTACGGGAAGCGCGACCGCATGCTGGGTGGTGCGGCGAGTTATTTTGCGTTGGCGGCTTCGCAGTTCACGCCGGTGCGGGTAGTGGGCATCGTCGGCGACGATTTCACGGCGAAGGATATGGCGCCGCTGAAGCACCGGAACATCGATCTGGCCGGCGTCGAACACGCTACCGGAAAAACGTTCTACTGGGCCGGCCGCTACAACCAGAACATGAACGAGCGCACCACGCTGGTCACCGATTTGAACGTGTTCGCAAATTTTCACCCAACCTTGCCAGCGACGTACACCGATTCGCCGTTTATTTTTCTGGGGAACATCGATCCAACTTTGCAACGATCGGTGCTGACCCAGGTGAAAGCGAAACCGAAAGCGGTGGGCCTCGACACCATGAATTACTGGATCGAACGGACGCCGGCGGAGCTGAAAGAAACTCTGAAGCATACCCAGATCCTGATGATCAACGACGACGAAACGCGCCAGTTGACCGGAGAGCACAACCTGACCCGCGCGGCGAAGATGATTTTCAAAATGGGCCCGAAAACGCTGGTGATCAAGCGCGGAGAACACGGCGCGCTGATGGTGCACGACCGGTTTCTGTTTTCGGTGCCGGCGTTTCCGCTGGAAACCGTAAACGACCCAACCGGTGCCGGAGACAGTTTTGCCGGCGGCTTCATGGGCTACCTGGCCAGCCAGAAAAACGTGACGGAACAATCCTTGCGACGGGCGATGGTCTACGGTTCGGTTTTGGGCAGTTTTTGCGTGGAAAAATTCGGCGTGGAAAGGCTGACGCGCCTGACCCGCAGCGAAATCTCCGCCCGCGCCAGACTATTTTCGCGGCTAACGGCGTTCCAACTCTAAACCCCAACTCAGAATTTTCATTTCGCCAACAGGTTGATCACCATCGCCGCGGTTTCCGCAAGCGGAGCATGAATGAAAAACGGCGGCTGGATTCTGGCGGCGACCATCTTAGGGTCGAGCCTCGCGTTCATCGACGGGACGGTGGTCAACGTCGCGCTCCCGGCGTTGCAAACCGCGTTGCAGGCGACCGTCAGTGACGTGCAATGGGTAGTGGAGTCCTACGCACTGCTGCTGGCTTCGTTGCTGCTCGTCGGCGGATCGCTCGGCGATTTGTACGGGCGCCGGAAAATATTCCTTTACGGTGTCGTGTTGTTCGCTGGCGCCTCCGCTGGCTGCGGACTTTCTCATTCGATTGATTGGTTAATCTTTGCGCGCTCTATTCAGGGCGTGGGTGCGGCCCTGCTCATCCCCGGCAGCCTAGCGTTGATCAGCGCTTCGTTTCCTGCCGAAGTGCGCGGGAAAGCCATCGGAACCTGGTCCGGCTTTACGGCCATCATGGCGGCGATTGGTCCAGTGCTGGGCGGTTGGCTGGTGCAGCACGTGTCGTGGCACTGGGTATTTTTCATTAACTTGCCCATCGCCGCGTTGGCCGTGGTGCTGACCCTCTGGAAAGTTCCGGAAAGCCGCAACACGGAAATTAGCCCCGGGCTGGATTGGTCGGGAGCCGTGCTCGCGACCATCGGGTTAGGCGCGGTGACCTTCGCGTTGATCGAAGCGCCACAGCGCGGGATCGCGGCGGGGGCGGTTGGAATCGCCGGAGTGTGCGCGCTGGGCGGCTTTTTGGTGGTCGAAGCGCGCTCGGCTTCGCCGATGGTGTCGTTGAAACTTTTTCGCTCGCGGAATTTCAGCGGCGCGAACCTGCTGACCTTCTTCTTGTACGCGGCGCTTAGCGGAATTTTATTTTTCTTTCCCTTGAATTTGATTCAAGTGCAGCATTACACCCCGACGCAGGCCGGTGGCGCACTGCTGCCGTTTATCTTGATTGTTTTCGTACTGTCGCGCTGGTCAGGCGGCCTGGTGGCGCGCTATGGAGCTCGCGCGCCGCTCACCGCTGGTTCGGTGATCGTCGCTGTTGGATATTTTGTGTTGATGCTGCCGGGAATCGGCGGCGAATACTGGAAAACCGTTTTTCCGGGCATCGCGCTGTTGGGGATGGGCATGGCGCTATGCGTGGCTCCGGTGACGACCACCGTGATGGGCGCAGTGAGTCGGGAGCAGGCCGGCGTCGCGTCGGGCGTGAACAATGCGGTCTCGCGCATGGCTGGGTTGCTGGCCGTGGCGGTGTTTGGACTGGCGATGTACGGAGTGTTTAACCGCACGCTGGACCGGCGGCTGCGGACGCTGCATTTGTCGCCCGCGGAAATTCAAAGCGTCAATGCGCAGAGACCGAAGCTGGCCGGAATGGAGAGCAACGATCCGCGGGTGATGACTGAGGTCGGCGAATCTTTTATTTTCGGATACCGCACCATCCTATGGCTGGCGGTGGTGCTGGCGCTGAGTAGCGCGGTGACGGCACGGGTGTGGTTGGATCCGCGAAAGGAAAATTAAGGCTGGGGCAGCGCGGCCATCGAGGTACTTCGCGGCATCAAAAGGAATGCAAAATCGTTTGCGCGCGCCGCGGGCAATCGAAAATCTGCCGGCTAAAGCCGGCCGCTACAGGTAGTGACGTTACGAATTTCGTTCCAATTTTCACGCGTGCTTGAATTGGGGGAAAGGTCGGTCGCCTGGTTTATCTTTTCTGCGCTCGATTTGAGTGGAACTTCGGTGATAATTAGAGTTTCGCGCGGGGCATGGCGCAAGGATATGCAATTCTGCCGCGAACTGCGGCGCTACGATTCGCCAAGGAGCGTTGATGAAGGGGTTTTGCCGGTTCCTGTTCTGTTCATTGCTGATCTGCGCTGCGGCCTTCGGCCAAAATAATTCCAAAAAGGGTTTTCGCTATCTGTGGGTGGACTACGGGAAAACGAACGGAACGATCCGTTCGTTTCAGGGCGTAAACGGTCCGCCGAGCCCGCTGATCGAAGGCCTTCCGGATCTGATGCCGCAATATAAGGCGCTCGCGATCGATCAGGTGCGCACTCACGATTTCATGGGGCCTACGGAAATCGATTCCAAATTCGAGCAGGACAATCCGTTTCTGACCTGGCTGATTCCGGATGAGGCGCAGCGCGCGGCGGTGGTCAAAGCCGGGAACGACAGCAATATTTTTCCGGACTGGAGCGCGGATCCCGACAAACCGGCCAGTTACAATTTCGGCCCCACCGACAAAGTCATCACCGCGATTCACGACAGCGGCGCCGAAGTGTACTATCGCATCGGCCGCAGTTTCGGCGCGAATGTGAATCCGCCGGCGGACTTCGACAAATTTGCCGCCATCGTGGAACACATCGCGATGCACTACAACCAGAACTGGGCGGACGGTTTTCACTACAAAATTCGCTACTGGGAATTCTGGAACGAGCCAGAGCTGTTTTGGTCCGGGACGCCGCAGCAGTTCTACCAGTTATACGAAAAGACGGCGCGGGCGCTGAAGGCGACCGACCCGCACTTGAAAGTGGGCGGCGATGCCAAGGCGTTCCCCTACGACGGCGGACCTTATCGCGAAGGATTTATCGATTACTGCGCGAAACACAAAGTCCCGCTGGATTTTTATTCCTGGCATACCTACTCGCCCTCGGTGGCGGATCCCTATGACGCGGTGCGCTTGGGCGCGGAGATTCGCGAGATTCTGGACGACCATGAATTTCCCAAGGCCGAAAGCATCTTGTCCGAGTGGAATTTGACCGCCGACTTCACCGACGCGTCGAAGCCGGTGCTGCGCGGCGCGTACAACGCGGCGTATATCGGAGCGGTGCTGACCTATCTGCAGGATTCGGCCGTCGATAGCGCCATGTTTTATCGCGGTGACGCGGCGTGGATGGGGCTCTTCGACGCGAACGGCGAATATTTCAAGACCGCACGGGCGTTCGAAGCCATGGGGAAGATGATGAGCACGCCGCGGCGGCTGAAGGTCAAAGGCGACGACGATTTTGGCTTCGCCGTGCTGGCCGGAAGATCGAACGACGGCAACTCGATGCAGATTCTGATCAGCAATTTTGCGAACCCTGATGGTTTCAAGCCGCAGCCGCCGAAGATGCCGGCCGAACTGCTGAAAGCCGGAGGCGCGATGCCGGATTTCTCCAAGGTGAAATTTCTGCCGGCGCGCAAGGATGTGGTGTACCGCGACAACGCGGGGTACAACTTGCGAGTCGATGGTTTGCCGTGGACCCACGGTTTCACCGTGAAGCGCTACCGAATCAGCGCGACGCAGAATCTGGATTTGGTCGACGAGCACGTCACCAGCGGAAATGTTCTGGAACTATCGAACGCCCTCGCGCCCGACACGCTCGAACTGCTCGTGCTGCAGCGTCGCTAGAAAAAATCTGCAGGGAGCCCGCGCGATTCGACGAACGATGCCCCCGAACCCGCCGAATTTGAAACTGCCGACCCCACCCAAAACAACCGAAGGACCGTCTTGGGGTCCCTCGTCCTTGGGATTTGGTACGGCGATGGATTCGCTGACGGAAACCAGCAAACGCCTGCTGCCGTGGCTGATTGCCGTCGCGTTTTTCATGGAATCGCTGGACACCACTATTTTGAATACGGCGGTGCCGACCATCGCGGCGGCGTTGCACGTGGCGCCGTTGAACATGAAATCGGTGCTGGCCAGCTACACCCTGAGCCTCGCGGTTTTTATTCCGATCAGCGGTTGGATGGCCGACCGGTTCGGCACGCGCCGGGTTTTTGCCTCGGCCATTGGAATTTTCGCGCTGGGCTCTTTTCTCTGCGGGATTTCGAGCAACATTCACGTCCTGGTAGCCGACCGCATTCTGCAGGGCGTCGGCGGCGCGATGATGGTGCCGGTGGGCCGGCTGACCTTAGTACGAACTTTCGCCAGGTCCGAACTGGTGCGGGCCATGAGTTTCGTGGCGATTCCCGGATTGATCGGACCGATGCTGGGACCGATCACCGGCGGATTAATCGTCGGGTACTTGCACTGGCGTTTTATTTTCTTTGTAAACATTCCGATTGGGCTGACTGGCCTTTATCTCGTTTACCGGCATTTGCCCGACTACCGCGCGGAGCACACCGCCCGGCTCGATTTCAGCGGCCTGGTTCTTTTTGGATCCGGCGTTGCGCTGCTATCTTACGTGCTTGAAGTTTTCGGCGAGCATACGCTGGGCTTTGGTGCGGTGCTGGGGCTGTTCGTGCTGGCGATTGGGCTGCTGGCGGCTTACGGGTTGCATGCGGCGCAGTCGGCGCATCCGCTGTTGCGCATGGCGCTGTTTCGGCTGCGCACGTTTCGCGCCGCCGTGCTCGGAAGTTTCGTCACGCGATTGGGAATTGGCGGCATTCCATTTTTGTTTCCGCTTTTGTATCAGGTGGGGATGGGTTTTACGCCGATTCAATCCGGGTTGCTGATGATGCCGCAGGCGATCGCGGCGATGAGCCTGAAATTAACCATGCCGAAAATTCTGGCGCGGTTCGGGTACCGCGCGGTGCTGGTATCGAATACGATCATCATCGGCCTGTTCATCATGCTGTTCGCGACCATCGGGCGGAGAACCCCCGTGTGGCTGATCGTGATGGAAGTGTTCTGCTACGGATTTTTTACTTCGCTTCAATACACCAGCATGAATACGCTGGTCTACGCCGAGGTGAACGACGAACAGGCCAGCAGCGCGAGCACCATCGCCAGCACCATGCAGCAAATGTCGATCAGTTTCGGCGTCGCGTCGGCGTCGCTGGTGACCGCGTTTTTTATTCCGGACCACGCGAAATCGAATTCGACGCAATTTATTCACGGCATTCACCTGGCTTTCTTCGTGCTGGGCGGGATGACGCTTTTTTCTACGGTCGTTTTCCGCAGTTTGAAAGCGGATGACGGCGACACGGTGAGCCAGAAGAAAGACATGCACGGGGAAAGCGTTTCTCGCCGTCCTGCGGACCTGCCGCCTCCCGCCAAAAGCTAAAAAATCAGCTTCCCCTTGACATTCTACTGGAAGCTTCGTACGCTCACCTAGCATGTCTACCAAAGGCGACAACGAACGCATCGAGCTGTTGCAGGGCACCCTGGACTTGCTGATCTTGCGCACGCTGCGCCTCGGTCCGACCCACGGCCACGCCATCGCCAAGGCCATCGAATTCAGTTCCGACTCCGTGCTGCAGGTGGAGCAAGGATCGCTCTATCCGGCGTTACACCGGCTGATCAAGCGCGCCTGGATTTCGGTGGAGGACGGCACCTCGGAAAATAACCGGCGGGCGAAATTCTACCGGCTGACCGCGAAAGGCAAGCGCCAACTGGTGGTGGAGACCAGCAAGTGGAACAGGTTGGCCGGTGCGATCGCGCAGGTGCTGCGGCCGGCGAGGCAGGAAAGCGAGTCATGAACCGCCGCGAGCGCATGCTGCAGGGCCTCGATGAGGATATCCGCGGCCACATCGAGACCGAGACGCAGGACAACATCGCGCGGGGAATGGCGCCGGACGAGGCGCGGCGCGCGGCGATGCTGAAATTTGGAAACGTAATGCAGGTTACGGAAGACACGCGCGAGGTGTGGAGCCTGATCTGGCTCGAGCAATTACTGCAAGACCTCCGTTATGGCCTGCGCATGATCTGGAAATTTCCAGGCTTCACTCTGGTTGCGGTGCTGACGCTCGCCTTGGGCATCGGCGCTAACACGGCGATCTTCTCGGTCGTATACGCGGTTTTGCTGCGGCCGCTCCCGTATCGCGACGCCTCGCGATTGGTTGTGATGAATGAGACGACCCCACGGGTGGGCACGTTGAGCGTCTCTTATCTGAATTTTCTGGATTGGCGCAAGCAAAGCACGGCTTTCGCGCAGATGGCCACGGTGCACCAGGTCGGCTTCAACCTCACCGGCGTCGCGCGGCCCGAAGTGATTCGGGGCCTCGCGGTTTCGCCGGAGTTTCTTGCAATGGTGGGAGTTGAGCCGCTTACCGGCCGCGATTTCACGGCGCAGGAAGGGAATGCCGGTACCGAGCCGGTTCTGATCCTGAGCTACGAGATGTGGCAATCGCATTTCGGCTCGGACCCGAGCGCGGTGGGTAAGACCATGTCGCTGGACGGCCGCCCGTTCACGATCGTCGGCGTGCTGCCGGCTCGCTTTCGCTGGCTGGACAAAATGGATGTGATCGAGCCGCTCGGCGTACTGCTGACGAACAATGCAGGGGTGATGGAGCGCGGAAATCGCGGCGAAAGTATCGTAGTGGGAAGGCTGGCTCCGGGAATCGGGTTGGCGCAGGCGCGGGCGGAAATGGACGGCATCGCGGCGCGGCTGGCCAAGGAATATCCCGCCGCCGATGAGGGCTACGGCGTGGAGTACAAGCCGATCCGGGATTCGTTCGTCGGTGATTCGCGCCCGGCGATCTTGATTTTGTTTGGCGCGGTGCTGTTTGTCCTGCTGATCGCCTGCGCCAACGTGGCGAATTTATTTTTGGCGCGTGGCGCTGGCCGTACCAGAGAAATTGCGCTGCGTTTGGCGTTTGGCGCGAGCCGCGGACGAATCGTGCGCCAGATGCTGGCGGAGAGTCTTATCCTGGCAATTTTGGGAGGGACGTTGGGCTTGGCGTTCGCCGAGGGCGGCATTCACGCCATGGCTCGATGGATTCCCAGCAACATGCTGTCCGGCACGGAAGTGAACTTGAATGGCGCAGTATTTGCATTCGTGGCCGCACTAGTGATCGTGGCGGCATTCGTGTTTGGTTTGGCGCCGGCGGTTCATTCGACCAAGACAGACGTGCAATCCGATCTGAAGGAATCCGGCCGAACGTCCAGCGCCAGCGCCGCCCAAAAGCGCTTGGGCGGAGCCTTGGTGGTGGCAGAGATTTCGCTCGCGCTGATTTTGCTCACCGGCGCGGGTTTGATGATGCAGAGTCTATACCGGCTGCGGGCGGTCGATCCCGGATTTCGGACTGCGCGGGTGCTGACCATGAGTCTCAGTTTGCCCGAAAAGCAATATTCGAACGATCCGGCAATTGTGAATTTCTGGCAGCGCGCGCTGGATGGAGTGCGGGCATTGCCGGGCGTGGAAAGCGCCGCGGTGGGTACCGCCGTACCGCTGGGCGGGGAGCATTGGCGGACTGACGTCGTGCTCGAAGGGATGGGGGAACTGCGGCCGGGAGACTATCCGCATCCGGACATGCACATCGTCAGCTCCGATTATTGGACCACGCTGGGAATTTCGTTGGTTCGCGGGCGCTGGTTCACCGCCGCGGACGACGAAAAAGCGCCGAAGGTCGGAATCATCAACGCGCTGATGGCTCGGCGGCTTTTTGCCGGAAGCGATCCGGTCGGGAAGCGCTTCATGGTTGGTCACCGAGCGAAGGAAGAAGATTGGATCACTATTGTGGGCGTCGCGGGGGACACCAAACTTTACGGACTGGAAAACCCGGCGCGGCTGGAAGTGTATCTTCCGTTTCGCCAGGCGCCCTTCGGCGACATGAATGTGATCGTGAAATCGAGCGTGGGTCCGGCGGCGCTGACTTCGGCGGTCCGCGCCGTGGTGAACGCCATCGATAAGGATCAGCCCATCGCCGAGACTGCGACCATGGAGCAACTGGTCAGCGATTCGGTGGCCACGCGGCGCGTAACGCTGGTATTGCTTGGATTGTTCAGCGGTCTGGCCCTGCTACTTGCCGCTATCGGAATTTACGGCGTCATTTCGTATGCGGTGGCGCAGCGCACGCAGGAGATTGGAATTCGCGTGGCGCTGGGCGCGCAGCGCAGCAGCTTGATGTCGATGATTCTGAAGCAGGGTTTGCGAACGGCGCTGCTGGGAATCGGAATTGGTCTGGTAGCGGCGTTGGGTTTGACGCAATTGATGAAGAGCCTGCTCTTCGGGATCGGCGCTACGGACCCGCTGACTTTTATTTCCGTGGCGGCCACGCTGTTGTTCGTGGCGCTGGCCGCGAGCTACTTGCCGGCGCGGCGCGCCATGCGCGTGGACCCGCTCGTGGCGCTGAAATACGAGTAGCAAAGCAGGAGGCGAATCGTGAGTCGCCGCGAGCGAATGATGGACGATCTCGATCAGGATATTCGCGAGCACCTCGAGCGCGAGACGCAGGACAACATCGCGCGCGGGATGCGTCCCGCGGAAGCCCGGCGCGCGGCTCTGCTGAAATTTGGAAACGTGACCCGGGTAACGGAGGCTACGCGCGAAGTTTGGAGCCGCGTGTGGCTGGAGCGTCTGCTGCAGGATGTGGCCTACGGCTGGCGCATGCTGCGCAAGCATCCGGGTTTCACGGTGGTCGCAGTGCTGACGCTCGCGCTCGGAATCGGCGCCAGCACGGCCGTTTTTAGCGTCGTGAACGGAATTCTGCTTAAACGTCTGCCGTATACCGACCCCGAAAAAATCGTGATGCTCTGGTGGAAGGCGCCAGTCACGTCCACGCAGGCCCCCGGAGATGAATGGCCCTGGACCCTGCGGGATGTGGCGCATTTCAAGGCGCGCCAAAAATCATTTCAATATTTCGGGGCGTTCAAGAGCGATTTCTTCAATCTAGTGGGCTCCGGCGAACCGATGCGCCTGGATGGGCTGCGGACCACCTCCGGATTTTTCGCGACGGTGGGCGTGGCGCCGGCGCTGGGCCGCACCTTCGCACCGGACGACGATCGGCCAGAAAATAAATTCGTAGTGATCCTGAGCGATCGCCTCTGGCGCGAAAAATTCAGCAGCGACCGGGGAGTCGTGGGCCGCGCAGTCGCGCTCAATGGCCAGTCCTACGCGGTGGTTGGCGTCATGCCTCCGGGTTTCTCTTTCCCTCGTGCCGAAGAGATGCCCATCACCATGAGCCTGCCACCGCAGACGCAGTTGTGGGTTCCGCTGGAAATTCCGCCGGCTCCCCGAGGACCAAGTGAGTACGCCGTCATCGGCCGGCTGAACCCGGGAATAATAACGGCGACCCAAGCGGCGGCCGAACTCCGGCAGTACGGCGATGACGTCGTCAAAGAATTTCCATCGGCGAAGGGCTGGTACGAGCCGGCGGTGGTGCCGTTGCCGCGTCAGGTGGTGGGCGACACCCGCGAGCCGCTCTTGCTGATGCTGGCGGCGGTGGGAGTGGTGCTGCTGATCGCTTCCTCGAACGTCGCCAGCCTGGTGCTGACCCGTTCGCTGGGCCGCAAGCAGGAATTCGTGTTGCGCGGCGCGCTGGGCGCGGGACGCGCGCGATTGCTGCGCCAATTACTGACCGAGAGCCTGCTCCTCGGCGGCATCGGAGCAGCTGCCGGAATCCTCGTGGCGGAGTTGGCACTTTTTTGCGTCAGAAATTTTGGCCCTTCCAACATCCCGCGACTGCAAGCGGCGACGCTCGATCCTCGAGTCTTACTGTTTACGCTGGGAATCACGCTGGTGACGGGAATCGTACTCGGCCTGGTCCCAGCGGTCGGGATCAGCCGCGAAAATCTGGCGGAGTCGGTCAAAGACGGAGGCCGCGCCGGCCGCAGCCCCGCACATTCCCGATTGCGCAATATTTTGGTGGTCGCGCAGGTCGCGCTGGCGTTGGTGCTGGTAATTTCGGCGGGCCTGCTCGTTCGGACTTTCCATCAAATGCTGACGGCGGATTCGGGCTTCAGCGCGATGCGCGTCTTGACCTTCCAGCTCTCGCTGCCCAATTCGAAGTACGCCGAGCCGGAGCAGATGGCGCAGGTGTACACCAAAACATTGCTGGCGTTGCAGGCGCTGCCTGGAGTGCAGTCGGCGGGCCTGGTCTCCGAGGTCCCGATGGGCGGGTCGACCGACAGCACGGTTTTGCGGATTCCCGATCATCCGCCGCAGGATCAAAATGATCAGCCCTTCGCCAACTATTCGTTCGCTTCGCTTGGGTATTTTTCAGCGATCGGATCGCCACTGCTGCGCGGCCGCGATTTTCTGGCGAGCGACACGGCGGATTCGCGAAAGGTGACGATCATCAACAGCGCGATGGCCTCGAAATATTGGCCCGGGCAGGACCCCATCGGGCGGGAAGTGGGCGTCAAGGATACTCGCTGGCCGACCCGCACCATCGTGGGGATTGTGGCGAATATCAAACACAGTTCGTTGCGGGAAGCTCCCGACCCGGAGATGTACGTACCCTATACCCAGAACGAAATCAAAATCTGGCCTTCGATGCAGACCATGCAAGCAGCGCTGCGCACCCAGGCCGATCCCGAGGGCTTGACCCGCAGCGTGCGCGACGCGCTGCTCGGCGTCGATGCCGATTTGCCGATTGCGAATGTGACGACGCTGGCGGCGCTGGTGGACGATTCCACGGCTCAGACGCGTTTTACGCTGTTCCTGGTTGGTTCGTTCGCCGGGCTCGCGTTGATCCTGACGACAATCAGATTGTATGGGGTCGTTTCCTATTCCGTGCAACAGCGCACCCACGAAATCGGAATCCGCATTTCGGTGGGTGCCACGCGCCACGATGTGGTTAGCATGGTGCTAGGGTCGGGAGCGCGACTCGCTGGCGTAGGAATCGTCGCGGGATTACTGGCGGCCTGGGCCGTGACCCGGATGATGTCGACTTTTCTGTATGGAGTGCGCCCGACCGACCCGCTCACCTTCACGGCGGTCGCCGCGCTGTTGCTGGGTGTGGCGCTACTGGCTTGTTATCTGCCGGCGCGCCGCGCCGCCGGAATCGATCCGCTGATCGCGCTGAAGTACGAGTAGCACACCAATCCGAAGTAATGCCTTTGGCCCGAAATTTCCGTTAGAATCGCACCGGCGGTACGCACGGGGGTGCGATGCCACACGATTTGAATTCGTACATCTTGCTGAAGCTGTTGCTGGCGGCGTTTCTGGGCGGCCTGGTGGGGCTGGAACGCCAACTGCGCCGCAAGCCGGCCGGCATCCGCACCAACTTGATGATCTGCTTCGGCGCGGCGCTCTTCACCATCATTTCGTATGAGATGGCTGGCGAAGTCACCGGCGATCACACCCGCATCGCCGCGCAGATAATTCCCGGGATCGGGTTCATCGGCGCGGGCGTGGTGATTCGCGAGCGTGGCGCGGTGATGGGAATTACCAGCGCCGCGACCATCTTCGTGATGGCCAGCATCGGCATGGCCGTCGGTGCGGATATGATCAAGACCGCCATTTTTGCCACGCTGATGGTCCTGGCGGCGCTAATCGGAATTGGCTTTCTCGAGGACCGCTTCGGTTTGCAGACGCGGCTGATGACGTTTGAATTGGCGGTGCCGGTGGCGCACGCGGATCTGTTGGCGCCCTGCCATCGCATCGTGGAGGAAGCCAAAATCGAAGCGCGGCGATGGCAGACTCACAAACACGATGACTGTTCGTTCGTCGAATTTGAGGCAGAGATAACGCACCCGCAGGAAAGGGAATTGCTCACGAAATTTGCGGCGCTGAACGCCAAAGTGGAAGTCCGGCCGGTGCGGAGCTGAAAATGGCGCGCTCGAACTTCCCGGGCGTTCGTGGGTTCGGCAATGCTCGCGCCGCGCGATATCTGCTTTGTTTTTAGCCAACCAAACACGCGTTTTCTGAATCCGAGTTGACGCATGTCCGAGGGGATGCTATCAATTCTGACGGGGTTTACGGCGCAGTTCGCATCGCTTCGACTGCCTCTTTACCGTAGGTCGCGCCTCATCGAATAAATAAAACGCGTCCCTGTGAGTGGGACGCGACTAGACACCAGATCGACAAATATCAGCGCCGATTCGCACGAAATTCAGCGGAGGGATCGATTGATGCATTTGCGGTGGACCACGTTCGGGATGCTCACGTTGCTGGCCAGCCTGGTAGCCGGTTGCGGTTCCTCGCAAACGCAACCCAACGCGACGCCGATCATCACGAATCTCGCACCCGCCAGCATCACCGCCGGCAGCCAGACCTTCACGCTTTTCGTTTCCGGCACGGGGTTCATCAATAGTTCTGCGGGCGTGACTACCGCGTTTTGGAATGGATCGCCGCGCACCGGCATCGTTAATACCAATACGAACCAGATTGCCCTGACGATTTTAGCCTCCGATGTGGCCACTCCGGGAATCGCGCAAATTACGGCTTCGAATCCGGCGCCCGGCGGCGGCTTGAGCCAAAATTCGGCGACATTCAATATCGATCCGGTGGTACCCGCGACGCCGCTGATCAGCAGCGTCAGCCCGGGAAGCGCTACGCCTGGTGGCAAAGCGTTCACCCTGACGGTGAATGGCTCGAACTTCACGCCGCCGACCGCGCCGATTAACTGCAATCAGCCGCTCCCGCCATCGCAACAGCTGGGTTCGCAAATTGAATGGAACGGCAGCCCCAGAGTCACTTGCAACACGTTTGTCAGCTCCACACAACTAACCACGACGATTAACGCCGCCGACATTGCCACCGCCGGATGTGACAGCGTGAGCGTGTACACGCCAAACGGAGTTGGGGGATTTGTTTTTTCGCCCAGCGTCACATATGCGGTTTCCGCTTCGAACGTGCCGTTGATTTGCGGGATTACTCCCTCGAACGGCGTGCAAGGCGGCCCGGCGTTTACCATGACCATTATCGGCGCGGGTTTCACCTCGTCGTCCATGGTGCAATGGAATGGCAGCGCCCGGCCGACCACGGTCATTAATGCCGGCGAACTGCAGGCCCAAATTCCAGCTACCGATTTGGCCAAAGCTGGAACCTTCCCCATTACCGTGGCCAATTCGAGTTCCAGCAGCGGCACCTCGGTCGCGGTGAATTTCGTGGTTTCGGCCGCGGCGCCGACCATCAGCGCGGTTTCACCAGCGACTACGGCGGCGGGCGGCGCGGCCTTCTCTCTGATGGTGACCGGAACGAACTACACCCAGGATACCGTCGTGGAATGGAACGGCAGTCCGCGGACCACAAAATTCAGCAGCACGACTTCCTTGACCGCGCAAATTTTGGCGAACGATATTGCCACCGCCGGTACCGATTCGATTGTGGTCGTGAATCCCCAGGGCGCGGGCGGAGCGTCCTCCGCATTTCCGTTTACGGTGACGGGCGCCGGGGCAGCGCAGGCCGCAAAATTTCCCCAAGTTGTTTCGGTGAACGCCCAGGGCGGACCCGCGAACGGAGCGAGCGAATCGCCAGCGATTAGCGCTGACGGGCGTTACGTGGCGTTTTATTCCGAAGCCAAGAACTTGGTGGCCAGCGGCGCCTTCGGGAATGTTTTTGTGCGCGACACGTGCGCCGGGGTGACTGCGGCGTGCACGCCCAGCACCAGAGCGATCGACGTTTCGGCGGACGGCGGCGCGGCCAACGGCAAAACCGGACGGCAAGTTGCCATCAGCGGCGACGGACGTTTCGTCGCGTTCGTTTCGCGGGCCACGAATCTGGTTTCGGCTACCACGTCAGCAGCCTCCGGCTATTGGAGTGTTTACCTGCGCGACCTCTGCGTCGGCGCGAATGTTCCCTCCGGATGCGCGCCGCACACCGAGCTTCTTTCGGTGGGCGTCAACGGAGAATCGGCCAATGGGCCAAGCGCGAGTCCGTCCTTGAGCGGCGATGGACGCTTCGCGGCGTTCGTGTCTTCGGCGGCGAACATTTCGGCGGAAGTGAATCTGGCGCACCCGCAGGTCTTTGTCCGCGATACCTGCGCCGGCCCAACGGCGACCAAGTCATGCATTCCGCGTACCTCGATTGTGGCCATGGATGAGGACGACGTTCCCGCCAAAACGCAAAGCGGGCGGCCGGTGATTTCGGCCGACGGACGATTCGTCGCTTACGAGGCCTGGGCGGCCTCGGCAGCAGCCCAAGCGCCGTCAACATCTGCAGCGATCGTGCTGTCCGATACTTGCCTGGGAATTGACGCACCGGCGGGATGCTCGCCGTCGGCGGAGAGAATTTCGTATGGTGCGGACAGCTCGCCTCTGGCCGGAGTGAATCTGGCGCCGTCGATCAATTTGGATGCGCGATTCGTGGTGTTTGAATCGCAGGCGGCTGCGGCCGCAGGTGGCGCCGCTGTGGCCAGCAAAGTGTATTTGCGTGATACCTGTTTCGGCGAAACTGCTCCCGATGGCTGCGTGCCATCGACCACCGCGGTTGGCGCGCTGGCCTCCGGCGGCGCCGATAAGAATCAATCCTACTCGCCGTTCATCAGCGCGAATGGACGCTATATTTCGTTCGTCGAGGGGCGGTCCACATTCGCGGTGCCCAGCGAATCCTCGACCGAAGGCGCGTTGGTGGTGCGCGACACTTGCTTTGGCGCGGCGCTGCCCTGCAACCCGCGCGCGTACACATTTTCCGCTGCGGCGACGGTAGGTGACGTGAGCGCGCTGAAGACGGCCGTAGTTCCGGTGAACGGCGGGACGAAAATCCCTTCGGTCAGCGTGGACGAATATTCCGCGGCGCCGATCAGTTCCGACGGGCGCTACGCCGCCTTCTACGCTCCCGCCACGCCTGCGGCGCAACCCGCCAGCGGCGTGGGCGACGTGTATATTTCGGTCGCGTTGTTCTAGCGCTCGCGGCCCGAACCTCCTGCTGCTCGGATGTAAACACCGGCCGCATCGCGGCTGGACTCACCTCTCAAAATTCCTTATTCTCCTTTGCGGCCCATGCCGCAAGCTCTTAAGCCACCTCCGTTACAGGCCGGCGACGCGGTTCGCATCCTTTCGATTGCGAGTCCGGTGGTCGAAGCGCGCCTGCGCGCCGGTGCCGAAGAAATCGGCAAGCTGGGCTTTCGCGCGCTGAGTGACGATCAACGCACGCTGGCGCCCGGTGACTTCTTTGCCGGGACGGCCGCGGAACGCGGCGCGGCGTTGAAAGAAGCGCTGACCGAAACCAACACGCGGGGAATTTTTGCGTCGCGCGGCGGCTACGGTTCGAACTACTTGCTGGAAGGCCTGAGCGTCGCGCTGGTCCCGCCGAAAATTCTGCTAGGGTACAGCGATCTCACGTCTCTGCAGATTTTTCTGTGGCAAAAATTCCGCTGGGTTACGCTGTACGGTCCGATGGTCGCCGCGGGCTTGGATCAAGGCGCTGACGCCGAACACGGCTACGACCGGGGCAGCCTGATGCACGCGTTAACCGAGACGAAATCGGGCTGGACCGTCGGACTGTATGATGCGGAAGCGATTGTGCCCGGCGGCGCGGACGGGTTGCTGCTCGGTGGATGTTTGACGCTGGTGGAAACCGCGCTGGGCACGCCATGGGAACTCGATACTCACGGTTCGATTCTGGTGCTGGAAGACCGCGGCATGAAACCGTGGCAGGTCGATCGCGCTTTGATGCATTTGAAACAGGCCGGAAAATTTCGCGGAGTCTCCGGAATTGTGTTGGGAGATTTTCCGGAGTGCGAGGGCCCGGAGGGATCCGAAACGGTGCGCGACGTGGTGCGGCGCGTGCTGGGTACATTCGGATTCCCGGTGGTTTGGGGCGCAGCCATTGGACACACGGCGCGGCCGATGCTGACCCTGCCATTGGGCGTGCGCGCGCGATTGCGCGCCGATGACGAGCCGCGTCTTGAAATACTGGAACCGGCGTGCAAGGCCTAGCGGCGCATTTTCGTTGCGCCCAGACGCAAAAATAATTCAGGAGAATCTGTCATCGCTACTCGGCCTATAAAAACGTCGGACCATATCCACCTCCTGGGGATTGCGGGTGCGGCCATGGCTCCGGTGGCGGGGATGCTAAAGGAACGCGGGTTTCACGTGACCGGCTCCGACGTGAATGTGTATCCGCCGGCCTCGACCCTGCTCGATTCGCTGAAAATTCCCTGGAACGAAGGCTTCTGCGAAGAAAATCTGAAGCCCGCGCCGGACTTGTGCGTGGTGGGGAATATCATCGCGCGCGGAAATCCGGAGATCGAATATATTCTCGACGAAAAACTGCCGTACTGCTCGATGCCGCAGTTGCTCGAAGAATATTTCATTCCGCGGCACACCTCGATCGTGGTGGCCGGAACCCACGGCAAGACCACGACCACGGCCATGCTCGCGTGGATTTTTCATGTCGCCGGGCGGCGCCCGGATTTTCTGATTGGCGGCGTGGCGCCGAATTTCGGCGAACGCAGCTACGGCCTGGGCGGCGGCCAAGAATTCATCATCGAAGGCGACGAGTATGAGACTGCGTTCTTCGATCGCGGGCCGAAGTTTCTGCACTACCACCCCGACGAATTGATTCTGACCTCGCTGGAATTCGACCACGCCGATATTTATCCGGACCTGGCCGCGATCGCGCTGCAATTCCGGCGGCTGGTAAACTTGGTCCCCCGGCGCGGGAAGATCCTGATGCTCGGGGATTCCGCGGAATTGAAGGAAGTCACCGCGAAAGCGTTTTGCCCGGTGGAGACTTTTGGCCTGAGCGCGGATTGCGATTGGTGCGCGGGAGACATTCAGTGGCAGGACGCCACCACCGAGTTTCGCGTGGCGTATCGCGGCAAGGAAGTGACGCACGTGCGCACGCCCGTAGCCGGCAAACACAACGTGTTGGACGCGCTGGCGGCAATCGCAATCGCGTATGGACGCGGGGTGGAATGCGAAGCTATCGAGCAGGCCATGGCCACCTTCGTCAGCGTGCGCAAGCGCATGGAAATCAAAGGCGAGGCGGACGGCGTTCTAGTCGTAGAGGATTTCGCGCATCATCCCACCGCGATTCGCATGACGCTGGAAGCCACCCGGACGCGCTGGCCGAAACGAAAAATCTGGGCGGCTGTGGAACCTAGATCGAACACCATGCGGCGCAAGATTTTTGAGCACGTGCTGCCGGAAGCGCTGGCCCTGGCGGATGCGGTAGTGATTGGTCCGGTGAATCGCGCGCAATTGCTGGGCGAATCGGAAAGAATGTCGCCGCAAGCCATCGCCGAATCCACGACCAAGCTGGGCAAGCCGGCCATGGCTTTCGATTCGACTCCTGAACTGGCCGATTATCTTGCGATGCAGGCAAAACCCGGAGACATGGTAATGATCATGTCCAACGGCAGTTTCGACGGCCTCAGCGGAAAGCTTCTGGAGAAATTCAAATCGCGCGAGCGGGTTGTTCGATGAGATTCCGGCGCGACCTGTTTCTAGCGGCGGTCGTGGTTGTTGTTTTTGTGCTGGCTCCAAGACCGGCTGCAGCCACGATCAAATACCACATCTCGCTGAAAAATCCGGAGTCGCACATTTTTCACGTGCGCATCGAAATTCCGCCTGCGCCGCAGGGAATCGTCGTCGCGATTCCGGCGTGGAACGCGCTGTACCAGGTCCGCGATTTTGCGTATCGCGTCCGCGACGTGGAAGCAAAAGAGTCGGGCGAACCGGGCGCCGCCGATGTGGCGGTACGCAAACTCGACAAACAAAGCTGGCAGGTCGCCTACCCCTGGGACGGGATGTTATCTCCGCACGCGTCGCCCCTGGTGGTCACCTATTCGATCGAATGGGATGATCCCGGCCCGTTCAATTCGCAATTGAACGCGCATCACGCGTTTCTGAATTTCGCGGAAGTGCTGATGTACCTCCCAGACCGCCGCAGTGAAGCGACGATGGTGCAGTTCGACGATGTTCCGGCCAGCTGGCATATCGCCGTTGAACTTCCCTTGGTCCCCGACGCGAGCGCGGTGCAGGCCGAAAGTTACGACAAGCTGGTCGACGCACCGGTGGAATTAAGTGCGTCCGAAGAATTCCGTTTTGATGAAGGCGGCGCGCATTTTCGCGTGGTAGTGGATGGCAAGGACTGGCACCGCGACCGTCTGGAAAATGCCTTGAAACGTATCACCGCCTACGAAATGAAATTAATGGGCGGCGCGCCGTTTCCGGAATACACGTTTTTCTTCCATTTCGGGCCGTATCCGGAATCCGGCGGTGGCGGCATGGAGCACTCGAATTGCACCGCGATCTCGGCGTCGTCGGGCGACGCAGCGGTCAGCACCGCCGCTCACGAATTTTTCCACGCGTGGAACGTAAAACGCATTCGTCCGCAGGCGCTGGAGCCGGTCGATTTTACCCGCGAGCAATACACCCGCGCGTTGTGGTTCGCCGAAGGCGTGACCAGCACCTACGGCGCGTACACGCTCGAACGCAGCGGCTTATATACCAAAGACCAGTTTTATGCCGAAGTCGCGTCGCAGATTACCGAACTCGATTCTCGTCCGGCGCGGCTGTGGCAAAGCGTCGAAGAATCAAGCCTCGACGCCTGGCTGGAAAAATATGACGACTACCGCCAGCCCGACCGCAGCATTTCGTATTACAACAAAGGCGAAATCGACGGCATGCTGCTGGATCTGGCGATTCGCGACGCGACCGACAATCATAAATCGCTGGATGATGTGCTGCGCAGCATGAATGACGTCTACGCGAAGCAGGGCCGGTTTTACGACGAGAGCCCGGGTATACGCGCGGTGGCCGAAAATGTTGCCGGCGTGAAGTTCGATAATTTCTTCGAGCGGTACGTGGCGGGCACTGACGAGATTCCGTACGGCAAGCTGCTCGAGCCGGCCGGATTGGAATTGAAAGTCGAACTGAAAAAGAGCGCGGATATCGGCTTCTGGACGGTAGGACGCTCCGCTGGCGGCGCGGTGGCGATTTCGCAAGTGGTGCCGGGCGGCCCGGCGGAATCGGCGGGGCTGAAACCGGGAGACGTGGTCCTGTCGTTGAATAGCCAACCGCCGCCTCGATTTTTTCCCGGCTGGCTGCGCGATCAGACTCCAGGAGCGCTGATTTCGCTGCACATTCAACGCGACGCCAAAGAGTCGGACGTGGCTTACCGGCTGGGGACCGTCGAGCAAAAGAGATTTTCGATTATCGAATCATCGCACCCCACCGAAAAACAGAAACGCATTCGTGAGGGCTGGCTGCGAGGGCAAACGGACTAGCTGAGACTTGATGAATACTTATTCGTCCGTGACCACATTTTTCGCTTGGCCGCCTATGTCCGGCGCGAGCATCCTTCCTTAGACCATGATTCGCACCGTCATTGTTCTGCTTTATTTTTCGCTGGCCATGCTGACGCTTCTGCCGCTGCTCGTGTTGTGGACGCTGATCACTGGCGACGCGAACTTCATGTACAACGTATTTCAGGATGGATTGCGCATCGGGCTGCGCCTCGCTGGAATTCACGTGCATGTGGAGGGCTTGGAGAATATTCCGCCGGGCGTTTGTATTTTTGCTTCGAACCACGCTTCGAATCTCGATCCGGTCGCGCTGACTCCGAATATTCCACGGCGCATTTCCTTGCTGGCC
>Ga0209221_1000160_pt1 | contig 38171 bp, 27 predicted proteins | sample BlaSpr_A8_Ref_O2_FD_187989 | JGI IMG/M metagenome (GOLD analysis project Ga0209221, IMG submission 187989) | Forest soil microbial communities from Thunder Bay, Ontario, Canada - Black Spruce, Ontario site 2_A8_Ref_O2 (SPAdes) (version 2) | ecosystem: Environmental > Terrestrial > Soil > Boreal...
CGAATTCCACAATTTCCATCGAGGTCAGCCATCCCGCTTCGAAGTAGTCGATGTTGGCGGACGAGGAGACGTTTTGCTGCTTGGTTCCTCTGCCTTTGCTTGCAAACCAGGCGGCAAGCCATTGCATTATGCTCTCGGTCAAAGGGGCCTCGGTCTTGGGTCTTCGGTTCATCTTTCAATGGCAACGCAGCGGACTGGAGAGCCGTCACAACCTTTCAGCTTTAGCGGCAACACGATCAGTTCGACCTCCGGGGTGGTGATCGATTTGAGATTGGTCAGATACTCGACGAGAACGACCTGAGCTCCCAACAAAACTTTATGGTTAGGAGAATCTTTGGGAGTGCCGCGCGAGTGGGCGGGGTTATCGGGGGATGGAGTGTCCATGGCAATGAGGCGGACACCTTGTTCGACGAGCCATTGGGCCGCCTCTTCCGACAGAAAAGGGTATTCGTTGTAAAACTTGAGGTTGCCGAAATAATCCGACCAACCGGTGCGCAGGATGAGGCGCCCGGGGACTTGATTGTTTAATTTTTGCTTGAGACTTGCGACGGTAATCTCTTGCAGCGGCGTACAACCGGTGAAGTCCACAACGGTGGCAGGGCCGATGAGGACATCCAAGGGAACATTGTCGATGGTGCCGCCGTTGGGAATGAAGTGACGCGGGGCATCGGCGTGAGTGCCAACGTGCGTGCCTAAAACGATTTTGCGAGTCTCGCGGCCTTCGATGCCGTGCCGACCGAGGATGGTGATTTCCACGACGGGATGCCAATGCGTGGGAAAAGTCATCATGCCTTCTTCGATGGGCAAGGAAAGATCGATGATTTTCATATTTACTCTTGGGTCTGGATCATGAACAGGCCGCGATAGCGCGCTCCGGCTCCGGCTTGCGCAGACTTGAACTTAACTGAAATTTCTCCGCTACTAATTCACGAAGGCGAGCTTTCTGCACTTTGCCGCTCGCAGTCCGCGGCAGTTCGTCGATGGCGATGTAGCGGGCGGGCTGCTGGTGCGCTGCCAGGTTTTCTTTCGCATGACCGGCGAGGGCAGGCAGCAAGGAATCGAGATCCAGCCCGAGTTCGAGTTTTAAGACTGCCACAATATCTTCGCCATAGAGTTCGTGAGGAATGCTGACGACGGCGACCTCAGAGACTCCGCGAACTTGCAGCAGAGAGTCTTCGATGGCGGCAGGACTGATGTTGATACCTCCGCGAATAATGATGTCCTTCTTGCGACCGGTGATGGAGAGAGAGCCTTGTGCGTCGAGCCGTCCGATATCGCCGGTTGGGAACCAGTTCGAGGGCTGCACCTCCAGCAATTCACCGGCGGCATTCAGATATCCAGCCATGAGGTCAGGGGTGAGAATTTGCACTTCTCCTTCTCGGTCAACATCGGATTGATCAACGCCGGCACAATCTTGTGCGTCGGTTCCGATTCTTATTGCTACGCCGGGCAGAGGCTCGCCCACGTAGCCGCTATTGCCATGACCTGCGTGGGAGCGGGCGGTTACGAAGAGAGTTTCGGAGAGGCCATAGTTTTCGATCAACTGCACGCCGTAGCGAAGCTCGAACTCATCTTTCACTTTTAGCGGAAGCGGCGCGAAGCCGACGAAGGCATGGCGCACCGAGGCGCGGCAGAACTGTTCTCCGGTGCGGCCGCGATCCATTCTTAAGAGGATCGACAGTACGGTTGGGGCCATCCAGAGAGTGTTGATCTGGTGCTTTTTGGCTTTTTCCCAGAAGTGAAGGCTGGCACGCGCATCGAAGACATGATCCACGACGACGCTGGCCCCGCACAGGAACGGCAGCACGAGCAGGTTGTAGAAGCCGCCCATGTAGGCCATGGAGAGGGTTAAATAAAAGCGAGAGTTCTGGTCGATATTCTGAGCACAGGCAAACGCCACGGCGTTGCGAAACATGCTTCCAATTTTGTGCGCCAGGCCTTTGGGTTTTGCCGACGTGCCTGAGGTATACATAATCACGAGCAGGTCGTCGGTCAGGAGATCAGCCAGGAGATCGACCGGATGATCGGCTTCCGCGGTTTGAAGCAAGACGAAGGACGGAGCGGGCTGCAGATGGTCGATGACGATTTTGTTGGGGTCGGTGGATGCTCCGATTGCGTCGCTGGCGGTTGCCAATACACAAATATTTTCGTGAAGCTGTTTTAGCGATTTAGCGATAACCTCCGTTGCCATTACGAAGGAGGGTTTGCAACTTTCCAGTATGAATTGAACCTCGCTCTTGCTGAGTGTGGGATTGATTGGGACGATGACGGCGCCAAGATACATGCAGGCAAAATAGAGTACGGCCAGTTCGCTGCAGTTGGGGATTATCACGCCGACGCGGGCGCCCTTTTGCAAGCCTCGGCGGTGCAGCTCCGCAGCAAGGGCGCAAGCCTGGATATGAAATTCGCCGTAGGTGAGCTCACGACCGGAAACGGCATCGACCAAGAAGATGCGATGTTGGTTATGCTCGACAACCTCTGTGATGGTCTGACGAATGGTCATTGTCATTGCATGATCACGGTATTGACTTGAGCTAAGTTCATCAGTTTCGAAATGGCGGCCCAGCGGTCGATTTGGCCACGATAGGCATGGCTGGGATCGAGGCGAAGGATGCTGCGGCCGGGAATATCGGTTTCGAAACGCGGGAAGTGGGCGGCCGTAATGACGATGCCCTGCTCAGAAAGGAGTTGATCGATGGAAACGGAATCCTCGGCGCTGGGCGGACAAAGGAGCAGCGCGACGGCGATGCCGAGATCGAAGTGCATACGATCTGAAAAATCGGCCATCTGCCAGCAGTTCTCCGGAGATACCGGTGGCATTTTTCCGTGGACTACGACATTGCGAAAAGATTGGCAACAACAGTTCAGCAGTTCGGCGTCCGGACTTCCGTAGATGATGAGGCAAAATTCGCCGAAGCGCTGGGCGGCAGCCAGCAGGGCGTCTTCCATGTAAGTGGCGTAGAGGCGCCTGGATCGTACGGGCAAGACTCTCTCTTCGCCAATGATCTCTTTTACGTAGAGCGGCCATTCCGAAGCCCATGCGCCACCATCTTTGTCATTCAGAAAAAATGAAATCTGATTGCCGGCGATTCTCAGGACTTGTTCAAGAACGTCGAAGGAGCCGTATGTGATTCTACCGAGCACAATCGGTCCCTCGGCGAGAACTAAATCGGCCAGAACCAACTCCGAGGAAGGCGATTCAGAGGCGACCAGTTCCAGCACAGGCCGGGCGCGGCGTTTCGCGCAGGTAACGATCATGCCTTCCAGCAGCGATTGCACGGATGATAAGGAACTGCTGATGCTTTGCGGAGAGATGCCGGGTGCGGAAAAGGAAGTCAGCCGCTCACGAGGAGAAGTTGCCTGGAGCTTTGGCAGACTGCCGGCGACGCGGGTCAGCATGGTTTCGTCCAACTTGACGGGATCCAGTTTTCCCATGGCCACGACAAGTCTGCGCAGATCGACGCCGTGTTTTCGGGCAGCATCGGCGACTTGGGGAAGAAATGAAGAATGAAACTGGCTGCATCCCATGGCAACGGAGGTCATGTCGTAGAGTTGCATTTGCGACATGAGGGGACCGATAAATTCTTCCGCGGCGTCCATTACGGCGAAGAGATCAAGTCCGGTTTCGATGCCTAGATTATTGAAAACAGCCACAGCAACTTCGGTGGGGACGTTGCCGGAGCTGCGACCCAGGCCGTAGAGCGTGGTGTCGATGAAGTTCGCGCCGCAGCGAACCGCTTCCACGCTGTTGGCGACGGCGAACTGCAAGTTGTTGTGTCCGTGAAAACCCAGTTCGCAATTGCAACGGTCGCGCGCCGCGGAGATGTATTGGCGAACGTCCTCGGGAAACATGCTGCCCGCCGAATCGACGCAGTAGACAACGTCGGCGCCCGCATCTGCGCCGGCGCGCGCTTTTTCTGCGAACGCGGAAGGCGGGATGCCGTAGGTCTTCATAAAATTGAGGCAAGCCATCAGCCCCAACTCCTTAGCCAAGCTTAAATACGGGAAAGCATCTTCGATTTCCGTAGAGTTGTAGCCGATGCGGACGAAGTCGAGACCGGCTGCACGGGCGGACTTGAGCTGATCCGTGGTGCCGATGCCGGGGATGAAGAAACATCCGATCGCGGCGTTGGGGGCGGCGCGCCTGGCAGCGGCGATCAGGCGTTCGTCCGAAGCTGGCATTGCACCTTTGCCGGCTTGCGCAGCACCCAGGCCCAACCCGTGGCCAACTTCAATCCAGCGCACGCCGAGTTGCCCGAGCGCGCCGACTAAGATCGCAGTATCGTTTTCCGTGAACTTGAAATCGACGGCATAGCTCCCATCGCGAAGCGAGCACTCAAGAATTTCAACCCGCTGCGGAGAGCAAGTGCGCGATGTAATCACGTTTTTTAAGTCCAACTTTTGGCGTCCCAGGGGACTTGCCATCCGACGATCTCCGCGATGCTGCCGACAATTGAAGTGATTGGTTGAGCCTCCATATTATCGGCGACATTTGGGAGTAAAACGGGTAGCGAGGAAGATACGGGTCATCTTTCTGGTAAATCATCGTGGGGGAAACATAACGTTGGTTTCGGTCGAGGCCGAAAGAAACCAGGGTCCCTCGTTTCACTCGGGATGACAGGGTGAAAACGGGATGATGGGGTTGCTTCGGGATGATGGGAGCACTCGTGTCAGGGGTCTGCAGACTATTTTGAGCAGAGAGAGGTAACGGCTTGCACGACTCCTTGAGCCCACGCGGCCGGGGAGTACTGGTCAATTCGAGCGCGGCCTCGGCGGCCCATCGCAGTTCGCAAGGTGGAATCCTCCGCGAGGTTTTTCATGGTGGAGGTTAAGGCTGTCACGTCTCCGGGGGCGAAAATAAATCCGTTCGAGGCATGCTCCACCAGATCCGCAGTGCATCCTGCGACGTTGGTGGCGACCACCGGCAAGCCGCAGGCCATGGCCTCATTTACTACCAAGCCCCACGGATCGCTATGAGTGGGGAAGATGAATGCGTCTGCAAGAGCGTAGATTGCGGGTAATTCTTCACGATGCATGAAATTGAGAAATTGAACGCGGCCTGAAGTTATTTTGGAAGCGCGTTTCGCGAGCTCGGCTTGCTCGGAGCCGCTTCCGACAAAGACTAAAGCGGTTTGTTTTTGGATTTCAGGACTGAGTTGGGCATAGGCCTGCAGAAGATCGAAGATGCCCTTCTCTTTCACTAATCTTCCGACGTAGAGAAAATAATGCGCGGGCAGATTATGAGCGGATCGGACACGGGTTTCGTCCTGCCGCGCCGCGGTAGACAGTTTAGAAAACAAACAGGTGTCCACGGCGTTGGGCGCGGTAAAAATTAAGGCCGACGGGATTCCGAGTTGCTCGAGGTAATGCGAGGAAGACTTTCCGGGGACGAGAAATGCCGCGCAGGAATTGAGAAAACGTGACTTCATGAATTCGATGATTCGATATTTTGGCCGCCGATCGAAGCTGGTGCTTTCAGACCAAAGAATGAAAGGTGTGCGATTGGCTTTCGCCCAGCGTGTGGCTTGCCAGTAGGCCAGATGATTGTATCCGCCGCAAAGCACGACATCAGGCCGGGCGTGATTCAGGGCCCGGTGCAGGCCGCTATTGAGTAAAACTCCGCGACCGCCGAAGCGCTTCCGCCAGGATGGCAGCACCTGCCAGGAAAACTTTATTTCATCTTTGTAGACGCGCCACTGGCGGAGAGTGGGATCGTTCTCCGACAAAAAGATGACATGCAAAGAAATTTCGGGCTTGGCGACGAGCGCGTTGAAGACAGGGATGCGATAAGGAGCGATGATTTCGGTAACGATTACGAGGCGGGGGACACTTGACTTCAAGATGGCGCACCATTACGACGCGCACTATTACGATGCTGCAGTGCGAGGCGGGTGAAGATCGACTCCCACTGGCGAGTGATCACGTCCCAGCTGAAGCGAGCGATGTGCGCGCGTCCGCATTCTCCCATGCGGCGGCGAAGATTGGCATCGTCGATCAAGGGTGCAAGTTGCATCAACATTTCAGCGTCGCTGCCAGCGAGGAAACCGCTCATGCCATCGAGCACGGTTTCCGGCTCGTAGTCGCGGCGGGCAATTACGGGTAGGCCACAGGCAGCGGCCTCCATCAGAACTCGGGGCGACCCCTCCCAACGCGAAGGGAACATGAATATATCGGCCCTGGCAAATTCTTCACGAACGGCCGTTCTGCCGAGCGGCCCGCGTAATTCGACATTGGATAAAACCTTGCTTCGCTGCCGCAGCTCTTCGGCCATCACGCCGCCACCGACGAGAACGAAATCGGCTTGCGGAAAACGTTGTGCGGCTTGGAGGACGACTTGCGGACCTTTAAAAGTACGAAGCGCGCCGACAAACAGAATGCGCACTCTGGGGTTCGGCGGTCGATTCCAGTTGGGAGTGAATTCAGTGATGTCCACTCCGGTAGGGACGATCTCGCTAGGCAAACCGTAATGCGATTGCAGGCTGCTCTGAACTTTGGCGGAGTTGCTGAAGAGATAATTGCAACGCAGGATAGTTTCTTCCATCAAACGCTTTGCGCCGGGAGTTACCGTGGCATCCTGCTCCAGGTCACTTTGTGATTCGATTGTACCCACGATGGTACATCGATTTCTGCGGGCTGACGGCAGTTTCAAATACCAACGGCTGGCAGGAGAGGCCTTCAGGTAAAACAGAATTTCCTGCGGGCCAAAAAGAAATCGACTCAGGATCGGGAGGGTTCTGAGTCTGCTGGGAAGGCCAATCAACCGAGTGTTTGGACGGGCGGAAATTTGTGGGGCGGGCCTGCCGCTTACGAACATGGTCACGTGGAAGCGATCGGGATTGAGGCGGCTGACGATCTCCCGCGCGTTGATCATTTGGGCATTGGTCAGGCCCTCGTCAGCGAGGGAGTCCACCAGGATGTCAATCGGTTTCATCTTCGATTACATCATTACGGCCGGAGTGAACTTTTCGTTTGAAGTTTGGCTTGCATCGGTCAGTTTTCGCGTAATGCCGCGCAAGCGCATGCGAAGATGTGCATCCGATCCGCGAAGGGGATGAGAGCTCCGCAGATGCTCAAGAGCGGCCTGCAACAAACGCCGCCGGTCTGCGCGATTTGCGCTGTTATGCAAGGGATGCCGCTCCGCGGGATCAGCTTCCAGATCGAAGAGTGATTCGGAAAGAATCTTATTCTCCTGATTGAAGGTGAGAATGAGTTTATAGCGCGGCTCACGAATGGCGAGCTGGCGAAAGCCTAGACTCTGCCCGGTGCGAAAAGGATTGGTGGAATCGGCGACACACTCGGCAATTGCGGGCGGCGGCGACGGCCATGCGTTTTCTTGCTGGAGGTTCGGCCAGTAGTTTGTCCCTTGGAAGTCGCCGGGGATTGGAGCGTTCGCGGCAGCAAGCAGAGTGGGTGCAAGATGCAGCAAGCTGAACGGATCGCGGCGAATGTTTTTCTTTTTATCTCCAGGCTCGGCCACTCCGGGAACGCGGATCAGAAGTGGAACGTGAATTAGTTCTTCGGACAGAGACGGCGCGTGATAGCGGCCATCGTGATCGAGGAATTCTTCTCCATGATCGGCGGTGACTGTGAAAATGCAATTTTCCCAGCGATGCGAGCGGCGCAGGACTTCCACGAGACGAGCCAATTGCGTATCCACCCAACGAATCCCCGCGTCATACATGGCAATCATTTCTTTATTGTGCCGATGGAGGCGATGGCTTCCCAAATCAGAGCGATTCCAGAAAGCATTGAGGTAACGGGCGCGCGAAGCGGTTTGGCTGTTCCCAAGAAGTTTGAGAGCGTCTTCCGTGGGGTAGTAAGGGGCGTGCGGATCCATGAAGTGCAGCCAAAGAAAAAAGGGACCGTCGCCGATTGACGACAGCCATGCTTCCGCCTGGTTAACGATGACATCGGCTGCTGGAAAGCGGCGGAGTAAGTCGAACGACGGGGATTGAAGGGCGGATCGACGCTGGCAATAGCGGAAATAAAGCTCGTCGTAGGCACTCCCGGTTGCGGGTATTTTATGGCTGAGATTAGCCAAAGCCGCATTGAGTCTGGTTTTCCAGTGGCTCTCGATTTGCGGTGGAAGAACGGAATCAGAGGGATGGACAGGCAAATCGTCGTCATCCAAATCATGGTCCTGCAAGAAATCGCGGAAAGTATCGAAGCCGAAATTGTAGCCAAACTGGGGGGACAAATAAGGATTGGCCGCGCCAAAGAAGGCGGTGTTGTAACCCGCGTCTCTAAGGACGGAGGCTAGATTGATCTCGCCAGGAGCCAAGCCGAGTACTTCGCGCCCAAGAGCCAGTGGGTAACGGGACGCCATGATTGCGGGGAACGAATAATAAGTTGGAACTCCGGCCACGATGGCGTTGGAGAAGACGAAACTTTGTGCAGCCAATTGGTCGAGGAACGGAGTGGTGGGGACTCCATAACCCATAAAGCCGCAATGATCGGCGCGCAGGCAGTCGATGGTGACGAGGATCAATGACTGTCGATCTGGCTTTCGATCTGGCATTACGATTGTCCTACTGCTGCCGCAAGTAGACCGGCGCTGAATCTCTGTTTCGTTACTGAAACGCGGACGGCAGTTTGCATCGACTCAAACTTGCCGGTCTCGACTAAGTCGTACAAATCTTCATCCCGAAGGTACAAGAGATCGGGATGCTTCGACTCCAGCGCGGAGAGAAATTCATCGAGAAGCTTCACGGTGCGGCTACGGAAATCTTTTAGCGCTGAGTGGAAGTTGATCGAATGCACGGAAATAATCGCGGGGATGCCGCGGGCCAGGCTGAGTTCGGCTTTCTTAATGCAGGCGTCCAAAGAGAATCCTTCCGCCACCGCGGGCTCGAAATCGATGGTGCGATACAGATGGAGCGGGCCGTTGAACTCGGCGTTGGGATGGAAGTGAGGCGGGGTGGGGATTCCGGGGCCATTCTGCGCCACGCGGATGCCATGTTTTGCCCAGGCGCGATGCGTGGCGAAGTCGGCACGATATCCGGGAGCGCAGGCTGAACGGGGAGCGGCGGAGAAGAATTGTTTGAAGGCGGCGACGGCAGTTTCTATGAGACCTTCCTGAACGTTGGAGTTCAAGAATTGTTCTTGCCCTGGGTGGCTGGGGTCAGAGTATTCGAATCCGATCCACGGCATGCGCCAGTGGATGTAGGGCACGCCCGCATTCCACAAGGTTCGCAAGAGAGACGCGCGTTCCCTTTCCTCTGCATTGTCACTGTCGTGGCGCAGATAGCGCTCGGTGGAAGGATGACAGAAGTGGGTTAGACCGTGCAGCGCGGGCGATAAAATTCCGGCTGAGATGCCGCTGCGATACGCCTCAAACAAACCGGGGCGATACCAACCATCCGGCAAACCGGCGGTTAAGGGACGAAGGTGAATCTCCCGAAAATTACCAGCACTCACTTTGGCGAAATCGACGTTTGCCAGAATGAAATTCATTCCGAGACAAGCGGGACGGCCACTCGAATCGTGGTGACGGCTGAGCATGGAGGTGATGGCTTCGACGTCACCGGCGGTTTCAAGACTGTAGAAATCGTAGGGACGCTCACCGAGGTTCACACCGGCAATGCGTAATTGTTCCCAACACTCGGCATCCCGCACTCCGACCCTGCCCCAGTCGTCGCTTTGAAGCAGAACCAGCGGCCGCGCGAAGTGAAAACCCTGTTCCGGGAGAATGGAGCGTCCTCGGCGCCAGGCTCTACGAAACACATCTCGTATCGGGGGTCTATTCGGATTCGGCATGAGAGGGCGGCTCATAGATACCGGCTCACAGATACCCCAGGTCTTTCAGTCTCTGTTCCACGGCCGCTTGTTCGGCACGATCCAGTTCTACGCTGTCTTCCCGCAGCAACTCTTGCAGCAGAAAAGTCAGGAGTTCCTGAACGTGGAGAAACCTGCCACCGAACTTTTTTTCGGCGGCTATACAAAGATCTTCAGGAAGCTCGATTTTGCGCCACTGGTTCACGGTCGTCCTCTCGGCCGGCATCTGCATCTTCGTCGTCATCGTCATTGCGCGAAGGCTCCTCGGACGCGGTTCCAGGCGGCATTGGCGATCAAGCGGTCGTCCGCGTCCAGACCGATGAGAAGAGCAGTGATGGTGAATGCCGCATAGACGAGCGCAAGCGTGAGCAGGACATTCATCCACTCGACTTTGGCGAAGACAGATACCCGAGTCATGAGCAAAGCGATAAACAGACTTAATCCGACAGGCGGGAGCAGTTTGAAATAACTGGAGTTGTAAGGCGAAATCCGCAGTGCGGAATTCACTTCGATGAGATTCCAGATGTTCACGCCTATGTTGGTTATCGCAGCGGCCACGGCAGCTCCCCAAGCGCCCCAAAGCGGCACCAGCCAAATGCTGAGCGCAACCATAATCACGGCCATGGTGGCTTGCACGCGGACCAAGCGGCGCTGATTGCCTGACATCAACAAGAGGAAACCTACGGAGCCAACGCCGCAGTTTACGAGTTGACCGCAAGTTCCGATAACCAGGATTGGCCAGCCGGCGGCGAAATCACGGCCGAAGATACGCATAATGGGTTGCGCGAAGACGATCATCACAAAAGCCAGAGGGCAGGTGAGGCCTAGCATCCATTTGGTGAGAGTCTGAAACATGCGGCCCAGGAGAAGGTGTTCCCCGCGGGTATGAAGATCGGCGATGATGGGCCCGAAGACTTGATTAACCGATTGCAAGATAATGATCTCGTAGGCCACGAGGGCGGCAGCGACGGAATAGATGCCCACCTCGTAGGCTCCACGGAAATACCCGAGAGCGACCCGGTCCGCCTCGCCCATGAGGAATTCCATGAGCCCTACTCCGAGCATGGCAGCGGAAAAGGACCAAACCTCTGGGGCGAGGGAAAGCCGCTTCAGATCAGGAGAACGGGCTGCGGACGGCGTTAGCCGCCAAGTCATAGCGACAAGGAGCGCGACGACAACGATAGCGGATGCAATCTGCGCAACCAGGTATCCCCTTAGGCCAGCACCAAGAGAAATCAACACAATCGTGATGGCCACGGTGAGCGGAGTGGCGATGAAACGAGTAATTACAGTTCGGCGACCGACCTGTTGGTAGCCAGCCAGGACTTTGCTGAAAAAAGAGATGAGCGCGCCGGTGAGCATGATGGCGGCGAACAGCGGAAGATAGTGAACGAGTTGGGGAGAGTGATAAAAGCGAGTGACGATCCAAGGGCCGATCTTGAGGAGAACAACCGCGAAAACCAGATTTCCGGCAAGCAGTATTCCAGCGCCGTTCCACAACAGGGATCGAAGGGCGGCAAATTTGGCCGCTGCGGAGTAATGCGCGACGAATCGCATGGCAGCATCAGGAAGTCCGAATGCGTTCACCACGCCCAGGAAGCTAATGATGGTCATTCCCAGCGCATATTGGCCCAGGGCATCTGCCCCCAAGACCCGCGCCAGATAGATTTTGAAAAAGTAACCGAGACCGGCGGAAAAAATTGTTCCCGCGAAAGCTATTCCGGAGTGCCGCGAAACCCGGCCCATCTCGGTTTGAAAGCTGAGTTTTGGCAGGATTGCAGGAGAAGGCTCGGGTGCCGACACCTGAACGATTGCCTCGCGGTGCTGCTTCTCGTCGGTTTGTACTTCGGACAACAAATCACCGGTATCCTTAATTCCTGCCGCCAAGGAGTGGCGCAGTAACGAGGCTTAGCGGGAGTACCGCTACTTGAGCGTTAAAAATTGGTTTTACTCCCCGCACTTTATGATCGGACCACAAACTGCCAGGCCAGAGGAGTACCGCGCTTGATGCCTTGGGCGGCGGGTTTGCCCAATACGTCCGCCAAGTGGCGGGGATGGAGGCCGTTGCCGGGCCGAATAGAGCGGACGTTTCGCGTGGTGAATATTTCTCCGCAGTTTACATCTTGGACTACGAATAGCGAGCGGCGGAAGGCGCGGCTGGATTCATCTTTGCCGCTGAGGCCGAAATGTATTGTTCCGAGGGCTTTCTCGGTGGTTCGAATTGCGTCGGCCATCGCCTTGAATTCGTGAGGCTCGAGCGAGAACGCGCTGTCGGGGCCGGGGGCGGAACGCGAGATCGTGAGATGTTTTTCGATGATGCAAGCCCCGAGGGCGACCGCGACGACTGGAACTTCGACTCCCATGGTGTGATCGGATAAGCCCACGGGAACTGCGAAACGGCGGGCCATCTCCGGTATGGTGCGGAGATTCATTTCTTCCACCGGCGCGGGATATGCGCTGGTGCATTTGAGCAAAGCGATTTGTTTTGCACCGGCGTGGCGAGCGGCTTGCAATGCTTCCTCAATTTCCTCGACTGTCGCCATGCCAGTCGAAATGATGAGAGGTTTGCCTGTCCCGGCCATTTTTTGGATCAGGGGAATGTCGACCAGTTCGAAGGAAGCGATCTTGTGAGCGGGAACGTTCATCTTTTCTAAAAAATCAACCGCGCTGGGGTCGAAGGCGCTGGAGAAACAGTCCATTCCAAGACTTTCGGCCAGCGATTTGAGGCGCGGCTGCCAATCCCAGGGCATGTGAGCTTCGCCGTAGAGGTCGTGCAGGGTTCGCCCATCCCAGAGTGTGCCGCCGCCGACGCGGAATTCTTCTCGATCGCTCGAAATGGTAATCGTGTCTGGAGTGTAGGTCTGTAGTTTGATGGCATCGGCGCCTGCGTCTTTAGCCGCGTGCACAATGCGCACAGCCTGGTCGTAATCCTGATTATGATTGGCGGAAATTTCCGCGACCATGTAGGCAGGAAATCCGGGGCCTATGGATTTGCCACCTATGTTCAGTAAGGCGGTCATGCGCTCGCGGCCTCGACTTTCTCGACACTATCTTTTTCGACAGGCTGCACATCCTCGGGACGAAGAGCCAAGGCTCTGCCACTTTGCAGGATTTCGCGCGACGCCGGTCCGTGATTCAGCAACAAATCCAAGACTGACGCATATGGAGCAAATGGGGCAAAGCGCTGATCGTAGGTGGGGTGCATGTAATTCTGAAACCGGACCTGTAAATCACTTTCCGCGAATAATGAGAGATCGTCCAATAAATAAACGGCGGAGCGAGGCGAGACGTATTCTGTGGCGCCCAGCAATTTACAAATCGATACCAGCTTGAAGGATCGTTGGCCGTCCGTATTCAAGGATGAAGAACGAACCACCGGGGTAGTAATTTTCAACTCCCCGGCAAGCCACTCGATCAGATCGATATTCAGATCGAGCAACTGCCCTCCTGAAGAATACCGCTGGAGGATTTCCCTCAGCGGAGGATAGTACAGATGGAAATAGCGCGCCTTTCCGTAATTCACTTCGACGGCGCGCGCATGTTTTTCCCAGAACTGAGGATCGCGAATGATGACTTGGGAAATTGGCTGTCCCAATCGGCCGTGGTAAGCAACCGGAACGGTAAGCCACTGAAGTCCTGTTGGCGTCTTGATGCGGTTTCGGTGGTGCCAGGACTGCTTCACAAATTGTGCGTCATCGAGAAATACAAATTGATCGACCTGGTCGACTAAATCGAAAAATCCACACCATGGCAAGTAAGCGGGTTGCGAGATCGCGATTTTCATTCTTTCGCCTCTAGCAAGCTATCGTCCATCTTCATCTTGATCTTGCGAGGCCTGGGATCGCCTCCGCCACGATTGCGCCTCACCCGGCCATTATGGATCAAAATCTCGCAAACCCGCATCGCGCCATGTCCATCAACAAGTTTTCTACCCAGCATGGAGAAGCGCATCCGCCGCTCGGGAGAATTTGCCAGCTCGGCCACGGCGGCAGCGGTTCGCGATGCATTGCATTCCTCGGGAATTCCGAGTGTTGCTACAAGTCCTTCCTGCTGCAACTGAGAAATCATCTGCTCCTGCACTGGAGTTCTGGCGTAGCAAAGAACGCAACAACCCATCGAGAGTAGTTCCCACAGAGTTCCGCCAGCTGAGGTCAAAGCAAGATCGGCCCAGGCCATCAGCTCCGGCATGTTCGAAGGATTGGTCAAGCAACGCACTGCCCCGCCGGATTGCGCCGCGAGGCTACGCACGGAATCAGCATGAGGATTGCCGGCACCAAGAACAACAACCGCCTCCAGTCCTGTCAGTCTGACGGACTTCAAGGCTTCGACGACCAGCGAGGTGATGTCGTCAGGATCGCTGCCGCCCATCGTGACCAGGATTTTGCGGCCGATTGCCGGTATCTCGCGCTCCAGTTTGCGCCATGACTCGAACTCACGCCTCAGCATCGCAAAACGCAGACCGAGGAGCAACTGGGTAGGCTTCTCACGATTAACGTATAGGCTTTCGCGGGCATGAGGATTCTGGTTCAGTACGACGTCGGCGTAGTAATGGTCCGAGTGTCCGTGGTCATCCAAGAAAAGCAGCCGACAACCGGAGCTCTTGATAATCGATTGGTAGTTGGCCCCGAAGTGATATCCATCGACAACGATCCAATCGGCTTCGGCCTGTGTCGCGAGGTGTGCGGTCTCCATTGCGTCCGCGTCGCTTCCGGGGTCCGCGCTTATGTGCTGGACTTCCATTCCCTCTTCGCGCAAGCGTTGTTCGAGAGTTGGGATGACGTTTGCGAGTGCGAAAATGCAACGGCCTCCTGAATCCTGCCAGGCTTGCGCGAGCGCAAGGCAGCGCATTACGTGGCCGGTTCCGATGGCAACATGCGCATCCGCTCGAATTAGAAGTATTCCGGCGTTCACAGTGCTCACACCTTACTAGACCTGACTAGACCTGCTCGCTTCAGCTCGCCGCAGTTGCGTAGACCTGGCCCGAGGAATTCAACAGTTCGCGCAAGCGTCCGGGCGCGGCGGGCTGCCAACAATCTTCCTGGACAGTGGCGCTTCCTGAATGATTCCGCAAGTATTCGGGGATTCTCGCAATCTCACCCGGATCATTCAAACCGATCCCGACCTGGAAGCGGATGAACTGATCGACGTATCCGTAGGGGCCGGCCTCGAGCCACTTGCACAGGAAGCAGGGAATGCCACGAATAGCGCACTCCATAGCCACAGTCGAGAGAATCGTGATTCCAAACCATGCCTGGGCCAGAAGATCTTCAGTGAGTGGACCGCTTACGAGCTGCACGACTGTTCTTTGCTCGCCGTGAAGAACCCGATCGATCATACGGGTACGCTCGTGCTTACTTTCTGCGGGATGCAACTTCACAATTAACTTACGGCCATTGGCCAACGCCAGTTCGGCCAAAGAAGGCAGAATGTCAAGATAGAACTCACAGGCTCGGCCACCGGAGTCCTCATAGGGCTCCGAAAGAAACAAAATATGCGAACCCTCACTCTGGGGAAAGGAAGAACGGTTGGTACGGATTTCGGTAAATGCCGGGGCGGCGATTTCGACTCGTTCCGGCGGGACCCCGCACTTGCCCACCAGATAATCTTGCTCCATCCGTCCCTTGGCCCAGATTACATCTGCGTGGATTCTCTTGAAGAAGTAGCGGCCATCCAAAGCTCCATGGTGACAGGCGACGTTGGGGATACCGCGAACTTGCGCCAACAGTAGCGGGATACGCGTGTAAGGATTGCTATCGTCCGCGCAAAGCACAGCCTGGACCGGTTCACGGTGCAATACGTTCAGCCAAGCGTCCCGAACTTCGAAACCATGTTTGAGCCAACGCGGAAAAAGATTCAGACAGCCCACCGAGTTGAGAGCCTCAAATTCGGGAACTTCATTTAATTCATCCAACAAAGTGCGCGACTTGCGCAGCAAGGATTGATTTTCCATGCTCCGGTTACGCAACGATGCGTAGTGCGAGAGCCGTGCAGCCGCAACGTTGTGCGGAAGATTCCGCATCCAGCCGCTCCCGCGAGTGGCGATCAGCAGGAAGTTCTCATCTGGAAAGGTATTGGCGTACGCGATGCCGGTGCGGGAGACATTCACGTAAGCGGTGGGAAGTAGCACGACCGGTGCCTGAGCGGCTTTTGGCTTGCGAAACAATCGGCCGCGAAACTGATATCCCGGATCGTATTTATCACACAAGACATCGAGGATTTGAGAAGGGGAAAGCCTTCGGCACGCCTGAAGATAGTGCGCCAGGTTATGCTTGCGAGCGGGTTCGCCTGGGCCGACCACGTTAACCCGCCCCGGCAGCAAATAGGTCAAAAGGCTGGCGTGCAATCCGGGACGTGAAACGTACAGATCATCGCCTGGGCGCAGGGTTTCCACGAAGTGGCGCAGGCGAATAAACGTCTCCAGTTCCCCATGCAGCATGAGTGATAAGAGTTCCCACCAGTCCAACCCATGCTCGTCCATCAGGCGACCGGCGCCGAAATTCATTAAGCGCCGCACCTGGCGCAAGGGTTCAAAACCAGTCTGCAACGACTCCAGGACGGTGACCGGACAGTGGAATTGATCGGTCCAGGCTTTATAGCTTTTGTGGCCGGTCAATCCGAGATCGACGATCTTGTCCCATGCCCCATTGGACCAAGGTGCGCGCTGTGCATCATCACCGGGATGTACAAGGAGGATTTTCATCCTAGGACAAGTTTTGCGGAAGATGAGGATCGGTATCAGGCTTCACGCAGAGCCTTCTGAGATATCGAAGAGTTCATTTCAGAGAGTTCCGGATGCTTATCCACGAGGTTCAAGATTTCACGGAAGGTACCGCCGCTTCCCAATCGTTGGTAGATCGCGCGTACCAGGGCCAGGTCTTCGGCGGTGTCGACGGTCCAACGATGAGAACTGTAATCCGCCTCTGCAGTTACGGACAAAATTCTGAATTGCGACGGATTCTCATAGATGTAGGGGGTTACGTGTTCGCGTTGATAAATACGAGTAGCGTCGCGGTGCGCCCGCTCTAACGCAGCGAAAGTCAGGACTTCCGCGTCCAGACCGCGGGGATAAGTGTCAATCACGGTGTTCGAAGCATAATCGACATCCGCCGCCAGAAAAACCTGCACCACCTTGTCGACAATGCCCGAGTCGATCAGGGGACAATCGGAGGTAACACGCACGACGACGTCCGCGTTGTGGCGACGCGCCGCAAGGTAATATCGATCAAGCACGTCCGCCTCGCTGCCGCGGAAACACGGTATTTCTTGAGCCTGGCAGAGAGAGACGATAGTGTCGTCCTGCGACTGCTGGGTGGTGGCGACGATGACCTCATCAAGGAGTGTCGCGCTTTGAAGTCGTTCGACGACCCATGAAAGCATGGGACGGTCGAGAATTTGTTCCATCACTTTGCCGGGCAGCCGAGTGGATGCCATTCGGGCCTGAATGACTCCCACAACTTTGCGCTGTTTACGGCCATGCATCATGTGATCGGTCTCTAAGCGCACAATCTGCGGCACCGCCAGGGCAGATTCAACGAGCGTAATGCTGCAAAATCTTGTTGACTGCTTCCACCACATGGCCGACATCCTGATCCGTCATGGAGTGAAACATCGGCAAGCTTATTAAAGATTCATATGCCTTTTCCGCGACAGGATATTCACCGTTGCGTGTTCCGAAGCGTTCGCGATAGTAGGGATGGAGATGCACGGGAATGTAGTGGACATTCACTCCGATGTTTTCGGCGCGCAAGGCGCGAAATACGTGGGATCTATCTACGCTGAGTTTTTCGAGCTTCAGGCGGATGGGATAAAGATGCCATGCAGGCCTGGAGCCGGAGCGAACCGCAGGCAGAGTTATGGAGCCCAGATCCTGGAAGGCATCTGCGTACCCAGCCGCGATTTCACGTCTGCGGCGGAGATTTTCGTCCAATTTTTTCAACTGCGAAAGGCCCAGCGCAGAGGCGATATCGGTGAGGCGGTAGTTAAAACCCAGGAGCACCATTTCGTAGTGCCACTGGCCTTCGGTCTGACGCTGCCGGGCGTCGCTGGATATGCCGTGATTGCGAAAGCGGCGCAGGGTCTCGGCGAAATCGGCACGATCGGTAGTCACCATGCCGCCTTCGCCGGTGGCGAGATGCTTCACAGGATGAAAACTGAAGACGGTCATATCGGCGATGCTGCCGACGCGGCGATTCCGATATTCAGCGCCCAGGGCGTGAGAGGCGTCTTCGATGACGATCAGGTGGTGACGACGGGCGAGTTCTTGCAGGCCGGCCAAGTCGGCGGGATGGCCGGCATAATCCACGGGCAAGAGCGCGCGAGTGCGCGGAGTTATTTTTGCGGCTACTTTTTCGGGATCCAGATTCAGCGTATCGGAGGAGACATCGGCAAAGATGGGCGTGGCTCCCTGATAGAGAACGCAGTTAGCCGTGGCTGCGAAGGTCATGGGAGTGGTGATCGCTTCGTCTCCCGGTTTGAGGCCCGCCGCGAAGGCCGCACCGTGCAGCGCGGCGGTGCCGGAACTGAAGCTTACCGCATATTTCGCGCCTACGCGGGCGGCGAAGGCTTCCTCAAATTCCGCGACCTTGGGCCCGGTGGTAAGCCAATCGGAGCGCAAGACATCGACTACGGATTGAATGTCATCTTCGCCGATGGACTGATGGCCGTACGGAAGGAGGGTCTTGCGTACTGGAGTTCCTCCATCGATGGCGAGCGCACGGCGAGTGGTGGTCAGCACAGACATATAAATATGGCCTTCCGAATCCGGTGCATTTGGTCTACACGTTAGACCGCAGAAGCGGGAGATCCTTCGCTACGCCTGAAGAACGGCTACGCTCAGGATGACGAAGTCGTGTAAAGGCCAAACGAGCGTTAAGCCGAAGCATCTATACAGCCACCGGCGTTTGCGCCACTGCTCTGAGATCGAGTAGTTCCTGCATCTGCTCGTTGGTCAGCCATCGATCATTGGTATCGCTGGTGTAGTGAAAGCCCTGGGGCACTTGGCGCGCATGAATCCAATTGCCTCGTTTCCACCAGGGATGCGATGGCTGGATGACGAACATGTCATCGAGTTCGACGGCAGTTCGGGCTTCGTCTTCCGAGAGCAATACTTCGTGCAATTTTTCTCCGGGACGGATGCCGATGAACTCCACCGAGCAACCAGGCGCCACGGCTTCGGCCAGATCGACCAGGCGCATGCTGGGAATTTTCGGAACGAAGATTTCACCGCCGTGCATCTGCTCGATGGAACGGATGACAAATCTGACGCCATGCTCCAGCGTGAGCCAGAAGCGAGTCATGCGAGGGTCGGTAATGGTGATCTTGCCGCGTTTCCGCTGTTCCAAAAAGACCGGAATGACACTGCCCCGGCTGCCGACAACGTTTCCGTAACGAGCGCAACTGAAGTGAGTTTCCTGCGCTCCGGCATAGGCGTTGGCCTGGACAAAAACTTTTTCGGCGCAGAGTTTAGTGGCTCCGTAGAGATTGACGGGGTTCACTGCCTTATCGGTGCTGAGGGCAAGCACGCGCTGCACTCCGCGGTCGATGGCGGCATCGATTACATTGCGGCCACCCATGATGTTGGTCTGAATGGCTTCGAAAGGATTGTATTCGCAGGCCGGCACCTGCTTGAGCGCGGCGGCGTGCACGACAACCGAAATGCCCGAGAAGGCGCGCAGCAAGCGCGATGCGTCGCGGACATCGCCGAGGAAATAACGCAAGCTGCTGTGATCGAAGCCGGAAGTGCGCATATCATGCTGCTTTAATTCGTCGCGGCTCAGGATGACCAGGCGCTTGGGGTGGTACTCCCGCAGCATGATCTCGATGAACTTCCTGCCAAAGGAACCCGTTCCCCCGGTTACCAGAACTTCCTGTTCGGACCAATTCATGGGCATTGCCTCAAGCAGTGGCTCGCTTTTCCCCTGATTATTCGCACCTGTGAAGAACCCGCCGCCCGCCGCACCTGACGTTTCAAGCGTTGCAAACGTTTCATGTTTCGCTTGAACAATTGCAACGTAGTATAGCGGAGATTCCTGTGAGTAAACGCAACTTGCAGGTTGCAAGTACAGCACTGCGTATTCAAGTCGTAAATTGTTTTCGGCAAAGGCGCTGCTAGAATGTCGGCAAACCTAGATTCAGATTTTTCAATTTGCGGACGGTGAGCCAGCCATCGGATCGCCGGCTTTTCAGGATGCGAATGCGGAGCAGGACGCGGATCGTGAAAAGCAAGAGGAGCATTCTTTAAGAATAAGTATGGATTCCGGACCGCTGGTACAGGCCAACACTCCCATCCTTCGCGAGATGCAGCCGCTGGGCGCAGACCCTGGCAGAGCTGCGGGGACGCGTGTTTACCCGGAGTTGCTCTCGCAGGAATCTGCGCTGGGAGAATATTTCCGCATCCTGCTGAAGCGCAAGTGGACGGTGGTCGCGTGCCTGGTGACAATTTTTTCCGTGGTGGCGATCGCGAGCCTTAAGATGACTCCGGTTTATGAAGCGCGGGGAACCATTGCGATCAACAAAGCGGATTCCGGGCTGGTGAATTTCAATAACTCCCCTACTTTTAATGTCGACTACTACGATCCAACCGAACTGGAAACGGAAGTAAGAATCCTGCAAAGCGACTTGTTGGCGCTGCAAGTGATCAAGGAATTGGCGTTGGACCGCCGGCCGGAGTTTGGGGGCAAGACTCCGGCGCTGCCTTCTACCCTGGATCTTGCTCCCGATGCTCTGCAGGCGGATACGGGGCGCACATCTTCTTTGCTCTCGTCTTTTAGAGGCAACCTGGCTGTCGCTCTGGTGCCGAACAGCCACATTATCGAAGTGCACTACCGCAGTCCGAATAAAGAGCTCGCGGCCACCGTGGTGAACACGGTCATGAGCACTTATGCGGAGAATAATTTTAAGTCGCGCTTCGATTCCACCATGCAGGCCTCGGACTGGCTCTCAAAGCAACTGGTCGACTTACAAATGAAAGTAGAGACCTCGCAGGAAAAGCTGGTGCGCTACCAGAAAGAGCATGAAATTCTGGGGATCGATGACAAACAAAATATCACCACGGCGAAGCTTGACGAATTAAACAAGGCATTGACGTCGGCGGAGTCGGAGCGCATGGACAAGGAATCCGTGTATCGACTGGTGCAGGCCGGCGATGTTGACAGTATTTTGTCCGCCGCGAGTGTGGTCGATTCGTCCGCGGGTGGAGCGCAGACTCCTTCGTCATTGTTGGAAAATCTGCGGGGGAAAGAGGCGGACTTAAAAATTCAAGCGGCTGAGTTGAACACGCAGTTTGGTCCGGCATACCCGAAGCTGGCGCAGGTAAATAGTCAAATCAAAGAAGTGGACACGCAGATTCTGGCGGAAATCCGGAAGGTCGGAGGCCAGATCAAAGGGCAGTACACGGCGGCGGTGCAGCGAGAGAAGATGCTGCACGACGCGCTGGAGAACCAGAAACAAGAAGCCAACAAGCTGAACGAAAGTGCGATTGAATATAGCCTGCTGAAACGCGACCTGGATAGCAACCGCCAACTCTACGAAGGGTTGCTGGAGAAACTAAAAGAGGCGGGAGTTTCGGCTGGGCTGCGATCCAATAATTTTCGAATTGTGGATGTGGCGCGCGTTCCCACATATCCGATTGAACCAAACATTCCGCGCAACCTGGCGTTTGCTTTCATGCTGGGACTGACGACAGGGGTAGGGCTGGCATTTGTTATCGAGGGATTGGACAACACGGTACGCACCACCGAGCAGGCGCAAATCATCTCCGGCTTGCCTTCGCTGGGAATGATTCCTTTGGGATCGAGAAGCGCGCGGGAAGGCGCGAATACGAAGCGACTGGCCATCGCCAGCTCGAAAGAAGCCGTGGAATTGATCACGCAGGTCCGGCCCCAGTCGCAGATGGCGGAATCCTACCGGGCGCTGCGCACGTCGCTGCTACTCTCGAATCTGGGTGCGCCTCCTAAAGTAATTATGGTGACCAGCGCGCTTCCGCAGGAAGGCAAAACCACCACCAGCATGAATACCGCAGTGGTACTGGCGCAAAAGGGGGTGCGGGTGCTGCTGATCGATGCGGACCTTCGCCGGCCGAGTATTCATAAAACCCTTGGCATGGCACCACGCAGCGGGTTAAGTAATGTGCTGACGGGCAGCGCCACGCTGGAAAATTCCATTACACGATCTTCGATCCTGCCGAATCTGGATGTGTTGCCCGCCGGAACTCCGCCACCGAATCCTGCCGAACTGCTGGCCTCAGCAAACATGCGCGAAGTGCTCGAACGGCTTCGCGGGCACTACGATCACATTGTGGTGGATACACCTCCCACGCTCTCAGTGACTGACGCGGTGGTTCTCTCGCCGCGGGCCGACGCGATCATCCTGGTGATTCGTTCGGGCCAAACCACAAAGCAAGCGTTGCGCCGCTCCCGCGATGTTCTGGCGCAGGTGAGTGCGAAAGTATCTGGCGTACTACTTAACGCTGTCGACCTGAGTTCGCCCGATTACTACTATTACTACGAATATCAGGGCAAATACGCGAGCTACTATCGCGACGACGCCCGGCAAGATCTCCACGATGCCGACTCCGAGGAAGCTGCCGAGCCGTCATCCCATAGTGCTTGATCAGGATGGATTAATCCAATCGCGCACTGTCAGGTCGCGTCATCGGTTCGCATCATTAAACGACTTGGACCGGCAAGCCGCTTTGTAAGGAAAAAAGGAAATGGAGTTATTGCTCAATTCTGCGCCGCGCAAAGGATTATTTGGCGGCGCGGCGGTTGCATTGTGTGCGGTTTATGTTCTTCTGGCGGCGCGCTTGTACATGGCGACACTTTTTGGGGGAACGGCTGAGTTCGCGAGCCTACAACGAGCCGCCCGCCTAGATCCGTGGAACGCGGAGTATCGAGATGACCTGGGGCGCTATTACGCGCTGGCAGAGCGAGACCCGGCTGCGGCGATTGAGCCTTATCATGCAGCGGCGCGATTGAATCCGCACAATGCGCGCTATTGGTTCGATCTGGCTTCCACCTATCAGGTGTTAGGAGATACGCGCGAGCAGACGAACGCTTTAGCACAGGCGATCAAGGCCGATCCCACTACTCCAGATGTGGCGTGGGAAGCGGCGAATTTCTATCTGGTGCAAGGGGATGAGCAGAAAGCTTTGCGCGAGTTTCGCGTAGTGCTGGAGAATGAGCCGACGCTGGCGGATCCGGCGATTCGATTTTGCTGGCGCATTCGTCCCGACGTGGATGCGCTGTTGCACGATGTGGTGCCGGAGCGCCCGGAGGCCTATATTGCGTTTCTGGATCTGCTGATGCAGAAACAGGAGACGGCAGGCACTGCCAAGGTATGGGCGGCGATGGTTGCCGCGCCTGAGCCTTTTGAACTGCGCCACGTGTATGAATACTTTATGTATCTTTTGAATCACAATGACGTCGATGAGGCACGGTTAGTGTGGCAGCAGGCCGCTTCACGCTTTGGCTTGGCCGGTTATCTTCCGTCAGAACGGAATTTGATTGTCAACGGAGATTTCAATCTGGACGTTTTGAACGGCGGATTTGACTGGCAATATGAGAAACAGCCGAGTGTGACGCTCACGCTCGATCCGAGCGACTTTCATAGCGGACGACGCTCTCTTCTGATTGCGTTTGACGGGCCAAGCATAGCGGACGCGGGAATTCGGCAATTTATTGCGGTGCAGCCGAATACTCATTACGAGTTCTCCGCTTACTACAAGAACGGCGAAATGGAGGGAGCCGGCGGACCGCATTTCACCATTGACGATTTTTATAGCAAGAATATTTTTTATGATAGTGACGATTTGAAAGAAGCAGGATTTTGGAAGTCCGTCTCGGGAGAGTTCACCACGGGACCGGATACAAAGCTGGTGGTGCTGCATGTCCGGCGTGTGCCGGAGGGAAGTCCGATCCGGGGCAAGGTGTGGGTCGACGATTTTCGGCTTGCGCCCAAGCAGCCTTAACAGTTCGAACCAGTGCGTTGGATTCTATGACCGCAAATATTGCCGACATGCATAGCCGCAAACGCTCGCTACAGATGGAGAATGCGTTGCTGTATGGCGTGTTCGGCCTGTTGCTGTTTGAGCCGCTGGCTTTTGGCGCCGTCGAACCGTGGTCCATCTTCGTGATGGAAGCCGGCTCGATGCTTCTTTTTTCGGTGTGGATCGCGAAACAGATTTTCGATAGAGAAGTGAAAGTGCGGTGGAATCCGCTGTTCCTGCCGATGGGTGTGTTCGGCACACTTGTTGTGGCGCAGCTTGTATTCCGCGTGACCGCTTATCCGCACGACACGATTGTGCTGGCTCTGTTGTACTTTGCCTATGCGATGCTGTGCTTTCTGGCAACGCAAGCCGTGGTTCGCGAAGCGCAGGCGCGTGGGCTTGCGATTGTTCTTTCGGTATACGGAGCGGCGGTGGCGTGTTTCGCGCTACTTCAAGGCATCTCGTCAAATGGGAAGCTTTATTGGCTACGACAGCCACGCATGGGGGGGTGGATTTATGGCCCGTATGTGAATCACAACCATTATGCGGGGCTCATGGAAATGCTGGCGCCGATCCCGCTGGTCATAGCGCTGACGCGTATGACTCAGCCGAAAGTGCGGGCGCTGGCTGGAGTGGCGGCAGCCCTTATGGTGGGGACAATTTTTCTCTCCGGCTCGCGAGGAGGCATGCTCGCCATTCTGATTGAGCTTGTCATTCTTGCGGTGTTGCTGGTGCAGCAGAAGCGCGGGGTTCGCACGGCGGTTGGCATCGGGGTTTTTCTGGTTGTTGTTTTCGGACTTCTGACCTGGGTCGGCGGTAGCGAACTGATGGAACGAATTGCCACGGTAGCGCCCGGCCACTCCGACCTTACGGCAGACGTTCGCGCCTACATCAACCGGGATGGCTTTCGCATGTTCCTGAAGAAACCGGTTCTAGGTTGGGGGTTGGGGACTTTTCCGGTTGTGTATCCGGAGTTTCGTACGTTCTACACCAACTTTTTTGTGAATGAAGCGCATAACGACTATCTTCAGTTGCTGGTGGAAATGGGTGGACTGGGATTTGCGACTCTGCTGTGGTTTGTGGTGACGATCTATTCTGGCGCTCGCAGGAAAATTGGCGGGTGGACCGGGGATATTGGGGGCGCGGTCCCGTTGGCGTGCGTGCTTGGCCTGAGCGGAATTCTGGTACACAGCGTGGTCGACTTCAATTTGCAAATTCCGGCTAACGCTGCGCTGTTCTATGTGATGTGTACGGTCGCGGCAGCGGAACCCTTTGCCAAGCCGGCGCGAAGGCGCCACACGGTGCGCAGCAAAGTGCAGGAAGAAATGCCGGGCGCAGGGGAATCGATGCAGCGATCGGCGGGCAATTTTTAATTGCGGTTGCGGGTGACGCTAACGAAAACCAAGGTCCCTCGCGTTGCTCGGGATGACACGCGGGAAAACTCCTCAGTCTTCGTACTTACTCCCAGTTTTTTGCTCCTACTTTTATTCCCACTCAATGGTTCCGGGCGGCTTTGAGGTTATGTCGTAGACGACGCGGTTGACGCCCTTCACTTCGTTCACGATTCGAGTGGAGATATTTTTCAAGACTTCATGGGGCAGCGGAACCCAATCCGCCGTCATGCCGTCTTCGGAGTTCACGGCACGGATGGCGCAGGTGTAGGCGTATGTCCGCATGTCGCCCATTACGCCAACGGACATCACGGGCAGAAGCACTGCAAACGACTGCCATATTTTTGTGTATAGGCCGGCGCTCTTGATTTCGCCAACGACGATGTCATCGCATTCGCGGAGCAGCGCCAATCGTTCGGGAGTGACCTCGCCGAGAACCCGCACCGCCAGGCCGGGGCCGGGGAACGGCTGACGTTGCAGGATTTCTTCCGGCATTCCCAGGTCGCGACCGATTTTGCGGACTTCATCTTTGAACAGATCTTTCAGCGGCTCGATTAACTTCAATTTCATTTTTTCGGGAAGGCCGCCGACGTTGTGATGGGACTTGATCACCTGGGAGGGTCCGCGCACGGAGCGGGATTCGATCACGTCGGGATAAAGCGTTCCCTGCACAAGGTAGTCGACGCTTCCCTCTTCTTCAGCGATCCGTTTCGCTATACGGAGCGCTTCGTCTTCAAAGACGGCGATGAATTCGTTGCCGATGATTTTGCGTTTGGTCTCCGGATCGGTGATGCCTTTGAGCTTGCCGAGAAAGCGATTGGTGGCATCGACGGCATCGAGACGCAGGCCAAGGTTGTCACGCAACGTCTGCTGCACTTTTTCGAACTCATTTTTTCGCAGGACGCCGTTGTTAACGAAGATGCAGGTGAGACGGGAATTTCCGTTCGCATCCCTGAGAGCGCGATCGACCAGAACCGCGGCGACTGAGGAATCGACTCCGCCGGAGAGAGCGCAGATTGCGCGTCCATTGCCGACTTGATGCTTTACCTGTTCGATCGTGGAGTTGATGAAATGCTGTGGAGTCCAGGAAGGTTTTGCGCCACAAACCTTGAAAATAAAATTCCGCAGAATCTCGGTTCCATTCAGCGTGTGGTGAACTTCGGGATGGAATTGGACGGCAAACCACTTCTTCGCAACATTTTGAATTCCTGCAACTGCGTGCGAGGTCTTTGCCGTGAGTTCGAAGCCGGGAGGCAACTCCAAGGCTTCGTCTCCGTGAGACATCCAGACGGGTTGCCGCTTGGCCATGCCGGCGAAGAGGACTGACTCGGCGACAATGTCGACCACGGCGTGGCCATACTCACGCTTGTCGGCCTGGCGAACTTTGCCGCCAAGGGTATGCACCATAAACTGCAAGCCGTAGCAGATGCCGAGGACGGGAACTCCGAGCTCAAAAATACGGGAATCCGCGGGCGGGGCATCCTTGTCATAGACCGACCAGGGCGCGCCGGAAAGAATGATGCCCGCGGGTGCGTAGGCTTTTACTTCGTCCAGCGAAGCGGTGCACGGGAGCACGACGGAGAAGACATTCTGTTCGCGGATGCGGCGGGCGATGAGTTGGGTATATTGCGCGCCAAAGTCGAGGATGACGATGGATTCGTTGAGAGGGGATTGGTTTTCCACGGATGAGTTTCTCAAATCGGATGGCGCGTGTAAAGGTGCAGGGTGGGGTAGCTTATAGGAGATCCCTCGTCCCGCTGGTGAAAACGCGGGATTTCGGGATGACGCCACCAAAAAATGTGCCGCTATTCGCGATTACGTTTCCAGCGCGAGATTTGGGAGATCGCTCAGGATCAGTTCGTCGCGATCAATCGAGGACTCGATCGGAGGGGCAGGTCGGCCGGGGAGCGAAGGAGTGGAGGACGCAACGAGCAACGCAGGCGGCATTTCGGCAATACAGATGTAACCGGCGAGACGGGCCATGTAAAGCCAGTCTGCGACGGCGAAATAACCTAGAGCCATGAGGATGGCGCAGGCGATCACGAGCCGAAAGGAAATAATTGGCAGGAAAGCAAGCGGTAGAGAAAACGCAGTACCAGCTACGCTGAGGGCGCCGAGGTGAGCCAGGCCAGTCCAGATGCTGACCGCCAGCACCGGACCGAGATGGTTCCGCGAAAATGAAACGGCGGAAGACAGAGCGGTTAGGGCATCTTCACCATTGCGAACTGCGAATACTTCGGCAAGCGAAAGCCACCAGTCCAAGGCCCAGGCCGCGGCAAACAGCAATCCAGCCAGAAAGAGAAACAGAATTAGCGTCAAACCCGGGCGCGGGTGAGCGTTGGAGGATGCGAAGCCGGAAAGGATCGCGCTCCCGCCAAGCGCGAGAAACAAAGCCAGAACGACGGAGACGCGAAGGAAGTTCAGTTTGAGCAATCCGCGAGTGGAGCGGGATTTCGGGGAAACATGGGCCTTCGCGGGGGCGGGCTCCGCAGGAGGGTCCGATGGGACCTGGATGGTTGCGATGCCGGCGAAACGGGTTTGGAAGTAATCCGTGAGGGCGCGGACGGTGGCGAAGCGTCCGATAGAAGCAGCGACGATCCATAGGGCCGAGAGCGCCAGTGCAGCGAGCAATGCGGCGAATACGGCACGGCTTAGGCTGCCTTGCAGAATGTGGGAAAGAGCGCGCCCAATGAATGCGGGCTGACGAGTTGATAACAGGAGGGTGTCGGCCCGGGAAACAGGAAGGGTGTCCAGGTATTCGACGAAGAAAAAGAGGGCCAATGCGCAGGCGACGGCGCCGGTCGTCCAGCGCCAGGCGATTTCGGTGAAGGTAAGTGAAGGGCGGTGAAAGGCGGCGCGGAAACCTTCGACGGTGGGCGAGGGAGGCATTTGCGGTTCAGTGGGTAGGATATCGCAAGGTTGATCCGCGGGATGGATTCAATGTCTATAAGTGGGGAAAGTCAAAATCTTTAAACACAGAAGGCACAGAGGATCCCAGGGGAAAACCGAGGGCAAGAGGGCTTTGATCCACTATCCTGCCTCATTGCCTGTCGCCTATTTCACGACAAAGTTCACCAGCTTGGCGGGGACGTAGATCTTTTTCACGATCTGTTTGCGGGCGAGGAGCGACTTGATTTTTTCGTCGGTCAAGGCGTGGTTAAGAACTTGTTCCTCCGGAGTATCGGCGGGCACGGTGATGCGGCTGCGCAGCTTGCCGTTGATCTGCACGGGGATTTCGAGTTCGTCTTCCTTGGCGAGCAGAGGGTCGTATTTTGGCCAAGGAGCTTTGAGCAGATTGCCTTTCTCGCCCAGCATCTCCCAGAGTTCGTGGGCGAGATAGGGGGCGAAGGGCGCGAGTAGGAGGACGATCGTGCGCTGTACTTCGGCCAATAGGATGGGCGGAATTACATCGCCCCTCACCGGTTCGCCGGTGTTGGGGCTGTGCGCGTCTTCATTTCCTAACATGCGGCGGTTGGCGTCGTTGACCAGTTCCATGATGGCGGAGACGCAGGTGTTGAAGTGCCAGCGGCCTTGGAAATCGTCGGTGACGCGCTTTATGGTCTGGTGAAGCTTGCGCTGGAGACGGCGCGCCGAGTCGGGGAGGGGCTCCGACTGAGATTCGCGCGCGGCGGACTGCTGCGGTTTCGCGTGCTTCTCGACGAAGCGGTAGACGCGGCCCAAAAATCTTTGAATGCCTTCGATGCCGGAATCCTGCCAGTCGAGATCGCGGTCGGGTGGGGCGGCGAAGAGGCTGTAAAGGCGGGCGGCGTCGGCGCCGTAGCGGGCGACCATTTCATCGGGACTGACGACGTTGCCGAGGCTCTTCGACATTTTTGCGCCGTCTTTGATCACCATGCCCTGGGTGAAGAGACGCTCGGCGGGTTCATCGTTGGTGATGAGGCCGAGGTCGCGCATGAATTTTGTCCAGAAGCGCGAGTAGATGAGGTGAAGGATGGCGTGTTCGACGCCGCCAATGTATTGGTCGATGGGAAACCAGTACTGCGCGGCTTGGGAGTCGAAGGGTGCGCGGTCATTATGCGCGTCGGTGTAGCGGTAAAAGTACCAGGACGAATCGACGAAGGTGTCCATGGTATCGGTTTCGCGGCGTGCGGGACCTCCACATTTGGGGCAGACGGCGTTCACGAATTCGGGAACGCGCGACAGAGGTGAGCCGCCGGCGAGGGTGATGTCGACATTTTCCGGGAGAAGGACGGGCAAGTCTTTCTCGGGCACGGGAACGATGCCATCTTTTTCGCAGTAGAGCATGGGGATGGGGGTGCCCCAATAGCGCTGGCGGGAGATACCCCAATCTTTGAGGCGATAGGTGATGGTGGGTTTTCCGAAACCGTTTTGTTCGGCGAAGGCGGACATGGTTTTGATGGCTTCGGCGCATTCCATGCCGCTATAGGGGCCGGAGTTGATCAACATGCCTTCATGGCCGACGAAGGGGAGTGGTGGCTCGGTGATGGTTTCTTCCGGGTCGTTGGAGATGGGGAGAATGACGAGGCGGATCTCGAGTTTATATTTTTTGGCGAATTCGTAGTCGCGCTCGTCGTGGGCGGGAACGCTCATGATGGCGCCGGTGCCGTAATCCATGAGGATGTAATTCGCTACCCAGATGGGAACTTTTTCGCCGTTGAACGGGTTGATGGCGTAGCGGCCGGTGGGGACGCCGTGCTTCTCGATTTCTCCGATGTCGCCGGCTTCTTTGGCTTTGCGCTGCTCGGCGATGAGCTCATCGACTTTAGCGCGAAGATCGGGATTGGAGGCGGCGAGATCATCCACCATGGGATGCTGGGGCGCGAGCTGGATTGAAGTCGCGCCGTAGATGGTGTCGACGCGGGTGGTGAAAACCGAGATGGTAGCGCCGGCGGGGCCGAAGCCGGAGTGTTGCGGCTGAGAGTAGTCGAGTTTGAAATCGACCAGCGTGCCTTCACTGCGGCCAATCCAGTTGCGCTGCATGGTGCGGACTTTTTCGGGCCAGCCCTCAAGCTTTTCAAGATCGCGCAAGAGTTCGTCGGCGTAGTTGGTGATGCGCAAGAACCATTGTTCAAGTTCACGCTGCTCGACGAGAGTATCTTCGTGACGCCAGCAGCGGCCATTCACCACCTGCTCGTTGGCGAGCACGGTGCAACACTTCGGGCACCAGTTGACGCGGCTTTTTTTGCGATACGCCAAACCCTTTTCATAAAACTTGAGGAAGAACCACTGATTCCAGCGGTAGTAGTCGGGAAGGCAGGTGGTGACTTCGCGGGACCAATCGTAGGCGAAGCCGAGGCGGTTCATCTGCGCCTTCATTTTGGCGATGTTGTTGATGGTCCACTGACGCGGCGGAGTGTTGTTTTGAATGGCGGCATTTTCGGCGGGAAGGCCGAAGGAATCCCAGCCCATGGGGTGAAGAACGTTGTAGCCGTTCATCCACATGTAACGGGCAAGAGCGTCCCCGATGGCGTAGTTGCGGACGTGGCCCATGTGCAGAGCGCCAGAGGGGTAAGGCAACATTTCGAGAACGTAGTATTTCTTTTTAGGCGAACTGTGCGGATCGGCGGCGTAGAGCTGGGGATCGGCTTGCCAGCGGGTGAACCATTTGGATTCGACGCGTTGGGGATTGTAGCGGTCGTCGTTTGGCCGGTCGTCGTTCGGACGGTCTTCATTCGGACGATCGTCATTCGGACGATCGTGGTTCGGTCGATCGCTGGTTGAAGGGAGTTCCTGCATTGCGTTTTCTTGCGGCATAAGAGCCTTACCGGCGGTTGCGAGTGAAGCTTAGATTTTACAATGTCGCGGCGGAATGTGCGGCGTTCGGGCTAACTGAGGATTTCCCAGAGGCTCCAGAGAGTTATGGCGGGACCACCCCAGATGTACACGAGCGACTTCCAATTCAGCTTGACGACGACGTCGCGTTGGCTTTCCGTGGAGATCACGAATGCGCCTTTGCCCTTCATCAGGATGACGGGCGGATGAAGGTCGAATGCCTCGGTCGAAACGGAAGTTGCAGGAGCGCTCAGACCGGAGCGGAGATACCCGTAGACTTCCTGGCGCAATATGTCGGCTTCGCCCGGACCGATATAACCGGGGCCGATGCGGGATAACTCATTGCACTCGGAAACAGGATCTTTTATCGCCCAGGGATTGGGCTGAAGGGCGCCGAGAACGAAAATCGTGTCGCCGGGTCTGATGGAGTATTCCTGAGCGAACTCGGGATTGTCTTCCGAGTAGCGCGAGAAGGCGAAGAAGAGCTTCCCGTACTCCGAGCGCTCGCTGGAGGGTGGCATGAGCAATTCCGAGCCTTGCGGGTAAATCATCAGAATCCCAGTGCCGTCATCGATGAAAAGAGGCGCGCACATTTCCCGCATCTGCTTGCGGAGGTCGCCCTGCGGATTGGATTCGACGGTGAGGCGATAGTAGAGGCAGTCAGCATGGCTGAGCGGGGCGACCAGGGCATACGGACCGACGGCTCTGCCGGTCAGTTCAACTTGTCCCATGGCGGCGGAAGCGATGGTAGTGCGCGGAGTGTCCATGATGAGGCGCTTGCGCTGAAGCAGACGAAAGCCCCGCCAGAAGAAATAGGGGCCTGCAAATATGCCGACGACCGCCCAGAGCAAGGGATGGGTGAAGAGCCAGTACAGAAGGGTGATCATAGGCGCGGCCAGAATACATCAGCCAGATTGGAAGACAAGTCGATTTGGAGTTACGCTACCAGCTTCTTTAAGGCATCGATGTTGCGGCGGTCGTCGCCGGGCTTGTCGATGGGAGTTTCGGCGATGAAGGCGGCGTGGGCGAGGCGGAGATCGTTGAGCAGAATGCGGAATGTTTGCTTGCCGATGGTCCCCTTGCCGATGTGTTGATGGCGGTCGAGTTTGGAGCCGCGCGGGGCTTTGGCGTCGTTGCAGTGGACGACTTTGACATTGTTCAGGCCGATGGTTGCGTCGAGGTGTTGAAGGGTGGCGTAGAGGCCGTCTTCGGTGACGATGTCGTATCCGGCGACATGGGTATGGCAGGTATCGATACAGGCGGCAGCGGGGACGATGCCGCGGAGGCGGTCAATGACTTCGGCAACTTGCTCGAAGCTGCCTCCGAGAGAGAACTCGGCGCCGGCGGTGTTTTCGATCAGGATGGTGAGGCCTGCGGCTTCCAGGTCAAGACCCTGCGTGGACGCGGCAATAGCGGCGGCGGTTTGCAGAAGTCCGGCCTCGCGATCGGAGCCTCGGAATGAGCCGGGATGAAGGACGAGATAGTCGGCACAGACGGCGAGGGCGCGCTCGACCTCGCCGCGGAAGGCTTCAATGGATTTCTTTAGGAAGAGCGGATTGGTGCTGGCGAGATTGACTAGATAATTGGTGTGGATGACGAGCGGTTTGAGATCGTATCGGGCTCGCAGGCGCAGCATTTCATCGCAGAGCGGGTGACTGAGATCGTAGGGAGCCCATTGGCGCGGGCTGGAGGAGAAAATCTGGAGCGTGTTGCAGCCGAGGCGGTAGGCGCGTTCGGCGGCATTGTGGATGCCTCCGGCAGTAGAAGTGTGGATGCCGATGCGGCGGGAAGTGAGGCGCGGCGGGCGTTTGGGCGCGGGACGGGCGAGGATATCTTGCTCGCGGGCCATGGAATGGGGCATTTAGAGAGTATAAGTCGGACGCGAATTTGCGAAGGGGCGTAAAAATTCTTTAACACAGAGGTCGCAGAGGGGCACAGGGGACGACGATTGCGGAATCTGCGGTAAATGAGTTGTTTGCCGTGCAGGGACGGCAACGGTAGACTTAATGGACAGCTAAAGGGGAACCTATGTTAGTCGTGATGAAGGCGCAGGCTACAGAAGAGCAGGTGCGGCGCGTCTGCCAGAAGATTGAAGAGTTGGGATACCGGCCGCATGCCATGCCAGGGGCACAGCGAACGGCAATCGGCATCACTGGAAATAAAGGCGAGGTAGAGCAGGGCACGCTCGAAGAGATGGACGGCGTGCAAGAAGTGATCAAAGTTTCGAAGCCTTACAAACTGGTGAGCCGGGATGTGAAAGAGGACAACACGGTAATCCGTTTTCCGGGCACAGAGGCCACGATAGGCGGGGCCGGATTGGCGATTGTGGCGGGACCGTGCGCGATTGAAAACCGGGAGCAGGCCTTTGCGGTGGCGGAGCGGGTACACCGGGCGGGAGCGCAGTTTTTTCGTGGCGGTGCATATAAGCCGCGGACGTCTCCCTATTCGTTTCAAGGATTGGGCGAAGAAGGGTTGCGGATTATGGCGGAGATTCGCGATCAGTATGGGATGAAGATTATTACGGAAGCGATTGATAATGAGTCGCTTGATCTGGTGGAAGAGTATGCGGATGTGATCCAGATTGGGGCGCGGAACATGCAGAATTTTTCGCTGCTGAAGCGCGCCGGGCGAGCGAAGAAAGCGGTGCTACTGAAGCGGGGGATGTCGGCGACGCTGGAAGAATTTTTGATGGCTGCAGAATATATTTTAAGCGAGGGGAATTACCGCGTGGCGCTATGCGAGCGCGGAGTACGAACGTTTGCGGATCACACGCGGAACACGCTGGATCTTAGCATTGTTCCAGCGGTGCAGCGGTTGAGCCATCTGCCGATTTTTGTCGACCCGAGCCATGGTACGGGGAAGCGAAATAAAGTTACGCCATTGTCGCGGGCGGCGGTGGCGGTGGGAGCGGATGGGCTGATGGTGGAGGTGCATAATCAGCCGGACCAGGCGATGTCGGATGGTCCGCAATCGCTGTTTCCCGATCAGTTCGATGAGCTGATGACGCAGGTGCGGCAGATTGCGGCGGTAGTGGGCAGGACGGTGCCGGGAATTGGGGTGCGGGAGACGGTGGGGGTGGTATCCAAATAAAGGATTCGGCTGATCTTTACTCGGGCAGGTCACTTGACTCGGGCAAGTCACTTGGGCAGGTTTTCTCGATGTGCAAAGAACTGTAAACATTGTGGCGTTTTTGTGGGATCTGGTCCAAGCTTAAGCAAAGAGTCGAGCTTCGCTCAGGGCAAGTAACCGAAGGCGGCTGTCACTGCATAAATATTTTGGAAGAGGTTTCTCTGGGGTTGCTTCTCATGTTTCGTCGATACTCTAATTCCCGTGGAAAGATCATTTTTCTGGCGGCGGCTTTGGCTGCTTTTCCTGGCGCGATGCTGGCACAGCGTGGGGGTGGCGGGCGCATTGGCGGTCCAGCGGCCGGTGGGGCTGGGCTGAACAACGGCAATCACGCGACTGGCGTGGATGCCAAAGACGACTTGAGCGACTTCCACCAAATTATGGCGGTGCAGGCGAGTCCCGAGCAGAAGCTGGCCTTTGCGGCGATGTTGAAGAGCACGGCGGCGGCAAGCGCGCAGGTGCAAGAGTTTGTCGACCAGTTGAATAAGGAAAACAGTCCGCAGGAAATCGCGAGCCGCGATAAGGATCTCGGGGACGCGGTGGAGATGGCCAGAACTTTGAACAAACGATTTCTGGAGGGTTTCTCCGAGGCGCAGAAATCCGGGTTGAAGGAGATGATCAAGCGGCTGGGCAAGGCGGATTCGGAGGTTGGGCAGCAGGCGCGGGCGCTCGATCAGGCGTTTGAGTCGAAGATAGCCAGTTCCCAGATGGCGAATGTGGCGAGTGGGTTAGAGCATACTCTGGAGGTTTTCCAGCACGAGCAACTGGGGCTGGGCGAGGAGATGAGTATCGAAGGCGCCAGTGGCAGCCAGGAGGCCAACTATGCGCTGCCAGCGGTGAAAAATACAGCCAATATTGGCAACCAGGCGATTTCGATTGTGACCTCCGGATTGGTTTCGAAAGCGGCGGTGGAGGGTGGGCAGAACACATTTGCAGTTAAGCTCACGGCCGACATCACGGACCTGCAACACAGCATGACCGAGGTGATGCGAAATCAGCTTAATCAGGCGAACCGGTGCGGCGAGAGGATTGAGATCGCCACCGCAGAGTTGACGCCGGAGCAGCCCGCCGGATTGATGACGGCGCAATTGCACTACGAGCGCTGGACCTGCAACCCAATGCTTGGGCGCGACGACATGAACGAGATGGTGGAGGGGAACGGAACGATCGCAGTGAAACTGACGCCTGGGGTTGGGCCAGACGGCACGCTGCGCTTAACCGCGGAGATGGAACGGGTGGAAGCGGAGGGGCTGCTAGGCCAGCTGCTGCGGTCCGACTCACTGGGCGAGAAGCTGCGGGACAAGATCGCAGCGTCGATTCTTGCGGCTTTGGATCAAGGAGGCGATTTCAAGGCTGCGCTGCCTCCCGGTACTCGAGATTTTGCCAGCCTGAAGCGGGCGCATTTTCAGGATATGGGGGCGGGACGGCTGATGGTGGTGATGGATGGAGAGATTCGAGTTTCAAACGAACAAGTGGCGGCACTCACGACTGCATTGAAGCAACAATCGGCCACGGCGGAACGTTCTGTTCTGCAGCCGGAATTGATGACACGGTAGGGTACGGGGCTAAAGCCGATCTTTTTGAGCACGCCGCGGATGAAGAGACTGCTTCTCTTTGTACGAATCTGCTTCTCTTATACGAATCTGGTTAGTCGTGCAATTTGCCCTCGTTCGACGAGCAAAAGGCGAGCTTCGCTGTTTGCAGTTTGGAGTAGCGCAGACAAAAACCAAGATCCCTCGCCCGCGCTCGGGATGACAGTACTAACGCTCGGCAGTACTAACGCTCGGCAGTACTAGCGCTCGGCAGTACTAGCGCTCGACAGTACTAACGCTCGGTGGACAGTCCCTTCGGTTCCGCTCAGGACAGGCGAGGGCGGCTGTCTCTACATAAGCTATCCCTACATACGCTGTCCCTACATCGAACTCTTACGGCTGAAATACGATTCGGGTGCCGGGTTCAGGACTGTCCCAGAAGGCTTCGATCTCACTGAGTGGCGCGATTTTTTTTCTGAATTCGAATGGCTTGGCGGCGGCAGCGGCGAAAAATTCCGCAACGGCGGCGCGGAGCTGATCGAGCGATGCGCTGCCGAAGCCGCTTCCCAGCAGCTCCAGCCCGGAGCTGCGCAGCGACGCGGCATTCAGCGAAATCGTCGCACCGGCACTGGCACCGATCTCGATGTATCGGACCCGCGGCGTTGACTTCATAAGGCCCTTGTGGGAGAGCGCATCGAGCAAGCATTCGGCTGGTGTTCCCCAGACGTAGTCAAGCACGACGTCAACGCCCGCTTTGGCACACTCGTTTTTGAACGCTGCCACCAAAGCCTCGCGTGGCTGAGCGAGCGAGATGACGGCGTCAGCGCCCAGCATAGGCAGCCTTTCGAGCGTCTCTGGATTGCGTCCGGCGGCGATGACCCGGCGTGCTCCTAGCCGTTTTGCGATCTGCACCGCAAGCTGCCCGGCCACGCCGGTAGCGCCGAGGATGAGCACGCTCTCGCCGGCGGCGAACTTCGCCCGCCCCATGAGTGCAGCCCAGGACGACATAGCTGGATTGGCGATCCCCGCCGCAGTCGCGTCATCCAAGCCTTCGGGCAGAGGAATGCACATCCACTTCGCGGCCAAGGCGCGTTCGGCAAAGGTTCCATAGGGAGGTCGCGCGATGCCGAAATAGACCCGGGAGCCATCCTCCAACCGGCCCACGCCGTCGACTCCGGGTATGAAAGGAAGCTCGCCGGTGGCGGCGTAATGCACTCCTCTGGCAAGCGATTTAACAATGGGATGAAGACCAGCGGCAGTTACGGTGACCGGCATCTCGCCTTCCGCTGCCACCGGATCGGAGAAAGTGGCGTAGCGCGGCGACAGATTAAAGTCTGAGACTAGAGCGGAACGCATGAAGAACTCCTTCGCTAATAAGAAGTGAAGGTGCAGTTTTAAATTTTATATTCTCCGAAGATCGCCGTGCCGCAATGATACGTACTTCGGCAGGCGACCGGTCTACCATAGATACGCCCAGGCAGGAGATCCTTCGTTCCGCCTGAAAAACTGCTGCGCTCAGGATGACAGCAATCCAGGCAGCTGGCTACTAGGGGCGAAATTCATCTGGTAATCTTACAGCTTCGAGATTCCAGGTGGGGAAACAGCTTTTCTCTTGCGCAAACTCCTTCTGATTGCTGTATCGATCCCGCTGGTAGGCGCCGCCGGATGGTGGTACTTCCGAGAAAAACCTTTTCCAAGTTATGGGCCGGCTTACCGCGAGTATGCCTACGTCTCCAACGGCAAGAGCAACACGGTGAGTGTGATCGATCTACGCACGTTTGAGCTGGCAAACAAAATCAATGTGGGCACTGGGCCGACCGGAATTGCAGTCAATCGCGAGAAAAACGAGATCTATGTGGTGAATACGGGCTCGAACAATGTAAGCATCATCGATGCCGAGAAGAATGCCGTAGTGGCGACGATTGGGGTTCACGGGCGGCCATACTACATCGATGTTGCGAAAGATGGAACGCGGGCGTATGTGGCGAACTCGGGTTCGGACAATGTTTCGGTAATCGATCTGAACCGGAGAATGGTGATAGGAACGGTACGGGTGGGATCACAACCTGGACTGGCGAGGGTCTCGCCGGATGGAAAAACGGCAGTGGTGTCGAACCGGGGTGACAATACGGTCTCCGTGATGGATACGAAAGCATTGCGGGTGAGAGCGACTTTGCCGGTATGCGAGAAACCAGAGGACATCGCCATATTGCCGGACTCGAGCAAAGCGTTCGTGGCTTGCACAGGATCGTCACAAGTGGCATCGATTGGCCTGGCGCAGGATGGAGCGCCGCAAGGCGCGAGTGACCGGGTTTTGGCGTTGATCGATGTAGGACGGACTCCGGTGGGCCTGGCGTTGAAGCCAGATGGCGGCGAGTTGGCGGTTTGTGACTTTGATTCGGACAGCATTTCATTGATCGAGACGGGGAACGACGAGGTGGGAAGCAGCACTTTGGTGGGCGAACATCCGGCACGAGCATTGGTGACCCGGGACAACTCGCGGCTGTATACCAGCAACTTTGGATCGAACAGCGTAGCGGTTTACGACATAGAAGCGGGACGGCGCATTGCGACGCTGGCAGTGGGTAGCAGTCCGGAGGGTTTGGCGCT
>Ga0209221_1000162_pt1 | contig 37867 bp, 32 predicted proteins | sample BlaSpr_A8_Ref_O2_FD_187989 | JGI IMG/M metagenome (GOLD analysis project Ga0209221, IMG submission 187989) | Forest soil microbial communities from Thunder Bay, Ontario, Canada - Black Spruce, Ontario site 2_A8_Ref_O2 (SPAdes) (version 2) | ecosystem: Environmental > Terrestrial > Soil > Boreal...
CTCCACCCCCAGACCCGGGTATGGCGGAGAGGCGGAGAAGCCGTGGCGCTCACTCCGAAGGCTTGCGATGCCCTGCTCTTGTTGATACAAAACGCCGAAAGGATTGGGACCAAAGACGAGTCGATGAAAGCGGTCTAGCCCGACAGTTTCGTTGCAGAGTCAAACCTGACACAGACCATTTTCGTGGTTTGGAAAGCGTCGGCAAGATGCGGTTCACATAGCGGTGAACGTCGCTTGGGGGCTGGCAACTCTGTTTTTGTGTTCATCCGGACACTTCAACACAGACCCCGCCAGTCGAACAGGTGTGTTGGTCAGACGCTCACACGGAAGCTTAATGTGTAATGTCCACAATTTGCACACCATAAGGCTCTAACGAGCTTCCGGTTGCGTAATTGAGGTCGGCCACGGCCAATTGATAGCCGATTTCGGTTTGCAAACGACTCTGCTCTGCCGCCGCCAGTTCGGTTTGTGCTTCGAGCACCAGAAAGATTTGGCCGGTTCCCAGTTCATACTTACGCTGTTCGGCAGCCATCGTCTTCCGTGCCAGTTCAACGGCTTCCTTACTGGCCGCCATGCTAATCTTCGCCTGCTCCAGTTGATGGACCGCGTTGCTGACGTCGTACGTGATCTGCTCCCGAATCTGCCGTTCGCTGTAAAGATCGTGGCGACGCGAGACCAGTGCATTGCCGAGAGCCGCTTGGGCGCTCCGGTTTTTGACCGGGAGGTTCAAAGTCAGCGCGAACCCATACGACGGATAGGCAAAGCCGAACAGCTGAGTCATGGAGTCGCCGAATCCTCCTGTAGAAATCAACTGTGGCGGAGTGTAATTGAGATTGTATTCATTCCCTCCCAAGCCGTTACCAGAGTAGTTTCCACTCAAGCGCAAATCCGGCAGCAAATTATTGTGAGCGAGCAGGATGCTCGTGTCATCGTTGGCTAAGGACAGGCGTGCTACTTCAAGTTCCTGGCGCTTTCCCATGGCCTGCTGCAGGACCGTAGCCACATCGACGTTCTGTTGCTCGACGGCGGGTTCGGCCGGTTCCGTGAGGTCGAGATCAAGCGCCCGAAAATAAGGATCGAGATCGGCGCCCACAGTTTGACGAAAAGCGTCCTCGGTCTGCTTCAGGGCGTATTCGCTCTGGATGGCCTGTACTCGCCGACTGGCTACCTCCGACTCAGAACGATAAATATCGAGCGGCGGCAACGCACCCAATTCCAGGGCGCGCTTGTCATGTTTATACGTAGCCTCGGCGGCATCGAGCGACGTGCGCGTTACTTCCAGGTTGCCCCGGGCCTGCACTACGTTCCAATACTGGCTAACGACCAGTTGGATGGTGTTACTAACCTGGACTTCGAACATTGCGCGAGAGCCTTGCAGGTTGCGGCGCGCAATCACAAGGGGCGCGCGATTGGCAAACAACCAGCGATTGCGTAACAGCGGCTGGGTGAATTGAAAGCCGAGGAAGGTCGAGGTAGAAGGGTTGTAGAAGTTGAAGGTGCTGTTTGATGAAAGCTTGTTGATGCTGTAATTGGCTTGAACGTTAGTTCCGGTCTCAAACGTCTGGCTGTAATTGACCTGCGTCGCCTGGGTCAACACGCTGAGCGGAACTTGCGTCGAAGGAACGCCTGCGAGCTCCGTAAAGGGTTGCGAAATCGAGCGCTGCGCGTTGAAGCTCGCTTGTATCAGCGGATCAAAGGGCGAATGCGCATTAAGTAATGAATACTTGGCAGACTCGACGTTCAATTCCTGCAGCCTGACATTACTGTTGTTGACGAGCGTCAAGACAACTGCTTCCTGTAGAGTCAGGCGCAGTTTACCGTCGACCACGTGTTCCCGCATATATTTTGGGCCTGGCAGAGTGTCCGAAACAGTTTGCGGGGTGGTCAAACTGCGGTAGGTTTCCCGTTCGTGCGCCGTTTGCGCCGACAAGATGCTTGCAGCCAGCCAGAACAGCGTCGTGCATAGCAGGAGACAGAGCTTCATTGTTCCTCCAGAATTACCGAAAAGACACCCGCACTGGAATCGTTCGCCCATCCCGTAGCCGAGCCGCGGGCTCACTCGTAACGAATGGCTTCCACCGGGTCCAGTTGCGCGGCTTGCACGGCCGGATAAATTCCAAACACCAGACCCACCGTAATGGAAACAAAAAACGCCAGCAGAATGGAGCTCGCTGTCACGATGGTCGACCATCCGGCAAGCCATGCAATCAGGCGCGACATCACAAAGCCAAAAACAATACCCAGACTTCCGCCCACAAACGAAATCATCGTAGCCTCAACCACAAACTGACGAACGATGTCGGACCGTCGAGCCCCTACTGCGCGGCGCACCCCGATCTCACGCGTTCGTTCCAGAATGCTGGCCAGCATGATGTTCATGATCCCGATGCCGCCGACCAGCAGCGAGATGGAAGCAATCGCAACCATGACGATATTAAACAGCCGCTCCGTACGTTTTTGTTCCGCCAGCAATTCGGCCGGCACAATCACGCTAAAGTCGCCCGCCGCATGGTGGGAGGAATCGAGAATTGCCCTGACTACCTGCGCCACCGAGGGCATGTCCGCATCCTCCCGCAAGCGTAGATAGATGGCGTCAATTTCGTCGCGGACGTCACTGTAACTGTCTTCCAGGCGAAACACTGCCGCAGTTAGAGGAACATAGATGATGTTGTTGAGATCCTGCGTTGGAACTCCCGTTACCTCCGTCTGCGAGCTGAGCTGGGGGCTCGCCACTCCAATCACGCGAAACCATTGCTCATTGACCTTGACGTACTGGTCGATCGGATCCGATGCACCAAACAAACTCGACTTGGCAGCCGCTCCCAAAACGCAGACCGGCGCTCCCCGGCTCTCTTCGTTCTGATCGAAGAATCTGCCTGCAACAAGATGAAGCCCGGCGATGTCTGTGTAACTCGGGTTGACCCCATAAACGGTCGGCACATCCTCCTGAGATTTCGGAAGCGTCTTCGAAGGTGTCATGCGCTTGCGGGGAGTCGAAACGACAATGTCGCTCACGTCATCGCGAATCACGCGGTAGTCCTGGAACGTAAGGCCGGGAGAGATCTGTCGAATCTTCTGGTGAGCTTGCCACTCCGTCGTCTCCTTCGCTTCTACAATAAGGTTGCGGACCCCCATTTGCTCGATGAGCGCCATCACCTTCTGTCGGGCTCCCGCGCCAATCGAAAGCATGGACACGACAGCAGCCACCCCAAAGATCATGCCCAACATGGTGAGCAGCGAGCGCAGTCGATGGACAAGAAGATTCTGCAGTCCAAGCCGCACATCGGGAAACCACAACTGGTAGCCGCGAAGCGCTCTTCGGGGACTCTCCGACGCCATCGTGGACACTACTGTGCTCCTCCGCCGAGGCTGGGGGCGGCGCTGGCTGAAGCGCCCGTTTTTCGCGGTGCCGTCGGATCGATCAGAGCGACCTCGGTACCTGCATTCAGACCTTCGATGGCGGCACGGCTTTCGCCTTCATTCTGAATCTTGACCTCGCGTTGTTCGAATTCGTTACCCTTCTTAACATAGACAACACGCTTGCCATCTTTCAGGAACAGGGCTTGGCGGGGAACATACAGCACGTTCTTCTTTTCATCTCCTAACACCACGATTTGCGCTGTGAGGCCAGGACGCAGCCTGGAGTCGGGATCCGAAAGTTGGATCGTGACATCGAATTTGCCACCCAGATCCTCGTCCCAGATCTGACGCCTCGACATCCCGCCCACGTTATTGACGGCGCCGTGAAAAACGCGGCCAGGGAGCGCATCGAACTCGATCTCTGCCAATTGGCCGGTCTTGATATTGTTGCGGTCGCGTTCGTTGATCTTGCAGTTGATTTCCATCTCTCGGGAGTCGATGATCTCCGCAATGCCACTGCCGGGTTCGACCTGATCCCCTTCGCGGTAGTCGGGCAAAGACATCCCCGAAAAAAAGAACTGGTTCGCGCCTCGGTTCTTTTGGATGGAAACCAGCCCATCCATGGTGGCGGGAACCTGCATTTTGTCGATGTTCTCCTGCGCCTGAGCCATTGCCAGATTGGCTTTGTTCCGTTTCTCCTGGGCGAGGTAGATTGTGGCTTGTCCGGATGCGGTGTGTGACTGGATGTCCTGTTCCAGTTCCGCGAGGACTCGCTGCGCCTGTTCCAGTGCAAGCTGATTTTTCTTGCCGTCGATGGCACTCACCAATTCATTTTTCTGTACATCCAACTCCGCTCGCCTCACGTCGAAGCGATCTTTAAGAAGCGCTACCTTGTCTTGCGCCGCCAGAACCGCAGCATCGGCTTTGGCCTTGGTGATTTCCTGCTCTGCCTGCAATAATTCCGAGCGATTCTGGTCCAGTTTGTAACGCTGTTCACTGGGATCGAACTCAACGACGACATCACCTTTCTTTACCGCCACGCCGGTATGAGAGAGCCGAGTGATTTGCAGGGCGCCGCCGCCGACCGGAGGCGCGGTAAGTGTGACCGTGTGGGTGGCACGCAGTTCGCCGGTGGCCACGACCTTGAGATCCAAATCTCCACGTTTCACTTGACTAACGGGAATCTCGTCCTCTGGCGCAGTAATCCGGGATCGTCGTGCAGCCGCGACTACGCCGATACCGCTCAAAAGAATAACCGCGAATGCTCCCCACGCGATCGCACGGCGGCGTTTCATTTACGTGAGATTACTCCTTCCCCGACGGATCTTTCAGCGCCACACGATCCCCTGGGCGCAAACCCTTCGCCACGAGAATGCGGTCGCGGTTTCGTCGCCCGATCTCAATCACATGCCCCCGGAATTTCGAGCCCTCCCACACGTATGCCATGGTTTGCCCGGATCTCTGAAACGAGGCCTGCACAGGTATGGTGAGCGCATCCGGAACCCGATCCACTACGACCGTCAACTGTGCGGTCATACCGGGCTTCAACCGCGCATCCGCCTGATCAAGCGCAATCTCCAGATCGAAATCTCTGGGGAATGGCCAGCCGGCGGAAAAGTCGATGGAGGCAATCGTGCTGATCTGCTCGATTTGGCCGGTGAATTGACGATCGGGGACCGCATCCAGTTGCGCATTGACCGTCTCTTTCAATGCCAGGCGGCCGCGCTCGGTTTCATCCGCGCGGGCAGAGACTCGCAGTGAAGAGGCATCGGGCAACTCGGCCAGCGGCGCACCCGGCCAAGCTCGATCCCCAGGTTTAAAAGGAGACCGGCCTTCGGGATGCCAAACCGGAACCAGGCTAATCGTTCCTGCCGATGGCGCCGTCAACACCATTTTGGCCAGGGCTTGCTCGGCGCGCTGCACGTCGTATGCTGCTTTCTGGCTGGCCTGGGTTTTGCTCTCGATCGTCGCTTGATCCACAGCGCGGTCGGCTTTCAGCTTCTCTTCCACTTCATGAAGCTTTTGTTCGGCGTCGGCTACTTTCAACTGCGCTTCGGCGCCATCGATTTTCGAGAGAATCTCCTGCTTGCTGGCATCCAGTTTTGCGCTCTCCACGTCGAACCGCGCTTTCATTACAGCGGTGACGTCTTCTTCCTCCGTAAGACGTGCCTGGGCCCGGGCCTGCTCGATTTCTGCCTGCGCGGACTTTAATGTTGATCGATCTTGGGCTAGATCTTGCTCGATTTTTGTTTTGTCAAATTCAACCACCACTTCGCCCTGTTTCACCTGCTTGCCATCGGCGACGATTTTTACGATCTGGAGATCGCCAGCCTCGGGCGGAGCGGAAATCGTCACCGACTTCAGCGCTTTGAGTTCACCTCGGAACTGGATCGAGTCGATGAACTCACCGCGTTTCACCTCGAAAGTGGGAATTGCCGGCGACCGATTGGAGTATCGGACAGCACCGAGCACGCCGCCACTGGCCGCCACTAGAACGACAACGGTAACCAAGGCCTTGCGGCGAACCCACAGCCGCCTCATCCCGGCGATCATTCGGAACCTTCCGCAGCGCTGCCCCGAGCCGCAAGATCTACGTCAACCGCTGCTGAGAGGTCGGGCATCAGCTTGGCGTCGTTTCCAGAAATCGAGAAGACCACAGCGAAGGTACGGAGCTTCGAAGAGAAATCGCCATCCCTGCCAATCGGAGCCATTTCTTCCAGCTTTCCAGCAAACATCAATTGCGGGTAGGCATCTAGGTAGACTCTTGCCGTCTGACCGACTCGCAAAGCAAGAAAGTCCTCTTGATTGACCGGCGCCCGCACTTCCATCCTTGAGGGATCGACGACCTGCATAAAAGAAACGCCGGGCCTTACTTGGTCCCCTTCCTGCACCTCTCCCATCTTTCCCTGTTTCCAGATCGTGTTCAGAACGACTACGCCGTCGATCGGAGAGTGGATCTGCATGAGATCGGAATTCGCGCGAGCATGTTTCATAGTCTCAAGAGTACGGTCGCGTTGAATCTCCAGTGTGCGGATCCCTGCCTGAGCGGCATTGCGTTTCAGCGCAAAGGTCTCACGCAGTTGTTTCAGGGTAGCTGTCGCTTCGTCGAGATCTTCCTGGGCCTTTTCGGCGTCGATGCGTGAAAGTATCTCGACCTTCTGCATTTCGAGCTGAGCTTTACTCAGATTGTCTTCCGCCTGCTTGATCTCGGTTTCATCTTTCGCGCGAGCCGCATTTTCTTTTGCTTGCTCCTCAAGCACCTGGTCAACCAGCTTGTTGTACTCGGCTTGCTTGTCGATGTAGTCGCGAATCTGCGCCTGGCGGTCAAACTCCACCAACAGATCGCCTTGTTTCACGCGGCTTCCACTCTGCGCCAGCTTGGTGATCGTCAGGGTGCCGACTTGCTCCCCCGCCAGGAGCGGAGCGAGGATGGCGCGACTTTGTACGGCCTCGGTTGTACCCTTGAGCCGCAAAACTCGATTGGAAGGGGTTTGGGCGGCGCTCAAAGACTGAGAACCGATTCCGCTCGACCGAGTCTTCCTTCTTATGCCCACCAGCAAAAGCGTGCCGATAACCAGCACAACCACGCCCGCGACGAACACTCCGCGCCAGCGGCGCGGAGGCCGGGAAGCGCCGCCAGCAAGATCCTCTGGCGCTCTCTGCTCTGGTTGAGGCGGAGCGGCAGATTCAGTCGTTGTCTCGACCGGAGATGAAGACATGTACGATCGCTCTCGCAACGGCTTTTTCTGGGTCGGCCGAATGCACCGAGGTTCTTCGTAACCAATCATTATCCAACAGAAGAGCCGTCTCGAAACCGGGAAATCATCGAGATGGGCCCTTTATCAGGATCGGCATTGGCACCTGTACTTGCAGTATATTTTCGATCCATGAATGAAGATAGGAATCCAATCCAATCACTGTGATGCGGCGCTGCGCCAGCCAGATATCTGGATTCTGACGCAATATAGCAAGATCAATCCGTTGGTCCGCATGCCTACGCAAGGGAGCGAATGAGCGTTTCCCGCAAACGGATTAGAGCAGCATTAATGAGACTCGCGTGGAATTTCGTCGCCGCGGCAACCCGTCAAAAAATCCAGATCCGCGCCCGTATTGGCCTGCATTACGCGCTCTACGTAAAGCTGTTGGTAGCCGCCTTTCATGGTGTGAACCGGTGGCTGCCATTGCTTACGCCGCCGCTCCAACTCGTCCTGCGAAATATCGAGGTGGAGACGCCGGGATTCCACGTCTAATTCAATGAAATCGCCGTCTCGTACAAGCGCGAGGGCTCCACCGACTGCGGCTTCAGGACAAACATGAAGCACGACCGTACCATAGGCTGTCCCGCTCATGCGCGCATCTGAAATGCGGACCATGTCGGTGATTCCGCGCTGCAGCAGCTTTGCCGGCAGACCCATGTTACCCACCTCAGCCATTCCCGGATAACCCTTCGGTCCACAATTCTTCAGCACGAGAACACAATTCTCATCGACATCCAGGTCGGGATGATCGATGCGCTCCTTATAGTGTTCGATATTCTCGAATACCACGGCGCGACCGCGGTGGTGCATCAACAGGGCTGACGCTGCCGAAGGCTTAAGCACCGCTCCGTCTGGCGCCAAATTGCCGCGCAACACGGCGATGCCCCCATGTTCGACCAGTGGATTTTCTAGAGTCCGAATTACTTCCGGATTCCAGTTTGGCGCAGTCTCGCAATTTTCCCAGATCGTTTTGCCGTTGGCGGTCAGCGCATCGCGATGGATCAGATTGCGCTGTTCGAGTGCGCGAATCACCGCGGGCAGTCCACCAGCATAATAAAAATCCTCCATAAGGAAACGGCCGGAGGGCATGAGATCGACCAGAGTGGGTACGTTTCGGCCCAGGCGATCCCAATCGTCAAGAGTGACTTTGAGGCCGACGCGCCCAGCAATCGCTAAAAGGTGTATGACCGCGTTGGTCGAACCGCCCACCGCGCCATTTACGACAATCGCGTTCTCGAAGGCTTGCCGTGTCAAAATTTGCCCAATCCGCAAGTCATCGTGCACCATCTCGACAATCCGGCGCCCCGCGCTGTGCGCGAGAACATAACGGCGAGAATCGACCGCCGGGATCGCCGCGTTATGCGGCAGCGCGAGACCAAGAGCCTCGACCATGCAGGCCATGGTGGAAGCGGTTCCCATCGTCATGCAGTGTCCGGCAGATCGCGACATGCAGGCCTCGGCATCCATGAAATCTTCCAAGCTCAAGGCGCCGGATTTGAACTCCTCCTCGAAACGCCAGACTCCGGTTCCCGATCCGATGTCACGGCCGCGGTACTTGCCGTTCAGCATTGGTCCACCGGAGACGACCAGTGCGGGAACATTACAACTCGCAGCGCCCATCACTAAAGAGGGAGTAGTCTTGTCACAGCCACACAACAACACAACCCCGTCAATCGGGTTGGCGCGGATCGACTCCTCGACGTCCATGCTAACCAGATTTCGGAATAACATGGCGGTAGGCCTTATATTTGCCTCGCCGAGCGACATCACGGGAAATTCGAGGGGCAGGCCACCGGCCTCCCAGACGCCGCGCTTGACATGGTCGGCAATCTGACGAAAATGTGCGTTACAGGGCGTCAGTTCCGACCACGTATTGCAGATGCCGATGACTGGCCTTCCGTCGAACACATGGTCGGGCAGTCCCTGATTGCGCATCCAACTGCGATGCACGAAGCCGTCTTTATCCCTCTTGGCGAACCAGGCTGCGGAACGATGCCTGCGCCTTTGTTTCTCTTCGGGCATGGGTGTAAGTCCCTCCGAAAGTTGGTTAGTCCGCAACGACTTGCTGCTTCTGTTCTCCAAGACCGCGAATCCCCAAATGAATACGATTGCCGGCACGTAGGTAAATCGGCGGCTTCTGGCCGTGTCCCACACCCGGTGGTGTGCCGGTAGAAATGACGTCGCCTGTCCTCAAGCTCATAAATCTGCTCAGATAACTGATGAGATAAGCGACTCCGAATATCATGGTTTGAGTAGAGCCGTTCTGGTAACGGTGCCCATCGACTTCCAGCCACATATCCAGATCTTGCGGGTCAGGAACTTCATCGCATGTCACCAGCCACGGGCCCAGGGGACCAAAAGTGTCGGCGCTCTTACCCTTGACCCATTGCCCGGTGCCCTCCAACTGAAAGGCGCGTTCTGAGAGATCGTTGATCACGCAATACCCGGCAACATGCGAAAGAGCATCGGTCGGGTCCACGTACTTCGCCGGCTTGCCAATGACGACGCCAAGTTCGACCTCCCAATCCGTCTTCTTGGATCCTCGCGGAACGACCACGTTGTCGTTTGGACCGCAGATCGACGACGTCGCCTTCATGAAGATAACTGGTTCCGCAGGCACTGCCATCCCGGCTTCCGCCGCATGATCGGAATAATTCAAGCCAATACAAACGAACTTCCCCACGCTTCCGACGCACGGGCCGATTCGTGGCTGGCCTGCAACCTTGGGCAAAAGCGAGATGTCGTTGTTTCGCAGTTTTTCCATCGACTCGGGGAGCAATGACTCTCCAGCAAGATCGGGAATAATTCCCGACAAGTCCCGGATTTTGCCATCGCCATCCAAAATGCCTGGTTTCTCCTCACTCGGCGGACCGTAGCGCAGCAATTTCATTTTTTCTCCAATAAGATTTGGCGTCTAAAGGCTAAAGCCGCCGTCGATGATGTGCGTCTGGCCCGTAGTATAGGCGGATTCATCCGAAGCCAGGTAAACGGCCAGCGCCGCAATCTCGTCCGGAGTTCCTATGCGGCCCATCGGTTGCCGGGCCACAAATTCAGCACGAGCTTTTGCAGAATCGCCTTGGGCAGCGATCCGCTGATCAAGGGACGGTGACTGCACCGTGCCCGGGCAGATCGCATTACAACGAATGCCGCGGCGAATGAAATCCGCGGCGATGGCTTTGGTCAGGCCGATCACCGCCGCCTTGGTGGTTCCATAGACAAAGCGGTTAGGCGCTGCTTTGATACTGGACGCGGCCGACGACATATTAATAATGTTTCCCTTCCCCGCCCGCAGCATGGCGGGTAGAAAAGCACGGCAGGTGCGATACATGGACTTGACGTTCAAATCGAAAGAGAAGTCCCAGTCATTTTCTTCACAGTCGAGAATGCTGCCGTGATGAACATATCCGGCGCAGTTGAACAAGACATCGATGGTTCCCACTTCGGCGGCAAAATCGGCGACGTCCTCGGATTCGCGAACGTCCAGGCGTCGAGTCCGAATTCCGAACCGGGAACCACTGAGAGCCGCAAGCAACTGTTCGTTGACGTCAGTGGCCCAGACGACCGCTCCCTCGTCGGCAAACGCGATGGCAGTCGCGCGCCCAATGCCCTGTCCCGCCGCCGTGACGACTGCAATTTTTCCCGCCAGTCTTCCGCTCATCTTTAATTAGTTCCTGAATTCTAATTCCTATTGACCTGAATGCGCGTCGGCCAATTCCGTCCAAGGAAGACTTTTCGCGGTGCACCCGCTGTATAGGAAGTGTGTCCTCCTTCCGCATCGGGCAAGCGTTCACTCCCCAACCGCTGCGGTTTCCTCTGGCTCGTCAGGCTGCGTCCACATCCTGATCATGGTGGGCGCGGCCAGCACCAGCGCCGCCAGCCAAGTCACCACCACCGCGGTCACTGCCAGTGCACCTCGCGTCGCCTCAAACGGCCCAAACAGGCACACCGCCCAATACGCTGCTACAAACACCGATAGTCCGGGTCCTAGCAACCGATAAGCGGCGCCCTGCGCCCGCAGCCGCAGTTCGGCCTCATGTTCGTCCACCTTCACTCGGCCGAAGAGTCCATCCCGCACCGCCCGCTGAAAGAGATCCCCGCGCTGTTTCTCCTTTAGAGCATCGAACTCCACGCCATACTCAATCACGGCCCGATCCTCCAGCGACACTTGTGCGAACCCGATCCGGAACGTCCGAACCGCCAGCCCCAGCAACATCGCGAGCCACGTAGTGGTCATCAGTCCGGCCCAGGGATCAAGACGCACCATTCGCAGGCTCACCGCAATCTCAAACACCAGCACTGGCGCAAACAACAGCGCAAACACCAGCCGCCGCGTCCGCTGCTTTCCGGTCCGCGACATCTTGCGAATCTTCGCCCACTCCTCCGGTCCGAGTTTCGCCGACCTAGCCGGCGTAAACCAGAAACCGATCCTCTTCCAGAACCAACTCCGCCCTTCGTTGACCGTCATCTCAGAACTCCCTCTTGTGCGTCTCGTATACCTGTTCGCTCAATGTTCGAAACGGTCGAGGCGAGAAGACAGCCTCCACCGGCAATCCAAAGTGTTCGGCGATCTTGAAGGCCAACTCCAACGACGGCGTGTAGTCCCCCCGCTCTAGAAACCCGATCGTCTGCGGATTTACACCCACGGACGATGCCAGCGTCGCCCGAGATAATTTTCTTTCCGCCCGAAGCACGGCGATGCGGTTATGAAGCGACATGATGCTACTATACATCAAATCATTGCTTATACGCAACATCACAATCCACAGAGCCGGCAAGCAGCAAAATGCTGTCATCTCTGTCCGCGACGGTCAGTGAAGAAAACGAAAGGTGATGAAAACTCTGGTCCGGCAGCCTGACGGAGTGCGATAAGGGCTGAAGGGAAGTTAAGATAGCGGTCTGTCCGAGAACAATGATGAGACGACGACGCCCATTGATTGCCTCTCCACTCGAATGGCAAATGACCGCAGCCCCAGTATTGCCCCCGACGATCCCGGTTTTGCCAGAGCGTGGCGGCACTCAGCTCAGGGCGCCGCGCGGGGTGGTACTGGTGGACACTCGGGAACAAACGCGTTTCGATTTCTCGCGCTTCTCTGGCTGGTTCGCACGGGTCGAGAAAAAGGCTCTCAGAGTTGGAGACTACACCATCGCCGGACTGGAGGACATCTGCACCGTGGAGCGGAAGGATCTCGCCGACCTGATTCATTCCTTCACGGTGGATCGTCCGGCGTTTATCAATCGGCTCCGGCTCATGAGCTCCTTCCCACATCGGCTATTAGTAATCTCGGCCGCGCTCAGCCAGGTGAAATCTCCTTTTGCTCATTCCAACATTGACCCCAACCGCATTCTGCAGTCCCTGATCGCTGTCCTCGCGGGACTGAACATCCCTTTTCTGTGTACGGAAACCCACGAACTCGGCGAGGAAATCGTCGCCTCGTATCTGTACCAGATTCATCTGTACGACTGGCTTGAAGCCAATGACTATGGCCGCACTCTTGTCGACAACGATCTTTAGGTCAACACGAACTCCCTTGACATGCCCGGCATGCAAGAATTCGAGCCGTGTGCGTTCCATATTGCGCAACTCACTGGCCGTTGGGCATCCGGGGCAGAGTGGTTGGCGTCCAATGACAAGGGGCGCCGTCGTTTGGGATGACTCCAAGGGATCGAGTGAAATCTCGCGGCGCAATCGTCGGACAATGTTCAAACTAGGCCGAAGGTATGCAAAAGCAGATTGCTATTCCACGCCCTCGCCTGTCACCGAAGCGCTTCGCGGTTCTGTGCTTTGTTCTTGGCGGGCTTCGATATACGCCCACACTCAAGGCCCCTTGCTACCACCTGCCGACTGCACGAACGTCCGTCTGGAGGCGACTCTGCACGTATATCGCGCCCCCGACATATGCAGGTCATCGCGATTGATTACCGCGACACCACCGCGGATGCCTGCGCCCTGCATCCTGACAGCCCGGCCCGTCCTTTCAAGCCGCTACTCACACTCAGTCCCGGCGAAACCGCTCACACTTCTTTTTCGCTGGAGCACCGAATTTTCCACGCCAGATATTCCATGCCGCGAGGTGCCCTTCCGGACAATCAATGCGAACCGGCCTCCGAACGGTATAGAGCGTAACCGATGTGTAGTCGAACGCGGGAGTCTATGATTCGCACCAATTTTGATTGGCTGCTCCTCACCATTGGCCTCCTTGTATGGCCCGTGCTGGGACAGCAGCCCCCTGCTCAGGAGCCCGCGGATTTGCAGGTGCAATTCCGATCTGCGACCGGTTCGAACCGTTTTCGTGTCGGCGAAGTGATTCCTGTCGAAGTTCTTGTGTCCAGCACGACGCCAAATCGCTATTTGGAGCCCTGTGCGCTGTTCAATGAGACCGGTTTCGGGTTCCCACGTTGTCGATTCCTCAGTCAGTGGTCGTTCGCGATAACGCCTGCAGATGGCTTGGTGGACTTTGGCGGTCCGCAATGGCACAGCGGTCCGGCGTTTGACGTTCCAAACCCCGACCTTACTTCGAAGCCCGCAACTTTCCCTTATCGACTGACCAGCAGATACCGAATCGATAAACCAGGCGAATATCGAGTCGGTCTGTCGATCGAGATCGGTTTGGATGACGAAACGACGCAGCTCACCGCCCGCCCGGATCTGTCAGTTCATCCTCATTCGGTCAGGGTCACGCGGGAGATTGTGCTCCAGATCGTGCCGGCCGAACCCGAGTGGCAAGCTGAGATTGTGCGCAAGGGCGAGGAGGCTTATGCTTCGCCTCGTCCGCCCGACACGAATCCTCCGTCGGAGAATTTGTTGCGATATCGGCAAGCCACACGAGCACTCTGCACCTTGGGCACGCCGGAGGCGGCCCGCGTCTTCGCAAGACTTCTTGCAGAGGGCAAAAACGAAGTGCAAAACTGCCTGGAACGATCTGCGAGTAGGCCCCCCGCCATCGACGAGATGCGGCGCCTTTTGGTCGAACCCGATATTGCAGTGACGCCCAGCTTTCTTAATGTGCTCGCAAAACTGCTCTACAACGAGGAAGCATCAAGGAAAGGCACGGGTAATATTGCTTTTCAAGAAGCGACGGACAAGGAACGGGACACCTTGTTCGCGTCCCTTCCGCAAAAGCGCGGCCGTGCCCAGGACTCATCCCTGCTTACAGTGCTGCAGAATCCTCTGTTCGTAAGGGCCTCGGAATACGCACCCGCCTACGAGCTGCCGTTCCCCGATCCGGTAATCGCCATGGCCGTGGCAGATTTTGATCGACTGCCGCAGGAGTCGCAGGAATGGCTGATGCAGGACGGCTGGGATCGAGTGCGTTCTCCCCTGATGCTGCCCGTCGTACGAAAGAAAGCGGAGACCGGCGATGGACCGGCTTTGCTGCGTTGGTTGGAACTCGACCCTGCCGCAGCAACGGCGTTTATGCGCGAGGAGATGGTTCGTCCGCAGCCGCGTTTTTCTTCGTACTACCTCCGGCTTCCGGAGATTTCCCTTCCTCGTCAACAGCGCCAAATCGCGACGAACTTCATAGCCCTGACGGACGAGATCTTTTTGGCGCGCGCCGCAACACTGTTACATCGCTACGCTACGAGCGCGGTATTGCCAGAGGTGCTGCCATTCATTGACGCCAAACTCACGGAGTGGCCTTGCTCGATTCAGTTGCCTGTACTCGCTTACCTTTTGAAGGTTTCGCCGAAGGATGCTGCGCCACGCGTGGAACAAGCATTCAGGCACCAGACCTCAACCGGCGGGTGTATGGCCACGTTTCTCACCGATCTCGGTTCCCTCGAGTCAAACCCAGTGCTCGAGCGGCTAGCTCTGAGCCAAGTCGAGCTCGGCGGAGCTTCTGCTGTCGACGGAACCCACTACCTGAAGCGCTACGGCACGCTCGCCGCAAAGTCGAAAATCTGGGAACAGTTGCAGCGTTGGCACCAGGAGTTTGTATCCAGCGGCGCGGAACAACGACTCAACTCCGGTGCAGCCACAAAGAAGGATGCAGCGCTAGGTGAGATCGTTAGCGCGCTGACGGCCACATTCGAAGGTGCGCAGGCGTGGGTGCTATCGCCTGACGAGGCGGCTCGAATGGAAGCTCTACTCGGAAAAAAGACCGTATCGGAACTGGTGTGTCGTTTTCACTGCGGCGCGTCCTCCGGCATCAATCCCGCCCCTGCTGTGTATGAAATCCGAAGTCGCATAAGCGAAGATTGGATGCGGCGAGAGAGTCCCATGGAGTATTTGAATCCAGTGGAACGCCTGCACTACTCGATCAACCAGTATTGGTGTGCCGATCCCAGGGCCCTGAAGCAGAAGATTTTACAATTTCCGAAGGGCTCGACTTTTACTTTTACTTTCCCAGACGATTTCACGACGCGGGACCGCGAGGAGATAGCGGAGACTGCAGAGCTTCTGCGGAAGCATGGCTACAAGGTGGAGTGGGCCTCTCTGCGACTAGACCCGGCGCAATAGACAATGACGTTGTATGGAACGCGTGACCACCGTCGGCACCGATGTTTGAAATACGGAACTGGATGATACCGAACGGACGCTCGACAGCGCATCGGCGCAGTCCCATCGCGCTGGGTGTAAATACCACCACCACATACGGCGATCCGTCACGTTTGACGAATGAATTACGCGGTCTTCACTGGCTTGTGAAATCCTCCAGACAGGATGGGAATCATACAGATGAGCGCATAGGCCACAATCGCGCCGGTGACAATCAGCGATAGCGTTGTTAAGCTGGCCCCAAAGTGAGTTACAGCGAGCCAGCCAACTGCGCCGGCGATCAACATCCGCACGGTTCCTGCTACGAAGGGCCACGCCACGCGTCCTATCCCCTGTGACGCGTAGCTAAGGGCAAGCCCTGTGCCCAATACGCCATAGGCAAGAGCAACGTGCCGCAAATAGAGCGTTGCCGGAACGAGAACTGACGAGTCATGGGTGAAGATATGCAACCAGAGCAATGGATAGATTGAGGCGACCAAACCAATCAAACCCGGTATGGTGGCTCCAACGATGGCACCAGTCCATGCGATCCGCCTCGCACGTTGCAAATGGCCTGCGCCTGCGTTGACCCCCACCATCGTGAGTATGGCTGTCCCAAGACCAAACATCAGAGGGATGATTAGATAGTCGAGACGCGAGGCGATGCCATACCCGGCCAGGGCGTCGATTCCAAACAAACCGAAACCTGCTGTGATAATGATGACGGTCAGGTTGGTCTGTATGGTGGAAACTGCCGCGGGAAGCCCCACTCGAAGAATATCCCGGAGGAGTCTCCGTTCAAGGGGAACCACCCGAAGCACGAGGCCGGATCGGCCTTTCATCATGTAGCGAATCAGAATCAGCGAGGCAATCGTGTAGTAGGTCACAACGGCAACACCGGCACCTCCTACGCCAAGACGGGGGATAGGTCCAAAACCGAAAATCAGAGCTGGGGAACATGGAATCAGCACGCAGGCACCGATCAGAGTCACAAGGGCAGGAACTCGCACATTGCCCGACCCTCGAAGAGCAGCAGACAAGAGGTTAACAATCCAGATAGGGATTGAGCCCGCGAACATGAACCTGGAATAGCGTAGCGCCACCCGAAGCGCCTCATCTCTGCCACCTAGTTTCGTATAAATAGCAGGCCCCATCCATATCGCACCAACGAAAAAGGTGGCTCCCATGATGACGGCGAGCGCGAGTGCATGAAATACGAGCGCATCGGCGTCCTCATGGCGATGTGCGCCGATAGCCCTGGCTACCGCTGATGACACGCCACCACCTATGCCGCCGTTCGACATCATGGCCATCATTGCCCAGAACGGAAACACCAGCGCTGTTCCCGCTAACGCGTCGGTTCCAATCAGTCCGACATAGTATGTTTCGGCGATCCCGACGAGTGTCTGAGCAGCCAGAACAGCGATGGTCGGAAGGGCGAGTTTCGCCATCGTCGATACGATGGGAGCAGTCAACAGCGCGGCCCGTGCGGCACCCTTCTTCCGAACAGCGGAGGAGTGTGCGTCCTCATTTCGGAAACGCGATGCCCGCTCTCTGGAGGTGGTGGCATCAGGGGCTTCGGCTTCGCACGGCACTACTTCTTCCTTCATAGTCTTGGACCCTTCGCTAACACACTTTGCAGATTGTCCAACTGAGATTTTTACTTGCGAGACGCTGGACCACTCAACGGCGATCCAGTCGTTCCACCATCCACGACCAACTCCGTTGCGGAGATGAACGAGGCGTCATCCGAGGCGAGAAACAGGACCGCCTTTGCAATCTCTTCCGCCTCGCCGAACCGCCCAAGGAGTATCCGATTCGCAATTCGCTCCGCTCTGGCTTTTGCGATGTCGCTTCCTGCCTGCTGATCCGGTCGGCGGGACCATATCGGGGTCGTGGTGGCCCCAGGGACGACGACATTGACTCTGATGCCACGCGGCGCCAGATCCGCGGCGAGGGTGCGGGAGAGCGCACGAATGCCGGCTTTGCTCGCGGCGTAGGCTGAATAGCCGGATTGCCCCAGTGTGGCGATGACAGAACCGTTCAAGACAACGGAACCTGCATCGCGCAGGAGAGGAAGTGCAGACTGCACCGTAAAGAAGACGCTTGTCAGGTTGATATGAATGACCTCCTGGAATGCCTCCTCTGTCGTATTCCCGAGCGGAGACAGGTTCGAGACGCCCGCATTCGCAAATAGAATGTCGAGTTTGCCGAAATGCTGTGCCATCTCTCTAAAGAGATGTTTTCGCTCAGCAGTGTTGCCAACGTCAGATCGGAATGCGGCCGCGTTGGGACCCAGTTCCTGAGAGGCCGCGTCCAATGTCGTTTGATCTCTTCCGGTAATCGCTACCTGTGCCCCTTCAGAAACGAAGAGACGCGCGGTTGCCAATCCAATGCCGCTATTACCTCCCGTAATGAGTGCCGTTTTCCCTTTTAATCGCATCGCTGAAATCCCGCCTTGATCTGGTTTAGTAAAGCAACTGCTATTGCATCGTCGCATAACCGGTATAATAAAGCAACCGCATCGAGTCAGGATACAACGTCATGGCATCATCGTTGCTAAAGGCAGACTCGAAGACGACGCACTCTTTTCAATTCAGATCGAGGGTGGGAAGCGCAACGATCGTCTCACCGGAACACAGGAGGCACCGAGCTTTAGAGAGGGAGTCAGAACTCATCAGATGCTTGACGCCATCATTCGAGCGCCAGCCACTGGGTCGGTACACAGCATTGATTGAGGCAGCGTTACCGTAATAGCTGGACGTCTTTAGCCTTCAACAAGCGGCCATCTTTCGATCGGAGTTCTAAGGGTTTAACCGGTTGCGAACATTTGCGATCGACTAAAGTGGGGTACTTCTCTCCAGGCTTGAATAGGTTGGCCTCGCCCCACTGACGCAAGGACACCAGAATCGTATTGAGGGAGTTACCTTTTTCAGTCAATACGTACTCGTGGTAGGCACTTCCATCGGACGCAGGAACGATCTCTAAAATGCCGTTGTCGACCAATTTACGAAGACGGGCACTGAGCACGTTCTTTGCGAGTCCTAAACTCTGCTGGAATTCGCTGAAACGCTTCTTTCCGCGAAAGGCATCCCGCAGAATGAGGAGGGACCACCACTCTCCGATGAGATCTAAAGTTCGGGCGACCGGACACCTGTCAGTTTTCAGACTCTTGCGTTGCATATCCGCGGACCCTCCCTTCGCAAGCTTGCTACAAATCTAGCAGCCTGCGAAACCAATCTGGTTGCATTATTCTACCAGTTCTGCAACAGCCTTCGCTCCGGTTGCATTACTACACAAGATGTCGGATGGTTCCCGGAGCTAAGCGGGGACCGATATCGGCATCGCTTCCAGTTTCCTTTCACTCAGCGGTACTTGACCATGACTCCAGGTTTGCTCGGACAGGCGAATCGTCGCTTCGAGCGCAGCCAGTCGTGTTGTCAGGGAGTTTGTTACCGAACACCGTCACTGGTATCCGGATGCCTTTCTGAATTTCATCGGCGCGGTGTTGTTATTCGCGATTCACAGATCGTTCAGGGAACGCCGAGGAAATAGGGGGCTGCCACTTGCTAGCGCGCCACTTTACGGAAGGTTTCGAGCGCGGCGCCCATTCGTTCCAGTCCGCCGCGCACCATGTCGGTCTCTCCGCAGAACCCGATGCGGATGTGTTGTGGCTGCTCGAAGAACTCCCCGGGCACTACGCTGGTCTCGAACTGCTCCCGTAGAAGAGCCACGAAATCGGCAGCACTGCCCGTTTTTACTCTCGGAAAAACCGTGGTGCCAAATCGACTAGGCTCGCAGTCGAGGTCTACCTCTGCCTCTAAAAAGTTGTTGACCAAGACTCGATTCGTTTCCAGGAGTGTGCGGGCCCGATTGCGCACGCGATCGAGATGATCGAGGGCGATCACTCCAAGAAGTTCGGCCGGATGCACCGGACTGCCATAAGTAAAATCAACGATCTCCCACATGCGTTTCACTAACTCGGGCTGCGCCAGAATCCATCCGCAGCGAATTCCGCTCAGGCCATACGCTTTGGTCAAGCTGCTGGTAATGACGAAATTAGGTCCAAGATGAAAGGCAGAACGCCACGGCTGATCAAACAGAGTTTCGAGGTAGACCTCGTCCACCAGGACGCGAGCTCCCACTTTCGCCGCAATCTCACCGGCCTGCCGCATAGTACTCTCGTCTGTAAATGCGCTACTTGGATTGTGCAGATTGCAGAGAATCACGAGACGCGTTTCCGGCGTGAGATTCCGTTCTAGTTCTCCGAGCCCCAACCGGAATCCCTTCTCCGCGCGGCGTTCGAAGCGGCGAACTCTTGCTCCAATGTGATCGAGAACGGTCAGCAAAGGGTCATAGGTTGGACGCTCCGCCAGTACCTCATCCCCGCGGTGGACGAGCGCAGTTAACGCAATGTAGTTCGCCATGGACGTGCCGAGCGTATAGACAACGCATTCCTCCTGTACGCCAGCCTTCGCCGCCAATCGCGCCATCAGCGGCTTGTAACCATAAGGACCGGTCCCGCCGATCTCCAGGTCATCGATGCGCACGGGCAACTCCGCGAGCGGATAATCAGGGACTCCACTGGCCGCCAGGCTAAAGCGCGAATTGGAATGCAGCTTCGCCCACGCCAGGTAGCGTGAAACAGCCTCCGGCCGCAAACTATTCATCTCTGGCTCTCCTTAATTTCGTAACGATCATCCGCTCAACGATTGCGATCGCTCTCGCCTGCTCCAAAACCAATACACCGGGACACCCGCCAACAGCAGGACAAAGCCGATGAGACTGTTCTCGGGATAGCGGTAGATCGTATTCGCCACTACCCACCAGCATATCGCGACGAATACAACCGTGGTCACTGGATGGCCGGGCATACGATAGCCAGCGCTAGGGTTCATGGTGCCATGTGCGGCACGTCGGCGAAAAACGAAGATTGTGGTTGCGGTCAGTCCAAAAAACAAAAAGTCCATGGCAATAACGTAATTCAAAATCTGCTCATACCGGCCGGAAAGCGCGATCACCATCGTCCACACACTTTGCAGGACGATGGCAACCACCGGCACGCGGGTACGCGGATCGAGCCATGCGACTGCGCGGAAAAACAGTCCGTCATCCGCCATCGCAAAGTACACACGCGGCGCGGTCAAAATAGACTGGCTTAGAAATCCCAAAGTCGAAAGGGCGATCGCGGCCGCTATGAACTTCGCGCCCCTCTCGCCAAGCGCTAGTCGCATGACCGCAGTCGCGGGGGTGCTGGTCGCAGCCAAAGCTTGTGGTCCGAGCGAACGCAAGCACACCCAGTTCACAGCCGTGTAGAGCACCAGGACACCAAGCATTCCGATCAGCAATCCGCGCGGCAAATTTTTCTTCGGCTCTTTGACTTCGGCTGCGATGAAATTCGCTGTCTGCCATCCTCCGTAAGCAAACAGCACTGGCACCATAGCTCCGCCAAACGATGTCAGCGACCAGTTCCGCTCGGCTGCGGTGATCGTCGTCACATGCTTACCCGTGAACACCAATCCGACGATCACCAATGCAGCGATGGCCACAATCTTCATCACCATGAGCGCGCTCTGGGTCCGTCCGCCGGTTTTTACACCGAGGCAATTGATGAGCGTCAAGATAGCGAGGGCCGTTGTCGCCACGATCCAATCTGGGGCGTGCATGCCCGTAAGTTCGAGAAAGTATCGGGCGAAAGTGATCGACACTGCGGCCATGCCTCCAGTCTGGATGACCAGCAGCAACACCCATCCATAAAGAAACGCGACCGCCGGATGATAGGCATCGCGCAGATAAGCATACTGGCCACCGACCTCCGGCAGCGTAGCCGCCAGTTCTGCCCAGATGAAGGCGCCTCCGACGCCGATGATCCCGCCGAAGATCCAGGCGCCCAGAATGAGCGCCGGGGTATGAACCTGTTGCGCCACTACATAGGGATTGATGAAGATGCCGGAACCTACAATGCCGCCCATAACCAGCATGGTGGCGTCGAATAAGCCGAGTTGCCTTGCCAGGTTTGGCTTTGCGCCGGAAATATGATCAGCGTTTGGGTTCGAAATCACGTTGTCGGCTTACTTGGAAAGCTGGGGATCGACCAAACTCGTCAGGGACGCACCAGGAGGGTTTGCTGAATTATCCTCGATATTCTGCCGCGCCCCAAATAACCATATTCTCTGCTCGGACCCCTCGCAACCTCATGGAACACGCTTGAGCAACAAAATGTCTGAGCCGTCAGTGAAAGTCGTGAGAACGAACATCGATTTCACTAATCTCCAGTGGGCGAACGACATCCGCCTTCACTGAGATTACATTTTCCTGGTTTTGAAGCTTGCCCTCGACCAGCAGGAATTTGCCATACGTGACAACTCGCCGATACTGCTCGTAGACAGCAGGCGTAACGATTGCGTTGGAGATTCCGGTTTCATCTTCCAGGCTCAAGAACACAAATCCCTTGGCTGTTCCCGGCCGCTGCCGTGCAATCACGCATCCTGCGATGCGAGTCTCTCGTCCATTTTCGAGATTCCGCAAATGGCTGGAACAAACAATGCCCATCCGAGACAGCGCAGCCCGGTGATAGGCCATTGGATGTGGGCCCACCGTAACACCGGTACCTTGGAAATCGGCGACAAGTCGTTCATCGACCGTCATCCGGGCAAGCGGTGACGCTTGGTCCTGTTCCGGCATTTGGCTTAATAAAGGACCCGTGGGGCGGCCAGCATATTCCACCTGCCAGAGTGCATCGCGGCGATGAATGTTCTCCCCCAGCCAATTCAATGCGCCGATCTTCGCAAGCATGGTGAGATCCTTCTTGCGCAACTCGGGTACGCGCAGCGTGAGATCTTGGATGGACTCAAAAGCCCGGTTGTTGCGAGCCTGGACCAGTGCCTCTCCCACCTCTCGCCGCAGTCCTCTGGCGTACAGCAATCCGAGCCGTAGAGCGAAGCGAGTGGGCCCGCTGTCCCTCTCCGTCTCCAGGGTGCATAACCAGTCCGAGCGTTGTACGTCAATTGGCTTGACGCGTAGGCCGTGAAGCTGCGCGTCTTTTACCAGCGTTGACGGACTATAAAACCCCATTGGCTGATTGTTGAGCATGGCTGCGGTGAACGCCGCCAGATAATGGCACTTCAAATAGGCGCTGGCATAGGCGATGAGCGCAAAGCTGGCGGCGTGCGACTCGGGAAATCCATACAGAGCGAAGGATTGTATGGATTGGATAATTTGCTCTTGGGCGTCGGAGTGAATGCCATTCTGCGTCATCCCCTGCCGCAGCTTTACCTCGAGTTCCCGCATTCGCGCCTGCGAACGCCGCATCCCCATTGCCCGGCGTAGCTGTTCTGCCTCGTCACCGCTGAAGTTGGCGACGATCATCGACATGCGAATCAGCTGTTCCTGAAAAAGCGGTACTCCGAGCGTGCGCTTGAGCACAGGCTCCAACAGTGGGTGGGCATAGCTGACTGCTTCTTTGCCTTGTCGCCGCTTCATGTAAGGGTTCATCATCTTGCCTACGATGGGTCCGGGGCGGATGATGGCCACCTGCACCACCAAGTCGTAAAAACACACTGGACGATTGCGAGGTAAAGCCGACATCTGAGCACGGCTTTCAATCTGGAACATTCCTACCGTGTCAGCGTTTTGCAGCGTGCGATAAACCTGCGCGTCATTGTGTGGAAGCTGACCGAGATCCAATGGTTCTTTGTAATGCCGGGGAACCAAATCGAGGCACTCTTCGAGGACGGCCATCATGCCCAGCCCGAGCAGATCGACCTTGATAATCCTCATGTCGGCGCAGTCTTCCTTGTCCCACTGGATGACGGTACGTCCCGGCATCGACGCACGTTCCAGGGGAACGACCGCATTGAGTTGACCGGCGCAAATCACCATGCCACCAGAGTGTTGTCCCAGATGGCGCGGAATATCCTGCATACGTTCGCAAATCTCCAGATACTTGGCGATCCGGCGGTGCTCGGTATCGAAGCCAGCGGTGCGGAAACTGGCATCCAATGTGTCAGTCGGCCCTTTCCATTCCCACGCGCCAACTAATTTCGTAAGCCGGTCCAGAGTCTCGGCATCGAAACCGAGGGACTTGCCGGCTTCACGCGCTGCAGATTTTCCTCGGTAAGTGATGACATTGGCGGTCATGGCTGCGCCCAGTTCGCCATAACGCTGATACACATGTTGAATGACGCGTTCACGACGATCTCCGCTGGGAAGGTCGAGATCGATGTCGGGCCATTCTCCGCGCTCGGCGGTAAGAAAACGCTCGAACAGCAGTTCCATCCCCACCGGATCAATGGCCGTGATGCCAAGCGCATAACAAACGACGCTGTTTGCCGCAGAGCCACGGCCCTGTACAAGAATTCCCTCGCGTCCACAGAACTGCACAATGTCCCACACGATTAGGAAGTAGCCTGCTAATTCGAGTTGTCCGATCAGCGCTAGCTCACGACGAGCTTGCCGCTGGGCCTTCTCGTAAAGCTGAGGGTCACGTTTCGGCAGATACCGCTGGCGCAGGCCTTCCTCCACGCGCTTCTCTAGGAATGCTTGCTTCGTGCCGCCATCTGGGACGGAATAATTGGGAAAGCGGTATCCCAGATCACTCATCTTGTATATCAGGCGTGCGGAAAGTTCAGTTGTGTTGGAGATTGCTCCCGGAAGATCGCGAAACAACTGCTGCATTTCATGGGGAAGACGCAGGTGGCGCTCAGCATTCCGTGAGAGCAGTTGGCCAGCGGCATCCAAAGGGCAGTGGTGACGGATACTCGTAAGCACGTCCATCACTTCACGCTCGTAGGCCGTGGCGTAGTTGACACCATTGGTGGCGAGCAGTGGTAACTTCAACGAACTTGCAATTCGTACCGCTGCCTGATTTCGATGCTCCTCAGTTCGGTCGCAATGGCGCTGCAATTCGACGTAAACATTCCGATGACCGAAGAGGTTCACGAGTCTTTGAACTTCGCTTCTACCCTCATCGAATCCTCCGCGTAAAAGTGCGGAAGCCAGTGGTCCTTCCTCGCCTCCTGTAAGACAAATCAATCCTTCAGCATGTTCTTGAATGTCAGTAAGAGTTGCGGCACCTTCCGCTTTCGTTTCCTCCCGCAATTTGTAGCGAGTGATCAACCGGCAGAGGTTCTGATATCCAATTGCAGATTCAACGAGAAGCGGAAAACGCACTGGCTCACTCGGTACACGATGGGGAACCCACTCTGGAGGTCCCACCTTCTGCCCAGCAGCAGTCACGGCGATTTCGGCTCCGATGTGTGCGCGTGTGCCTGCTTTCTCCGCCGTGATGTGAAAGCGTGGCGCACCGTAGAGGCCGTTGCGATCGAGCAGCGCCATTGCTGGCATCTGAAGTTCGGCGCAGCGGGCCATCAGCCTTTCTGGCAAAGACGCACCTTCCAGAAAGCTGAAAGCTGAACGGGCATGTAGTTCGACATACATCGCGTGATCTCAGTCGTAGATCCCGACCAGATACCAACAAGACGCTCCAGGATCGAAAGCAACCCGGCAACACAAGCTTTTATGTTCCCCCAACGTCACATCCCACTCTTCACGGCACCAACTCGAGTTTGTCCACCAGGCTCCGCTCGTTTTCCAAGGCCCTGAAGCTTTGTGGACAGGGAGTTTCTTGCCATCCAGAAAAAGCGTGATGATGCGCGAACTTTTCATTTCCACTCGCACCACCTGCGGAGGTCGGAACATGCGCAACGCTGATGTATGAATTCCACCACCAGTGGCTAGCGACGCGGCATCGGCATGGGGAGCGAAAGGAACCAGCCGAAAGGCATCGGGACGATGACTGTCGATAAGTTCGGGTGAGCCAAGACGATCCTCTCCCAGCAGTTTGCGCAGGCGCGCCAGTAAGATTTCCAATTGCCCTGATTCCGGCGTCTGGGGAACAAACAATTCTTGCTGTCCGGTCTGTGGACGCGCCGGTTGCGCCAACATATACAAGCCAATAACAGCTGCTTGAGGTGGGTGCATCTCCAGATCAAGCTGGATCAACTTCAGCAGCGTGTGATGGTTGGCTTCGGGTAGCGCCGGCCGAACTACCCGGCGATGTTCTCTACGCGGCGCGCCTTCCAGTATCAGCCTGGTCTCAACATAGGCGATGGCCAATGTGTGTTCTGCTGCTCGCACAATGATCTGTTCGAGCATCCTGCCCAAAAGAAACAGCAAAGGTTCCAGTAAATCGACTGGATGTTCCAGTTCAGTGCTCTCACTCAAAATAGCGTCTACAGAAGGTTCAACAGGTACGAGTAGATGTTGAAATTCACCGCGCGAGAGTGCCTGAAGTCGATAGCCTGCTTGCCCAATTCTTGCGATCAGTGCGTTTTCTGGGAGCACCGCCAATGCGCCGAGTGTCTTGATCCCCCATGCAGTGAACGTCTCTTGATGCTCCGGTTCAAGTTCCAGAACTGTGAGGGGAAGCCGTGCAAGTGTTCGTGATTCCTGTCCTGGAGGAATGATGGTAATGCCACGAAATCCACGAGCGGCAAGTATTGCCGCATAAGCGTTACTCGAAGTTGCGATACTGACTTCAACTCCCGCAATATCTATATTTCGCCGCAACAGGATTGCCACCTGTTCCGGAGTGCCTAACAGTCTTTCCGACGCTGACACGTCCAGAACGAGCGTTGCCCCGGAAGAACTTTCTTCCGGGGATGCCAATACTTCAATTCTGGGCGAGAATTTTTCCCCGCATTTCATAATTGTGGTGAACGCTGACTCTTCCTGTTCCCGCACCCTCGGACACAGGGCGAGACCATCAAAGGATTCCGCTTGCAGGCGGCTCATACCTGCTTCCAGTCCAAGACTGCGGGATCGATCGTTCAGCGCAAATATGGTTTCAAGAGGAGGATCGCCATCGAGAATGACGACCGGACGGTTCCGTAATTCCGGCCGGAGACGAACCAGTGACTGCGCCGCAAAGTCGAGCGCATGGAGAGATAAATACAACGGCGCCGGCATAACTCATCTCGCCCAAAGAGTCGATCGTTTCCATAGAGCTTCTGCCGAAGACACTGGTTTTCTCCCAATCGCATGTGCCTCTTCGCGGAATGCACGTTTACGTTCTGCGTTTATGCTGAATTGAAACCCAGTCAACAACGGACAGCCATTCTCGTTCTCCGTCGCGCATTGCCATTGTTCCTCTGCTTCTTTGCAACGTAATGCCACTGCAGCACAACCGTCGGAGCACATAGTTTTCGTCAGCAGCAAGAAAAGAGCTTGAGACTTCTCCGCCTGTAGTCGATAACGATGCCAGGATGCCAAGGAAATGCGCCGCACTTGTTCCGGACGAATATCGCCTACATCCAGCACAATGACCCGAAAGCCTCCTGTATTGAGGAGAAGGTCCGTAGCTCGCAATGCTCGATCAAGACTGGTCCATATTCCTTTGGCAAAACAGTTTTTGGATGCAGAGCTTGGTGAAGAATGCCGCAAAGAACTAGGAGATGGAATGGGAACGGCGATCCCCTTATGTAATACAACTTCGCCACGTCGGGCAGGCTGACGATCGACTGAAACCTGTTCGACGCGCCTTCCCCTGATTGATTCAGAGCCATGCGATGCGTAATCGACTGGCTCCGCTAATTTGCGATTCGATGTCCGCGAATACTCAATGTGCTTGTCGCGCACCAGACTCTTCTCACTGTGAAACAGCTTCTCAACGGCGAGATCCATTCCATGAATTTCGGTGCGAGGATGTTTGCTCGTCCCACCACAATAGACCTCTTGCGCCGATGAATTTTTGTTTGCGCAACATGGAATGCCAACTGACGGCTGAACACTTCCCTGAATAGCTGCTCCCTCGGTCCATCCAACACGTATCCACAGTAGATGCGCGAGATTGATTCCGATGGCTGCGGCGGAGAAGGGATCAAACGTGTCAGTGGCATCTACATAGGCGCACGAAGCACCCTGCTTTGTAGCCTCCGCTAGAACGGACGCAACCAAGGTGCTTCTACCGGAACAATCGGGACCTATGATTTCGGTAAGACTGCCGAGCGGAAGACCACCATCAAGGAGCGCATCAATTTCTGCGATGCCTGTAGGCACGAGTTTTGCAACCTGATGAAGGCGAGGAGACAAGGCTGCGGGGATTCGCGAAGCCAGAGACAATTCAATCTTTTTCCGGAGTACAGCCGCCGAATGCATGGCTATGTTCGCCTTTTATTCGCCTAGACTATGCATTCGAATGAGTTTTGTCAAATTGGGAATGGGAGGAGGGAAAGAGACACATCCAGAGCGCCCCCCTCCTATAAAGAAAAAAAAGTGAAAGTGCCAACAACGAGAGCTTGTGCCCAGACCTCGGGTAGAGCAAAAAAAGTGCGGAGTCCATCTCCGCACAAGGTTTATCGATCTGCGCACCGCGCTTATGCTGCTTTTGCTAACCCCTTGCGCAGTGACCTGAAGCCCGCGCGAACCTCTTCTGAAAGAAGTTGGGGCTGCTCAAATGCCGCGAAGTGGCCGCCTTTGTCGAGCTTGTTGTAATGGATGAGTTTGGGATACGCCCGCTCTGCCCAGCTCTGTGGAGCGGGATAGAGCTCGTCAGGGAATACGCTCACGGCCGTCGGGACAACGGAGTTCTTGACGGCGAAGAACGACGCCCCCTTGTTCTCCCAATAGAGACGCCCCCCTGAGACCCCCGTATTCGTCAACCAGGTGAGCGTGATGTTGTCGAGGACGTCGTCTCGTGTCAGCCCTTCGGTCCCTCCGGCAAAGACACGTGCGATGAGCTCGTAGCTGAGTGCGTCGTGATCAAGGAAATAAGCCGCCAGGCCGACGGGTGAATCTGCGATTCCGTACAATGTCTGCGGTCTCAACCCCATCTGGAAGCCATAGCCGATGCCCTTCGCATAGACGAAGCTCAGCCGGTCGTAAGCCAGCTTCTCGTCAGCCGAGAGATTTGCCGGTGCCGGGGCGCCGGAAAAGGCCAGCTTGTCGATGTCGAGTGGAATCACGTTAGGCATGTTGGTGTGAATGCCCAGCAATTCCGCTGGCGCCTGCGCGCCCATCAGCTCGGTGACGATCGCACCCCAGTCGCCGCCTTGCGCCACGAATTTCGTGTACCCGAGGCGCTTCATCAGTACGACCCACGCGCGTGCGATATGGGCGGGATCCCACCCGGTGGTGGTCGGTTTTCCTGAGTAGCCGTAGCCCGGCATCGACGGAATCACCACATCAAAAGCGTCCGATGCGCTGCCGCCATGTGCAGTGGGATTGGTCAGCGGATCAATGATCTTCATCTGTTCGATGATTGAGCCGGGCCATCCGTGCGTAACGATGAGCGGCAATGCATTTTCATGCTTCGAACGAACATGGATGAAGTGAATGTCGAGTCCATCGATCTCGGTGATGAACTGCGGCAGGGCGTTCATTTTTGCCTCGATCTTGCGCCAGTCATACTCGGTTGCCCAATAGCGCGCGAGCGCCTGAGTGGTCGCGAGCTGCACGCCTTGCGTCGCATCCGTGACCGTTTCCCGTTCAGGCCAATTCGTCGCTTTGATGCGCCTACGCAATTCGGTTAAGTCCGCCTCTGCAGCGTTCACATGAAACGGACGAATTGTATTCTTGTCATCTGCCTGCTTGCTGCCTTGTTGTGTAGCACTGATTTGGGTCATGGTTGGCCTCCTTTTTGAACGGGTTGGGATTTCTTGGATTGAGTCATGAGCCAACAGTTCAACGTCAGCCCTGACAAACTTCAGGATGGCTGTGGATTATATCGCAGACTTCGAAAGATTGTTGCGAAAAGTCAGCCAGCATTTGGCCAAGTTCACTTCATGCTGCCGACTTTGCCACGTCTGCCCGCAGTGATCTGAAGCCCCCGCGAACCTCTTCTGAAAACAGTTGCGGCTGCTCCCAGGCCGCATAGTGTCCGCCTCTGTCTACTTGGTTGTAGTAGATGAGTTTGTGATATGCCCGCTCCGTCCAACTGCGCGGGGCTTGGTAGTTCTCGCCGGGAAAGACGCTCACAGCAACTGGGATGGAGACATTGGCTGCGTTATAAAGATTGAGGTGAAGTTCCCAATAGAAACGAGCCGCAGAAATCGCCGTGTTCGTCAACCAGTAGAGTGTGAAGTCGTCGAGTACATCGTCTCGTGTCAGGTCACCTGCGGAGTATCCATTAACCGTGCGCCCGAGCACTGCCGAGGTGATCGGCGCTGCCGGCTGGCCATAACCGTCACCATGATCAAAGAGCCAAGCTGCCAGGCAGACGGGCGAATCCGCCAATCCATACAGCGTTTGCGGGCGGGTCGCCATCATTTGTGCATAGGCACGTTTCTTCGCAAATAGATTGGTCAGCTGCTCGTAAGCATGTCTTTCGTCGGCGGATAGGCCGGATGAAGGGGGATCGCCACACTGGAGCGCCCTCGCAATGTCCGATGGAATAGTCCCAGGGAAATTGGTGTGAATTCCCAGCAATTCCGGAGGTGCGTGTTTGGCCATCACAGTGCAGATGCCAGCGCCCAAATCGCCGCCTTGCGCCACAAATTGTGCGTATCCAAGGCGCTTCATCAGCACTACCCAGGCACTTGCAGTGCGCTCCGGACCCCAGCCCGAAGTGGTGGGCCTTGCTGAAAACCCGAACCCCGGTAGCGACGGAATCACCAGATGGAAGGCGTCCGACGCGCTCCCGCCATGTGCCGTAGGGTTGGTAAGTGGATCGATAATCTTCAGTTGCTCGATGACTGAGCCCGGCCATCCGTGGGTGACGATGAGCGGCAATGCATTTTCATATTTCAAACTACGTGGATGAAATGAATGTCCAGCCCATCGATCTCGGTGATGAACTGCGGCAGGGCGTTCAGTTTCGCCTCGCACTTGCGCCAGTCATATTCTGTCGCCCAATAGCGCGCGAGTTCACGCATTGTCGCCAGGGGCACGCCTTGTGATTCATCCGTGACCGTTTCCCGATCAGGCCACCTTGTGGCGTTGATCCGCCTGCGCAATTCGGTAAGCTCCGCTTCTGGAACGTTCACCTGAAACGGACGAATAGTCGTCTTGTCGGCTGCCTGTGTAGCACGGGTTTGGGTCATGGTGTTCTCCTTTTGAGCAGTATTGGATTTCGAATCTGCAAATGCCTCGCCGATCGTTGCTGGTCCGAATGCGGCTGCCAGACCCAACATGGAGCTTGCCTTGAGAAAGCAACGGCGCGATCTGTCGTCGGGTTCTTTCATGGCGTGCTCCTTTGGACTATTAGCCCATCAGAAATGCGCTGGATCCGCCTCATTCTTCGGGTCCCACCCCTTCATCTCATTGAGTTCCTCGGGCGTGATCTGAGGCAAGTGCCGGATGAACAAAACCAAGCGCCAGGTTTGCGGGACAGTGTGCGTTCCGCTGAAGGCTGGCATGCCGCTCAAACGAACTCCATTTTCAATTGTGTAGTAGAGCTCACCATCGCTCTTGTTCTGCGTCCCGGCTGCGCGCAAGTCGGGCGGTTTCGGATAGAGGCCCTTGCCGTATACCGTCCGGCCCCCTCCGTCATTCGAATGGCACGGTGAGCAATGATAGGAGAAATGCTCCATGCCTCCCCGAATGTTCTCCGTTGAAGGCACGATGGGATTGCGAAGTTGGCGATACGAGGATGGCACGGCCAATTTGCGTGCCGTTGTGGCGGCGAGCTCCTCAATCGCTGATGGCGTCGCAAGTGCGCTGAAGCCTCGTCGCACGAGAATCAGCCCGTATACCGCGGCTGCAACCGCAAGAGCAAACAGAATCAGCGAAACCGCTTTCCAGGGTTTCATGTCTACCTCTCCTGTCCCGAGCCGGCACGGCCCTAGTCGAACTAAAGAGCAGACTTATAAAACGGCGGCGATACAATCCACTTCAATATCAAACCCGCCGTTCCAAGCAGGAACATTAATAAAGATGCGCGCGGATTTTCCGGGAAATAACGCCTGTAGACGGCATTCACCGCAGGAAACATGTCTACTGAGGTGACGTAGACATTCAGCTTCAGAATGTTTTCCAGAGAAGAGCCTGCCGTTTCGACACAGAGCTTGAGTTGATCCAATACGATCTCCGTCTGACGTTCAATCGGTCCCTTGAAGATTTCTCCTGTTTTGGGGTCGAACGGCGGAGCGCCTGAGACGTAGATTGTGTCGCCGTGCTTCGTCACGGTTGAAGCTGGGGCCTTGTATTTTTCCAGGTAGGTCGCCAGCGGCTCGACGCGAATGATCTCCCGCTTCATAGATTTCCTCCGATTGATAGGTGCGGCGCCGAGTAACCAGGAACCGCGGAAATTCGAGGGTAAAACCACTGGGGTTCACGCTACCGCAGTGGCCGGAGCGTTTTCCCGATGTAGAAGTCGCCGCGCCCGGTCGACCACGTTGTCGACGTTGAATCCCATCTTCGCCATAACTATTTCGCCAGGCGCAGACGCCCCGAAATGATCTAGTCCGATGATATCGCCGGTTCGACCTACCCATTTGTACCAGCCAAGAGTCGCGCCAGCCTCAATTGCCAGCGTGGGGGTGTTGAGGGGCAGAAGTGCATCTCGGTACTCGGCGGGCTGTTTTGCAAACAGCTCCCACGATGGCATAGATACGACACGGACTCTTGTGCCTGATTTAGCAAGGGCCGGCGCGGCCTGAAGCGCCAGTTGGACTTCCGACCCAGTCGCGACCAGTATAAGGTCGGGGTCGGGCTCATCGAGCAGAACATAAGCACCCTTCGCGACCCCGGCCCTCACGGAGTACTGTTTCGGATCCAGCACAGGCAAGGCTTGACGAGTCAAGACGAGTGCGACCGGACCGGGTAGCCCGATCGCCTCGCGCCAGGCTGCTGTTGTCTCGTTGGCGTCTGCAGGACGGAAGACTGTCAGCCCCGGCATTGCTCGCAAACTGGTCAGCTGCTCAATGGGTTGATGTGTCGGTCCATCTTGGCCGAGACCTATGCTGTCGTGGGTAAAGACGAAAATGCTGTGAACCCCCATCATGGCCGCAAGACGCAGAGAAGGCCGCATGTAGTCGGAGAAGTTGAGGAATGTCGCGCCGACGGGGATCAGGCCACCGTGTAACGCCATTCCGTTCACCATGGCTGCCATGGCATGCTCGCGAACACCGAAGTGAGTGTTTCTGCCCTGATTGTCGCCGAAGCCCAGATCCCCCAGACCCTTCAGTGTCGTGCGGTTTGAGAGCCGGCAAGGTCGGCAGAGCCGCCAAGAAACCCCGGCAGTGCGGCGGCGATAGCGTTCATTGCCCTGCCTGAAGCGTCACGGGTCGCTAGCGATCCTTCACTGGGCGAGAAGACAGGAAGGCCGGAATCCCAGTTCTTAGGGAAGACTCCGTCTATCATGTTCTTGAGTTGATGACTCAAATCGGGGTACTTCTCGGAGTAGCGTCCGAACAAGCCGGTCCATTCTTTTTCCAGCGCTGTTCCGCGCGGAATGGCTTGACGATAATGACTCTCGACTTCAGCGGGAACGCTGAAAGGCGGCAAGTCCGGCCATCCCAGGTTTTTTCTCGTCGCGCGTGCGTTCTCAGGTCCCATCGGTTCGCCATGAACTTTCGGCGAGTCGTGCAGCGGGCTCCCATATCCGATGTGAGTTCGTACGGCGATCAGCGACGGCCTCTGCTTTTCAGCCATAGCCTCCCGGATGGCAGCCTCAATTGCTTCGAGGTCATTTCCGTCTGGAACAGAAATCACCTGCCATCCGAACGACCGGAAACGGCCGCACCTGTCTTCGGTGAAAACGTGGTCGGTGGTCGCGTCAAGCGACACGTGATTGTCGTCGTAAAGACAAATAAGTTTTCCCAACTGCAACGTCCCCGCCAGAGATGCTGCTTCAGACGAGACTCCTTCCATAAGATCCCCATCGCCCGCCACCACGAAAGTAAAGTGATCGACTACCGGGAACCCGTCCCGATTAAAACGAGCGGCGAGATGGGCTTCCGCCACGGCCATTCCGACTGCCATGGCGATGCCTTGTCCCAGAGGACCTGTGGTTGCCTCGATGCCAAGATCCGGGTCATATTCCGGATGGCCGGTTGTCTTGCTGCCCCACTGGCGAAAGTTCTGAAGGTCATCCAGGCTGATGTTGTATCCGGTCAGATGAAGCAATGAGTAAAGCAGCTCACATCCATGACCAGCGGAGAGGACGAAACGGTCGCGATTAGCCCACCGAGGGTTTGCGGGATTATGTCGCAAGAACCTGTCCCACAGGGTGTAGGCCATCGGGGCGGCCCCGAGCGGCAATCCGGGGTGACCCGAGTGGGCTTTCTCGCTCATGTCGACCCAGAGAATCCGGGCTGTATTGATGCAAAGCTGATCGAGGTCGTGGCTGAATGTCTGATTCATTGTGATACTCCCGTCTCGCTATTGATTTCTGTGAGTGGGAACCGCCACCAAACTATTGGGATTGCGAAGTTGGCGATACGCGGATGGCACGGCCATTTTGCGTGCCATTGTGGCCGCGAACTCCTCAATCGCTGACGGCGTCGCAAGTGCGCTGAAGCCTCGTCGCACGAGAATCAGCCCGTACGCCGCGGCTGCAACCGCAAGAGCAAACAGAATCAGTGAAACTGCTTCCCAGGGTTTCGTGTCTTCCTCCCCTGTCCCGCGGCATCGCGGTCCGCCCGCCCGAGCATAGGCAGGTGCCGACCGAAGTTCAATTCGAAGTAGAGACGCGCTAGTTCCCGGCTACTGCCGCCTCTGCACGACCCTGGGGCACCAAACGCAATTGAACGAGAACAGTTAGATGGTTTCCGACGATGGCATTGAAATTCGTCGGGACACCGACGTCCTCGCCGCTGGCTGCGTGAGGCTCTGCAGGAAGCCCAGCAGTTGACAGGTACGTTCCAGTACATTGGGCGCCGCTGTAGGCTTCACTCGCGTCAGGGTATTGACAGTTTTGCTCTTGAACCACGGTTGGCCAGTAAGTATTGACTACAGTCTTCACCAACTGGGGAAAATCCTCGCGGAACATGCTCGTGGATCCCGACGCCTGGATACTCTGCCCGCTCCCATTGCCGCCCTGGAGGTCAAAAACGAAAGTGGCCTCGTGCGAAACGCGGTGGATCATTGGAGGGCCATACACGGGCCCGGAATAGGCTTGAGTCGGGTCCGCCTCAACGTTGCGGTCGACCCGCGTTACGGCCAGTTCGCCTGTGGCTTGCAGCCGGCCGTCAGGCGTCCGCACGACCCGCTTGGAGTGGAAACACACTAGCGTTTGATTGGCAGGGTTCTGGAGCCATTGCTGTAGGAATTTGCCATCTTCAGCAATGGAGGGCGCCATTGACATAGCCGGGTAGAACCTAAACTCGACACTGGACTTTGCGGGATCGGCGTCGTCGATGTTGAAGACCCCTCTGATCCTGGCGTAGCCGAGAGCTACGTTTATCTTCGTTTTCCCGTAATCCGTCGTCGCGTCGGTGATAAGTTTTGCATCGGAATGGCGAATGTCCACCTGCCAGGACCCGGCCATGGAAACAGGTTTATTGGGAGCGTCCAGCCCCAGAACACCCAGGGCAAGAATTACGGCTACTGCGAATACAGCCGTGTGCTTAAGCATTGCCTTCTCCCTTCGTCGGATCAATTCTCCCCTGTCACTTTTCTCCACAACTTTCTGGGATTTAACGAGACCGGACTCAGTGAGCGCACTAACCGAAAGCGTAGTGGCCTATGCTAATTCGCGGAGTTTAGCGCATTCCCAAACTATGTCAAGCTGAATTCAGGGCGACGATCAGCCGGGCCGCTTATCCGTGGCATCGTCGTCCGTCCGCCCGAACGTAGGCAGGTACCTGCCGAAGTTCAATTCGAAGTCGCTCGGAACGCCGTAACCGGCATCACGGACCTTGGCACGGCGCGCCTGTGCACCGGGCAACGCCAGCAATGGGAAGAACAAGTCGATGCTCGACTGAAGCTCGGTAGCTGTCGGCGTCCCGAACCGATTGACCTGGGCCTTCGCTGCGGCTAGCGTTTCACGGTCGAACGAGGCCAGGCGCCGGACGAGCGCATCGACAAACGAGTCGAGTTGGTCATCGTCCAGCGTGCGGTTCACCCAGCCATAGCGCTCGGCGATATCAGCATCGAAATCGTCGCCGCTGAGGACTATCTCAAGTGCGCGCGAGCGGCCGACCAAGCGCGGCAGCCATTCCAGCGCGCCGCCCCCCGGGACCAGTCCGACGCCGACCTCGGGGTTGCCGAATAGGGCGCTTTGCCGGCTGGCGAAGCGCATGTCGCAGGCCAGCACGAACTCGTTACCGATGCCGCGTGTGCGGCCGCGAATCTTGGCGATGCTCACGACCGGCGTGGACGAGAGGCGCAGCACAAAGTCGCGCCAAAGGGCCAGCACCTCTGGCCGTTCAGCTGCTTTGGCTACGTCGAGATGGGCGATAAAAAATCGGGATTCGCCGACTGGAACACTACGACCTTCACGGACGGATCCGCCTCGAGGTCGGTCATTAGCGCTCCCAATTCGACGATCGTTGTGGGAACAAACATGTTGATCGGCGGGTTGCTGAAGGTGATCGTCCACCGGCCCGGATGGGTGCGGTCGGTGTTGAACTGCGAGGGGTCAGGCATGGCGTATCTCCTCCTGACAAACGTCAGGATGGCTGTCGATTATATCGCTGAACATCGAAGATTGTTTTCAGGGGGCATCATTCAGGGGGCGCTCTGGATGTGTCTCTTTCCCTCCTCCCGTCAAATTGGGAATGGGTATATACAGGCACGAGGGGATTTTGCCGCAAAATTGCTGCGAGTGACAGGACGGTCAACTATTGAAAGATCACCATGAATGTAAACCCGAGCAATTGGGGTTGGGCGGGTAAGGACGAGTGTCAGATTCGAACCCCGGGCCCCCGGCCGAGGAAAGTTCGGCTTGTGTGGGGGCCGGTGACAATGAGTACACGCGCCTCCTTCCATGAGATGGATCTCAATTCTTCGGGTTGTTGTCACATTCACACTCACGATTGTCGCTGCCCTTGCTCAAGTCACGACCTCGCAATACGATAACTTCCGCACTGGCGCAACGCTCAACGAGAAATTCCTAACTCCTCGGAACGTCAATCCGAAACAGTTCGGGAAGCTAGGCGCATTCAAAGTGGATGGTGCGGTCTACGCTCAACCGTTATTTCTCTCCGCTGTCGAAATCCTCGGCAGGGGAACTCATGACGTTCTCTTTATTGCTACCGAGCATGATAGCGTTTATGCCTTCGACGCTTACCGCCCCGGCGACCCTCCGCTATGGCAAGTAAGCGTTCTCGATAAGGCACGCGGGGAAACGGTGCCGTCCGAAGACGACGTGCAGTGCCCGTTTATTCGGCCCGAAGTCGGCATCACCTCCACGCCCGTGATCGACCTTAAAACGGGTACGCTCTATGTGCTCGCTCGCACGAAGATTCGACGTTCCGTCGGCGCCGACGAATATTTCCAGCGCCTCCACGCACTCGCGATCACGACTGGGGTAGAGAAGTTTGGCGGCCCCAGACAGATCTCTGCCTCTGTGGCTGGCAACGGTGCAGGAACCGCGAATGGACAAGTGGCCTTCGACCCTCTTTATGAAAACCCGCGCGCTGCGCTGGCTCTCGCCAACAATGCCCTCTATCTGACGTGGGCCTCATCGTGCGACGTGGATCCCTACCACGGCTGGATCATGGCCTACGATCCTCAAACATTGGCGCGACGGGCGGTGCTGAATATCACACCGAACGGCCGGGAAGGAGGCGTCTGGTTGAGCGACACCGGGCCAGGTGTTAACGGCGACGGAAACGTATACGTGCCCACCGGCAACGGTACTTTCGACGCTAGCTCAGGCGGTCGAAACTACGGCGATACGGTATTGAAATTAGTGCTCGACGGCTCGTCGCTCGCCATACGCGATTACTTCACGCCGGATGACCAGGAGCGCATTAGCCAGGCTGATGCCGACGTCGGCTCCAGTGGACCGCTGCTGCTGCCCGACCAGACCGGTTCGCACCGTCATCTGCTCTTGCAGCCGACAAAAGATTCCACGATCTATGTGATCGACCGCGACCGCATGGGCAAGTTTCAGCGTGACCGTAACGCCATCGTGCAAATGATCCGGATTGCCGGCGGGGGATATGGTGCGATGCGTACTGGAACGGCCACATCTTCTTCGCGGCCAGCGACGACTACCTGCGCGATTATTCCATCCAGAACAGCCTGCTTACCGAGACCGCAACTTCCAGTACAAAGTTCCTAAATCCCGGCGCCACTCCTTCCGTGTCAGCCCATGGCAACAAGGACTCGATCGTTTGGGCCATCGCCACCAAGACTTGGAACGGCCCGACAACAAACCTGCGATCCT
>Ga0209221_1000164_pt1 | contig 37496 bp, 27 predicted proteins | sample BlaSpr_A8_Ref_O2_FD_187989 | JGI IMG/M metagenome (GOLD analysis project Ga0209221, IMG submission 187989) | Forest soil microbial communities from Thunder Bay, Ontario, Canada - Black Spruce, Ontario site 2_A8_Ref_O2 (SPAdes) (version 2) | ecosystem: Environmental > Terrestrial > Soil > Boreal...
CAACGACAACCATGATTGCACGATTCCGGAAGCAGCAATGGCAGGACTACCTTGCGGGACATGACGCGATCAGGCAGCCGGCGGTCTTTAACCAAACGGATGGCTTGAAGAGCCGCAATGTTCTTCCTCTGAACCATGTGACGGCCATGCGGGCCTCGGACGGGCGAATATGGTTTGCGACCCCGCACGGTTTGTCGGTGGTCGATTCGCGCCTGGCTCCGGAGTCGCCCGCACGAGCATCGATGGACGGGCTAATTGTGGATGAGCATCAACAACCGGCCGTGAGCCTCACGGTGCCGCCGGGACGGCATCGGCTTACCTTCCGCTATACCGGATTGACAGACGCCGCGCCCGAGCAGACGCGATTCCGTTATCGCCTCGAAGGATGGGATCGTGACTGGATCGAAGCAGGAACATCGCGCGAAGTCTCCTATGTTGGCCTTCCGCCAGGAAGCTATCGCTTTGAGGTGATGGCTGTGAATCGCGAGGGTTTGGGAGACTCCCGCCCTGCCGCGCTGGGGGTCACCCTCCAGCCATTCTTTTGGCAGACAAGCTGGTTTCGAGCGCTTGCGGTCCTTCTCATCGCAGGGGTTTTGGTGGAGGTGACACGCCGGCGCACGCGCATGCTTGCGGAGCGGTTGAATATGCGGTTTCAGGAGCGTGTCGCCGAACGCGAACGCATTGCTTCCCAGATCCATGACACGGTGATCCAGGACCTGACCGGCGCAACCTTAAAGCTGGAGTTGATAGGTTTTCAGATTATGGAGAATCCGCAGCATGCGCAGAGTTCCGCAGAGATGCTCACAACACAGATGCGGGAAATGGTCACCCGCAGCCGCAACATGGTGTCAAATCTTCATTCGACCGCCATGGCGCAGTACAGCCTTATCGAGATCCTGCGCCACGCGGAGGCAGAGTTCAGAGTAGCGGAATGCCCCGCCTTTGAATTGAGCAGCGAAGGGGAAGCCACGCACATACATCCTCTGGTGCGTGATGAGGTGTACCGCATCTGCCGCGAGGCGCTTGCGAACGCTTTCCGTCATTCCAATGCGACACTGATTACTGTTCACGTTCATTTTCTGGAGAATGCCGTTTATGTGGAGGTGGGCGACAATGGACGAGGGATCAGCGAAGAGCTACAGCTGCATGGGCGCCCCGGCCATTTCGGCCTGCGAGGCATGGCAACCCATGCGCAACGCATCGGCGCTACTCTGAGGATCACGAGCGTCCCAGCGGCGGGCACCACGGTGACTCTGCAGGTGCCGATCCGAAAAACCGCCTGGAGCTTCTGGTGGCGCAAGCGCGCCGGATGAGGAGAAAATCGTTTGGAACCGACGAAACATGCGCGCGAGGGGATGGTAACTGTGCTCATTGCGGACGATCACCCGATGGTCCGTGAAGGCGTCGCCGGTCTTTTGACTCGACATCGAATCAGCGTTGTCGGCTTAGCAGCAAACGGACGGCAGGCACTGGAGATGTACATGGAACTTCGGCCAGAAGTGATGTTGCTGGACCTTCGACTTCCTGACCAGAGTGGCTTCGAGGTTCTACGCGCGGTTCTGAAGGCCGATCCGGAAGCCCGCATACTGATATTGACCTCTACCCAAGGGGATGCGTCAATCTATACGGCGATCCGTCTCGGTGCCCGCGGATATCTGCTCAAGGGCATCGATGGCGCCACGCTGGCAGCACAGGTGCGCCACGTCGCCGCAGGCGGACGCTCGCTGTCGGAAGAGTCGGTCGGCAGGTTGACCCGGTATATCGCCGCGGAGAAGTTGAGTGAGCGCGAGATCGAGGTGCTGGGCCTGGTCTCACAGGGAAAGAGAAACAAAGAGATCGCCGACCTTCTCGTTGTCTCGGAGGACACGGTGAAGATGCACCTGAAACACATTTTCCGTAAGCTGCACGCTAGTGACCGCACGCAGGCGGTAGTGATTGCGATCCAGCAGGGTCTGCTGGAGGCCTGAAATAACTACCTGAACGGGTAGGTCAAAATACCCCCTATAGAGAAGAGGCGCTGCTGTCTTCCTCGTGCTACTGTTGCTCGAATTTTCGCAAGCCGACCGGCGAACGGTCCCCGGTGCATGGATCTGTTTCAGTTAGGCTTCATGTAATTTCCCAGGAGGAAGTAATGAATAGAAATACAAGGCCAGCAAGTGCGGCTGTCATTTTTCAACGGCTGTCATGCGTCGCAGTTTTAATCGCGATGAGTTGTGCGCCCCTATCGGCAGGTACGGCAGGCGGCACACTCGTGACGAACAGTACACCGGCCTACGTAGCGACCGCGAAGAATCTCGGAGCCGAGAATTCGGCAACGGTTATCGACGTGAGCATTTGGCTGCAGTTGCACAACCGCAGCCAGTTCGATGCGCTAACCCAGTCGCTCTACGATCGCAATTCCTCCAACTACCATCATTGGCTGAAACCCAGCGACATTGCCGCCCGCTTTGCGCCAACGGCTGATGAAGCGAAGACCGTGCAGCAATTTTTTGCGGCGCACAATCTTACGGTGGTGAAGACGGGACCCAATAACCTGTACGTCAGGGCGCGAGGCACGGTTGGCGACGTGGAGAAAGCCTTCCAGGTGCAGCTCAACGACTATCAGGTTGGCGATAAAATCATCCGCGCCAATGCCGGGGATCCTTATGTAGACGGTGCGGCAGGGCCTTTGGTGAGAGCCGTGTCGGGGCTGGATACGGGGGCGTTCGAGCACCCGGTGATGGGCAAGCCGACAAGCATCGGTGGTTCCAAGTCTGCCGCGGCGCAAGCGGAGGCGGTAAGCAATTCCGACTTCTACTCGCAGCAATGTTTTACGGGCACGGAGACCGAGTCATTTTCCACGAACGGTGACGGTCAATTGCCGATCGGCACTTACACGGGCAACAAACTGAATCTGCAGAGCGCAACCAGCCCCGGCTGCGGTTATACGCCAGCGTCGATCCAAAGCGCCTACAACCTCACCGGCTTATATAACGAGGGATACGACGGTACCGGTCAGACGATTGCCATCGTTGACTGGTGCGGTTCGTTTTCGGTTGAGAGCGATGCGAATAAATTTTCCACGAAGTTCGGGCTCCCCAAACTGACGTCATCGAACTTCGCCATCACCTACACTGCGCCCAGCGAGTGCATTGCCTACGACCAGGTGGAAATCAACCTGGACGTGGAGTGGGCGCATGCCGTGGCTCCGGGTGCCAATATCAACCTAGTGGTTCCTCCCTCGTCATCTTTCCAGGATGTAGACGAAGCCGAGTTTGATGTCGCGAATTATGGGATGGGCAATGTGCTTTCGGGCAGCTATGGTTCGCCGGAAGCGCTCACTGCGGCGACGGAACTCGATACGGAGAGCCTGATTTCAGAGATTGGCGCCGCTGCGGGAATTTCTTTCAACTTCGCCACGGGAGACGAAGGCACCTATGCGCTCACTGATGACGTCTTCCTCCCCACAGTTAACGCACCGGCGGATTCTCCCTGGTCCACAGCGGTGGGCGGCGTCACTCTAGCGTTGAATTCCGACAACTCGATCGCTTGGCAGGCGGGTTGGGGGAACAATGTAAATGTGCTGGCTGCGGAGGGGATCGTAGCCGATCCACCGGTTGGCGAGTTCTATGCGGGCTCAGGCGGTGGGCCGAGCAACTGCGTCACCAAGCACACTGAATTCAGGCGTCCGATCTGTACTGGCGGCTTTCCCAAACCGTCGTACCAGAAAGGATCTGTGCCAGGTGCGTATCGCCAACTTCCCGACGTCTCCTGGCTGGCGGATCCCTTCACTGGTGCCGTGATCCTGATCAGCATTCCCGGTCAGTTGCCAGAGCAGGTGTATCAGGTCGTGGGCGGGACGAGCTTGGCGACTCCGATGTTCTCCGCACTGTGGGCCATCGCCAATCAGGAAGCGCTGGCGGGAGGCGGAACGGAACTCGGTCAGGCTGCGCCCTATCTCTATTCCATGCCGGCGGGAGCCATCTCCGATATCGTGCCCGTGACGTCTGCGACAAACGTGACCGGATCGATTCAGGACTCGCACGGAACCAAAAAATACTCGGCGGCGCGACTGGCTGAGGCGACCCCGTCGGAGCACGAGTTTGTGAGCGCTCTGTGGGACATCTTTACCGATGTAGAAACGACGGCCGTCGTCTCCTTCGGTACGGATCCCGGCCTGAGCACGGCTACGGGCTGGGATAACATGACTGGCATGGGCACGCCGAACGCGCAGGCCTTCGCCGATTTCTTCTACGCACCATAATTACTCGCTTGTAATTGAGTGGCCCTGCCATCCTTGTCGGGTGGCAGGGTTTTGCGAAAACGAGTAGCGATCTACCTCCTATCTCTTGCACATGCTTGGTTCCTGGATCCTAGCCGAGCACAAGAGTGATTCTGTCCTCAAAGGGCATTGCACCTCCACGGTCAAGTTCCCCGTATTAAGGAACGCGTTGACTATTTACCACGGCTGAAAATGGTGTTGGCCGAGTTTCGGCTTTATTTTTGTAACGGCTATCAAGATCAGGGCGATGACGCCCAGCGTCGCCAGCAGGAAGTAGACGTCTATGTAGGAGAGCAAGCGGGCCTGCGTGATTACATTGTTTTGGAAGAGTTGCAGTGCGCCGAGTGCAGGGACGCTGGTGGCACCGCCATTGCGATGAATCAGATCGGAATATTGCCCAAGCGTAGAGCGAGTAGTGGCGTCCAGACGATTGGAGACGTCCAGCAACCGCGAGGAATGCAGCGTCATGCGGCGATCGAACAGGACCGTCGCCGCAGTAACTCCAAAAGTGTTTCCCAGCTGGCGGACAAAGAAGTAGGTCGTGGAAATATCGTTGACGTCGGCTATGGGAGCGTTGCTGGTGACGATGTTGCCGGCCGCGATGAGAGCGGGCGCAATGCAAAAGCCTTGCAGGAAAATTGCGGGAGCCAGGACCACCGTGGGAGTGGTCGGCGTCCAGATGTAGAAGATCGTGACATAGGTCGCGATCAAGAGCAGCATTCCGAAAATGAGCGTGCGAAGGGGCCCCAGGCGGGGCATAATCACGTGCAAAGTGAGCTGGAGTCCCATCCCGAGGCCGAGCGTGTACATCGAAATGAATCCGCCCGCTTGCAAGGCGCTGTAATCCTGGACGAAGCGAAGATATTGCGGAACGACATAAAGCCCCGCGCCGAAGAACGCTCCCACAATCATAATCACGAAGAAGTAGGAGCGCAGGGAAGCATGACGAATGATCATCCGCAGATGCAGTACCGGCGATGCGTTCTCAGGGCGGTAGTCCCACCAGAGAAACCAGATAAAGAAAATTGCGGCTGCAACCAGAGCGAGGGCAATCCAGTTCGACTCGAGCCATAGATCGACCTCGCCGCGGCTGATGGCGGTTTCCAGGCAGGCCAGCGAGGCAATCAGCAGGACGGCACCCTTGATATCAACCCGGCTCTCTTTCTTGCGCTCATACAAAAAACCTGGCGGGACAATTTTCCAGATGAGAAAGGCGCCGATGGCCAGAAAAGGGAAATCAACCAGGAAAGCATAATTCCAGTGAAACGTATCGGTGATCCATCCCATTGCGCAGGGATACGGGACTTCAAAAGCGGAAAGAACGAGGTAGAGCCGGGTGACCGCCGCCATCCTGGCTTTCCCCGGAAACAGTAGCCCAGATAAAATGACGACGCGCACCAGAAACGCGCCGCCACCGAATCCCATAATCAAGCGTGAAACCAGCAGCTGCGTCAGGTTGCCCGCGCTGAGCACGCAGCCCATTGCTCCCGTGGCATAGATTCCAATACTCAACAGTAAATGTCGTCTGGTGCCGAGGACACGCGTCATCCAGGCCGCCATCGCCATGGAGCTCAGGTAGCCGACGTTATAAAGAATGATGACCCAACTGATTTCATCGGAACTCGCCCCCACGTTGCCCTGCATGTCCGGGAGGAATACGTTGATGGAGAGGCGGTTAGAGATTTCGATCGCCGTAATCATGCCAATAGTCAGGAGAATGGCTATCCGGCGCCGGTCGGACACTTGCGACAGAATGCTCTTGAGGAACCTTTCCTCTTCCAGTTCCCAGGCTTCCGGTCGACTTGCACCTAGATAGCTCATTGCACCTCTAACCAGTCAGCGAGTGTAAATGGTCGCTTCAACGTTCATGCCCGGCCGCAGCACGAAATTCGGATTCTTATTGGGCTTGACCAGAATTTTTACCGGAATACGTTGCACGACCTTGATGAAATTTCCCGTAGCATTTTGCGGTGGCAGCAAGGCTTGGCGCGAACCCGCCGCTCCGGCGAGGGAATCCACCACGCCTTCGAATTCCTGGTGGCGGTAGGTATCCACGCGGATGCGCACCCTCTGGCCGGGGGCGACGTTGGCCAACTGGGTTTCCTTGAAATTCGCGGTGACGTATACCTGGTCCAGCGGAACGATGGTGAATAGCAACTCCCCCGGCGAAACGTACTGTCCGAGGTCCACGGATTTCTGCGTGACTTGTCCTGTAATCGGAGCGATGATGTGTGTGTAAGCAAGGTTCAATTCGGCTTGTTGCAGAGTTGCTTTGGCGCGCTCGCTAGTGGCCAACGCCGATTTGTAAGTCGCTTCGGCGATGGGGATCTGCTGCTCTTGTGCTTTGGTTAGAAGCAATTGTGACTGTGAGCGCTGAAACTTAGCCTCAGCCGAGTGCGCGCTGGCCCGCGCAATCTCGACAGCCTGCTTTGCCGCGGCCAGCTGCTGTTCAGCCGCCACCAGCTCACTCTTGGCGACACTCGCGGCGGCGTCAACCGCGTCAAATTGATACTTGGAAACATCATCGGTGGAGAGCAATGGCGTGTAACGCTTGAGATCGCTCTGAGCGCGTTCGTTGGTCGCGCGCCGGGCGGCTACGTTAGCTTCGGCGACTTGCAGGTTCGCGGTGGCAGATTGCTCGAGCTGTGTTTGGGACATAACGTAATCGGCGGCGTCTGATTGTTTCTGCGCTGAGGCGCCGTTCGTACTGTTCGTAGTGGTTGCACGCGTCAAACCGATCTGCAGCTTTGCAGAGTTTGCTTGCGCCTCGGCGAAATCGAGGTTGGCTTTGGCCTGGTCAACCTCCGCCTGATATTCGCGGGGATCGATTTGCACCAGCAGATCGCCTTCTTTGACCGGCGTATTGTCGTTGATGAGCAGTTGAACCACATAGCCGGGAACCTGCGGGGCGATGGCCGTAATGTGACAATCCACCTGCGCGTCGTCGGTAGTAACACGGCCCGAGAATACGTACCATGCCACTACGATTAAGACGAGAACAGCGACGATAACGCCTTTGGCGAGCGGGCCCAGGTTTCGAATCCGTTCGCGCAATGACGCAGACGGAGACGGAGTTGACGTTGGGGTCCCCGGAGCGGTGGCAACCGGAGCGTTATCGGCTTGTGGCAGCGGTGTAGAAGTAGAAGATGAGCTCATAATCCCGTCTATCTGTCACTTCGAGTACATGGTTTCGATCGTACCTGTGGCGCGGGCCAGAGCCGCACGAGACAGGTTGAATTGATACAACGCGCCAATTTGATTATCGTTGGCGCGCGCCAGTTCGTCTTGCGCCGTGATCACTTCGATGTTGGTCGTGACTCCCGCTTGAAACCGTCGCTGCGCTTGAGCTACTTCTTCCTGGGCCAATTGCAGGCCGAGATTGGCAACGTCCACAGAATTTCGCGCGGCAGTGAGTTGAGCGAGGGCAGACTTTACTTCATCTACAATCTGCGCTTCCACCTGGCGGCGAAGTTCCGCCACGCGCTGCTCTTCCAGTTTGGCGCGAGCTTCTTCGGCGCGGATGCGTCCACTCGTAAAAATTGGGAACTCCACAGACGCTTCGTAGGTGTAGGCTGGAACACCATTGTTGAACTGCGAGCCTTGGTACAGCCAGAATCCGGTGAAGCCCAATTGCGGAAGGCGCTGCTCTCCAGCCGAATCCGCCGACAAACGGGCTATCCGTTGCTGCGAAGTGACAGAAAGAATCTCCGGCCGCGTGGCTAACGCTAGGCTTAACAACGCCTCTTTTTCGAGTTTGGGGAGATCGTAGAAATTAAGGCCGTCGGTGACCTCGAGATCCTGGTCGCGCGGAAGATTGAGGAGTTCCGCCAAACCATATTTGGTGGTGTGGGTCAGCGTTTCGGCATCAATCAGATTCTGCCGTTCGTTTTGCAGTTCGACATTGGCGCGCACCGTGTCAATATTCAAACCGATGCCTGTGGATTGAAGTCTGGTGGCCTGCTCATAGAGGCGCTGCGCCAGAGCGACGCGGGCATTGGCCGCGTCACGCGTGGCCAGGGCGCGGAGAATGAGCAGGTATTGGTCAACCACGGCGGTGACCACGTTTTGTCGAGTGGTGAGCTCGTCGGCACGCGACTGCCGGGTTCCTTCTTTGCCGATCTGGTAGCCGCGGATCAGAGGGAGATCGACGATGCTTTGCGAGAAGGTAGGTCCCGCTTCGATGATCTGAAAGGGGCCAGCGTCCTGGTGGTGCTGCTCGCGCTCGATGCTCTGAAAATTGTACTGATTGACTGATGCGCCGGCTTCAATCTCTGCCTGAGGTAGCAGCCGGGAGCGCGCGATCTGACTGGTGCGGTCGCTTTCGAAAATCAGCAGCCGGGCTATGACACGCTGAGGATTCTGTTGCAAGGCCAGTTGCACGGCTTGCTTCAGCGTGAGTTCGATTATTCCGGACGAACTTGTCGCGGTTTGCTGTCCGAAAGATGCGAACGGAAACGGTGCATGCAGAAACGCCAAGAGCAAGACGCACGTTCGCCGGAAATTCGTCGGCATAGGGATCTCCGAATCGAAAAATATTAGGGCCAGAGAAGAGGCATTACGAAGGGGCATTATAAGGGAAATCAGAAGGGGTGAATGCGCGGCTGGTACCACGTTCTTCTTCCAAACAGTGGCAGGAAGTGCGAGGACGACGCTACGAGATCACGAAGAGACACGCCGAGTCTGGTCTAAGTAAGCAACGGCAGGCTCATCTGTGATCAATTAACGGGCATGGGTTCAATCGAAGAACCCAACTGCAGTATCTCGTCTCGATGCGGCCATAGCACTCGTTGACCGTGTGTTAAAACGTGTGATCGTCCGGATCGAGATCACCCACCTCAGGTCCATCCTCTTTTCTAAGCAAAAGCGAAGAAACTTTTTCGCTGCGAAGGTACACCACTGGGAGCAAACTTCTGTTAGCGCGCTCACCGTTATAGTTACCTTCTTCAAAGTTACATGTCCTATAAGTCGCAGTCCGCGAAACAGCCTCGCCGCCTGATCGCCAAGGTCGTCGAGGTCGCGGCTGCCGATGCGTTTTGATGAGTCTGCTATGTTCATGCCAACAATCCTCTTGACTAACCGTAAACTGGGAGTATTCGGATTTTTCAGAACAAGTGGACAGTCCTTACCCGCGTGATCATCTTCGATTGAGCCGTTGCGGAACGCAAATGCGAGATGCTCTTGGCTTCAGCTGCCAACTCCGGATCTAACGTCGTTTGTCGCTTGGGCACTGGGGGTCTCTCAGACTCAAAATCATACCCAGACCGACGGCAGCACGCTCGGACCGTGTGCTCTCGGCGATTTTCCGGGCAACTGAGCCCTGACGGATCAAGCGATGCTCTGTTACAATCTTCACGCGGGGCATGGACAGATGCTTCGCGTCGTAGGGCTCGCATTGGGAACTGGATGGACGCACATCCTTACAGTTTGTTGTCGTTAAAGCCCCCGGAATTGGGTCCTATGGGGTGGAAGCGATTGACGCAGGCGACTCTATCGACAGTAAGAAAAGACAGGAAAATCATGGGTTTCCGCTAACCCGGTGAAAACAAGCGGGGACGTAGTTCAGTTGGTTAGAACGCTGCCCTGTCACGGCAGAGGCCGCGGGTTCGAGTCCCGTCGTCCCCGCCAATTCTTTTCAAGCACTTGCAAACCTAAGGCCCGGCAAATCAGGGGCGATTAGGGGACGATAAGCGCCGGACGAGAATGGTCCCATCCGAAAACGCTCCCAAATAACAGTCATTGGATTAAGTTGGTCTTCGGCAAAATACCCGTGGGCAAAATCGCATCGACCAATTTGTCCTGCGCCAAGCGTTTGGTCTTCGATGTCGCCTGCAGGTACTTGTTCGTGACATGAAGGAGGCGCACTGCGACCTCTGGTATCGCCCAAGCGACTGGCGTATCTTTCTCGCGGAGATATGAATTTGGACCTGAAAGAAATGACTCTCAGCAGGACGGCCAGGCAGATGTTTCCTACTGTTGAGTGGCTCGTTCTTCTCACCCTACTTTGGTTGTTTGTGGGGCACGCTCTTGTTCCGGGCTGGCGTATCCTGAATACTGACTTCCCGAATTACTATTTGGCGGCTGTCCTTCGTTACCAGCGTCGTTCATTGGACCGCACGTACGAGTGGACCTGGTTTCAACGGCAAAAAGACCACAACGATATCTCCCAGCGCCTTGTCGGGTTTGTACCCAATCCTCCCCTGTGTGCCGCGCCGATGCTGCTACTCGCTTCGCTTCCAGCTCTCCCGGCCAAGCGTGTGTGGCTACTACTTAACCTCTCGTTTCTACTCGCTGCATTATCCATCCTGCATCGGCTCACTCAGCTTTGCTGGCGGCACATACTTCTGATCGCCGGTTTATGCATCTTGCCCCTGCGCACAAATTTCATGCTTGGCCAGTATTACATTGTGATTCTGCTGTTAATTTGCCTCGCTTACTTTGCTTTCGTGCGTGGCCATCATTTCAGTGCCGGAGGTTTCCTGGCAACCGCTGCTTGGTTCAAACTTTTTCCAGCGGTTTTTCTCCTACTCTTTCTGCGAAAACGCGATTGGCGAGCCGTCTCGGGATTGATCGTCGGCTCGCTCATTCTTGGGATCTTTTCGGTGATCATCTTTGGACTGGACATCCATCGCGTGTGGCTCTTCGAGGTATTACCGAGGGCATTCCGCGGGGACATGGTTGGGCCTTATGATTTGCAGTGGAGTTCCTTCAGTGCTCTGTGGCACCGGTTGTTTCTCTTCGAACCAGAATTAAATCCGGCCCCATTTCTGAGCTTGCCGTTGCTTTACGCTTTGATACAGGTAATTACTAGTGTGGCGCTTCTCTTCGCATTTCTCTTCTCGACCGGTCGGTCCAGCAGCGAGCAGACCACGGCTTGGGAGTGGGCCACATTCATACCTCTTCTTTTGCTGCTTTCTTCCATGCCTGGCTCATATCACTACGCGGTTCTGATCTTCACCCTCATCGTGGGAACGGACGGGCTCATTAAAATGGGCCGGTGGCGTGCAGTGTGGCTTTTATTGCTGCTTTATGCGATTGCTTGTGTACCGCTTCCGGGGAGTGGTGTCTTTCTCTTAAGGCGTTTGGTGGCCACAATTGGCCTCTATGTTGTTCTACTGTATAACGCCCCCGCAGCCACAGACCTACGCGTAAGAAAGACACTTTGGGCAATGGCCGGACTCGTATCATGCACGCTTGTGGCGATCAGTCTAAGCACGTTGAAGAATAGGGATGCGGACTTTTCCAGGCGACTTTCTAACATCCAGGACGGATATGCGTCCTTTAACCCGGTAGCCACGAGTCGCGGGGTCGCCTCAATTGAGATGGTGGATAAGGGTTACCGGGCCGTGATGGTCTCGAATGGCAGGGTGATTCCTGTGTCTGAGCCAAACGACATCCTCTCGATGGCCGCGAGTGTGGAGTCTCCCTATATCTATCTCGAACTGGTAGACCGTGGCTCGCATATTCTCCGACTTAGATCTGACCAATTCGGTCAGCCTAACGCAGTTTCCCAATATGTAACGGAGGGGCAGCAACCTTCACTTTCATACGACGGGCGTTGGCTGGCATTTCTTCGCGAGGATCATGGGCAAACCACCGTTTGGAGATCGCGCGACGACAACAAGCCCGAGCAGGTCGGGGCAGGAGCTAATCTGTCCGATGTTTTGGAGGTAAGTATCACGACCCAGGGTGACATAATCGCCGCATTAGGCAGCGCTGCCTCTCCGCATCTGGTCTTGCTACGAACTGCTACGGGGGAAGAGAAGTCGCTCGATGAAATTCCGGGTGCGGTACGATATCCTGCCGTGTCTCCCGATTCTGGGTGGCTAGCTCTTAGTCGCCGTGAATCCGGCTCCTGGCACCTGTTTGTACGGGACTTGACCACAGGTACGGAACAGCGCTTGACCACTGGGGCTTGCAACGCCACGGCGCCGACCTGGGAAGACTCCCATACGCTTCTCTACGCCACCGACTGCGGGCGCGGTTACGAACTGAATGCCCTTGCTCGAATCGCGGTAGACAAGTAGAAGCTCGCTCTTTGCTTTATCTAACGGGTTCTCGTTGTCTCACTCAATGTTGAATCGACTTCGTTAGGGGGTGAACCGCACGCAAGGAGCCCGAAACGGGTAAATCGTTGACAATTCCGAGACAACTCACGCGATGGCCTCTTGTAGTATCGCTGCTGTAGCAGGGATTCCTCTTCCATAAGTTGTTAAGTGGGATACGGCAACCAGAGCTTCTCGATGAAATCAACCGCTAGCTCATATTTCTGATCAAGGGCGAGCAATGCCTAGCACCCCGCGTTACGTCACCGCATTGGTTTCCGCGCTCAACTTGCGGAAGCCACAGCCGGAGCTGCTTCGCACTCTCGATGATTCCGAATGGGAGCAGCTTCTTGTTTTCGGCGATCAGATGCACTTAACAATTCCTTTGGCTGAGGCCTGCGGCGACTTTTGTCCCAGTTGGGTGCACGCGAGAGTGGAACGAAATCTTGCCGACAATTCGCAGCGCTTCCAGGTGATCAAAACCACTTACGCCGAAATAGCTGACGCTTTGAGGGATGCGAATGTCGACAATCTGGTTCTGAAAGGATTTACCAAGGCGCCAGAATATGTTCCGGATCCCCGCCATCGGATTCAGTCCGACATTGATTTGTTTTGTCCTCCGGAGAGTATTTTTCGTGCTCGCGACGCACTCTCCGCTCTCGGCTTCGAAGCCCAACACCGAGTGGATGATATATGCGAACATCTGCCCCCTCTGCGCCGAAAAACAGCGTGGCAGTGGCGCGAAAATGCTTACGATCCTGAAATGCCACTAGCCATTGAACTCCACCACTCCTTTTGGGACCATGCTACGGCACGATGTGGTCCGGAGGCCATGAATGACTTCTGGCAGAGACGCGTCGCAAGAAGACTGGAAGAGATCAGCTTTTCGGCTCTATGTTCGATTGACAACCTGGGGTACTTGGCGCTCAATCTTCTTCGGGATCTCTTGCGCGGCACTGGCATCGTGACCTCCCAAGTGTACGAGTTAGCCTGTTTCCTACACAGGAACTCACGCAACATGGAAGTTTGGGACAAGTGGACTAAGATGCACGACGGAGAACTGAGACGTCTCGAATCAGTTTCTTTCCTGTTGGCCAAGACCTGGTTTCGTTGTGATTTGCCCGAAGCGATTGAGACGGAAATCGAGCGTCTTCCACTTGGTACACGACGCTGGTTCGAATCCACTGCTACTTGTCCTTCTCCCATGGGGTGGTTGCGGCCGAACAAGGACCGCATTTGGCTGCATAGCAGTTTGCTGGAAACGACTGCCGAAAAGCGGAAGGTCGTTTTTGATCGGCTGCTTCCGAGAGTTCTGCCGGTTGATGCTGCAATCGCCAGCAAAATGCCGAATAGCTCTCCAAGCGAGGAGTCTGATCTCTACAGGTATAGCCGCTACGTTGTCTATTTATTTACCCGAGTGGCATATCACTTGCAGATTCTTCCGACTACGCTCTGGCATGGGTTCTGCTGGTGGTGGTCGGCAAGAAGCTAACTCGGTTGCTTTGCCTTAGCGCCGCGTGCGGGTCACGGGTTGACTTTTTTGCCCCACGCCGACGTTGCCGATTTGTCGGCATCCTAGTGGCCTTGCTTTTTGTCGTCTTCTTTTCCCTTTCCGCTCGGTGCCGGAGCACCGTTGAAAGTATCCTGCCAATAGTCCTGCACAGCGGGCGGGAGTTTATCCATGTGGGAGAGAAACAAAGTTACCTTCCAGATATCCTGCTCGGGGAGGACGCTGTCCCAGGCGGGCATACCGGTGTAACGGACGCCGGTGCGGATCGTGAAGAAAATGTGCCACTCGGGATCATCCGGAGCATCGGAAATCAGGTTCGGAACAGGCGGATAGAAGTTCTTGGCCAACGCTGCCGGCTTGCGGTCGAGGCCTCCATGGCAAAGCGAGCAGTTCACGTAATAAATCTTCATACCGTCGATTAGGTTCTGATCACTCGCCGTCAGCGGATTGGTCACGCGGGGAGCGTGACGCCCCATAGAGGCGTCTAGCGCTTGGTTGGCCACGCGACCCTCCAGTCCGGGTGGGGCAACATTTGCTTGGGTGGGGAAGAATCCCAGCATGGCGAGGCCGAATGTTGCCGCTGCCAAAACAGCGAGACCCGCAATTGCGCCCAGAATGAACCTACCCATGCGTCCTCCGTAAAGCCGTTGAGGCTAAATCGTAAGCAATCCGATCAAGGGAAACCATATCCGGTGCCTGCTTGCAGCTGAAGAAATGGTCGGATCTCGAGGAACGTACCCGTCTTCCATCTCTAGAACAACTGCCGTGTCAAATCGAAGCCGACGAACAACCCGCCCGGTTTGTCGGCGGTTGGATCCTGCAAGAAAGTTGCGCGCGTGCCTCCCCGTTGCGAGACTATCGATCCCGGCCCGTTAGATAATCCGAAGGTAAAAGCATGTCGCCAGATCTTTTTCTGAATGCCAAAGGCATACTCCGGGCGATGAATCGCCAATTCAGTGGCATTCACCAGCGTAGGCGTAACTTCGGCAATGAGCGCGGCGGTGGGTCGGATATCGACCGCAATTGCGGCGGCCAGAGAGAACGTATTGGCGCACGGATGCGCATTGAACGAAGGGGCAATTCCATTTGCTAGCGGCGCGCTACAAGGCTGGTTCGGCATGGCGTCGGCGAGTGAGGCGCCAGGATTGGAAATCAGAGGGCGCTGGTGAATCGTGAAAGTGGGCACCGCATACAACTGCGCGCGCCGAGTCAAACTCCGCGAGAGAATCAGCTCAAAATTTTCGGCGAAATTCGCGGTGAAATCGTTCTGCCCGTCCACGGAGAATCTTACGGCGGCGTTCAGAGGATTGCCGTCGTGCTCGTCGAGAAAGTTATAGGCCGCCAGCAGTTCGATGGGACGTCCGATGATGCTGGGCGAGCGATACGCGAAAACGGAAACTTTCGACGTCAACCCGTAGCGTAACCCGAACGAGGGAATCGCAAAGTCGTCGAGGCCAAGCAACGTGTCCCCGCGTCCCGGTCCCGTGAATGCCGCTTCGTACGGAAAGCGGTGAGTAAAATTGACGGAGAGACTGTGGCGCTCGACCCGCCGGCCCGTGGGTACATTAAACAGAAGATCGTCGCCCGCTTTATAGATGTTGCTCTTGACGGAGTTTACCGGACCCGGCTGCGCGGTGGCCGACTGCGCGGTGGCCGACTGCGCGGGTCCCGCCACAGTCTGCGCGGTCGAAGCGGCGATCACAGGTTGGCCTGCGTTGTTGGCTGGATGGATCTGGTGAGTCGCAAGGTCCACAATGTATTTCGTCCCATCGCGTTCCACGATGACTTGAGACGAGGAGCCTTCCACAAAAGAAATACCCAGATCAGGCGCGGATATCGCATTGCCGCTGGAAGGAGCTTGGCCAGACGCAAGCACCGCGAAGGCAATGACGAATCCTAAAATCGAGCATCCAAAGCAGGAGACACCACTGTCAGGAGACATTCGTATTTTCCTCGAAGGCTAAAGACTAGATTGGCGTTGACCGCCGATTGTCAGCGACATGTAAATAAGTTGTCACTTTTCGGAGCAGAGTGTTGCTGGGACAGCTAATTACAAAGTGTTGACATGGGTGTGACAACTGCGGATGGAGCCCGAATTAATTTAACTGAGTGCGGCCGATTAACGCCCGCGATAGAGAATTTAGGAGAAGGAAGGACGATTAAGGAAAATGAAAAGAAACTCAGGCATTATTCTTACGCTCTATTTAGGATTGCTTCTCAGTGCGCCACTCATGGGCGCACAACCAAAAACTCAGTCCGGCATGGCCAATGCGCAGACATTCTCGGGCGAGATCATGGATTCGCTCTGCGCCAAAGACGGAACTCACGAAAAAATGATGGCCGAAATGAAGAACATGGGGCGCGACAAGAATAGCTGCGCGACCATGTGCGCACGACTCGGCTCTAAATATGTCCTGTACGACGGGAGCAAGAAGGCGATCTACAGCTTGGACGATCAGGGCAAAGCCGAGGCATTTGCAGGGCAAACGGTTCGCGTGCTGGGAACGCTGGAAAAAAGTAAGATCAAAATCGAGAGCATCGAGGCGGTCGGTGCGCAAGCTCAAGGACGACCCTAAAGGCCGCGCGCGAATTTGAGAGGCGAAGGGCCGGATTGGAAGAGGGGCGCAAGTAGGGATCGGAGGCACAATAGGCCATGAAAGTGCGGCGGTGGCTATCGTCTCTGCTTCGCAGACACAGCTGGTTGCCAGCGACGGCCATGCTCTTGATGGCAGCCGTCTTCGTGGCGGTTCCGCTGTTGCGACTGCACCTATTTTGGCTTTTAAGTGCGGGCGCCGCATTCGGGCTCGCGTCGTTTGTTTGCGGCTACTCCGCACACGCACGTAAAAGTACCAACTTTCCATTTCTTGGCCACCTACACCGGCGTCGCTATGCAGAGGTTTGGGACAGTCTCGCTGCCTCGCCTTGGCGGGCGCGATCGGCGGCGTGTGGCCAGCATGAGGAAGATGCTCTCCGCCGCTCGGCGGAACGGCCGGTTCGCAATATTCTGGAATTAACTGGCCTAGGTCCAGAAGACGAGGTGCTAGAGATCGGCTGCGGTGTCGGCCGCATCGGACTGGAATTAGCCCCGCGCTGCCGGTCTTGGACTGGAGTGGATATCTCAGCGAACATGCTGACGGTCGCTTCGGAACGCCTATCCAGCTTAAACAACGTGCGGCTCTTGAAATTAGCTCAGGTTGGCTTGAGGGACTTTGAGGCTAAGACCTGCGATGTCATATACTCCACGAACATGTTCGACCATTTAGATGAGATGGATCGTTGGTTATATGTGGAAGATGCCTTTCGTGTGCTTCGTCCCGGCGGGCGGCTTTTCATCGACAACACAGACCTTGAATCGGATGCGGGTTGGGCACCTTTTGCTCGAGGTGCAAGTTCGCCGGTGCAGATCGAGAGCCCTCCATACACACCTAAACCGGCCACCTCGACGGAGTACGCGACTTACGCCTGCCGAGCGGGATTCGAGCGGATCCAGGTTCATCAGCGTTCGCCCTTGCTCATTCTGACCGCGATAAAGCCTAATTCTGCGACCTAGAGAAATCTTGCCCCCGGGCTTGTCGGGAAGTTTTACCAGACGACGCAGCGTTCGGCCTCGGAGCGAACCATGGGTGAACCCAGCTTGCAACCGAAGGCCTTTGCGAACGGCGGGAAGTTTGACACGGGTCCGATAACTCGGTATTTCGAGACCGGATGCGGGTCCCCCTGCACCATTAGCCTCTGTTTTTCCAGGCGAATCTCGTCACCGATGAATTGTCCCCAAGCGATAAAGAATTGTTCATCGGGCGTGAAGCCATCGATGGTCGCGATGGACCTTCCCTGAGGAGTTTTCTTGAAGGCGAGGTAGGAAATCTTCAAGCCACCGAGGTCAGCGATGGATTCGCCAAGCGTTAGCTTGCCATTAATGTAGATGTCGCCCGGACCGTCGATCGTGAAACTGTCGAACTGCTTGGCGAGACACCCGGTGCGCACCTTGAATCTCTCGAAGTCGGCGGAAGTCCACCAGTTATCGAGCCTGCCTTGGCCATCGAACTCTGCCCCCTGATCGTCGAAGGCGTGCGAGATCTCGTGCCCAATGACTACTCCGATCGCTCCGTAGTTCACCGCGTCGGTGTAATTCAAGCTGAAAGCAGGCGGCTGCAAGATGCCGGCAGGAAGGGTTATCTCATTCAATAGGAATTTATATCCGGCACTGGAGGACGCAGGCGTCACATCCCAGCGACTGCGGTCAATGGGCTTGCCTATTGTGGAGAAATCGTCGGCGACAAGAAAACGTGAAGCAGCAATCGTGTCAGCGAAGTAATCTGCACGCGTGATTCTGACATGCGAGTAGTCCTTCCATTTATCAGGGTATCCGACTTTGACGCGGATGCTGGAGAGTTTCTCCAAGGCACGCTGCTTGGTAGCGGGGGACATCCAGTCGACATTTTCGATGGTGTCCCGGATAACAGAGACAATGTTGCCGACCATGACCTGGGCGCGCTGTTTGGCCTCAGGTGGGAAGTAACGCCTGACGTACTCCTGGCCCAGCGCTTCGCCAAAAAGCGCATCAGTGGTTTCCGCGCAGCGTGTGATGCGAGGCTTCGGTGCGCTGATGCCGGCGAGCTGATTCTGATAGAAGTCGAAGTGTGCAGCGACGAAATTCTGCGATAAGTTCTCGGCAGAGGAATTAAGCAATTGCCAGCGCAGGTAGATCTTCCAGTCACCGAGCGGCGTTGAAGCCAGCTGACGGTCGAACTGCGCGAGAAATTCGGGCTGCTCGACGTTGATCGAACCGGAATGGAGATTAGCGCTCTTGTAAAACGATTCCCAGTCGAAGTGGGGAGTCATTTTCTGCAAGGCGCTGAAGCTAACGGGATGGATGATAGCGTGAGGATCGCGCGTCGCAAGGTTGTCGAGCGTGGCCTTGGCGAGCTCGGTCTCAAACCGCATCACAGTTTGCGCGGCCTTGTTCGCCTCGTCCACGGGTGTTCCACTGAGAGCGAAAAGCTTCGCGATATAAACGAGGTAGTCAGCGCGGGCATCCGCAAAACGCTTTTCAGGCCTGATGTAATAGTCCCGATCCGGCAGGCCGAGACCACCTGCTAGAACCCAAGCAATGATCTCGCCCGGCGCTTGAGGATCTTGCGCGCCGCCGATGACGAAGGGTACCATCACTCCCATCGCATTCAGGCTGCGCATCTCATTCTGCAGGCCAGCCAGATCATGGATCGCGTCGATTTCAGCGAGATATGGTTTGAGGGGAGTAACTCCCGCGGCATCAATCGCTTTGATGTTGGTACAGGCCCCGTAAAAATCGCCAGCAATTTGCGCGGGGCTTCCGGGCAGAGCGTCAGCTTTGGCGGAGATCTCATTGAGGATAGCGCTGATCCGGCCCTTATTGATCTCGGCCGCTTGCCAGCGGCGGCTCCAGCGATCCATAGAGGCAGGGATTGGATTCTGTGCGCGCCAAGCGCCATTTGAGAAGTCGTAGAAATTATCGCAGGGTTGAACGCTGCGGTCGAGGTCGGCGGTTTCGATCCCCTTGAATGCCGGTTGTTGCGTGAATGCGTTGGGGGCGATCGTGGCGGCTAGCAGGAGCGGTAAGGTCTTCCGAAACATATCTTCTCCCGTGGTGCTACCTGGCTGCTGTTCTCCGTTCATACCTACTCTTCAGCACAGATGGCGTTCCTCCGACAGGTGCGTTACTCGGACGCTTACCTTCAAACGGTCATTCGCCGCGACGAACCAAGGCTTCGAGGCAACTTACAGCGGAGTCAAGATCGCTATACCGCAATTCCAGCACCGGCGCGAGAAGAAGATCGCGCAATGAGGATTTCTGGGCATCGCGAAGGTGTTGTTCTCCGTAGCAAATGACCTGCTCCAGGCACTGCGACGCCCGATCCCTCGAGAAAGACCGCAGACTCGCGGGACCGGATGTTTGCCGGTTGAGAAAAACTAGGAAGTCAATTGTGGCCTGCGAATCCGTGAGAATTTCCGGCATGTTGGCCGTGGTCAACTCAATCGCCATTTCTCCGTTGATGCGGGGGGCGAGGCGGTGGGACCTCAGCTCCGGAAACAACTCAGTCGCGGATTCGCGAAAATGCAAGTGATGAGGATCGCCGACCACCACACGCTTCTTTCTCCCGCGAACCAGGAAGTTTGCATCATCCGAAATAAAAGTCCATCCACGACGCGCGCAGGCAAAGGAGAGTGAGGATTTCCCTGCTCCCGAGTCACCGCAGAGCAGGAGGCCGCGGCCTTGAAAAGCGACACAGGCTGCATGAATTGGAGTTAAATATAGCGCCTCGATTAAAAGCAACACCGTCGCGTCCAGAAAGTGATAGCGGACGTACGCACTGTTTTCAACGGTGCTTGCCGACAACCAGCATGATGCGAATCCGGTTGTGAGGTCACACACCGCAAAATCGTAAGGACTGGCAACGAACATCACTAGATTACGTTGTCCGCGGCAAATGGGAGGGGGCGGACAATCAGTTGCCGGACCCTCGATTACAGCGATGCGAAGCTGCACCGGCGGCGCACAAAACACCCTTTCGACTGATTTCCAATTCTCCTCCGCCGCAGCCAATACCTCTGGGCAATTGGTGGAGATTTCAACTGTGAATCCGAGCGGATGGAAAACAGCCTTGAGAGGTAGGTTGAAATCGCACCCAATTGGATCCGGACGGGCGCCCAATGTTGCCGCGGAACATGCCAGCTCAGAAAAGTCGCCCGTGCCAATCACCAGTCTTTCCGCCGTTGAGTCAGCCATTCCGTGCTTCTTTCCTTCGCGCGGCTCGAGCCGCAAAGGTAGAGCCGGCATCCAACATCTCCGCCTTCGGGACGTACAAAGAACACACACACCGCCGGCAAATCGGATCGGTTGCTATGTCGAGATTTTTGCGAAACTGGAGAGCCTGGGGGCTATTCAGGATTTCGTGCAATGTCCCGTCACGAGTATTTCCCAAGGGATGATGAAAAAAACAAGGCCGGACGTCCCCTCCAGCTTCGATCACGGCCGAAACCCACGGAGCATTGCAGCGCGGAGCGACAGGTTCCAGTTGCCCAAGGCCGGCGCGAAAATGCCGCACGATTCGCTCCAGCTTGGCTGGGTTCTCCGCGATGAAACCCGAGTTGAGATCGCAGGCGTGCTCTTGGATCAAACGCTGAACCTCCTGCTCCAGCGCTTCTACCTCGACGGCATTGAGGGCAATTTGCTCGTGACCCTCCGCCGACGAGACGGAGTGACGATTGAAAGCGGACGACGTAACGTCGGCTGCGAGAAATGAGATGGACTTCAAACCAATATCTCGGGCCGAAACTACGGTGGCGCGCAGAGAGGTATGATTCAGTTTTTGAACCGTGCACCTGCCGCATATGGGAATGTCCGGGCGCAGGCGCCGTAGTTCCCGTACTCCAGTTGCGAGCCGCTCAAACGCTCTCGGAACCCGGCGGATGCGGTTGTGCAAAGAAGGAGGGCCGTCCAAAGAAACGATAACGTCATCGACGCTTGCGACGATCGTTTCGGCTTGCGCATCGAGGAGCAGCCCAGCGGTGAGGAGCGTGACGCGGATCCCGTCGTCACGAAGCATCCTGGCCAATATCGGAAGACGGCTATTTTTTTGGGGCTCTCCTCCCGTGAATACTACCCAACGCACGCCAAGATCCCGAAATGAAGCGATGTAACGCTCAAGATCAGCAACAGAAAGTTCCTTTGGATCGCGAATCCTCCAGATGTCACACATCACACAGCGACAGTCGCATTGATTGTGGGGATAAATCACGACAATCGGCATCGTATGAATGCGATGGAGGGCCTGGTCGGCACTGTCGACCGCAGGATCCAACGTCGAGATGGATATTAGCGTGGTCATTCCCGAGCACCTCCATGAAGAAATGTCCGCACGCCCCGCCCTTCAAAGCATTATTACTGCGGAGACAAATAGGAACTCAGTTCTCCACTCTGCCGTGCAGCAGATAAAATTTCGAAGGCTCCCGGCGTCCCAATAAACTTGCCTTCATGGGGCGCAGGGCCCAGCCAAGTCCGTACCAGGGCTTGTAAACGTTCCACTTGAGCGCGAGATGAGCCGAAAGATACTTCAGCGTATCTGGGGTCAGATATTCGCGGCTTTGAATGCTGTCGGAGCTGAAACCAAACTGCCGCTTGAAAGCATCTCGCTTCTCCTGCAACATTTTCTGACCGCTCTCCTCGCTCCAATAGAATGGAGAGTCCGCGATAATCAAGTGCCCGCCTTGCCGCAAGCATCGCAGAGCTTCCTGAAGAGTGTTGCGATAGTCCACCGAGTAGTGAAGCGAAGCGTTGAAGATCACCACATCGAACTGTGCTGGCATGAACGGAAGGCAATTCATCTCGGCCTTGAAACGCAAGAATGGGGTTGCAACCCGGAAATAATGCCGGGCAGCGCCCAATCCGTCAGTGTCATTGACCAGCAAGTCGACGGCCACCGGGCGGTGACCACGCTGTCCGAGCCGGTAAGACAGCCAACCATTGCCCGCTCCAACGTCGAGGACGTCACAACCCCGCGGATAGGAACGTTCGATGTTCGGCAGGAGATGCTTCTCCATGAAACGAAATGTACGAGCTCGAATGTGCCACTGCCACACGTTGCGACCAGTGAGATCCTTGAACGGAAGCGCCAAATAATAGTTGTCGGAACTAGAACCACGGCCCTCTTTGGCTCGCACAGATTCGTAATCGTGGACAAACTGCCGGAAAGTCGATTCCCGATCTGGCGGCAGTGCGTTATAGATTCCGTCGAATTCGGAAAACACATATCCGCACGCAAGACAACTTGGCTCGGAAGGGGAATCTGGCCTGCACGGCCCGTGATGGCAGGCAGGGCACTGCAACTGGACCACTGTAGGAGGCGTATGGTCCACCGGATCTATCCGGTAGAGAGTTGGCGTGGATGAAGTCACAAGATCCCTCATGCCCTTGTTCGCTCGAAGCGCAATAAAACGTGGTCGGCAAACATGCGAATTCCGGGACAACGTCCGAGAACGAGATCTGCGTTCGCCACCGGCCTGAGAATACTTGGAAATTGGCTTGCCCAAGCTTCAAGGTAACTGGGAGGCACTGCAATTCCGATGCCCCGGATGGCCCTGAGACGAATTTCCGGAGCGAACACACGCTGGATGGAACGAACGGATGGATAGTGAACTTTTATTACGGCATTGCCGCCAAGCCGAGCTTCTACGCCAGCACGATGAAATCGCCTGAGCGCTTTGGCGAACTCTCCGTGGAGGACATACCACACGGTCTCCCAAAGGCACACTGGACCCATCAGGCATAGCAGCAGACTTGCGCCGGGTTTGAGAAGCTGGACCAGATCGCTCGCCAGTTTACCGAGGTCTTCGACACAGTTCACAACACCGAAATTTGAAAACGCGCCATCAAAGAGACCGTCGTTGTGCAGAACCGAAATCTCTTCAGCTGGCAGCAGATGCAATCGAACCGATCCAGCGGATTGAGGGATGCCGGAAATTCTCCGCGCGGCAACGCTTAACATACGCGGCGAACTATCACAGGCAACGACATCTATGCCACGCTCGGCCAGAAAGCGGGCATCCACTCCGGTGCCGCACCCAATATCGAGAATTCGATCTCCGGCACGAAAGCTTTTCTTGAGTTCATTCCAAACCGAATCACGCTGCAGTCGGCCGATTACCGACGATGTAAACGTAGAGTCGTATTGTTCCGCGATGTTGTCAAAAGCAGACGAATATGCAGGTTTCTGGTTTAAGGATACTTGCGCCGGGGTCACGCTTCCACCTCAGCTGAGGAAGCGTACAAACCAACGCGCAAATCTGCCACTTTATTCTGCAAATCGGCAATCACTGCAGCTTCAATGCCCGACTTTCGTCTCGTACGCTCGAGTTCAACCTCGCTCCGTAGCAGTTGGTCGGCAAATCCGTAGAATCGGCGGGAGTGGCGCCCTCGGATACGCACATCCCTGTCTGAACTGACGCTCCATGCTTTCAGACGTTCCACCCGGCCCGCTAGCTGTGAGGAATACTCGGTGCCCTGGATGGGATACGATATGGTGGTAAAGAAAATGTCCGGATCAGTCTTCTTTACGTGTTGAATGGTAGCCTCAACATCGTCGAGCTCTTCGCCTTCGTATCCCCACATTAAGAACATTCCGGTTTGAATGCCTTTTGATCGACAAAGACTGACCGCGGCCTGAACCTCGTCGACAGTCACACCGCGTTCCATCGCATCGAGAATTCGCTGAGAGCCACTTTCCGAACCAATCCACACACGAAAGCAGCCCATCTCGGCAAGCGTCTGGACGACCTGGGGATTCAGACGGTCAGCGCGGGAGATGCATTCGAATGGCAGTCTAAGGCCACGCTGCTTGAGTTCTGAAGCGTATTGGAAAAGCCAGCCGTGATGAATCGTGAAGACATCATCCGCCATCCAGGCCAGGTCGGGGTGGTATCTCCCGATGAGCCAGGCGAGTTCATCGGCTACAGATGCCGGTGTCCTGCGGCGGTGAGTTTTGCCAAACACCTGATGGCTGCACCACCGGCAATGATACGGACAGCCTCGGGCCGTGATCAACGAAACGGCTCCAGTGCCATGATGTTCGCGCCAGGCAGAAACGTAGCGGTCCATGTCGATAGCTTCGCGCGCCGGCCACGGCTGTGCATTGATGTCACGAATTTGGTCCCGTGACCGTGTCTGGATGATGTTGCCGCTTGGCGAGCGGAAGGCAATTCCTGCGATCTCCTCCAGCGGCCGATGCGAGACTCCATGCAGCACAGGGAGCAGCTCTTCCAGAGTAATCTCGCCTTCTCCAATGACCACAAAATCTGCCCCAACCTCGAGATACTGTTCGATGTATGCAGCTGGCTCCGGACCGCCGACAATCGTTTGCCAACCCGCATCTTTCGCGCAGCGCAGAATTTCAACTACGTTGGGACGTGTCATCAAGTTTGCGTATACACCCAGCACCGACGGAGGCCCCTTTTGAATAACATCAAACAACTGCTGCCGGTAGGAAAATGTGGAATCGAAGACTTGAACCTGCACACCCTTACGGCGTAGGTGGGCGCAAATGTAGAGTATGCCCAAAGGAGGATAAGGCTTCATGATCTGAAGCTCCTTCGGATCCTCGTACAAGAAATAGCCGTGAGTGAGCAGTAGATCCATGCCGAGGTCCTGGTTAGTCGCCACCCGAATGATCATTCGCTGAACAGCTCTGCGCAAGGCCTGGAGCAGGTCGCAATTGCACAAGTGACTCTGCCGACAATTCTTCCAACATGGTGGGATGCGAATTCCGGCAGATCTTCTCCAGTTGCACCACCTGCGCCCACATTTCACTTATGCTCGAACCACCGTGCTCGTGAACTGGGTTGGACGCGATTCCATCGTTATCCACAGAGTGCCAGGCATCGACCTGCGCGTGCAGGACATCATGTAAGGCTCGATAAAATTCGTCGGTATACGTGCCCCGAAACATCATGGAAAGATCTCCGCTGTCAGACCAGTTTGTTTTCTTGCCCAGCTGGGCGCGCACTCGATCGAAGAATCTGGTTCCTGGCAACGGATAAGACACGGAAACGCCTATATCGTCGGGGCGGGTCTCCTCGACCAGCGCAACGGTTTTCTGAATGTCCTGCCAGTTTTCGCCGGGATATCCAAATTGCAGAAAGTAGCAAGCCCGGACGCCTGCCGCTCTCAGGTTTTCACGAGCGACCGCGATCTGATCGACACGCGTACCCTTGTCCATCGCCGATAGAATCTTCTGGGATCCTGACTCGACCCCCATCCACACCTCCGCGCAGCCGGCTCTCTGCAATGCACGGACGGCCTCCGGAGTCATCAAATCGACACGCGATTGCATCTTGAACGGGATAGCGGCATCCAAGCGTTCTACTTCGGAAGCAAGTTTGCAAACCCACTTAGGCTTAAGACCGAAGATGTCGTCGGCAAACCATAAATGGTCAGCTCCGTAATCTTTCTTTAGTTTCCGCATTTCTTCGGCGACACTGAGTGGCGATCGAAGAGAGAAATGATCACCATAGATGGGTTTCGCGCACCAATTGCAACGGTAGGGACAACCGCGGCTCGAAACGATGTTCAACGAGAAAAACCCATGAGCTGACCTCCAGGCGGTTGCGTACTTTTCCATGTCAACCAGATCTCGCGCCGGTGTTGGCAACAGATTCAGATCACGCATTAAGGAGCGGCGCGGAGTCTGCACCGGTTCTCCGGTCTCGGGATGCAAGTAGGTAATTCCGGCAATATGTGAAATGTCAGAATCGCCATTGCGCAGAAGATGCTGAATTAATTCCAGCAGAGTCCATTCCGCCTCTCCCATGAGCACGCAACGAAAGCCTTCTGCCAAGTAGTCGGAAGCATGGTCGGAGGCGTCGGAGCCATTGACGAGCACGGTGCATCCCGCCCGCTGCGAGTCTTCGAGTATGCCAAAGGCCACCGTCCGCATGCGACTGAGGCACATCTTGGACAGAAAGTTGAAGTTATCCTCATAAACGACGACGATCTTGGGGCGATGTTGTTCGAGCGCTGCCTGAAAATGTTCTTCTGGGTTGCTCAACATAGTGTCAAACAATGCGACCGAAATACCTGCACTACGCAAAAGAGCGGCTGCGTACAGCGTGCCCAGAGGCGGGTAGGGCTGCATCTTCCGCGTTTGTTTGCGGTCGAAGTACAGGTGATACGAGTGGGTTAATAAGATGTCAATCACGCCAGTCGCGCCTCGCTAGTTCTTTCTACGAACTCAACATACTTCCTGCATCCGTTCACTTAATTTCTTTCCCGTCAAAAGAGACCGCCGCGTTACTACTTTTTCAACAGCACGTGAAACCCACAGCTCCCAGGGAAACGAGTACCGGTTGCTGCTGATCCGCCAACGGATAGGCACACCTAGAGCACGTCGGAAACCACGCCTTAGCCAAGCATGTTTCCGGGTCGCCTTGCGAATCTGGTTGTTGAGCAGGAAGTATTCCAAGCTGCGCCGCAGCCGGTAGAGTTCCTCACCTTGGAGCCAGGGGAGGATGTTGTGACCCAGCCCCAGGGCTTCCCATTCCGCCAAATTCTGCGGTTCGCGGACACCGAGATCCTTCAACTGAGGCCAGATCGGAATTCCCGGGTAAGGCGTAAAAACGTTGGGAGAGAAGCTTACATTCCAATACTCCCGTGCAATGTCGCTCATGATGCTGAAGGTTTGTTGACGATCTGCCTCCGTCTCGCCGGGATAGCCGAGAATGATATTGAAGGTCACATGGATCCCGGCCAATTCCGCTTTGCGTGCGGTTTCCACCATCTGCTCGACACGCTGGTGGTGCTTGTTCATCAACTTGAGCACGTCCTTAGACGCTGACTCGGTGCCAAAACCCATGTGGGTTACGCCGCTCTCGCCGAGAAGGCGGACATCGTCGTCGCTCATCTTCCATATGAAATCCGTGGAAGCCTGGAAATCCCAACGAAAACGAACGCCGCTGGAAACAATTCCGCGGGCGATGGCCAACGCGCGTTTGATATCCACGAGAAAGTTGGAATCGAGGAGCGCCACTTGTTCAATTCTGTAGCGGCTGACAAGTTCAGCCAGATCATCGACCACGCGCTCCGCGCGATAGGCGTTAAAGCGGCGCTTATAGAAAATCATGTCGGTGCAGTAGTTACAGGCATAGGGGCAACCAAGGCTACTGGCGTAGCCTAGCTGGCGGGTGCCCCCAGCTGCGGCGTAAGCGTCAAAGTTGCCAAGGTGATAAGCGGGCGCCGGCAGATCGTTGATATTAGCCACCGGCCGATCAGGCTCATGATGGACCCGGCTGCCATCCTTAAATGAGAGTCCCTTTACACCATGCCAGTCTTGTCCCTCGGCGACTCGCTGCGCGAACTCAAGCAAAGTTAGCTCTCCCTGTGCTCGCACGATTGCGTCCACAAAGTCGGGCTTTAGCGTCTGCTCGGGAACAAGACTGGGATGCCAACCTCCAAAAATGATAGGCAAGCCAGGCTGGAGCTTTTTCACTTTCTTCGCAATTCGGACCGCTGACCCGATCATAGGACCCGTGAGAACCGAAATGCCGAGGCACAGGGCGTCCTGGGCCTCCCGAAGAATTTCGTTTTCGAAATCGGGTGACGTCAGGTTGTCCACTAGTTTGACTTCAAATCCAGCTTGCAGAAGTGGAGAAGCTAGAGCGAGTAGGCAAAGAGGTGCGCTGAGAGGAGGGCCATCATACGGTGGATAGAAGAGAACGACTTTTTTTTTCACTTATCCTCGCGTCTCAACCTTCTCGCTTTGGCTGCCAGGGGAAAGCCGGCGCAACGTTCGATATCGGCATTCTCAGTTGTGCACCCGGTCCTTAGGTGTCGCAGTCAACAATGAAATCTACGCCCCGCGCGAAGTCGTATTTGTCACTGGTTTGTCAACTTTTTGTCATTTCAAAGGTGCCCCGGAACATTTCGACGATGAGCCCGGATTTTTACAAAATGTTGACAAGATGGCGACAATCGCGAAGTTCGGCGCAAGTAGATTTTCATCCTTACGGTATGTATTTCAGTCCGTCTTTGTTCCAAGTGCCATGAACGTATCACCCCTGAGAACTGCCATGAAAAAGCGGCAAAAGGCCAAGAGGTAATCGCGTGAAGTCTTCGAAGAAGATCGTTTTTTTTGTTCCCTCATTTTCCAGCATCGAAGCGACAGCGCCGTTGGGAATTCTTGCGATTTCAACGCCACTGCTAGATGCAGGATACGAAGTTAAGATCATCGACTCCACTATCACGCCAAATTACAAGAAGCGGATTCTGGAGGAAGTGCGGGACGCACTGTGTCTTGGCATTTCGGTCGTAACCGGCCCGATGATCCGCGACACTGTCGAGATTGCCAAGGCGGTAAAGAAATGGGATCCGGATTTCCCCGTCATTCTCGGGGGCTGGCATCCATCGCTACTGCCCGGCCAGACGCTGGAAGCTCCCTACGTTGACATCATCGTCCGGGCCCAGGGTGAGGACAGCATGCTCGAAGTCGTTCGATGTCTTCAGGACGGAGGTGAACTGGATAAAGTTCTCGGGGTCGGGTTCAAGCGGGACGGCAAACTGCACCTGACTCCCGAACGGCCGTTAAAAACTTTGGACAAAATGCCAGCCAAAGCCTATCAACTGGCCGATTTTGACGCGTACGAGCGAGTATGTGGCCGTCGGTGGACAATGTATGTTTCAAGTTTGGCCTGTCCGTTCAATTGCTCGTACTGCACCAACGCGGGAGTCTACGGCCGCAAGTGGAATGCTCTTCCGGTCGAGCAGGTTGTGGAGGAAACCATCGACCTCACTCGTCGCTACCGCCTTGAATTGCTGTGGATGGCGGACGACAACTTTCTGGTTGACCTTCCGCGTTCGCTGCGAATCGCAGAAGAACTTATTCGGAAAGGCGGAAATTTCAAATGGAGCGTCCAGGCGACGACGAACCTGACCGCACGTCTCAGCGTGGCGGAACTGACCTTGCTTCGCCGCTCCGGTTTACACCAGATTTGCCAGGGTATTGAGACTGCTTCCCCCACAGTGATGAAACTCATGAACAAAGACTTTCAGGTGTTGGGGGACATCTACGAATCGACTGAACGCTGCGTTAAGGCGGGCGTCATTCCATCCTTCAATATCATTTTCGGTTATCCGGGAGAGGGAGATAAGGAACGGCGTGAGACTGTCAATTTCATGATGGATATTTGTCAAAAATTTCCCGGAGCCGAATTCTGGACCAACATTTTTACACCTTATCCGGGCTCTCCCATTTTCCGTCAGGCTGCAACATTGGGTATCGATGTGCCTAAGACGCTCGAAGAGTGGGTGAATTATTTCCCAAGGTACACCGTGCTGCCCTGGCTTAATGGCAAAGACCACCAGCGCGTGCAGACCATGCGGGACTATTTGCGGATTGCATTTGACCGGGCTCCGATTGCGGCAAACGGCCCGGGCCGCTTCGCAAAAATCGTCCAACATCTGACCGCCTATCCGGCACGCATGCGATTGAACCACGACTTCTACAGTTTCCCGATCGAACTTTGGCTAAACCGTCAACTGAAAAACATTGTGAAGCTGCCCAAGCCCAGTGTCGACGCGAAGACCATGGGCCCAGAGACGGCTACAAGCTATACCTGAAGTCAGCAGGCTTAGTCGTTCGATTGTGTCTGAAAAGCTCCAATCTTGCCCAAAATAAACATCGTCCATGATCGTTCTCTACAACCCGAAAGCAACCAAGCCTCGCAACCGGCGCTTCCCTTTGTCGGTTTTGGCCATTGCAGCTGTTCTCGAAGGAAGCGAGGAATTCGTGATCGTCGACGGCAATCTCGATCCTCATCCTACTCAGACTCTGCTCGCAATTCTGCGCGAACAACGGGTGGAACTTCTCGCTGTCACCGTGATGCCTGGTCCGCAGACCGTAGGTGCGGTCGCAGGCTGCCGTGAGGTTCGTCGCTGTTTCCCTACGGTGCCGATCGTTTGGGGCGGATATTTTGCATCGAACTACACGCAGGCAGTTCTGAATGCGCCATACGTCGATTTTGCCGTGCGCGGCCAGGGAGAACAAACATTTCTGGAGTTGCTCGAAGCGATCAGGGGAAAGCGGGAGCTCAAAAGCATTTTAGGACTGTCCTATAAGGACTCAGACGGCGGTCAAAGGAACAATCCGGAACGCCCCTTGAGGAAGCTTGACGCTTTTCCCTGGTATCCCTATCACCGCATCCCTGCCGAGAAATACGTGCTGCCCACATTTCTAGGCCGGAGGACCGCGGTACATCAGGCGAGCATCGGCTGTCCATTTCGCTGTAATTTCTGCGGCGTGGTTAATTTTTCTGGTAGTCGAGAGAAACTGGATGGACCGGCGCGGACAGAACAAATTCTTCGTCACTTGGCGCACACCTACGGAGTCGATGCCGTCCAGTTCTACGACAACAATTTCTTCCTGCGGGAGGATCATGCCCGAGAACTGGCCGACCGAATTGCCCCTCTCAACATGCGCTGGTGGTGCGAAGCTAGAACCGACATCATGATGGGATACTCCGACGCGACCTTCGAGGCCATCCGGCGTGCCGGCTGTGCCATGATCTTCTTCGGCGCCGAATCAGGTTCTAACAAAATTCTGAAGGAGATGAATAAAGATCTTCGAGCGGAAGATACCTTAGCTCTGGCATCGCGCATCCGACACTTTGGAATTATTCCGGAATTTTCCATTATTTTCGGGAATCCGCAGGACCCTGAAGGAGATACGCGGGATTGCATCGAGTTTGTTCGTCAGCTGAAGCGACTCAATCCAGATTCAGAAATTGTCGTCGAGCACTATACGCCCGTGCCTCAAAGAGCTCGAATGTACGGCGGAGTAGAGAACCAATTCAAGTTTCCCGAAACCCCGGACGAGTGGGCGACCGAGCCTTGGCAGCGTTTCGCAACTCAGAAGGATCCCAGAACTCCCTGGCTGCGGCCCAGGACAAAGCGGTTAATCGACAACTTTGAACTGGTAGTGTCTTCTCGCTGGCCCACCGCACAGGATATCCGACTCCCAGGGTGGGGACGATTAGCGCTGAAGACGCTCAGTAGCTGGAGGTATCAGTTCGGAATTTATTCTGCTCCGATGGAACTGAAATGGACTCAGCGCATGATCGCATTGCGGAAACCAAAAGCGGAGAGCTTGTGAGCGGCGTGGCAAGCGCGGAGCAGGCAACGCATCCGATTAGCGATGACGCGAAAGTATCCCTTCCTGTCCGGTCCGAGGCCGCATGCGTGTCAGTGCAAGAGGGCTATGATCGCTGGGCACGAATATATGACGAAGCTCCTAACCCACTCCTGGCATTGGAGGAACGCCATCTGACGAGCATTCTTCGGAATTTCGCCGCAGGCAATGTTCTGGACCTGGGGTGCGGTACGGGAAGATGGCTCACCCGTCTTTTGGCTCGGGGAGCGAGCTCTGTGGTTGGAATCGATCTTTCGGCAGCCATGCTCAGCGTTGCCCGAGGAAAATCCGCAATCCGTGACCGCCTCGTGCTCGCCAATGGTTTGCAGCTTCCCTTTCAAAGTTCGGCATTTCATTTCGTTCTGTCTTCCTTTGCCCTGAATCACATCATGGATCTGCAAGCGTTGGCCCGAGAACTGGCGCGAACGACGAAATTGGAAGGCCGACTCTTGATAAGTGAGATGCACCCAGAAGCCTACGCCCGAGGTTGGCGCCCAGGTTTTCGCGATATCCGGGGTGCGGGGCAGATCATAACCGCGAACCACTCCACTGAACGCATTAGGTCACATTTTCGATCGAACGGATTCGCATTGATTAGGTTGCACGATCTTTTCTTTGCGGAACCGGAGCGTCCGATCTTTCTCTCCGCAGGAAGAGGAGACATGTTTGAGAGCGCTTGCCATGTTCCAGCAATTCAGGTTTACGAATTCATGAAGGTGGAATCCGAGACCCGATCTTAAGGCCTTAACTGGGGTGTCGCCGAAGAACTACAATATCGCTATAGGAGAGTCAATGATGGAAATTCCGAAACGCTTATGGATCGGGATGATGGTCCTGGGCGCCAGTGCAAGGCTGGTTCCTCATCCGTGGAATTTCACTCCGATGATGGCCATTGGACTGTTTGCGGGAAGTCAAGCCCGAAGAGCTAGCACAGCTGTCTTGGCAACTTTGCTTGCGCTCGTTCTAAGCGATGCCGTGCTGGGTTTCTACCCTGGCTTTTGGTACGTGTATGCAGCGGCGCTGATTCCGGTGTTGCTCGGCAGGTTGGTTCGCAACCGAGATGGGGGGGGTGCAGTTGCCACAGCGGCGCTAGCCTCGAGCCTGTCGTTCTTCCTGATCACGAACTTCATGGTCTGGGCTACCGGCGGAATGTACCCGCATACGGCAACGGGCCTATGGGCCTGCTATCTAGCTGGCGTACCGTTCTACCGCAATCAAGGCTTGGGCGATGCCGTCTACACGATTGCAATATTCGGCGGTTACGCGGTCATCCAGCGCCTCTGCCAACCGGTACAGCAGGCTGCATAACATGCGGATTGTTTCTCTTCTGGCGAGCGCCACTGAAATCGTCTGTGCCTTGGGTGCTGGTGAAATGCTTGTAGGGCGTTCGCATGAGTGCGATAACCCCGATTGGGTGAGGCAACTTCCGGCCTGCAGCAGTCCCGCGTTTGATATTGCCGTGTCGAGCGCGGAGATTGATGCGGAAGTTAGGCGACGCCTCCGATCGGGCCAGCCGCTGTATCACATCGACGCGGAATTGATTCGAGAATTGCATGCCGACTTGCTGATTACGCAATCGCATTGCAATGTATGCGCCGTTACTCCCGATGATATCGAGCGAAGTGGTGCCTGCGTACCCGCCGCGCATCAAGTGGCACTCTCCGCCTCGTCTTTGGAGGAGATATTCCAAGGCATTCTGCGGATTGGGCAAGCGCTCGACTTGGAAGATCGGGCTGAGGCCGTAGTGTGGGGTGAACGCGAACGCTTGGACGCGGTCAGGGAGAAAGTTGCGCGTCTCAGCCGGCCCACCGTGGTCCTGCTTGAGTGGACGGATCCAATATTCGCGATGGGTAACTGGGGTCCAGAACTGGTGGAAATCGCGAACGGCGATCTCATGCTGGGGAAAAAAGGCGAGTACTCCGCCGCCATTCCTGCCGAGCAGCTTCGCCATGCCGATCCGGAGTACCTGATCGTGGCCCCTTGCGGATTCAACTTGGAACGGAGCCTCCAGGAACAAAGCGTATTGGAGCGGTATCCGTGGTGGCGGGAGCTTCGCTCTGTACGGAATGGTAACGTCGCGTTCGCGGACGGCAATCTGTTCTTTAACCGGTCCGGAATGACGATCTCCCGAACCGCGGAAATCATCTCCGAAATCCTTCACGGCATACCGGTAGATGGAAAAACCGAAGGAGTGCATTGGCGCTGGATCGAACCGCATGGTGCACGAGGTGGTAGGGATATCCGACCTCAAGACTCGTGCGGGACTCCGCCGCCTGACAAGGAAAATATATCGTTAGCTTCCCCGTAACCATCCGATGGGGGAACGCGAAGTAGCAGCACGCACAATCAAAGCGTCTCGGACCTTAGCTGTCAAGCCAAGGATTTGTCTTTATGGCACTTTTTCGTAGTCCTCGTGTATCCTTTATGTACTCGGCGATACGCTGGCTCACAAGCGGCGCATGGATGAAGTGGTGTTGTATTTTTCTAGGCTGAGATCACCTCGTTGCGCCGAGAGGATCACGGTCACCGCGAAGGAATGCAAGACACTGGAGTTCTTGACAAAGAACGCCAAACACGTGCTCTCGCGGGATGAACCCCTGAGCAAAGTTTGGGGTTAGCAGAACTAACCCCGTACCCGAAAGGGTGTGCATCCACATCCACCGGAGCAGCCGCAGTCTCACCATGCTGCGTTCTGAAGACAGCGCGATGCGAACGCAGGCGGAAGACGCTCTGCACAATAGCGAAGAGCGAATCCGCTTAATCCTCGATTCCGCTACGGAAGCGATCTGTGGCTGCGATTCAGAAGGTACTTGTCTTTTCTCAAATCCTTCGGCGGCGCGCATACTCGGATACGACGATCCCTCGGAATTGATCGGGAAAAACATGCATGCGCTGGAGCACCATACCCGAAAGGACGGTACCCCCTATCCAATTGAAGAATGCCCCATTTATATAGGCTTTCAAAAAGGCGAAAGCGTCCACCGGGACGATGAGGTTTATTGGAGAAGGGATGGCACGAGCTTTCCCGTAGAGTATTGGTCTCATCCTGTCGTTCGGGAAGGTAGAACCCTGGCCGCCGTCATAACGTTCATCGATATCACGGAGCGGAAACAAGCGGAGGCGGCGCTCCGCAAAAGCGAAAGGGAACTTCGCACCACTATTGAAACAATTCCGGCTTTCGTCGTGAGCGCTCTACCTGATGGCTCCGTGGATTTCCTAAGCCAAAGTTTACTGGATTACACGGGCCTCTCCAGGGAGCAGTGGCTGGGCTGGGGCTGGAAGGACATCGCCCATCCCGAAGATGCCGACAGGGCAGTGAACACGTGGCGGGCGGCGTTGGCGGGTGGAGAACCTCTCGAGGTGGAAGTACGCTATCGACGGGCGGACGGGAAATATCGCTGGTACCTGGGCCGCCAAGTGCCGCTGCGCGACGATAAGGGAAACATCGTTAAGTGGTATGGGACGCTCCACGACATCGAGGACCGGAAACAGGCGGAGGCGGCGCTGCAGAAAAGCGAGGAGCGGTGGCGGTCCGTGTATGAGAATTCGGCCATCGGGGTGGCGCTTACAGATCTCAACGGACGCTTCCTGGCGGTGAATCGCGCCTATGAGAAAATCTTGGGCTACACCGAAGAGGAAGTTTGCAAGCTCACGTTTCTGGAGATCACCGAAGAGCATTATCGCAACGCCAACCGGGAGTTGGTCAGCGAGCTGTTAGAGGGAAAGCGACAACAGTTTCAGATCGAGAAACAATATCTACGCAAAGATGGCACCCTGAGGTGGGTCAGCAACAACGTTTCCTTGGTTCCGGGTACTGAAAGCACGCCACGATTTATCATGGCGCTTTCCGAGGACATCACGCAGCGGAAACAGGCGGAAGCGGCGCTGCGTGAAAGTGAAGAGAAGAACCGCATCCTGCTTCAGATCAACAATGCCATCATCACGAATCTGACCCAGCAAGCTCTCCTGCACTCCATTTCCGAGGCCTTGCGTCCTGTCTTCCCATTTGACCGATGCGCGATTACCCTTTATCAGCCGGAGAGAGACTCATTCCGTTTCCTCGCTGTGGAGGGAGAGCTGCACTCGGACTACTTTCAGACGGGGCTGGAGTTTAGCCGGGAAGAGACCTGCGGCAGCTGGGTGTTCGAACATCTGCGACCTCTCGTGCGCCGGGATCTTGAAAAAGAGCGGGAGTATGCCAACGAGCGCCGCCTGGTTGCGGAGGGCATCCGGTCGATGTGCGTCGTGCCCCTGGCTCTTCAGGGGGAGTGTGTCGGACTGCTCAGCCTTGTGAGCCAGCAAAAGAACCGGTATTCGGATGAGGACGCCGTGTTCCTGCAGGAAGTGGCGAACCAGGTCGCATTGGCAGTTCAGAATATGCAGTCCTACCAGGAAATTGACAGCCTGAAGGCAAGGCTGGAGAAGGAAAACGTTTATCTCCAGGAGGAACTACGCGCGGAGCACAACTTCGAGGAGATCGTAGGCAATAGTCCGGCACTCCTCAAGGCGCTCCACGCCGTCGATCAGGTCGCTCCTACAGATTCAACCGTGCTCATTTACGGAGAAACGGGGACAGGGAAGGAACTCGTGGCGCGCGCGATCCACAGCCGCAGCGCCCGCAATGGCCGTGCCTTGGTGAACGTGAATTGCAGCGCCATCTCGGCGGGTCTGGTGGAGAGCGAACTGTTTGGGCATATGAAAGGGGCCTTCACGGGGGCTCTGGAGCGGCGCATCGGCCGCTTCGAGCTTGCTCACGGCGGCACTATCTTCCTAGACGAAATCGGGGAGCTGCCCCCAGAAACGCAAGTGAAGCTGCTCCGCGTTCTGCAAGAACATGAGTTTGAACCGGTAGGGAGCAGCCGCTCTTTGCGCGCGGATGTGCGCGTGATTGCCGCCACGAACCGCAACCTCCACGAAGCCGTCCAGGGAGGCCGCTTTCGCTCCGACCTCTTCTACCGCCTCAACGTTTTCCCCATCGAGCTTCCGCCTTTGCGAGAACGCCGACCCGACATTCCACAGCTGGTGGCTTTCTGCATATCCCGGTTCTGCAAGCGGTTAGGGAAGAAGATCGATGGCGTTTCACGGGAATCGATGGAGAACCTGGTGAACTATCACTGGCCCGGAAACATTCGGGAGCTGCAGAACGTTATCGAGCGCGCAGTCGTCTTGTCTGCGGAACCGACCCTCCGGCTGGACCGCGACCTTATGCCGGTTGCCGCCTCGACCAAAGGCGTGGAGACTCCTAAGACGGATGATCCGGAGCGTCGGCAGGTTGACCTCAAGTCTCCGAAACTCCTCCTATCGCTGGATGAGGTAGACCGAAACCACATCCTCGCCGCCCTTCAACATACCGGTGGAGTCGTAGATGGTCCAAAGGGTGCAGCGAGGATCTTGAACCTTCATCCAAACACGCTGCGCCACCGGATGGATAAGCTCGGCATCAGGGGATCTCGTCACCGCCCATCGTAGTTCCTACCAACACCAAGTGGCGCGTGATTACCGTATGTGGTGGTTCCGGCTCTATCTGTCCAGTGCCTGGAGGAGACGGCAGTCTGCGCATCCCGGAAGCGGATGGCCAACCGATGGCGGCAAGCCTTCGCAACGTATTGATTCTAGATGAATATTGGCCCAAGCGGCCGCGACGGTTCCGGTAGGAAGCTTTCCGCCCGGGCTGATTTTGTGAAGGGCATGCCAATTGCTTTATCAAGCCCAGTGGAGATCAGGTGAACCGCGATGCTGAGGGTTACGGTTGTCGAATCGTCAAGAGATGCAGTAACCCTTCGGGTCGAAGGCCGGATAACGGGCTCCTCGGTCGAGGAACTCCGCAGAACATGCGATGTGCATACTGTCCCCAATGCGGTTCAGTTGTCTCTGGACCTGGCGGACGTTTCATTCGCCGATGGAGAGGGGATCGTATTCCTAAAAGAACTGAGGAGTCGCGGTGTCGGTCTGATACGCACAAACCCGTTTATGGC
>Ga0209221_1000165_pt1 | contig 37356 bp, 32 predicted proteins | sample BlaSpr_A8_Ref_O2_FD_187989 | JGI IMG/M metagenome (GOLD analysis project Ga0209221, IMG submission 187989) | Forest soil microbial communities from Thunder Bay, Ontario, Canada - Black Spruce, Ontario site 2_A8_Ref_O2 (SPAdes) (version 2) | ecosystem: Environmental > Terrestrial > Soil > Boreal...
GCGGGACCCGCCCCTTCGATCAACTCTCACACGAATCACTTGCCGCTGCGCGCGTCCGCTTGCCCCGTAACGTGCCCTTCCACCTGATAAATCGCAATCCCGCTCAATAATTTCGGATAGAAGTCCGTGGACTTCTGCGGCAGCACATCTCCACCCAGCGCAATATCAACCACCTGCTGCACACGCACCGGATTCAACAAACACGCCAGCTGCGCTTCGCCGCAATCCACCGCCGCAAGCGCCGCATCCATCTCGCGCTCATAACCTACATTCTTTTCCGCCGCCACCGCTTCCGCGCCGATCCCCAGCCCGCGTTCCATTATCAGTCGGTGCAGCAACACCACGTCCAGCCCGCGCTGTGCCTCCGAAACGTCCGGCAGCATCGCCTCCAGATCAGCATCGCGCCTCAACAAAAACACATAGAACGCCCCGCCACCCGGATAAACCCCAATCGCCCGCCGCCCGTGATTCGTTCCCTCGAAATCCTTGCGGAATTCAGCGTAAGCGCTGGCACGTTCCTCCGGATTCTGAAACGGGTAAGAATACCAATCAAACGCCTGCGCCACGTTCGCACGGAACTTGTCGAAATCGAAATTCGCGACGTTGCGGATCACCCGATGCGTCGGCAAAATCGTCAATCCCTTCGAATGTGTGTTAACAAACGTCATCATCGCGAATTCCGCCGCCGCATAAGGATCATTCACGCCCGCAGCCACCCGCGACTCATTGCGAAAATTAAGCGCCGTCTCGTAGCGATGATGCCCGTCCGCGATAATCAGCTTCTTGTCCGCCATCGCGCTCTGTATCCGGCGAATCGTCGCCACATCCGCCACCGGCCACAACCGATGCGTCACCCCGAATTCATCACGCAGTTCCTGCGGCGCCGATTTTTGCGCGGTTTCTTCCAGCAAGTTGTCAATCAGCCGCGCCGGGTCGTTATAAAGCATAAAAAGCTGCCCCGTCTGCGCGTGCGTGTGCCGCAACAGCTCAATCCGATCTGCTTTCGGCGCGGAAAGCGTGCGCTCGTGCCGGAACACCACCTGCGCGTCGTAATCTTCCACCCGTCCCAGCGCGATAAAACTTATGCGCGTCTTGCGCGTGTGCGTCCCAGGCACCAGATATTCCTGCGAATAGATGTAAATCCCCGGCGCCGCGTCCTGCACCAGAATCTTCTCCACAATCCATTCGCGGACCTTCTGCCCCGCGCGCGTGTACGCATTATTTCCCGGCGAATCGCTCGCCGCCAGCCGCCCCTTCTCAATCGCGATCAAATTGTAAGGACTCGCGGCGTAATACTGCTCCTGCATCGCCGGCGTAATCTTGTCGTAAGGCTGCGTGAGGACTTTTTCCAGCGGCACGCGGTTCGTGTCGTGGCGAAAGGCGCGAAAGGGTTGAATTTCAGCCATATGGGCCTCGGGTGGCGGTTTCAGCAACTTGAGAAACCCTGATTGTACCAGCCACAGCGCCACATTCCAAAAATCCGCGCGTCCACTCCGTCGCTTGACTCCGCCGCTAGCCGTGGGCTATAAGTTTGTTTCCTCAGTTGCAAGGACGCGTATGCTCACCCACTGCAATCGTGGCTTCACTTGACGGTAGATTCCTAGACGCCGGTCGGTCGTTGCGCTAATTAATTCCCAAAAAATATCTCTCACGTTCATCGCAAATAGAGCGCTCTTCATCGCGGGGGCAATCGTGAATTCTCAGCGTGCCGCAATCAAGTATCTGATTCTCAGTTGCATACCCGCAGCCGTGGTGATAGGAATTTCCGCTCTCACCTTTGGTGGCGATGTTACGAAGCCCGTTCCGCCGCGTGAGGCGTCGTTTCAAATCAAAAATGAATTCACCGTGAAGGTGCCCAAAGGCGCGAAGTCCGTGCGCATGTGGTTCGCGGTTCCGCAGGAGGACGCCGTATCAGCTGTTCACGACTTCAATGTCCACGCCGATTTCCCCGTTCACTATTTCCGCGATGATTGGGGAAACCGCGTAGGCTACGCGGAACTCAACGCGCCCGCCGAAAGCCCCATCACGTTTAGGGAGGAGTTCGGCCTCACACGCACGGAAATTCGCAACAGCATCGATCCCGCGAAGACGCGCCAGCTCACCGACCAGGAACGCGCCGCGCTATTCGCCTTCCTGCAACCTTCCAGTCACGTCGTCATCAACGACAAAATCAAATCGCTCTCCGCGTCCATCACAGGAGGCGAAACGAATCCGATTCTAGCCGCGCGCAAGATCTATGACTGGACGCTGGAAAACGTGGACTACTGGGTCAAGGATCCGGATCACCTGAAAGCTTCGCCGGTGGGCAGCACCGAGTATTGCCTCACAAATAAAACCGGCAACTGCACCGATTTTCATTCGCTATTCGCGTCGCTGGCAATGGCCGCCGGCGTCCCCACTCGCATGGTCTATGGTTCACTTCTGAAACCCACTTTGAACGGCATGCAGATTGACGGCAGCTATCACTGCTGGATTTATTTCTTCGCGCCGAATTACGGCTGGCTGCCTCTGGACGTTTCGCTCGCGAATATTTACGGCAAGCAGTTTCAGGTAACCGAAAAGAATCAAAAGCTAGTCGAGCTCACCACCGCCACCGGTTACAAGGGATTCGATCCCGCCAAAATAGATTATTACTTCGGGAACCTCGATGAGCGCCGCGTAACCTGGTCCACGGGAAGAGACCTGATCATGCAGCCTCCGCAGGATGATGGGCCCGTGAATGCTCTCGTGAAAATCTACGTGGAAGTGGACGGCAAGCAATCCACAGACTGGACGCGCCAGTTCACGTATTCCGAGGTAGCGAAGTGATGAGTCCACGTTTCGGCATGCAATATGTAATCGTTCCGCGCACGGCGGCTACAGAGTCTGTGTGAGAACGCGAGAATCCTGGTAGGTCGTGGCGTTAGCTACGACGTAAACATAGCGAACTCAGTGCGGCTTTAGCCGCTGAAGTACAGGTTTCGCAGTTCTCAGACAGGCTCTGCGGTCGTGCAGCAAGAACTTATTTCATAAAGGAGAATACCCATGGAACTTTGGCGCCCCGATCCCACATTTTATCCCTCGCCGAAAATGGCGATGCAAGCTCCGCCCGAAACCGTGGCCTTCGTAGCCATGCTCAACGCCCAAAATAACGGCCGCCCCGACGCGCTCGGCGTAGTGGACGTGAACCCCGCGTCCAGCTCTTACGGCACCATGGTCGGCCGCGTGGACATGCCCAACGCCGGCGACGAATTGCATCACTTCGGCTGGAATGCCTGCAGTGCGTGCCTCTGCCCCTACATGCCGCATCCGCACACCGAGCGCCGCTACCTGATCGTCCCCGGAATCAAGTCCTCACGCATCCACATCATTGACACCAAACCCGACCCGCGCCGCCCCAAAATCGTCAAGGTGATCGAACCTAACGTCCTGGCGGAACGCGCCGGCTACAGCAGCCCGCACACCGTCCATTGCGGTCCCGAAGGAATTTTCTGCAGCGCGCTCGGCTCCGCTTCCGGCGAGGGCCCCGGCGGAATCTTCGTAATGGATCCGGACAGCTTCGAGATTCTCGGCAAATGGGAAATTGACCGCGGCCCGCAATATCTGGCCTACGATTTTTGGTGGCACTTGGGCTACGACACCATGATCACCAGCGAGTGGGGAACTCCGCGCATGGTGGAAACCGGCCTCAGCCCGGACATTCTCTTGAAAGGCGGCTACGGACACGCGCTGCACGTCTGGGATCTGCGCAAACGCCGTCACCTGCAAACCTTGGATCTAGGCGCCGAACAGCAAATGGCGCTCGAGCTTCGCCCCGCCCACGATCCCAGCCGCGCTTACGGTTTTCTTGGCGTCGTGGTATCGCTCAAAGATTTGTCCGCGTCCATTTGGGTCTGGCATCGCGATAACGGCAAATGGGCCATCACCAAAGTGCTGGAAATTCCCGCCGAGCCCGCAGATCCCGACCTGCTGCCGCCTATGCTCAAGGGATTCAAAGCTGTGCCCCCGCTTATCACCGATATCAATCTTTCGCTCGACGATCGCTTCCTCTACGTTTCTTGCTGGGGCACCGGCGAATTCCTGCAATATGACGTTTCCGATCCCTTCCATCCCAAGAAAACCGGCTCCGTGCATCTGGGCGGCATCGTGCGCCGCGCCGCGCATCCGAAAAATCCCGGCAACGTGCTGAACGGCGGCCCGCAGATGGTCGAGCTCAGCCGCGATGGACGTCGCGTCTATTTCACCAACTCGCTGTACGCCCCCTGGGACGTGCAGTTCTATCCCGACGGAATTCGCAGCTGGATGGTAAAGCTCGACGCCCAGCCCGCCGGCGGCATGGCGCTCGACCCGAAATTCTTTCTCGAATTCGGCGACCTGCGCGGCCATCAAGTCCATCTGGAGGGTGGCGACGCCTCATCAGACTCCTACTGCTACTCGTGAATCATTTTCCGCTCTGGCCCTGGGCCGCGTTGTTTCTCCTAGGCGCCTACCATGGCTTGAATCCGGGCATGGGCTGGCTTTTTGCAGTCGCTCTTGGCATGCAGCAGAAGAGCGCATCCGCCGTGTGGCAAGCTCTCATTCCGATTGCCGCAGGACACTTCGTAGCAATCGGCGTCGTAGTCGCCGCAGCCGCGATTGCTGGAGCGGTGCTGCCCCTGCTCTACGTGAAGATCGCCGCCGCTTGCGTTCTTTTCGCTTTCGGGATTTACCGGCTCATGCGCAAAAGCCATCCACGTTGGGGCGGAATGCAAATCGGTTTTCGCGATCTGTGCATCTGGTCCTTTCTGATGGCCTCCGCGCACGGCGCCGGATTCATGCTGCTTCCCATCTTGCTGAAAATGTCGGCGCTCCACTCCGCAGCCGGCGTCGCCTATTCCGCTCACCATCTCCATGCGCTCGGCTTCGCCACCCCGTGGACCGCGCCCATCGCCTTGCTAGTCCATACGCTGGGATATCTGTTCGTCACCGGCCTGATCGCGTTCGTGGTCTATGAGAAGGTCGGTCTCGAGGTCCTGCGAAAAAGCTGGGTAAACTTGGACCTGATCTGGGCCGTCGCGCTCATCGTCACGGCCATCTTCACACTCCTAATTCCCACGTAGCGCTTTCAGATCGTCAACTTTATCGCCGAATGTCAGAAATTGAATTTGTAGCTCCCGTCCCGCCTCTGCGGGACGGGAGCCTGTGACGTTGTCTTTGAGTTTGCCTTTGACTTTATTTTCGAATTCGACTTTGTAGCGGCCGATCCCACCTTTTTTGGGACCGGGCAGCCCCTGCCGCCGGTTTTGACCCTGATGCGCGCCTAAATTTCCAGCTCAGCAATCCGTTGTAACAGGCGAATCAAGGTGGAAGCCTCAGCCACCGTCAATTCCTTGCGAAGTTTATCTTCCGCCGCGCGGCGTTCCCTGACCAGTCCGTCGCGGTACTTGTCACCTTTCGCCGTCAACTGCACCAACAGCGCCCTGCCCGAGTCAGCCTTCCGCTCCGAAAGCAATCCCTCGTGAATCATCGTCTTGATCGCCCGATGCACCACAGTCCGGTCAAATCCCAGCATCGTCGCGATCTGATTTTGATTTAGCGCCGCTCCACCCCGCAGCGTGGACATGATGAATCCACGCGTCTGCGAACACTTCGTCTTTTGCTCCAGCCTCTTACCGATCGCAAAATACGCCGAAGCCAGATGGACCAACACCGAATCTCTCAGGACTTCCTGCGGTATCAGCTTTTTGTCAACAATGATCATACGATCCGCACCGTCTCTTCCAGCGGTCTGCGCCACTGCGGTTGGTCCACATGCTGCGCCGATTTTTTCCCGATGGCGATAACCATCACAATCTCATGATCCTTGCCGGAAAGCCCCAGCAATTTGCCCAGGCGCCGCCCATCAAACCCTTCCATCGGACACGTATTGAATCCCAGCGCTTCCGCCGCGATCATTAGATTCTGGCATGCCAATGACGCGCTCTTCGTCGCCCACTTGAACATGCCCTGCCGCGCCACCGGCAGCGTGCCCGTCGTCTTCCACAAATGCACCACGCGCAGAATCGTCCATTTGAGCAGCCCGAACACGCCAAACCAGCCCTGTATGAAAAACCATTTCCCGAATTTGGTGCGCCGCTCGTGCTCGGCAATTTTCTTCGCCGGAAAGCCCGCGGTGCGCATCCAGGCCAGCTCGCTTTCCGTTGTGGATTTCCACGACCCGATGTCCGCCACCGCAACAATCAATGCCGAAGCCGTTGCGGCGGGGCTTTGGCCGAAGCACAGTCGCGCAGCCGCGCTCCTCATTTCCGGCGATTCCACCCAATGGAACCGGTACGGCTGGATGTTAAAGCTCGAAGGCGCCAGCCGCGCCGCATGCAGAATCTGTTCGCGCGTGCTCGCTGGAATTTCCACCGGATCGAACACCTTAATGGCCCTTCTTTGCAGAATGGCTTCCAGTACATGGCTCATGTGTGGCCTCCATGTTGCTACTACAACATACCTATGTTGCAGATGCAACATGAAAGATTTGCGCGCCCGCCGCAGTGACAATTCCCACCCCGCCGCATAAAATGAAGTGTCGAACGAAAAATTCACGCGAGGTTTCCGTAACGCATGGCGGAAAATAATGGCCGGTTTCCCGGCGTGCGCGCCATAATCTTTGATCTGGACGGCACGTTGATTGACTCCCAGCTCGACCTGGTGCTTTCCGTAAACGCTATGCTCGAGCACATGGGCCGCGAACCCCACGTCCACGAAAAAATCTGCAGTTTTATCGGGAATGGCGCTCCGATGCTGGTGCAGCGAGCTCTGGGTGAAGATGCCACGGAAGCGGAAGTCGAAAAAGGCCTGGCCTATTTTCTGCAATACTATCGCGCGCACATGCTGGACAACACCGACGTCTATCCCGGCGTGCGTGAAGCGCTCGCGCAGCTCCAGAAATATCCCATGGCCGTGCTCACCAACAAGCCCGTGCACTTCAGCCGCGCGATTATCGAAGGCCTGAATCTTTCCCGCTACTTTCGCAACGTGTACGGAGGCAACAGCTTCGAAACCAAAAAACCCGATCCCCAGGGCGCGCAAATCCTGCTGCGCGAGCTGCAAGCCGCTCCGCACGAAGCCATGATGGTAGGGGACTCCGACGTGGACATCAAAACCGCGCGCAACGCCGGAATGCACTCCTGCGGCGTAACCTACGGCTTCGGTACCGAAAGCCTGCGCGCGCATCCGCCAGATTTAATCCTCGATACCCTCAGCGACCTGCCCGCGCATCTAAAATAAATTGCTGCGTGAAGAATGCGAGTCAGCAAGGTCCGCAAGAGATCGGGAGTATCTTTGTGGGTCGTGGCTTCAGTTCATCCTGAGAGCCTGCCAGCGACAGGATCGAAGGGCCACGACATAAACGCAGAGAATTCCGAGCGGCTTTACCCGCTGCAGTTCCGCCTTTGCTTTTGCTTTAAAATTTGCGAATGGTCGGATCAGCGGCCACTACGCTTTCGCGTAAGTTTTCTTGTACCACTCCCAAGTCCGCTTCAATCCCGCTTCGAATTGCACCCGCGGCTCGTAGCCCAGAATCTTCCGCGCCAGCGATACGTCCGCCTGCGAATCGCGTATATCGCCACTCCGCGCCACATCATACTTCGCCTGAATCGTCTGTCCCGTAATGCGCGAAAGCATTTTCAATACCTGGTTCAAAGTAATCCGCGCCCCAGTCCCTCCGTTGAACACCAATCCCGAAGCTTCGGGCGCCTCGCACGCACGCAGCGTCTCGTCCACTATATTTTCCACGTAAGTGAAATCGCGCGACTGTTCCCCGTCGCCATAGATCACCGGCGCCTGTCCCTCGATCACCGCCAGCATAAATCGCGAAAGCACCCCAGAATATTGCGATGTCGGATCCTGCCGCGGCCCAAACACATTGAAATATCGCAAACACGCATTTTCCAGCCCATAAACGCGCCCAAAAACCTGCGCGTACATTTCCCCCACATATTTCGTCACGCCGTAAGGCGAAATCGGCCGCGCCGGCATCGTCTCGACTTTCGGCAGCGTCGGCGTCTCACCATAGGCCGACGATGACGCCGCGAAAACAAACCTGCGCACCTGTGCATCCCTCGCCGCCACCAGCACGTTCAACGTCCCGTCAATATTCACATGATTCGATTCCAGGGGATTCAGCACCGAGCGCGGCACTGAAGTCCGCGCCGCCAGATGAATCACATGATCAACCCCCTTGCACGCCGACTGCACCGCGGCCAAATCGGTAATTGTTCCAATGTGCAAATCGATCTTCTCGCGCACCGCCGTCAGGTTCGCTTCCTTGCCGGCCGAAAGATCGTCCAGCACCACTACTTCCTGCCCGCGCTTGACGAGCTCGTCCACAATGTTCGATCCGATAAATCCCGCGCCGCCCGTCACCAGATAACGCATTCTGAAAATCCTCCCGCAGAGCACCAGCCCAACGAATCGCCACACATTTTTCAGCTACGCCTGACTATATCCTCGCCGCTTGCGAACCGGCAACCTCCAGCACCAAAATAGATGGCGGTACGAAGTGTGCGCAAATCCAGAACGAAACCGCGACGAGAAAGATTGATCGTCAGCCGGATATCCTTATGAAATCGCGTCATCGCGCAACCGTCGCCAGCCGGCTCATCGCCGTCGCCTTCATTTTCATTTGTAGCGGCGTTCTAGCGACAGCTCGCTCCACGCGTCCCAGCGCAAGCACACAGCAAACTCCTTCCACCGCTCCCAGCAAAGCAATGTCCGTCACCAAAATCACCAGCGCGGAAGCTCCGATGCCATTCCGCATCGGCGAAATTCTAAACTACCGAGTCTCATGGGCGATCTTTCCTAATGCCGCCGCCCTGCAAATGACCGTAGTCGAGCGCCGCAATCTTCTCGGCTGGCAGACCTGGCACTTCCGCGCTTCAGCGCACTCCGAAAATCCGGCGCGCGCGCTCTTCGAAGTGGACGATCAATTCGATTCCTACACAGACACCACCACGCTCGAAAGCCATCAATACGAACTGTACCTGAGTGAACTAGGTTCGAGGCAGAACGAAGTGCTGCACCTTATCCCCGTCGGCCAATCGAGCCGCGGTACTGTCGCGCCAGTGCTAGTGCAACCCGGCACGCGCGATCCCCTCGGCGGTTTTTACGCGTTGCGCGCTGTGGATTGGCAGCACACGCCGGAGCTTCACGTCCCGGTTTACGATGGCGGCGATTTATATGAGGTCCGGGCCCGCCTGGAAACCGCGTCGGAGGCAGTCGCAGTGGACGCGGGAAAGTTTCAAGCTACGAAAATCTCAGTGCGCCTGTTTGAGCACGGCAAAGTAGTGCCGCGCGCCAGTTTCCTGGTGTGGTTGGCACACAACCCCGCGCGCACACCACTACTGGTACTTGCGGAAATGCCTGTGGGAAATGTTCGCGCGGAACTTGCGGCTATGCCGCGCTAATGGCGGCTACGCAGAAACGAAACAGAAACCCGCATTAATCTTCGGGAACGACCCAATCATCCGGCGGGAAATCAATTTGCCAGAAAGTGCGCGAAGGCTTCACGAACTCAATACCCATCTGCGCCTTCCCAGCCTGCGCCGTGCCCACATACACAATGCGGCATTTCTGCGTGTGCTGCGTGGCCTTATTGGCCAGCGTAACTTCCTGCGCGGCGGCCACGCGCGCAGCCAGCGATATCAACGCGCCATGCGCGTTCACCACCAGCGTGCGCGTTTCTTCCTCGAAATCCTGGTTAGACGTGTTCTTGCCCATCACCGTAATCGGCACGCTCAGCAGCACGCGCATGCTGCGGCGCCGCCCCGGATCCAATAATAGCGGCTCACTATTCTTCTGCGGTTTCGTGGTCGTTGCTCGCATACCAGTACCATAAGTTTTGATTTCGCTCCCGGCAATGGAACTATCTTCCCATGTGCGAAAACACAACTTCCCCCTGTTCGCAAGTACAGGCGAAAATCCGGCGCAGAAAGTTTCGTGGGGTTAGCGCCAAGAATGCGGAGGGCGCGGTTCAACAGCTTGTGGGAAAAACGCCGCGGCCTAGCAATGCACCACTTTTTCGCGGTCCTGCTTCACGTGCCGCGTCGCATTGCGCGTATCCACCACCAGCTTGGAGTTGCGCACGATCGCCTCGTAGTCGTAGCTCGTGTGGTCCGTCGCGATCAGCACGCAGTCGTAACTCGCCAAGCGCTGCGGCGAAAGCTCCACCGACTTCATATTGGAAAAATCGTAGTGCCGCATTTTGTGCAGCGCAGGAAAATAAGGATCGTTGTAATCCAGCACCGCCCCGCGCGCGCTCAGCAATTCCAGAAGTTTCAATGAAGGCGATTCGCGCAGGTCGTCCACATCCTTCTTGTAAGCCACGCCCAGCAGCAAAATCTTCGAACCCTTCACGCTTTTTTCATGTCCGTTCAGCGCCGTCACCAGCGCGTCCACCACGTTGTAAGGCATGGCAGTATTAATTTCCCCCGCCAGCTCAATAAAACGCGTCGCAAAATCGTATTCGCGCGCCTTCCACGAAAGATAATAAGGGTCCACAGGAATGCAGTGCCCACCCAGGCCCGGTCCCGGATAAAATGGCATGAACCCAAACGGTTTGGTCGCGGCGCTGTCAATCACTTCCCATATATCCAGGTCCATGCGCAGCGAAAGCTGTTTCAGCTCATTCACCAGCGCGATATTCACACAGCGAAAAATATTTTCCAGCAGCTTCACCATTTCCGCCGCTCGCGTCGAACTCACCGGCACCACTTTCGACACAATCTGCGCGTACAGCGCCATGGCCGCACGCCCGCTGGCCGGATTGATGCCGCCCACCACTTTCGGAATCTGCGCTAGCCCGTACTGTTTATTCCCCGGATCTTCCCGCTCCGGCGAAAACGCCAGGTAAAAATCGGTAGCCACATTCTCGCTGCCCGCCCCCCGCGCCAGCGGACACTTCAGTCCGCCCTTCTCCAGAATCGGCAGCACCAATTCCTCAGTCGTGCCCGGATACGTGGTGCTCTCCAGCACAATCAGCTGGCCGCGCTGCAAATTGGGTGCGATGGACTGCGCCGTCTTCTCCACGTAACTCAAATCCGGTTCGCGCCGCTCATCTAGCGGCGTAGGCACGCAGATCAGCACCGCATCCATCTCGCGCAGGCGCGTGAAATCCGTCGTGGCGTCGAATCGTTTTCCCTGCACGTGCTGTTTGATCTTGTCCGCGGAAATATGCTGGATGTAGGACTGCCCGGCGTTCAACTTGGTGATTTTTTCCTGATCCGTGTCAAACCCCGTCACGCGCTGCCCCACGTCCGCAAATCGCAGCGCCAGTGGCAACCCCACGTAGCCGCACCCGATAATTCCAATCCTGATATCTTTCCCCGCAAAATATTCCGGTTGACGATCCGCGACCATCTCTCTCCCTCGGTGCTGCAAACTAAGGCAGCCGCGCCCGCTCCGCGCTAAAGCCGCAATTCAAAACGAAAAATTACTATAGCAAGAAACCGAATCGCCAGATAGGCAACGGCCCCGCCGGTAGCGGGTCAGTTTCCGACACTAGCAGTGTTAGTCAGGCATCTAGATCAACTTTCGAGTTAGCCGCAATCCCCCAGAGTCGATGTCAGGCGCGGGGATCACTTCCTACAAGCCGACTTCACCATACTTATCGCACGGTACCCAACTGGGCTACTTCCGAATCGCCGACAACATGTCAGAAAAACGCAAATCCCTTCGGTCAGGACAACATGTTGTGGGTTACCGAGTAAGCGCTTTTCACTCGATCGATATTGTTTTTCCGACTTGGCGGATGGTGGACCGCAACCAGGCGTGAGCCGCGTCCGAAGTCATTCGTGGGTGCCAGGCCATCAGATACTTGAAGGTTCCGAGTACTGCCGGAGCTTTCAATATCTTTATCTCCGGATTCGAGGCTTCGAGTTCCGCCATGCGTCGCGGCACAGTCGCGATGAGGTTCGTGCCGACCAAGCTACGCAAAGCCGCCGTGTGGTACGCCACCCACACGGGGCACTGTCGCTTAACGCCGATCGCCGCCAGTCTCTTTTCAGGAATGGTTTGGATTCCCCCCAGAATGCTGACTCCGATGTGATTCGCGGCGAGGTATTGCTTCAGTGTCAAAGCACGCGAGAAGTTGCTCTCCTTCGCCACCACACAAACAAAGTCGACTTCGAAGATGATCTCGTTCGCGAAGTGGGCAGGGGCAGTGCCATCGTCGGCGTTGAGCAGCAGGTCGAGCCGTCCCTTCTCAATCGCCTCAAACGTTCCATCGTGGAGTGGAACGAAAGTAAGGGACACCTTGCCCGCCGATGCGAGCACGGTACGGCATAGCGGCGGACAAAGCACATGAGCGGCGTAATCCGTTGCGGCGATCCGGAAGGATGCTTCTTCCCGAGCCGGATCGAATTCCGCACCGCTCAGCAGGCGATCCAGCCGCGGAAGTGAGATCTCAAGCTCCTGCAGTAGGCGCTGACCCTTGGGAGTGGGCTCATATCCGGATGAACTCCGGATGAGGAGGGCGTCGTGAAACATGTCCCGCAAGCGCTGCAGCGCGCGGCTCACGGCCGGCTGGCTGAGCAGCAACCGTTTCGCAGCTCGTGTGACATTCCGCTCTTCCGCGAGAACGGTAAAAACGATTAAGAGGTTGAGGTCTGCCTGACGTAGATACGTGGTACGCATAATCGATATAGCTATTATGCATTGGAGTTATTTATCGGCAAGTGCGAAATTGCCTTCTGACGGCGGTACCAGATCAACAGGGACGGCCAGCGTACAAAGGAGAAGGGCATGAAGAAGATAGCGATTGTAACCGGAGCATCCCGTGGAATCGGCCGTGCCGTCGCGAAGCGGCTTGCCAAGGACGGATTCGGCGTGGTCGTGAATTATCTGAGCAATGCAGGCGAAGCGGAACAAGTAGTGAGCGAAATCCAGCAGATCGGTGGCAACGCCATCGCCGTAAAAGCAGATGTGGCAAACCAAGCCGATGTCGAGCGGCTGTTTGAAGAAACCATAAAGAAATTCGGCAGCGTCGATGTGGTAGTCCACAATTCGGGAATCATGTCGCTCTCGCCCATAGGTAAGGCCGAGGTGGATCTGTTCGATAAAGTTATCTCCACAAACTTACGCGGCGCCTTCCTGGTCATGGCTGAAGCTGCGCAGCACGTGGCGTCGGGCGGCAGAATCATCGCTTTCTCAAGCAGCGTACTGGCAAAGTCTTTCCCCACGTACGGTCCTTACATCGCATCCAAAGCCGGCGTCGAAGGGTTAGTCCATGTGCTGGCCAATGAACTGCGCGGACGTAACGTTACAGTCAATGCCGTCGCGCCAGGGCCAATCGCCACCGAGCTCTTCCTAAAGGGCAAGAGCGAAGAACAGATCGCGGAACTCTGCAAGCTGCCACCACTGGAACGTCTGGGACAGCCGGAAGATATCGCCAGCGTCGTTTCCTTTTTGGCAGGTCCAGACGGTGCCTGGGTGAACTCTCAGGTATTGCGTGCTAACGGTGGGTTCGCCTACTGAAGGCAGTTGCGAACGCTGCAAAGACCCACGAGATATCAAATAAAGGAGAAGCAAGTCATGAAGAAAGTAATCGTAATCACCGCGGGCAGTAATTCCAACGCAATGAGGGAGAGGATTATGCGTACTAAGAAGCGAATCGCAACACTGGCACAGACATGGCTGGTCATGGGCGTCCTAATTGCCGGCATGATGAGGGCGACCGCATTCGGACAGACTTCGCAGGTCGACAATCCCGATTGGCCGTTACGGTCTTCCGAGATCCATTGGCCGGCTGGACACACCCCGGCGGACGCGGACCTATTCGCTCATAACGAGTTGCTGATCCACGCATCCTGCTCGATTGTCTGGCAGCATCTCGTTGGTGCGCAGACTTGGCCCGAATGGTATCCAAATTCACACAATGTAAAGCTGCTGAACAGTACCGACGGCAGGCTTCATCAGGACACACAATTCTCTTGGGATACGTTTGGCGTGCACATTGAGAGTCAGGTACATGAATTTGCGCCGAATTCGCGTCTCGGCTGGTTCGGTCGGGGAACAGGTATGGAGGCCTACCATACTTTTCTTTTGCTCAAGGCACCGGAGGGTTGTCGTGTCGTCACCGAAGAGGTCGTGAAAGGACCGGGAGCAGTGGAGTTCCGAAAGAAGGACCCTCAAGCGATGCATAAGGGTCATGACCTCTGGTTATCGGCCCTAAAGCAGGTGTCGGACAAGTAAGACCGAACCATCAGCCCTGACTTGGAACGGTGGTATGCCACCCGAGCCAACAGCCACAAGGTCGAGGTCTCAGGCGCCGCGTTGCTGGACATGTGAAATTTGCGGATCGGCATTCATCCGGTCATCCGTCTAGGATTTCAGAAGCCTCAGCGACGCGAGCGTCGCGACGTATGCGCCGATCTGTCTTGCTTCGGTCACGCTGCAATAGGGCACATCCTCGCACCACCACTCTTCATCTTAAGAGACGAATAGGAGTAAGCCAGGGGATGTTTTACGAACGCGAGCCAGCGAATCAGGCGATCGCGCTCCATTCGTTCGCAGTAGTCACGCGCAGATTCGGCAGCGGCGCGACGAGCTTTCCGCCCCGCGCCAGAAAATCGTGCTCGCGCGCCTCAATTTCATCCATGAAGTGCCACGGCAACACCAGAAAATCATCGGCGCGCGCGCTTCGGCTTCAGAGTCGATCGGTATCCACGTACCCACCGTATATTTCCCCCATTTTTCCGGGTTGCGCTCCGCCGCGGACCGAATCAGGGTGTGATCCAGTCCAAACACTTGCAACAGCGTGTTTCCTTTTGTGGATGCGCCGTACGCCGAAATTTCCCGCCCTTCTCGCCGTTCGGTGCGCAGCCACTCCTGCAGCTTCGCGCCAATCTGCCGCACACGCGCGCTGAATTCCTGGTATGCGGCCCGGCTGAGCAATCCCGCGCCCTGTTCCCGCGCGCGCATCGCATTCACGCGCTCGCGGCGCGCCGGCACCGAAGCGGCCGGTGAGTCGCGGTGCACCACGTACACGCGGAAACTTCCGCCATTCACGTCGCCACTGTTTCCATCAGTCCGTCGGCCAGGCCGCGGCGGGCGCGGAAACCAAATTCTTTTTGCGCACGCGCCACGTCCAGCACGCGCCGCGTCGTGCCTTCCGGATAGCTGGGATCCCATTGAATGCGCCCGGTGTAACCGGTCACACGCGCGATCCTGCGCGCCAGTTCGTGGATGGGCACTTCGATGCCGCTGCCCAGATTCACCGCGTCGCCGCCGCTGTAATGCTCGAGGGCCAGCACGATTCCTTCCGCGCAATCTTCCACATGAATGAAATCGCGCGTGGCGCACCCCGTGCCGCCGCTTACGATTTCCGTCGCGCCCGTGTCCACCGCGTTCACGAATTTCCGTATCAGTGACGCGATCACGTAACTGGTCTTGGGCTCGAAGTTATCGCCCGGGCCATAGAAATTCGTGGGGATCAGGAACACCCCGTGAAAACCGTACTGCCGCCGGTAGGCTTGCGCTTGAATAAACGGCAGGCGCTTGGCGATTCCATGAATCGCGCGCCCCGCATCCGGAAGTCCCTTGAACAAATCCTGCTCGCGCAGCGGCACCGGCGCGTTCGCCGGGTAAGAACTGGCGCTGCCGATGCAAATCATTTTCTCGACGCCATGCCGGCTCGAAGCTTCGATCAACTGCGTGGTCATCATCACGTTGTTGTAGAAACTTTCCGCGACGTCGCGATGCCCGGCGGGGCTATCTACGGTGGCCGCGAGATGCAGCAGCAGATGCGGCCGGTACTTGTCAAAGAGCTGCTCGATATGATCCCAGCGGCTCCGGTCGCAGCTGGCACGGCGGGGAACGGTGACGTCCGTGCAGCCGCGCTCGTGCAGTTTGCGCACCACCACGCGGCCCAGGAATCCGGCCCCGCCCGTCACCGCGATGCGCCGGCCGTGAAACACGCCCATGGCGGCGTTTCCATGATCGAGGGCTTTCATTCACCGCCTCGCATCGCCATGCGCCGCTCGATCTGGCCGCTCAGTTTGTCTTCCAACAGCTGCACGTCCGCTTCGACCACGATCTTCACCAGGTCGCGGAATTTCGTTAGCGGCGCCCAGCCGATTTCCTTGCGCGCTTTCGAGGAATCGCCTTGCAGACGGTCAATTTCCGTGGGCCGGTAATATTGCGGGTCCACTTCCACATCCCGGCGCCAGTCCAGACCCACTTCGCTGAAAGCGCGCTCCACGAATTCCCGCACCGAATGTGTCTCGCCCGTCGCCAGGAGGAAATCTTCCGGCTCGTCTCGCTGCAACATTCGCCAGATCCCTTCGACGAATTCCGGCGCGTAACCCCAGTCGCGCTCGCCATCCAGATTGCCGAGGTACAGTTTTTCCTGCAGCCCGTGCAGAATGCGCGCCACCGCTCGCCTAATTTTCCGGCTCACGAAAATCTCTCCGCGTCGCGGCGATTCGTGATTGAACAGAATCTCGTTCACCGCGTACAGCCCGTAACCTTCGCGCGCATTCACCGTCATCCAGTAGCTGTACAGCTTCGCGCATCCATACGGGCTGCGAGGACGAAACGGCGTGGTTTCGGTTTGCGGACATTCATACGCTTGTCCGAACATCTCGCTACTCGCCGCGTTGTAGAAGCGCGCCGGAATTCCGGTCTCGCGAATGGCGTCCAGCAGGCGCGTCGTGCCCAGCGCGGTGATGTCGCCCGTGTATTCCGGAATATCGAAGCTCACGCGCACGTGGCTTTGCGCGCCCAAATGATAGATTTCGTCCGGCGCGATGCGGTAGAGCAATTTGGACGAGCTCGTGGCATCAGATAAGTCGGCGAAATGGAGGAAGAAGCCAGCCACGCGGTCGTGCCAATCTGAGATTAAATGATCCACTCGTTCCGTATTGAAACTGCTCGAGCGCCGCTTGATTCCGTGCACTTCGTGGTTCTTCGATATCAGCAGTTCGGCCAGATACGACCCATCTTGGCCTGTGATGCCGGTGATGAACGCTCGTTTGCGGTGTGCCAGAAAATCAACTGTCACATGGTTTGCTCTCTGGAACGGGCCGTTCTGGCGTTCGTTCCGCGCCACATATACCAATTCGACCGTGTTGGCCTGTTGCTTCAGTCAATTTCGGCGACGTGAATATCGGCATGCTGCGAGTTACCGAAATGCCTTCACGTTTCCGCAAATGAAACTGTTCAAGTCGGTTTCATGAGGCTAGAGAGCAAGACTCCTGCCAATCGCGTTGTGGCTTGTCGCTGTTTCGTCGGCGCGGTTCTGTTGAGCTCGGTTGCTCCTCCGTTGTCATCTTTCATCTGCTGCGATATCCTCGCCTCACATGATTGATATTCATTGCCATCTGCTCGCGGGACTCGACGACGGCCCGGATTCCATCGAAATGTCACTGGAAATGGCGGAAATGGCCATCAGCGATGGCATTACGCACGTGATTGCGACGCCGCATGCGCATCCGCAGCACGCTTTCGTTCCCGAATTGATAAACCTGCGGCGCGAAGAAATGCAGGCGAAGGTTGCAGGGCGACTGATTCTCGCCACGGGTTGCGACTTTCACTTGAGTTTTGAGAACCTGCAGGAGATTCAGCGCATTCCCACGCGCTTCACGCTGAACCAAAAGAACTACTTGCTGGTAGAGTTTGCCGACTATTCGATTCCGCCTTCCATGGATCAGGCGCTACATCATCTGCAACTCGCGGGGCTGCGGCCGATCATTACTCATCCGGAGCGCAATCCTCTAATTCGCGCGAAGCCTGAGCGGTTGTTCCGCTGGTTGCGGCAAGGGTGTTACGCGCAGGTGACTGGGCAATCTTTATTGGGAAAATTCGGGAAGGCCGCGCAGGAAGTGGCGGAAGAATGGATCGGAATGAACGCGGTACATTTTCTGGCGAGCGACGCGCACAACGTTACCTCGCGCCCGCTGCGTTTGAAGGAAGTGTTTGACCACGTTGCGAAAAAACGTGGAGAGGATGTGGCGCGTGCGCTGCTGGTGGACAATCCGCTGGCGGTTTTCGAAGGGCGATCGTTGCCTTGGGTTCCGGAGATGGATGAGGATATTGGTTTGAGTCCCGGCGCGACGCCGCGCAAGCGTAAACGGTTTTGGTTTTTTTGAGAATTGGCCTCAGCGTGTCGCGAAAAACCGGGCACGGCATGCCGTGCCCCTACGGATCGTCGCAGGACCGAAAAAGTTCCCACGCCGATCATCTGAAAAGCTCCAGGATTTCTTCGTAGCGTTTGAAGGGCGCGATCAGGTATGCGCCGGCGATGCTTTCGCTGCGGGCGGTGCGGGCCCAGTCGAGCATTTGGCGGGCCAGAACGAAGCCGCGTTCGCGGGCGGCGTCTCCGGCCTTTTCCATTTCGCGCAGGGTGGCTTCGGGGATGACGATTCCGGGAACTTCGTTGTTCAGGCGCAACGCTTGCTTGTAACTGGTGAGCGGCCACAGGCCGACGATGATGGGCACGGGGGATTTTCCGCCCAGGCGTTTCAGAAATGCCTGCCAGTGCTGCGGATCGAAAATCGGCTGGGTCATCGCGAAGTGCGCGCCGGCTTCGATCTTGGCTTCAAAACGGCGAAGCTCTTCATCAATATCTTCCGCGACGGGATTCACGGCGACGCCGATCGTAAAATTTGTCGCGCCACCTAGGCTTTTGCCGGCCCAGTCCGTGCCTTGGTTCAGCCGCGAGAGAACTTTCACGAGGCCGATGGAATCCACTTCATATACGCCGCTGGTTTCCGGATGGTCGCCGAGTGAAGGCGGGTCGCCAGTAATCGCCAGCACGTTGCGCACTCCGCCGACGGCCCATGCGCCGAGCAACATCGCTTGCAGGCCGATAATATTAGCGTCGCGCGTGGTGACGTGCGGCACGGTTTCGTAGCCATGCGCTTCGAGGGCTCCGGCGAGGACCAGCGCGTCCATGCCAACGCGCGCGAGAGTGCCGCTGTTAATGTCGATCGAATCCACGTGCGGGGACGCCATCACGCGACCGACTTGTTCCAGGATGCGGTCAATGGTGACGCCTTTGGGTGGATCAATTTCGACGGAAGTGACGAACTCTCCAGCCTGAATTTTTTTCCAGAGTTTGCTTTCCGGCTCGCGAGCGGCGATGCGGCGGAAGCGCTCGGCCGGCTCGAAAACTTCCACAGTTCCGCCTGCGCCACGTCCATCGGCTGCTTGCGAGCCGCGCGGTTTCGCGGAGCGAAGTTTCTTTACGGCTTCGGCAATGGCATGAATGTGTTCGGGCGTGGTGCCGCAGCATCCGCCGATGATGCGCGTGCCGATTTCAGCGGCTTCCTGCGCGAACAGCGCGAAATACTCGGGCGAAGATTTCGGATAGACGATGCGATCGCCAATGCGCTTGGGAAATCCCGCGTTGGGCATCGCGGAAAGCGGCAACTTGGCGCTGGCGGCGAGATCGCGCAATATCGGCAGCAGGAGTTGCGGACCGATGGTGCAGTTGGCACCGATGGCCTGAATATTTTTGTCCTTTAGTTTGGCCCAAGCATCCTGCGGGCGCGTGCCGCCGAACGTGGAGCCCTCATCGGAGTAGGTGAGCTGCGCGACGATGGGCAGGCGCGAGAAGGAGCGGATGCCGTCCACGGCGGCAAGTAGTTCTTCGATGTCGCTGAAAGTTTCGAGCAGAAATAAATCCACGCCGCGCTCTTCCAGCGCTCCGGCTTGTTCTTTGAAGATGGCGACGATGTCCTGGTGCGGCAGCTCGCGCACATGTTGCAGAATTCCCAGCGGCCCGATGGAACCCGCGATCAGGACTTCGTGTTTGGCGGCTTCGCGCGCTTCGCGGGCAATTTTCACCGCGCGATGATTCAGTTCCGCGACGCGATCGGCCATGCCGAATTGGCCGAGTTTGTGGCGATTGGCGCTGAAGGTATTGGTCTCGATGATTTGCGCGCCGGCTTCGATGTAAGTTTGATGGACGTGAAAGACGGCCTCGCTGTGCGTGACGTTGAGCTCGTCAACGCAGCGTTGCGGGCCGACGGACTCGTAGAGCAGCGAGCCCATGGCGCCGTCGCCGACCAGGATCGCCTGGGTTAGTCGTTCGTTGAAATCTTCGATGCGCATAGTTTTTGGTTCTTGCCTGCGACTCAGCCGCCGGTTGCGCGAGCGCCGCTTCTGCACGTTCCGGCGGCGGGCAAAAAGTTCGTTATTATACCATCCACGGAGCAGGGGACTGCAAAGCGCCGCGCGACGCTCTGGCGCTCGCGTCGCAAGGCTGCTGGCGCGCCCGGATAGGTGAGAGCGCGGAAGACATGATGCGCTCGACCTTCCAAAAGTATCGAATAGAAATTGCGAGCTTCCTTTGATTTCAATGAGTTGCTTCATTCTGTGTTGATTCCAGAGGCGTCATTTGTACTGATTAGAGCTGGGCCGTAGGGATCGCTGGGATTTCTGTTGGGTCTTGGAAGGTTATGTACAAGAACGACCGATCTCTGGGCGGCTTCCGCAACCGAGCAAGCGGGTACGAAGGTGTCGGGAGCCGCAGCCTGGAGATATGCCGCTTGAACCTCCGCATCGAGCTCTTGCGGCGATTTAGCGAGATCCTGAGCGGGCGGAGTGTATTTAGGGCAGCGCCTATGGGACGTGGGTTTGGAGGCGGAGCGCGCCATCGGGGCTGCCGAGCCTGAGTATGACTCCAGCGGAGAGGCGGCGGGTTCGTGTTTGGAAACCACGATTTCAGACTTTGAGGCTGGCTGCACCCACAAGCCTTCGTCGTTGACATGGGCGTAGGTGTAGGCAGCCTCGATGACGTCGCGAGCAGTAACGTTGACGCGATCGGCCTGTTCGATGATGTGACCCAAGGCGAAGCGCAGGGTGCGGTCGCGCTGCGCGAAGAGCTTTAAGGCGTGAGCGTGGTGGTAAATGGCGACGCGGGATTTCAAACCGTATTTCCTCATGATGACTTCGGGGCTGGTCTACTGGAGAAAGGCTTCCTGGATCAGGGAGCATGCGGGATGTTTGCAGACTTCGCAGAGGCGTCGGTGGCGGGCGAGGTCTTGTTCCTGGTTCCTGGCCTTCGAGGATTTCGGTTGCGCATTGGGTGATGGCGGCTTTTTGGGCGCGGGTTAGCTTGTTCATGTGTCGTCCTTTTAAATTCGTTGGGGCCTTAATAGTGCCCCGACTCACGCTAGAAGATTTGAGTGCAGAAAAATATTCGTAGAAATACGGACAGAACTAACCGTAAGAAAAGATGGGGACTGCGTATTTGTGCCGCGTGCAGTTGTTTGACGGCCGCCCCGCGAAAAGACAAAGAGAGATCCTTCGCTGCGCTCCCTTCGCAGAACCACTCAGGGCAGGCAGGATGACGGACGAAATTCGCATCAATCGCGGTAAAGAACGTGCTCAGCTAGCTTAGGCTGCGTATGATTGGGCGGTGACAGAGATGGATTCCGGCATTGCCAATTCGGAGTACAAGCGACTGCTCAGAAAGTTTTCGCCGAAAGTGATTCATAGCGGAGAGGAAAACGATGCCTACACGCGAGCTTTGTACGAGCTGGACCAGCGGAGTGCGAAGCTGACCCGCGCGGAGAAGGAACTGGCTCAGCTGCTGACGTTGTTGATTGCAGATTTTGAGTCAAAGCGCTACGAGCTTCCACGAGCCAAGCCGCTAGCGGTAGTGCGATTCTTGATGGACCAGCACGAGCTCAAGCAAAAGGATTTGGTGCATGTATTCGGGACGCGCAGCATTGTTTCGGAGGTGTTGAGCGGCAAGCGAAAATTGAACAAGGAACACATCGAGCGGCTCAGCCAGCGCTTCCGTGTTTCGCCGGATGTGTTTTTCTAACCACGGTAGCACGAGCAAACGCGATAGTCGTTCGCAGATGAGGGCGGGTCTGAGACCCGCCCCTACCGGGAATCCAGCGCGCGGCTGAGACCGTGCCGAGAAGGGGCGCAGCAAGCAGCGCCCCTAACGATGATTCAGCGCGCGGAGCCTAGCGTTTCTGGCCGACTAGGCCAGCGATGGTGTCCATTAGGTCGAACTTGGTTAGCACTTCTAGTTTGGCGCCGGGCATTTCTACGAAGACGGCGGGGCTATCGTGGCTGAGGATGTGGGTTACGCGTTCGATGGGGGCGGTCGCGGGGACTTGGGGGAGCGGGGCGCCCATCACTTCGCGGATTACTAGTTTGCGGAGATCTTTTCCTTGCAGGGCTAGATTCAGGATTTGATCTTCGAAGACTGTGCCGATGGATTTTCCTTCCTCGAAGATGGGGAGTTGCGAGATATCCTGTTGCTGCATGGTTTGCAGGGCGTGGAAGACGGTTTGGTAGGGGCCGGCGACGATTATGTCGCGCGTTTTGCCAGCTTGGCGCTTGACGCGGATTACGTCGGCGGCGGAGAGGGCGACTTCGGCGTCCACGTAGCCGTGTTCGCGCATCCAGCCGTCGTTGAAAACTTTGGACATGTAACGCGAGCCGGAATCGGGCATGAAGGCGACGATCAGGTCGCCGTGTTTGGCGGTGCGCGCGATTTTTAGCGCTGCGGAGATGCAGCCGCCGCCGGAGCCTCCGGTGAAGATAGCTTCTTGTTTGGCGAGGCGGCGGGCCCAGACGAAACATTCTTCGTCGCTGACCTGGTGGATGTCGTCGAGAATTTTCAGGTTCATGGTGCCGGGGAAAAAATCTTCGCCGATGCCTTCGACGACGTAGGTTAAGGCTTTGCCGGTCTTGCCGGTTTTTACTTTTTCGTAGTAGAGCGAGCCGATAGGGTCCACGCCGATGATTTTTACGTTTGGATTTTGTTCTTTCAGGTAGCGGCCGACGCCGGAAATGGTGCCGCCGGTGCCTACGCCGCAGACGAAGTGGGTGATTTTTCCTTCCGTGTCTTTCCAGATTTCGGGGCCCGTGGTGCGGTAGTGCGCTTCGGGGTTCATGGGATTTTCGTATTGATTGGGATAGAAGGAATTGGGAATTTCGCGGGCGAGTTTGGCGGCTACGGAATAGTAGCTGCGAGGGTCTTCGGGTTCGACGGCGGTGGGGCAGACGATTACTTCTGCGCCGAATGCTTTCAGTAGGTCAATTTTTTCGCGCGATTGCTTGTCGGTGATGGTGAAGACTACTTTGTAGCCGCGTACGCAGGCTACGAGCGCGAGGCCCATGCCGGTGTTGCCGGAGGTGCCTTCGATGATGGTGCCGCCGGGTTTTAGTTTGCCGGTGCGCTCGGCTTCGTCAATCATGGCTAGGCCGATGCGATCTTTCACCGAGCCGCCGGGATTCATGTAGTCAGCCTTGACCCAGACTTCCGCGGGCAAATCTTTCGCCAGGCGATGGAGGCGGATGATCGGCGTGTTGCCGATGGCTTCGAGAATGTTGTTGCACTTCATGTGCGCGGATCAGCTCCTGCTTTCAGTGGCGGACCAAACCAGCTTAGAGATTTTTGGAAACTGTGGCAAGCGGGAAGGGTGGGGCGTTTCCGTATTTGCGATTGACTTGGCGTCGCGCGGCGGCTGGCCGTAGTGTGCGCGGTGCTCGTGCTATGCTTTTCTGGTGGAATCAGGCGCGCCGGCTGCGGAATATCTTTTTTACGATGGACATTGCGGGTTGTGTCATCGCGCGGTGAAGTTTGTATTGAAGCATGACGGTGGCGGGCGGTCGTTTCGGTTTGCGCCGCTGCAGGGTGAGACGTTCTTGGCGCGGGTGGAGGCGCGGCGGCGGGCCGGGTTGCCGGATAGTGTGGTGGTTTTGACGCGGGATGGGGAATTGCTACTGCGGTCTGGGGCGTTCTTGCATATTTTTCGGAGGTTGGGCGGCGGGTGGGGAGTTTTGGCCGCGGTGCTGAACGTTGTGCCGCGCGGGTTGCTTGATGTGGTGTACGACTTCATCGCGCGGATTCGTTACCGGGTGTTTGGACGGCGCGACGATTTGTGTCCGATTGTGCCGGCGGAGTTGCGGGCGCGATTTGATCCGTAGAGTGGCGGCAAATGGAAAATGGAAAAGCGCGAACTTGGGAATTGATTGAGGCGAAATTCGACTGGGAGAAAATTGATGGTGCGAACGAATATTTCTAGTGGGACGCCTTGGGAGCCGGTGATTGGGTATTCGCGGGCGGTGCGTGTGGGCGGGAACGTGTGGGTGAGTGGTACGACGGCGACGGACGCGCAGGGAAAGATTGTCGGCGTGGGGGATGCTTATGCGCAGGCGGTGCAGACGCTGAAGAATATTGAGCGGGCGTTGCAGAAGGCGGGGGCGGGGTTGGGGGATGTGGTTCGGACGCGGATGTACATTATCAGTGCGGCGGATTCGGAGAAGGTGGGGCGCGCGCATGGAGAAGTTTTCGGGAAGATTTTGCCGGCGACTTCGATGATTCAGGTGAGCGCGTTTATTTCGCCGGAGATGCTGGTGGAGATTGAGGCCGAGGCGGTGGTGGAAAATGGATAGCTGCACGCGCGGGCTGCGCCTCGCGAGCTGGCGGGGCGGTTGTAACACAATATTCACAATGCGGGGGGCGGCGATTCGTTAGAATCGCGAGCCATGGCCAGGGACACTTTGCAGATTGTGATTTCAGCGGGGAGCCGCGAGGGGCAGAAGATATTAACGCTCAAGGGCTCATTGAATATTCAGACGATTTTTGATTTTCAGAAGGTGACGCGCGAGGAAACCGCGGGGAAACTGATTGTGGATTTCAGCGGCGTGCCGTATGTGGATTCGGCAGGGTTGGGGGCGCTCGTGGGCGCTTACGTGGCGGCGCAGCGGACGCAGCGGAAATTGGCTGTGGCGGGAATGAATACGCAAGTGAAGGCGTTGATTGATATGACGCATGTGGGGACGCTGATTAAGTCTTATGCAACCGTGCGGGAAGCGGAAGAGGCGCTGGGGTAGGTTGGAAAATTGAAATTGGAAAAGTGAAAATAGGAAAGCAGGCGGCGCGTGCGTTCTTCTTCTGAGCTTCGTTACCTTCCTTGATTTATCTGCCTTGAAAATTTGTTGAGTGGATGTTGGCTACGCGTTTGCTGGGGCGGCGGCTGCTGCGTGTTCGGCGTCGAGCTTTGGTTGGATCCAGCGGAAGACGGCGCGGACGATCAGGACGTTCAGGAAAATTGAGATCAGGGATGCGGCCAGGGTGGCTGAAAATATTTCTTCGCCCACCAGACCGGATTTTCTGGCGACTTCTACCAGGATGAAGGATAGCTCGCCGATTTGGGTTAGGCCGGCGGCTACGGCGATGGACGTCCAGATGGAGTAACGGAACAGCTTCATCACAGCGAGCCACACCACAAATTTTCCGAAGACGATCAGCAGGAGCATCACGCCGAGCAGGGGAAGATTGTGCAGGACCACCGAGGGAACTACGAGTGTGCCCAGCGATACGAAGAAGAGTGCGACGAAGGCATCGCGCAGAGGGATGAGCGAATTGTGCGCTTGATGCAAATCTTCCGCGCCGCTGATGGAAAGGCCGGCGAGAAACGCGCCGAGCGCGACGGAGAAGCCTGCGGCTTGCGCGGTGGCGGCGGAGACGAGGCAAATGGCGATGGCGACTAGCAGAAAAAGTTCGGGATCTTTGGTGCGGGCTACGAGGCGGAAGAGGCGCGGGACTAAGGTCATCGCGAGAATTGCGAGGGGGATTAGAAGGAGCGTGGCTTTGCCGAGCGTCCAGGCGGCTTTGGCGAGGCGCCCTTCGGCGGGGCCGCTGAAGATGGGGATGATGATGGTCATGAAGACGACGGCGACGTCTTCGACGAGGGTGATGCCGATCATCACGCGGCCGTAGGTGGTGCCCATGGCGTTGCGGTCGGCGAGCAGGCGCGCGAGCACCATGGTGCTGGCGACGGAAATGGTGGCGCCGACAACGAAGCCTTGGATCATGGTCCATCCGACGAGCCAGGCGGCGCCGAGCGCGAAGGCCATCGAGAGAACGATGCCTAGCGTGCCGCCGCCGAGGGCGATCCATTTCACGCGCATCAGGTCGGGGATGGAAAATTCGACGCCGATGGAAAACATCAGCAGGACGACGCCGACTTCGGCGAAAACTTCGAAGGCGTGCAGGTCGGAAATTTGCACGCCGGGAGTGAAAGGGCTGATTACGATGCCGCCCAGGACGAAGCCGAGGATTAGGGGGAGTCTCAGGCGCCAGGCTACGAGGCCGCCTAGGACTGCGGCGAGGAAGATGTAGGTTAGATCGCGGAAGAGGACTGGACTGGCTTCCATGGGGGCCTCGTTGTGTGGCTCGGCGGGAACAATTTACTTTGTGGTGCGGCGCGTGGCAACGAGAAAAGCTGGCGCGGAGGCAACATCGGCGACGTTCTCGCGGAAAAAAGGGGCGGCTCTGAGACCCGCCCCTACAAATTCAAGACCAACAACGACGGTTTAGCGCGTTGACGGCGTGGCAAGCTGGGGCGCAGCAAGCACCGCCCCTACCTAGACGGGTCGCGCTTCGCGTGCGGCGGCAAATTGGGAACATTGCGCGAGGTCGGCTCCGGCGAGCTTGCTGACTATGCGATAGAATGGTCGGGCGATGGAACGATTCTACCGCGCGACTATGAAGATTACCGGCGACACCGTGTTTGGTCGCCTCGCGTTTACATTTTTGATTCTGTGCGCGATTGGGTTTGGCGCGGCGGTGGGATTGCTGTTTGTGTACTCGAGCGATTTGCCGGAAATTCATGCGTTGCAGGATTACCGGCCGAATGTGGTGACCGAGTTGTATGCGGATGACGGGCAATCGATCGGGACGTTCGCGCTGCAGCGGCGGATTCTGCTTACTTATCCCCAGATACCGAAAGTTTTGAAGGACGCCATCCTTACTACCGAAGACCAGCACTTCGAAGAGCACTGGGGCGTGGATATTCCGCGCGTATTGCAGGCCGCGTGGCATGACATCGCGAAACATCGGCTGGCGGAGGGCGCCAGCACTTTAACCATGCAGCTGGCCGGCGGATTGTTCCTGAATCGTTCGGATCGCAGCGCGCGGCGCAAGATCGAGGAAACGATTTTGGCGATCCAGATCGAGCGGCATTACACCAAAGAGCAGATTTTCACGATGTACTGCAACCAGATTTATCTGGGCTCGGGGAATTACGGGTTTGAGGCGGCGTCGGAATATTACTTCAGCAAGCCGGTGGGGCAATTGACGCTGGCGGAGGCCGCCACGCTCGCAGCGATAATTCGCGGGCCGATTTACGCGCCGATCAATCATCCGGATCGCGCGCTGTTGCGGCGCAATCTGGTGCTGGGGTTAATGGCGCACGACCGTAAAATCAGCCAAGCGCAAGCTGACGCCGCGGTGAAGGAGCCGCTGGGGCTGCACGTGGAATCGTTGCGCAATGATCTGGCGCCGTATTTCGTGGAAGAAGTGCGCCAGTACCTGGAGCACACCTACGGCACTGCGGCCGTTCACGAGCAAGGATTGCGCGTGTACACGTCGTTGAATGTGGCGATGCAAAAAGCCGCGGACCAGGCGGTGCGCGACGGATTGCATTCCTACGATCGACGGCACGGCTGGCGCGGGAAGCTGCCCAACATTCTGGAGCAGAATCTGGGACCGCTGGAAAAATATCAGGATGAGGATTGGAAAAACACGCCGCGCAAGGGCGACTACGTGAACGGATTGGTGACGGCCGTGGAGCCGACGTTCGCGACGCTGAAGATTGGGACGTATCACGCGATGCTGACGCCCGCGGATTTCGCCTGGACGGGGATTAAGTCGCCGAAGCAATTGCTGACGGTGGGCGATTTGGTTTGCATATCGGTGAAAGAAGTTTCCGGACTCACGGTGCGCGCGCAGCTCGAGCAAGTGCCCGCCGCGCAGGCCGCTTTGCTCGCAATCGATAACGCCACCGGTGAAATCAAGGCCATGGTGGGCGGCTACGATTTCGAGGCATCGAAATTCGATCGCGCAACGCAGGCGTCGCGGCAGACGGGCAGCTCGTTCAAAGTGTATGTGTATGCGGATGCGCTGCAGATGGGCATGAATCCGTTCGACACGGTGGTGGACGAGCCAGTGACGTTTCGCAGCGGCGGGCAAAATTATTCGCCGAAGAATTACGACGAGAAATTCGAGGGGCGGATCACGCTGCGGCGCGCGCTGGCGGATTCGCGCAACGTGCCGGCGGTGCGTTTGCTGGATCATGTGGGCGTGCAGAATGTGATCGAGCTGGCGCGTAAATTCGGGATTACCAGCCCGCTGCCGCCGTATTTGCCGCTGGCGCTGGGCGCCGCGGATTTGACGCTGATGGAGCATACTTCCGCGTTCACCGTTTTCCCTGACGATGGTATTCACATCGAGCCGCACTACATCCGGCGCGTGACTTCTTATGATGGAGCGGTGCTTGAGGAGCCTCGTCCGAAAGTGAATGATGTGATTCCGCCGGATGTAGCGCGGACGATGGTGGCGATGCTCGAAGAGGTGGTGCAGTTTGGCACCGGCGTGCGCGCGAAGGAATTGGGGAGGCCTTCGGCGGGGAAGACTGGCACGACGAACGATTTTACGGATGCCTGGTACATCGGATTTACGCCGCAGATCACCGCGGGCGTTTGGGTGGGGAACGACGACAAGCGGATTTCGCTGGGGAAGAAGGAGACTGGGGCGCGCGCGGCTTTGCCGATATGGCTGGAGTTCATGCAGCAGGGGACGCAGGGCACGGCGGTGGAAAATTTTCCGAACGTGGTGCCGCTGGAGAAACTGGCACCTGGCAGGGAAGTGCATGTTGACGTGCCGGACACGGCGCCTCCGGCGGATGCCGCGGAGCAGGGGTTGACGGAAACGGCAGCGCCGCGCTCGGCGCCTGCGCAACCGAAGGCGGCGCCGGCGGCGAAACCGGCTGCGCCTGCTGCGACGCCGTCATCTACACAGTTGAAGCCGCCTGCTGGTCCTAGTCTGCACTAAGGAATTCAATCGCAACCGCGTTCGTTGACTTGCCCTTCCGCTCAACCTAATATGTGCGGCACATGGAGCCTACCGATTCACTGATTGGGAAAACTTTCTCGCATTACCGCGTCGTGGAACGGCTGGGCGGCGGCGGAATGGGCGTGGTGTATAAGGCTGAGGATACGAACCTGGGACGGTTCGTGGCGCTGAAGTTCTTGCCGGATGAATTTGCGGCAGATCCTCAGGCCTTGGAACGATTTCGGCGGGAGGCGCGGGCGGCTTCGGCTTTGAATCATCCGAACATCTGCACGATACACGAGATTGGCGAAGAGAACGGGCACACGTTCCTCGCGATGGAATGCCTCGACGGCAAAACGCTGAAACATTCCATTTCCGGGCGCCCGCTGGATTTGGAATTGCTGCTAGATCTGAGCATCGAGATTGCGGACGCGCTGGATGCGGCGCACAGCAAGGGGATCGTGCACCGCGACATCAAGCCCGCGAACATTTTTGTGACGGAGCGCGGTCACGCGAAAATTCTGGACTTCGGGTTGGCCAAGCAGATTCGCCCTGCCGCAGTGCACGCGATGACGCAGGACGCAACGCAGGCGGCGCACATGACTGCAGGCGTACGTCCGGAAGATCTCACGAGTCCGGGCGTTGCGGTGGGCACGGTTGCGTACATGTCGCCGGAGCAAGTGCGGGGCAAAGAGCTCGACGCGCGTACGGATCTTTTTTCGTTTGGCGTGGTGCTCTATGAAATGGCCACCGGCGCGGTGCCGTTTCGCGGCGAAACTTCCGGAGTGATCACCGAAGCGATATTGAATCGCGCGCCGGTGGCTCCGGTGCGATTAAATCCGGAGCTGCCCGCGAAGCTGGAAGACATCATCAACAAGGCGCTGGAAAAAGATCGCGACCTGCGCTATCAGGCGGCTTCGGATATACGCACGGACTTGAAGCGGCTGCGACGCGATACGGATTCCGGCCGCATCTCTTCCGCCGGTGGACGCGCGGCTCAAGATTCGGCGCCGCAGACTGCGAGCAGCTCGTCGCCGGCAGTCGTGGTGCCAGCCGCAGCGGATAGCGCGAGCAAGAACTATGCAATCGTAGCCGTTTTCGCTGTATTGCTGCTCGCTGCAGTTGGACTTGCCGCGTATCACTTCTGGGGCGGTTCACACGCGCCGAGCGGTCCCGCGAAAATTGCGCAAATCAGCCAGTGGGATAAGCCGATTGATTTCGCGCGGCTTTCTCCGGATGGGCATACGGTGGCATTCAGTTCGCCGGTAAACGGCGTTGATCAGGTATTCGTGATGCTGGCGTCGGGCGGCCAGCCGTTGCAATTAACCGCGGACAACGGCGCCAAGATCGTTGACAGCTTCTCACCGGATGGCGCCGAGATCTACTACGGAAAATCTGAAGAGCAATCCGAAGAGTGGTCCGTGGCGACGCTGGGCGGAAAACCGAGCCGAGTGGTTTCTGGCACCCATTTGTCTCCTTCGCCCGATGGCGCGTTTCTTTTCTACACAGGCGATGATGCTCGAGCGGTATTGCGCGCGGGAAAATCCGGGCTGGATGAGGAAAAAATATTTACTTTTGGCGCGGCCACGCTTCCGGTCACCCGCATCTTGCCCTACGCGGACGGCAATCACTTGTTAGTGCTCACGGCAGACCCGGTTTCCTCACGGGAGGGCTTTCGCGCGCATGAATTTGATATTGCCAAAAAGACGGAAACCGATTTGGATGAGGTTCCGGGCATCGCGGCGGGAGTGGTGTGGGCCGAGCAGGGCAATTCGATCCTTTTCAGCCGGACGTTAAACGGCCTCACCAACATTTGGAAGTACACGCTAGCGGACAAAAAGCTGGAACAGGTCACGATGGGAACCGGGCCGGACACCTGGCCGATGCCGGATCCCGGAGGAAAAGGCCTGTACTTCGTGAACGGCAAGTCTTCCGGATTTTTGACTACCTACAACACGCGCACCAAGCAAGTGACCGACATTGCTTCGGAAAACGCCACGCAGCCTGCGATTTCTCCCGACGGCAAGAAGCTGATTTACATCACCGTGCCGTCGCGCGACCACAATGAGGTGTGGGTGGCGGATATTGATGGCAGCAATAAAACAAAAATTGCCAGCGGAGAATCGCTGGCAACCGGCATGTGGTCGGCGGACAGCTCGCGGTTCGGTTTCATCTCGGAAAAAGCCGAGGCGCCGGACAAACCTTATTTCGTCGGCGTTGATGGAAGCGGTCAGCAGACGCTGACCTGGTCCGGCGGCACCGTGCAGAATGTGTTGATGAGCCCCGACCAGAAAACCGTGTATCTGAATAGTATAGAAAAGAGCGCAAACCGGATTAGGATTTCGCGAGAAAGCGCGGAGGGTTCGACTCCGGAGACGGTCAGCGACGCTTGCGGGTTTGCATTTGAAGTGGCTCCTGGCGGGAAGTATCTGTTGACTCTGCGGGGTGGTGTAGGCAACGTGGGAATTTACCAGCTGTCGCTGGCCGATTTGAAGTGTGCGGTTCTGGTGCCGGGAGCTGTGACGTTCGGGATTGTGAATGGCAAGGATGGCAAATCGTTTTCGTATGCGATTCCGTCGCAGCAGGATGTGACGATTTACCGGCAGGGTTGGGTCGATGGAAAACTTGTCGGCAAGCCGCAGGTGGCGCTGAAGCTGCCGTTTGCGTTTCCGCTCGTTAGCGGCGGGAATGCTTATGATTTTTCGAGTGACCTTTCCACTGTTGTGTATGCGCGTGCTGGCGGGCATGCGGATATTTATCTTCTGAGCCAGAAATAATTCTGGATCGCAACGGCAACTAGCCGGCGAGACGCCGGCGCTACCCGACCCGGTCGCGCGCACTCCCTTGAAACTCACTGGTTACCGGAATGGATCCCAGCCTTGGGACTTCAGTGGAGCCTCGCGTCCGTTGCTGGCTACGAGGATTAGTTCACGTTTGCGCGTGATTTCGCCGATCGCGGTTAGGGCTGCGGCGCCTGGAGCGCCGTTGAGTTTTTTTGCTTGGCGGGACGAGACTGTGAAGAGGAGTTCGTAGTCTTCGCCGCCATGTAACGCCAGCTGCAGGGGATCGAGCTTCGGTTTGCCGAGGTATCGCGCGGCTGCTGGCGGGATCGTGACGCTGGGGATTTTGCTGGCGTAGATTTTCGCTCCGACTTGGCTGGCGGCGCAGAGGCGGCCGAGGTCGGTGGAGAGACCGTCGGAGAGATCCATTGCGGATGCGGCGGTGCGGTGTTGGGCGAGCCAGGAGCCGAGTGCGATCTGGATCTTGGGATACAGGTGCGGCTGCACGAGAGCGCGTACTTGGTGGTTGCGGGCGTGGCCGCGCAGGACTAGCTCGAGGCCTAGTTGGGCGCGCCCGAGTTTGCCGCTGACATAGATGATGTCGCCGGGGCGGGCACCGCAGCGGGTTAGCGCGTGGCCGGGAGCGATTTCGCCCAGCACCGTGATGCTGATGAACACGGTGCGACTCTGCGTCGTATCGCCGCCGATGATCGTGATGCCAAGTTCACGGGAGGCGCGGGCCATCCCTTTCAGAAATGCGTTGAGCCAACTTTCCGAGGGAACTTCAAGGGCTAGAGCCCCTGAGTCTGGTGCGGAGGTTTTGTCGTGGCTGAAGCCACGACCCACAAAACTCCAACCTGCAAGGGCGCCGGCGGCTCCTGCTGGCAAGGCGAGAGTGAGAAGGAAAAAGCGTGGCGTGGCGCCCATAGCGGCGAGGTCGCTCGTCGCGCGGGCCAGAGCTTTGTAGCCGACTGAATCGGGTGGGTGGGTCTTCAGCCGGAAATGGACATTTTCCAGAAATGTATCGCAGCTGAGCACCCATTCCGTGCGGCTGCCGAGCGAAATGACTGCGGCATCGTCGCCGATTCCCAACTTGAGACGCGACGACGCGGCCCGTTGCGGCAATAGCGCGCGGGTGATTTTTTCGACGAGTTGGCGTTCCTGTACCATCCTGAACTTTCGTACAGTTGTAACGCAGTTCAAGAATAAGGTAAGGTTTCTAATCGGGAATCCCTAATCATAAATTAGAGGGAACGCCGATAAGTCCTTTGCGTGGATGGGGAAGCTGTGGAAAACGTAAGTTTGAGGTTGACCACGATGGATGCGCTGACTACAATTCACCGGGTTTTGTATCGCACTTGCCGGATTGGACTTAGTCACGAGCCGTCGTGCCGCGATTGGGGAATCGCGGATTCCGATCAACCGATTCAAACTAACAGCAGGAAAAATTAACATTATGAAGGGTAAGTACTACACGTTCTTTATTGCTTCGAGCGCGTCCGGGGGGATGCGGCGCGTTCGTGTGCCGTTCTACGTGCTGCACGCGCTGGCGATTCTGGCGGCGGTGGGCGGCGTGACGGTACTGGCCGGGATGGGTTCCTATTCGCGCATGTTGTGGAAGGCGACCAATTACAATTCGTTGCGGCGCGAGCAAGACACCCTGAAGCAACAATATAAGGTGCTGCAGACTGAAGTGAAGGATACCAACCAGCGCCTGGATTCGCTGCAATCGCTGGCTAGCGAAGTGGCGATTGCTTACGGGATCACGCGGTTCCGGCAGACCCCTTTTGCGTTTGGAGATGATGCGGTTGCTGGGGCGTCTGACGTGGAGTACCAGGAATCGCTGGACGAATTTAGCTATCTGCAGCGGAATGCGTCGGCGGTGACGATGTCCGATGGCGGGATGCGTTTGCTGCCTGCTTCGCAGTTGAGCAGCTTGGGAATTGTGCCGACGCTTTGGCCGGTGGTAGGCGAGATTACCGGACATTTTGGCGAGAGGCTGGACCCGTTCAGTGGTGAGGGCGCGTTCCATGCGGGGATGGACATCGCTTCGCATTATGGCGATTCGGTGCACGCGACGGCGGATGGGATCGTCGCGGTGGTGGACCAGCGGGCGGGATACGGCAAGCTGGTAGTGATTGACCACGGATTTGGGGTTTCCACTTGGTACGGGCATCTTTCGGCGTTCAGCACGCATGTCGGGACGCATGTGAAGCGCGGAGATATTATTGGATTGGAAGGCCAGAGCGGACGTTCGACCGGGCCGCATCTGCATTACGAAGTGAGAATTTACAACACGCCTGTGAATCCCTGGCGTTACCTCAGTACTGCTGCTACTTCGGGCGCTGCTGCCGATTAGTTCTTCTGGTTTGAAATTGCGGGACTGCTTCTTTTTCCTTCGCCTTCTTCGCTCAGGTATAACTCTGCTTTATTGAGAACTGTGCGGATATGCTGCGGGTGGTGGTGCGTGCGTCGTGGCTGGGGGATGGCTTGCGGCGGGCTTCGGCGGCGGGGCTGCGGCCAGCATTTCGGGGGTGATCTCGAGCGTGATGCGGACAACTTTATTCTGGTGGTTGATGGTGGCGTGGTTGATCAGCGCTTCGAGGAATGCATATTGTTCGTGGGTCATCTGGTGGCGGGTGCGCGGATCGGAGAGCGCCATGGAGCCGGCCATTTTTCCGGTTTCGAGCAGGAAGGCGAGTTGCACGGCGTTTTTCAGGGAGTCACATTCGGCGTCGAGCGTGACTTTCAGATTGTCGCGGTCAGGCTGGCCGGCGAGCGTGATGGCTTGGACGCTGCGGGCGATCTGTTCGAGCTGCGGTGAGTTGTGGAGAGGGGCGTAGATGCTTTGTGGCAGCCGATCGGCGCGGGCTACGGCGAACATGGGCGCTCCGGCTACGCGTTGAATGCGCGATTGCATGGCCGGGCCGCGCGATGCAGAGGAAGATGCATGGGGGCTGACGCGCGCGAGCAGTTCCGTCGAGTTGCGACCGCTGGCGAGGGCGATGCGCGTCGGCGAAAGAAATGTAAGAGAGACTGGCGGATTTCCGGGGACTTCGTAGGCCGGCTGCGGTCCGCCTGCGATTTCTTTTCCCGTGCGCAGTGCGTAGGCTTTGATTTTTTGTTGGTCGAAGCGGCCATCGGCGATAGCTAGAACGCGATCTTCGCCGAGTACGTTATCGGGCGTGCCGACGCCAGCAGGCCAGACGGCGATCGCGGAGTGATCGAGGTCGCGCGTGTAATCGAAACCTGTGTCGCGGACGAAGTTGGCGTAGTCGCGATCAGCTTGCGGGCCGGGGGATGCGAGGCCTAGCGCGGCAGCGAGCGGAGAATTCTGTAACGTGCGCAGATTTCCAGCGTCTATATAAGCGATGACCGGCGCATCGGCCGGTAGCTGGCTAAGAATATCGGGCGGCGGGCCTGCGGCGGGAACTCCCGGCAGGGTTGAAACGATTGGCGGCAGCGGACGAGCTTGCCAGAAATAGTAAGCGACGCCCGCGGCGGCGAGGCAAAGCAGCACTGCGGCGATTGCGATCCATGCGCGTTTGGCGGAAGAGGATGGCACGTTGAAATGGGCGTTAAATAGAGGTTCGGCGCTACCGACTTAGTGTAATGTTTTTGTTCCCGGCTGCGTAAAATATTCAGCGCGGCTGGAGTGTCCCCTCCAGCCGATCGAGCGGTATAATTCTCCTAGCGGGTGAAAGTGGCGCGACTGGCTTTGCGGGCGGCATGAGATGAAGCTTTTTCGCGCAGCGAGGTTGGCAACATGAAATCCACGTGGAAGAAAGCGCTCGGTATCTGCGTCCTGGGATTGCTGTGCGGATTTATGGCGCGCGCGCAGGACCCCGCGAAGTCTGCCGCGGCGCCGGCATCCACAACGCAAGCAGGTGGCGCAACGCAAGCTGCCGCTGCAATGCCCACGGGCGAGCAGGTGCTCGATCGCTACGTGCAAGCCATCGGCGGGCGCGCGGCTTGGATGAAGCTGAATTCGCGCGTCTCCAAAGGCACCATCGAAATTCCGGCGATGGACAATCTGACAGGAACGTTAGAAATTCACGAAAAAGCGCCGAATTTAATGCTGGCGGTGATCAAACTGGGCGGTGGCGCTTTCGAGCAGGGCTTCGACGGTTCGACGGCGTGGTCCGAAAATCCGCGCGATGGTTTGCGCGTTCTGACTGGCGGGGAACTCGACGACGCGCGGCGCGAAGCAGATTTTTATCATCCTCTCGATCTGCGCAAGATTTACAGCAAGCTCACCGTCACCGGAATCGAGAGAGTGAACGAGCATAATACCTACGTGCTGGTAGCCGAGCGGGAAAAAGGCGCGCCGGATAAAATGTATTTCGACGTGCAAAGCGGATTGCTGGTGCGCAGCGTGAATCAACGCTACACGCCTGACGGTTTGACGGAATTTCAGGCGGATGTGGAAGACTACACAGCGCTCGATGGCGTGAAACTGCCATTCACGGTGAGGCAGGCTGGCGGCGGTTCGGCGTTTGTGATTCACTTCACAGATGTGCAGCACAACGTGCAGCTGGCTGACGCGCAGTTTGCGAAGCCTGCCGCGGAACCTCCTGCCGATGCACCTGCGCCGCCGGCAGAGAAGCAGCCAGAGTAAGGAAACTCGATTCGACGAAAAATGGGATTAGCTGTATAATTGAGCACTGATGGTACTGGGAATGGCGAGGTAAGTGGCGATCTGGCAATGGTTTTGCCGGCGGCAGAAAGTTGCTTGCAATTTGAATGCCTGAGTGATACATTTGCTCGGTTTGCCAGTGCTGGCGTAGCTCAGTTGGTAGAGCATCTGATTTGTAATCAGAGGGTCGGGGGTTCAACTCCCTCCGCCAGCTGAGATTGCGGTACCGGGAATATTTTGGCAAGGGTTGCGGACGAAACTCCTCGCGACAAAAGCGCTAGGGCTGGTGTCTTTAGACACGAGCCCTTTCTGCATTGCGGAGTGCCCCGTACAACGTTGCTGTTCAATCAGGTTGCGTGAGAGATGCGGGATGCAGTTGTGTCCCGGAGGATTTCACGGAACGCGGCTTTGGCGTTTCGAAAGTTTTTGCGGGACGGGTGGGTGAGTGGCTAAAACCAGCAGACTGTAAATCTGCCGCTCCTTGCGGGCTACGAAGGTTCGAATCCTTCCCCGTCCACCAGTAACCCGCGTTACGGTACTTAAGCGAATGGTTGGACAGTCTGACGGAAGTTTGTTTTGAGTTTATTTTGAGGGAATTAGAGATTCAGAAGCGCGGCAGCCCCAGCGGCAATTCTGAAGGCAGCGCGCAGGGAAGTGGGGCGACCGGTACGAGCCTGGGTAGCTCAGTTGGTAGAGCGCGTCCTTGGTAAGGACGAGGTCACCGGTTCAATCCCGGTCCCAGGCTCCAGATCGCAGTCAGCAGAGCGCAGCGCGCCGTGGGGGAATCAGAATCACGGATAGCATGGCGCTAGCGAAAAGTTTGCAGGGCATGAGCGGGGGTAACTCAGTGGTAGAGTCTCTGCCTTCCAAGCAGATGGTCGCGGGTTCGAGTCCCGTCCCCCGCTCCATGGCGCGGCCGATTGCGAAGGGGCTGAGAATTTTTCCGGGAATTTTGCAGCAGCTAGCACCGCAGTGAAATCTTATCGCGCGCCTCTCGCCGCGAAGCTCTAATACGAGGGTGATACCAGATGGCGAAAGAGAAATTCGAACGGAATAAGCCGCACGTAAATATTGGGACGATTGGTCACATTGACCATGGCAAGACGACTTCGACGGCGGCGATTACC